>JAABUQ010000087.1_pt1 | contig 175639 bp, 153 predicted proteins | sample 5560001 | NCBI WGS metagenome assembly JAABUQ01 (sample SAMN10711888, study PRJNA513371) | rock metagenome | isolation source: Antarctica rocks | place: Antarctica: Victoria Land, Finger Mt nord | collected 2015-12-18
AAGGCGATGATGATGAGCAAGAACGTGAGAGTTCCACTGCTTGGACTCGTGACGACGTGCATGAGGGGGTGGATGGTGAACGGGGCGTTCGGCAAACTTGAGGTCCTCGCTTCTCTTCAGATAAACATATGATATACAGAGAGACTGCAAGCTTCTCTTTATCCTTCCAATGTTCGTTGGAAGGATAAAAAGAAGCTTGCAGTCTCTCTGTTTGTAATGATAATAATAAAGATATGATTATTGACGTTCATACACATATATTTCCTCCTGACATATGCACACACCGCGAACGTTACTGCAATCGTGATGCATGGTTCGATGCGCTTTATCGTAACCCCCATGCCCGGCTTGCGACCGCTGAAGACCTGATCGCAGAGATGGATACAGCAGGCGTTGCAACCGCACTAACCTGTTCTTTTGGCTGGACCGATACAGGCTTGATAGAGGAAACGAATAGCTACGTCCTCGATGCGATGCGCCGTTACCCTGAACGTCTACGTGGGATGGCGGTAGTGCAACCTGTGGCGGCTAATCATGCTGTCCGAGAGTTAGAACGTTGCGCTCACGCGGGTATGATTGGTCTCGGTGAGTTGATGCCACATGGACAGGGATATAGATTGAGCGATATTGCTCTTCTGACATCCCTTATGGACATTGTACGCCAGTATCGTTTGCTGGTCCTTTCCCACTGTAGCGAGCCTGTTGGTCATATATATCCTGGTAAAGGGAATGTCTCGCTGCAAGATACCATAGCGTTTCTAACGGCGTTTCCTGATGTGCTTTTTATCGCGGCACATTGGGGAGGCGGTCTCCCTTTTTATCACCTGATGCCAGAGGTACAGCGTATTACGACGAACGTATGGTATGATACAGCAGCAACCATCTATCTGTACCGAAATACCATTTTCCCTATTGCTGTACAACTGGTCGGCGCAGAGCGTATCTTATTCGCCAGCGACTATGGCCTGTTATCGCAACTGCGGGTTATCAATCATATCAAACAATCCGGTCTTGACACTGAAACGGTGGCGATGGTATTAGGTAACAATGCACAAACCTTATTAGAATTACGGGAAAAACATATATGAGAGTCGTATCACTGGGGAGTGGTAGTAGCGGCAACGCGTTATTCGTAGAGGCGGGACCGCAGGGGCGCACAAAGCTTCTCGTGGACGCAGGCTTGACTGGTCGCGTGCTTATCGAGCGTCTGAACCGAATCGGAGTCTCACCCACGCAACTGCACGGTGTACTTGTTACGCACGAGCATAGCGATCATACTATTGGATTGAACAGCTTGACCAAACGCTATCATGTCCCCATCGTTGCCGATCCGCGCACAACCACCGCTATACAAGCGAGCATCTTTTCAGGTATATGGCATACTGACTCTGGCAACCTGGCTCTAAACACGTTAGTATCAGGCGAACAAGCATTGCCCTCTTCTTCGGATGCCCTCGATACTCTAGCTTTTCCCATTGGCACACAAAAGAGCATTGGCGATATCGAAGTTACCTCGTTTCCGATCTCGCATGATGCCGTTGCCCCTTGTGGCTATCTGCTCGAAGCAGGAGGCTGTCGCGTGTGTATTGTTACCGATAGCGGTGAGGTAACGCCAGCGATGCTGGAAGTGATGCAGCACGCCGACCTGCTCATCCTCGAATCCAATCATGAGCGCGAGCGTTTAATTCGCGGCCCCTATCCGCAGCATCTCAAAAAGCGTATTCTCAGTCCCACTGGACACCTCTCCAATGAACAGGCCGCCGAAGCAGTGCTACGTACATGGCGGCCCGATAGCGTGCGCTGGCTCTGGCTCGCCCACATCAGCAAGACGAATAACACACCAACCCTGGCCCTCAACAGTATGCGTACACACTTACAGACCGCCAATGTCAACCTTTCGCATATTCACATCACCGCCTCACCCCCCAACATGGGCCACGTATGGGACTCTACTCAATTATGGCAGGCATCTTCATTGTGGGAGATGAGCCACTAAAAAATAGCCGAAAAGAGTAACATCACTATGAATAGGAAAAAGAGGATTTCATGGTAGATAATAGGAGCGATAAGGAGGTATCAGCACTTCTTCATGCACCACTTGGAACTCTAGTCGTAATTAGGTGCATTGAGGAGATAAATGAGAAACGTCCCCGTGCAATAGTAGCTGAAGATTTCTCTACGTTTGCTCTTGAAGAGAGTGATGATCTACGCTTCTCCACTCTTTCCGCAGAACGCCTAATCGAACTCGTTGTTGAATCTGTGGTCGATCCCTCCCCCTATGCCTCTGATTATCAGCAACGTGTGAATGCATTGCTTACGCGTGGTCCTTTCCTGAGACTTGCCGCTGAGCAGTTACTGAGTACTCCAGGAACTGCTAACTGGTTCGCTGATTTGGATAAGAAGCAACAGATTTGGATATCTCCCGATGGTCGCTCTCCTACGCAGGTTTCCTTTCAATTGGACTTACATCCCTTTAGACAAGACGTGACGAAGCCCACTTCGGCCCTCTGGACCTCGACGCGGGTTGGAAACAGTCCTGGTTCTTGGATTCCTTATCTGCGTTGGGGTGAGGATCGCCGACGACCGCCCTATCATCCCTGGAGGCTAGAAATTTGTCCTACATCTCGCGTGTACGAAGTTCACGGGCCGGAAGCGTGGCATTCACTTTGTTTGGCATTTCCGCTCCACAAGGATAACAACTATATCATACCAAACTGGGAGAAGGTAGTGCATGTATGGGATGGTGTTCACGTTTCGGTCGGTGGGTTGCTTGCCACCGAACAAGTTTGTTGGAATACGGCGCAAGGATGGACACAACTCTCCGGTTGGGGGGTAGAGAGTACCGTTTGGCTACGATGGATATTTACTCTGATGGAGTCTCTGCCAGATGTTAGCTAACTCAGAGCGTATCTTATAAGGATGTTGATTACTTGTGAGCTGTGCAAGACATTCTCCCACCAGCTTCAGCTATTCAAGGGGTTGGTATTGACTTCAACGCTTCTACTTTCCGTACTACTATGCTTCGTGCGGCTGAAAGGCTTACAGCAGCAAGTGTTGCTCGATGACCTGTCGAGTCGAAACCCTACGCACGTGCCTTGTCAGCCTGCCCCATCTCCTGCCTTACATGCTCTATGCTCTGTTCGGCATGTATCGACTCGAAGAAGCCGAGGGCTTGCTCGAAGTGGTAACGCGCACGCTCCAGATCGGTACTCCGTCTATTTGGTGTATCTTTATCAAATGTCGTTGCACGTCGCTTGTAGAGCATGCCAATGTAGTAAAGCGTCAAGCCACGTTCCCACGGAATGTCCAGTGCTTCACAGCGTTGTAATGCCTGACAGAGGTCGTCTTTTGCCAGAGACCACTTTTGCTGCTCTATGTACATACGACCTCGTGCGCGAAAGGCGAGGGCGAGGCTTTTACATGCGCCCGACTCCTCTGCCAACGTAAGCGCACGAGTACACATCTCCTCTTGCACTTGTGCGTCCTCGTTCGTCGTAACCATAAGCTCTGCCAGAGTAGTAAGTACCTCTGGTGAGGGTAGCGGTTCGCTCTCCTTGAGCTTTTCTTTGTATTCGAGAGTGGCATTCGTCCAATCTTCGCGAGCAAGATAGATGTCACGCATACTTGTTGATGGACTCAGAAATATTTCTGTTGTGCTGTTCGCGCGTTCCGCCTGCCTGTCGATAAGTCGTTTATACTGCCTTGCGTAGTATTCGCCTTGCTCTTGATTACCCTGGCGGTATTCAAGCATTGCCAGCGTTTCCAATGCCCACAATTGCCGCTTTTCATCTTGCTGATATTGTTCAATCAGGTGGAGTATGTCGTGGGCTACCTGATGCGCCTCTTGCCAGCGATCCCACTGTAACCATGTCCACATGCGCCATGCTATGCTAGTGAGCAACAGCGATGGGCTTTCCATCGTTTGCGCGTTATTCCATGCTCGTCCAAACCACATCAGCGCGGTGGCATAGTCGGCGACCTCCGCGTGAATTTTGCCAAGTGAGATGTAGAGGTCATATAGTTCTTCGCGGTCGGTCAGCTTCTCCTCTAATTGTTGGCGGCGATGCTGTATCTGGTGTGCATCATTGTAGCGATGATATTCCGTGTAAATAAAGCCAACTGCATCGAACGCGAGCGAGAGGGCACTGGGATTGTTCAGTTGTTCCGCGAGGCGTAAGGCTTCATGTCCACTTGCTAGTGCCTGCTCCGCCATTTCCGCTTTTTGAGCATAGGTAGTAGCCTCTAGTTGGCGAATATACCAGAAGGCTTGATAGGTGAGAAAGGCCACGCGCTCCGTATTTAACGCTTTGCCATCCAGTAGTCGCAGACCCGCATCAATGTACGTGCGTGCCTCCTGTGCATCCGGCGGCGTATCAAAACCTCCTAGCCAGCGCGTCGCAAGGTCTGCAAGGCGTTCGTAGAGATAGAGTAAGTCAACACTGTCAGGGGATACATCTTCTCCAGTAGCGAGTCGTAGTGCTTTGCGATATGCCTGCCATGCCTCGTCCATAGTGCCGCGCTGTGAATAAGCCTCCCCAAGTTTTTCATGCATCGCTACCAGTGTCGCAGTATCGCTATGATCGTCGAGCAGTAGCTCGAAGGCATCGTTGTATGCCTGCAATGCACGTAGTGTATAGTAGCTGTTCAATGCTTGATCGCCCGCCAATGTAAGATACTTAATCGCTCGATGCCGCAATTCCGAACGCGTCAATTGCACCGTTATTACATCTTTACCCGCAAGAGCCTCTTGCACACTATTGACATCCACAGTCGTTACCGCCGACGACCATGTAATGAGTGCTTGCTGATAGTGATAGGCGAGGAGTTCGATAAATGCTCCTTGATTGTTGATTGTGTGCTCCTCTAGCCAGAAAGCCAGACGTGCGTGTTCTTGTGATCGTCGCACGCGCGGAATATTGTTATACACCACATCGCGGATCAAGATGTGCTTAAAGCTGAATACGCGATCATCTTCGATGGGGCTACGTACCTGTGCATCGACATCCTCGATAATAAAATCGCGCTGTATGAGCGACTCAAGGGCTTGCAGAGCAGTTGTTGCCGATAAGTTGTATGCAAGCTCTAGCAGTGAAGAGAGCCAAAAGGTGCGTCCTATAATCGCCGCGTGCTGTAATATAAGTTTCTCAAGCGGATGCAGCAGATCGACACGTGCCGCTAACACTCCCTGTACTGTATCGGGCACACGTGGTAATGGCAGTACATAGTGCATGTTGAGCAGTGTATCGTCGGGCGGTTCAGCGAGCGTCGTGCGCTCACTCACCAGCGTTTCATTCTGATGACTGAGCCGCCAACAGGTTGTGCCATTTCCCTCAATCTCACGCACAAGCAAGCCCTGGTCGATAAACATACGGATAATCTCTTCGACAAAAAAGGGATTGCCCTCAGCTCGCGTCAAGATGGTATGGCGTATTATCTCTGGCAAGTCGTTGGTGTTGAGGATGGTATCGACGAGTTCGCTGCTCTCCTCGCGTGAAAGGGCATCGAGTTCAACGGTCGTGAAATTACGCTGTCCGCCACCCCAATCGCGCCTGCGGTCAAAGAAATCAGGGCGTGCAGGACAGAGAAAGAGAATTGGTACCGTTGTGATGCGGTCGGTGAGATATTCGAGCAGGTCGAGCAGTGCTTCGTCGGCCCATTGCAGGTCATCAACCACAATAATAAGCGGCTGCACCTGCGCCAATGCTTCGAGTAGCACGCGCCACGCTCGTAGTAATGGTGCTTGTGTTGTTGGCTGTTTGGTCCTAACCGCGTAAGTACTGCGCTGATATTCGCGTTTGGGATGTTCACGTGTGCTCTGCCCATCAATATTCGCGCTCAGACTCCGCCCAATGCTGCGAAGTATGGTGGTTGTAATCTCTTCGCTCGACTCGGTACGCTTTGCCGTTGCCAATGTTTCGTTCACAAACTCCGTGAAACGCAGTTGTAGTGCTTCATTACTCTCATCCTCTTGTACCTGTAGCAGCGAACGCAGAATCTCAATAAGCGGCCAGAAGGTGATACTGTCGCCGTAGGGTGGGCAGCGTCCCTGTAATACTCTAGGAACGGCATCATGTGGAGCCTTGTTCTTTGCATCCTCTTGTTCGCGCTGCACAAATTCACGAACGAGCCGCGATTTGCCGATACCGGGTACACCAATAATAGTGATGAGGAATGGGCTACGTTCGGCGGTCACACGTGCATAGTTGGTGTGCAAGAGCGTTAGTTCAAGTGAGCGGCCAACCAGTGGAACTTGTAGCCCATCGACTCCGCGTGGATGTTGTGCGTTAGTTTGTGTTGGGCCAGGTAAGCCCTGTACGACAAAGGCGGTAAGTGGCTCGCTCTTCCCCTTGAGCTGCATAGCTTCGATGGGGCGAAAATCAAAGACCTCGCGTGTCGCAAGATAGGTGCGCTCTCCTACCAGAATCGTATCGGGTGCCGCGACCTGTTGTAAACGCGCTGCCACGTTTACGGCGTCACCAGTAATCAAAAAATCCTGGCGTTGTTGCTCGTTACTGGGTGCCGCAACCTCTCCTGTATTGATGCCGATACGCATCTGTAAGCGTATGGCATCTCCATCGAACGCTTGTCGTTGCTCATTGAAGGTCGTCAGGGCTGTTTGCATATCGAGGGCAGCTCTAATTGCACGGTCGGGGTCGTCCTCATGGGTGATAGGTGCTCCGAAGACCGCCATTACTGCATCACCAATATACTTTTCGACGGTACCGCCATGCTTGCGTATTTGCTGCGTCATCAAATTGAAATAGCCCATGAGAATCGCCCGCATATCTTCTGGGTCCATACGTGCCGCCATCGGTGTCGAGCCGATGATGTCCGCGAACATGACGGTGACGATACGCCGCTCTTCTGGTGGCAGCAAAACTTCTGGCGTGGGTGGAATATACGTGGTACGAGGCGTAGAGCTATTTGAAACTGCTGGTAGCGATGCGTTGGTATCACCACGAAGCTGAAGGGCAGTGCCACATTCGATACAGAATTTCGCGACGGGCAAATTAATAGTACCGCAATTTGGGCACACAACGAGCCGATTGCCACATTCCAGGCAGAACTTTGCGTTGATTGGATTAAGGGTTTGGCAGTTGGGACAACGCATAGATGTATGTCTTACCTTGTTTCTTGTGTGTGAAAGTCATATATACGAGCGTATACTAATTGTACAACACAGACAACCACAATTGCTGGAACGCCTTTTCATCCCTCGGCTCCACAGGTGGATGGGACTATTTTCAGAGAAGCTTGACGACATCGCAATGTTCTCGTAGTATGGTTTGGCAATGAAAGGGAGAGCAATCATGCAACAACAGCAATTTTTGGTGGAGAGCCGTAGTTATGATCAGATGGTGCGCGGTTCGTGGCAGGCGTATAAACTTGATGCACACACTCAACTTGAAGATAGACCGTATGGTGGCGAAGAAGAAAACAGTCATGCCAATGCTACACGCCTCTGGCTTCCTGCAGGAACGCCAATGCGTTGGGCCTCTGGTACACGCCCTTTGCGCTCGAATTGCCTGCAATTCTTCTGGCCCGAACGCTGGTATATGTTAAGTGCTTTTTATAATGGACGGAACCTTATTCATACCTATGCCAATATTATCCAGCCTCCTACGCTGCTCATCGACCGTGTACTCTATGTCGATCTTGATCTGAGCGTTCTCGTCAAGCCCGACACATCCTACGAGGTGTTGACACAGGCCGAGTTTGACCAGACGGCGGACATGTTGCACTACGATGAAGAGACGCGTATCAGCGCGTTGATGGCAGCACGTACCGTCACAAGTTCTATTCAGCGTAGCGTCGGCCTGTTTACCGTTGTGCCACACCACCTGCGGCAGATAGATTTTCACCTGGCCCATTGTTCATAGAGGAGACACAGTTATGCCCAAACGTATCGACCACGTAGCTATTATTGTACGCAACATCGAACAGGCTCTTGTGTTTTATCGCGATACGTTGGGCATAGAGCCAAGTCTCATTAAAGAGGTACCAACCGAGCAGGTACGTATTGCCTTCTTACCAATGGGTGGACCGGAGGGTAGCGAGATCGAGCTGCTTGAGCCGACAACTCCTGATTCTAGCCTCACAAAGTTTCTCGAAAAGCGCGGCGAGGGCATGCATCACATTTGCCTCGAAGTTGACAACATTGATGCTGCCCTGCAAGAGATGCAAGAGAAAGGTGCCGCCGTCCTCGATCAGCAGCCGCGTATCGCCGCCGAGGGACGTGCTATCTTTCTGCATCCAAAGGGTACCAATGGTGTTCTGCTAGAACTGCTTGAAAAGAGTTCGTAGTAGTCTGTTATAAGATTTCACAGAAACTTTAAGCTTTCCTCACACATTTTGCTTCGCTTTGAGGTATGCTATACTTGTCGAAAGTTTATGCGACATCAAAAAAAGGTTCCACGTGCGACGAAGTAAGAGCAAATCTGGTATCATCGGTGATGCCACTGCGAAACTTCTAGTGATGAGGAGATATACATAGGTGAAACGATTTCTTATTATTGGCGGTGCTAGCCTGTTATTGCTGCTGGGTATCCTGGTAGGTGCCGTGTATGGTAGTGCGCGTGCGGCGAATGCGAATGCAAAAACCACAACTACAGCGTCAACGCTTAGTGCAAATAGCACGACGAACAACTATTGTACGCAATTTCAGCAGAACCTCGCCAAACGTCTAGGCGTTGCCGCAGACAAGCTCCAGAGCGCGGAGAGCGGCGCGGCAAAAGACACGATTGACCAGATGGTCAAGGATGGCAAGATCACCCAGGCGCAGGCAACGCAGATTGAATCACATCTTGGTGATGCTACCAACTGCAAGCTTCAAGGTACAAGCGAGGGTAACAACGTTGGTCATGGTAACATGATGAAGCTTCAGCAGTACCTCAGCGTAGCCGAGGCACAGGTTGCAAAGGGACTCGGCATTAGCTCTGCCGACCTGACCAGTCAGTTGCAGTCCGGCAAGAGTCTACATGATGTCGCAACGGCCCACAAGGTCTCTGATACACAACTCAAGACCTTGCTCAACAATGCCATTCAGAACGAACTCAAGCAGGCAGTGAGTGCTGGTGATGTTACTCAGGCTCAGGCCGATATGGTGACAAAACAGATCACTAATAACCCCATGTTCCTTGATCGTCTCATCAATGGGCACAAAGGACAACAGGGACAGCAAAGCGGACCTAGCGGTAGCTTTGGCTTCTAATCAGAATCTGGTAACGGGCGACCACAAGGGTCGCACCCTGCTATATGACACGTTGTATAGCAGGGTGCGACCCTTGTGGTCGCCCGTTGGGTTCTGTTACCACAATATTTTCTTAAACAGCACCATTAGGCTCCTACATCGTTCCGTCGTCATGTATGATGATATTGCCTGTGTGTTCGACACGCACCTCTTCACGTTTGAGCGTATCGGATAGCTCCCTGTTCTCCTGTATTTGCTGTTTGCGTACAATAATCTCTTCGATAACAACTGGCTGTTTATTAAATGTTACCTGTTCTTCACGCACAAGTATACGGATTGTGCCACCATTGCTAAGCATCTCGCTACCCTCAACAATCGGGGAATCGACTCGATTGAGGCTTGGTCTACGCTCAGTTGCTGTTTCGTCATGCGTTGCTGATGTGTTAGGGTCAATATTTGTGTTCCCGCTAGTAGGCAAACGTTCGATAGTCACCTCTTCGCGTGTAACAGGGATGGTAAAGGTCTTATTCTCGGTAATAACACGCTTATGGATGACGACCTCACCTGTCTGCACAACCTGTTTATTCACATGTAGCTGTTCTTCACGTATCGGAATGGTGCGCCCACCGCCACCCATACGGTTCACGTCTGTCGAGTCGTCGTAGGCACCGTGTTGGTAAAGAATGTCTCTTGCCTCTCTCTGCTGTCCGTAAGATTGGACAACGACAACGAAGTTACCCGACTCAATCTCTTGTTGGTAAAAGGCGAGATTTCCCTGTGCTACACCCGCATTCGCGAGTTCGCTTGCAGTATCTGTCGCATCATTTGCTGTGGTATGCTTTGAGGAGAAAAGGCTTCTGAGACCGCCAACAGCATTGCCTCTAGTGTGTTCGAGTAGGTGTATCTGATCGTCTCTAAAGCCAGCATGGTGTAACTCATGTATTGCTGCTTCTACCAGAGCGTGATCTCGGAAGACACCGATCACCGTTGATTGTTCTGTCATTGACATTAGGTACGCTCCCCTTTTATGGTTTTTATACATACTATAGAAAGATTTTATATTGTTCTCTTAATACACGGGTAGCACGCATGAAAAGTTGCGTTTTGTAATAGGAATACCTCTCCTATGTTGTGAAAGGTTCAGTAGCTCTATGACGGATATTGTTGGTATAGTGCGTCTCCTGGTCGTCCTCCTTCTGATTGCGTTGTTAGTAATTCTTGTGACACGCCGTTTAGCTGTACCATATACACTCGGTCTTGTTATCGTGGGCTTTCTCATTGGCGTCATTGGTCGGTTTTCAGCGATTCGTTTTGATCCTGCTCTCGTGCTTTTTGTCTTCTTGCCAGCACTTCTTTTTGAAGGTTCCTGGTCTGTTTCAATCCAATTCCTGCGAAAAAACTGGCTTATGATTTTCTTACTTGCAGTGCCAGGAGTATTACTGGAACTGGTCTTGATTGCGATTCCACTACACTTCTTTACCCAACTGGATTGGGGTGGTGCATTTTTATTGAGTGCAATTCTTTCACCAACTGACCCCGTTGCTGTCCTGGGGTTATTTCGGCAGATGAATGTTGATAAAGATATTTCTACGCTTATCGAAGGCGAGAGTCTTTTTAATGATGGTATTGCGGGTGCTCTCTATCAGGTTTTTCTTGCACTTGTGCTGCTTTCAGTACACAATCAAACGATTGGTGGGAGTCAGGCATGGCTGAATGGACTGGGTACCTTTGCTCTGGAAGCTGGTGGGGGTATCTTGATTGGCGGTACATGCGGTCTCCTCGTTAGTCGTTTCGTCCGTCTCATTGATGAACCTTTGATCGAGACAACGATTACGCTTGTAACCGCTTATGGCGTCTATCTCTTTGCTGATGCACTGCATACATCTGGCATTCTCGCGGTAATCCTTGCCGGGCTTATTCTAGGAAGTTATGGGCGTAACAATATGATGTCGGAGAAGACACGCGACACGATTGATAACTTTTGGAGCATGGTAGCGTTCATAGCTAACGCACTTATTTTCTTACTTGTTGGCGTACAATTAAATCCAGTAGCGTATCTTTCGTCACCAAAAGCACTCTCGTTCTTGTTCATTGCTGGCCTGGCAATTGTCGCTGTCCTGTTGGCGCGTTTTATCCTGGTTGCGCTCTTGCCACGTAATATTCCCCCTGCCCCCGGCAAACGGCTACACTCGTGGCGTTTCCTCATCTTTTGGAGTGGATTGCGCGGAGCGTTGTCAATGGCACTTGTGTTGGCTTTACCATTAGAGGTGCCAGACCGTGCTACCCTCATCTTTGCCACCTACGCGGTGGTTTTGTTTACCTTAATGGTGCAAGGATTTAGCCTGCGTTTGATTCTTCAACACTTGCCACTGCTGCCCAAAGTACCTTTACCACCGACATCTTAGCATACTAGCGCGTAAAAGCGTATAAGTTGCCATCACGCGCTCCGACAAACAGCCACGCGGCAAGTAAAGCAGGAGAGGAGGAGGCAGGACTATGCAGGTCAATAGCTTGTATTTGTTCTCCATTGGCAGCATTGAGTATGATTATGCCGCCATCTCCTGGCTCGAAACCATCGCCCGTTGCAAGATATAGTGTCTGGCCCGCGATGGCAGGTGAGGCGTAGACAATCGTGGGAATGTCGTGGTGCCAGCGTACCTTGCCTGTCTGAGCATCGAGTGCCCTTGCCGTCGCTCTTTGCTCGATGACTCCTACTGTATACAGGATACCGTTGGCATAGGTAGGCGAACTAAAGACGTGTTGACCTACCGAGGTATGCCATAAGGGGTTTCCCGTTTTGCCATCAAGCGTATAGACATTACCATTCTTGCCACCAACCACGACACGGAGTTGTTTCTTGCTATCGTGATAGAGCAGTGGACCGGCTCCCACATCGGTATCGCCCACATCCTGCACCACAGAGCGCCAGTGCCAGAGTACACGACCTGTACGTAGATTGAATGCCTCTACTCCATCGTCGGGGTCGCCAGTGCCCACATAGACTGTGTTGCTTGCCGTGTCAATCGCGGGCGAACTCCACACGCCACCGCCAGGTTTGCCACCCGACTCGATATAGTCTCGCCAACGTTGTTTGCCTGTTGCTGCGTCAAATGCCAGGATTTGCCCTGCTCGCTTAGGATTTTCGCTCAAGGTAGAGGCGGCTCCGATAACCACTAGCCCGTTTGCTACTGCGGGTGAGGACCAGATTTTCGCGCCAGGAGTGTCAAGCTGTGTGTGCCAGCGTACAAAGCCATCTTCCGCGTTGATGGCGTAGACGACACCGCTAAGCGATGCGACATAAAGTACACCATCAACGAGGGCAGGTGTGCCATAAAAGGCATCGTCGGCCTGTATCTGCCATAGCATCTTTGCGCTCTGAATATCAATCGCGGTCAGCGTCATATTGGTTGAAGCGATGTACACTACCCCATTCTGTACAATGGGCGAGGAGAAGACAGAGCCACCCGTACAATAGGTCCACGCGAGATGCAACATACTTCCATGTCCGCCCATTGAAGCTGCTCCATCGCGGTTCATATTCCCATGAAACGTCGTCCAGCTTCCCTCAGCAGAAGGCACGTTACCATTATTACTGGCGATTTGCGCCGCGCCAGTCGCTCTACATACAGTTGGCGTAGGCGTCTTCTGCATTTTCGGTTGTGGTGTATTTGTTGTTGCACACGCACTCAAAAGCGTTATGCATAGCAAGAGCGCAAGGCTCAGTAGTCGTATCTTCATACGTATATGGTAACATATGTAACCCATCTTATGAGGGTGAGGTGATAAATACTTATCCGTGTATAGCTCGACAATAAGGTGCTTCCATGTTATACTTGCGAAAGAAGAACTTGTGAGGGGAAGTATATTGTGGCAAAGAAGAAATCATGGGACTCGACCTTAAAGCGGCTTATCCATGTTAATCCACCTGCATTTGTGCAATGGCTCATTCCAAACGCAGTTTTTCTTGGCGAACAACCTTCTGAATTGGAAAGTTTGAAACGAGAGGTTGATGTACTGCTGGAGGTGATGATAGACAGGCAACGTATGTTGCTTCATATCGAGTTCCAGACATACAATGATACAACTATGGCAGAACGACTTTTGCTGTATAATGTATTAGCAAGAAATGTACATAAGCTACCTGTTTTCTCTTGCGTGATTTATCTCTTGAAAGATGGTCCTGTACAACAATCACCATTACGTATCGCTTTTCCTGATGGAACGACGATTCACGAGTTTCATTTTGAGAGTATCGAGATAGGACAACTAGCACCCGACAATATTTTGAATACAGGTTTTGTAGCTCTGATTCCGCTTTTGCCATTGACACAAGGTGGTGCAAGCCGTGAAGTTATAGAGCGCATGTTTGTAGAACTCAAAAAACAGAGAGAGGCTGAAACACAGATAACCGAATTAGAGGTAATTGGCTATACCTTAGCCTCGTTTGTCCTGCAAAAGAAGAATCTAGTAGACCAAGAATGGCTTATCAGGAGGTTTCAAGAGATGCATGATATATTACGCGATACACCAATTTTCCAAGAAATATTACGTGAGGGGAGGGAAGAAGGAATAGAACAAGGAATAGAACAAGGAATAGAACAAGGAATAGAACAGGGACGCTTAGAAGCAGCACGTCATATTCTTCTCATTCTTACAGAGAAACGTTTTCCCGATTTGGCCCCTTTAGCCCAAGAGCAAGCTGCCAAGATTCAGGATGTGTCTGTTATAGACAATGTTATAATAGCCATCAGTTCAGTCCAAAATGAATTGGAAGGATATCATGCTTTACGAGGGTGGACAAGAAAAAACAATCGTAACTTTGCTATGAGACTCTTAGCAACGGAAGGACGGATCAGCGCATGACGACAAACAGTGGAGCCGACACGTCAGCAAGTTCAAACGCAACGAAGGCGTATCGTAGTCGCATCGGTTTTGTGGCGGACTCACCCAATTTCCCCGGCGAGTGGGACGCGGTTGTCGAGAAGGTGAAGCTTGCGGATCAGTTGGGCTTCGACTCGGTATGGCTCGGTGAGTCATGGGGGTACGAGCTTTTCACGTCGATGAGCGATCTTGTACGTGAAACAAAGCGTATCAAGATCGGGGCAGGCATCGCCAATATTTTTTCGCGTACCCCTGCCCTCATTGCCAGTACAGTTGCAACCCTCGATGAGCGTTCTGGTGGACGTATTCTGCTTGGTCTCGGTCCATCAGGTGCGAATGTGATTGAGCATTGGCATGGCGTCAAGTTCGAGAAGCCTGTGAAGCGGACACGCGAGTACGTCGAGATCATCAGAATGATTTTGCGTGGCGAAAAATTGGTCTACAACGGTGAGTTTTTCCACCTTGAGCGCGGTTTCACTCTCCGTTTCAAGCCTTTACGTGCCGATCTACCTATCTATATTGCTGCGATGGGTCCCAAAAATGTCGAGCAGTCAGGCGAAATTGCCGATGGTATTCTGCCAGTGTATTGGCCCGGCAACAGGTGGGGCGAGTTACGGGCACAACTCGATGCTGGTTCGCTGAAAGCGGGAAGGCCCGCGCACAGTGCGGCGATTGCTCCCTATATCACAAGCATATTGCTGCCCGAAAATGCAGACGAGCGGACACGTCAAACAGCAATGATGAATGCCGCCCAACCGCTGGCCTACTATATCGCTCGCATGGGGGTGTACTACGCCGATATGTTAACACGCCAGGGATTTGGTGAGGATGTGCAGGCAGTGATCGAGGCCAACAAAAAAGGCTTGAAAAGTGCGGTAGCTGCTGTGAGTCCGCGTATGCTCGATGCAACCGCGATTATCGGTACTCCTGAAGAGGTCGTGGCAAAGCTCGATACATGGGCTGAAGGTGGCGTCGATGAGCCGCTCATGGGCATGCCTGGTGGTAGCATTGACGAGGCAGGCGCACAACTCTCGGCCTTCATGCAGGCACTCAAAGCAAATTAAGACAACAAATAAAAACAGGGTGCTGTTTGTTTAGCGAACAAACAGCACCCTGTTTTTATTTGTTTGCGATTTGCTCGGCATGTGTCAGGCGTTTCCCGATGGAGGGGTGGTCGTAGAACAGGAACTCGACGATGGGTGATGGCTTGATCTCGGCGAGGTTCTGGTTGGCGAGCCGCGTCATGGCACTTTTGAATGGCTCGATCATGTGCGTTGCCTGTAGCGCATACTCGTCGGCCTGATACTCGATTGCACGGCTGTAACCATTGGTTAGGGGCGCGATAATGAAACCAAATACTCCTGTCAATACGAGAAGCAGAGGCAGGGTGGCGGGGTCGGCGATACCATGATAGCGGTCAAGGTGCGCCGTTGCCCACGATAAGCACACATTAAACAGGTAGAGTCCTACAAGTGTGAAAAGTGACTGACTGACAATTAGTTTCCAGATATCGTGATGCACATGATGACCTAGTTCGTGCGCCAGGGCAACCTCGATTTCATCTGGCGTGTAACGGTCTATCATCGTGTCGCCCAGCACAATGCGGCGCGTGTTACCGAGTCCCATCAGTGCCGCATTCGCTGCCGTTGTCTTGCTACTCATGTGCATGGTGAAGACGCCTTGAATACGTGTATTGGCGCGGTCTGCTAACGCCACAAGACGTTGTTTCAAGTCGCTATCGGGCAGTGGACTAAATTTGTAGAACAGTGGGAGCAGCAGCACTGGCGCGAGATTTGCCATAACGACGGAGAAGAAAAGCAGAATGAGCGCGACCCAGAGCCACCATAGTTGCGGTTGCGTTGCCAGCAGAAGATAGATTAGCTCGACCACGACAATCTCGAATACGAGACCCAACGCGAACCCTTTCAGTTGGTCGATTACCCAACCACCCAATGTCATTGTTGAAAGACCATAACGGCGTGAGAGTACAAAGCCATAATATGAGAGTGGTGCCGTGATAATGGTATATCCGACGGTGAGGATCAGGAGATAGCACGCGACAATGAGCGGAAACCAACCCATGAGCGGTTGCCAGTGTAACGCTGATAGGATATTACGGAGCCATACGTCAAAGCCAATCAGGAAAATAACGATAATACCAACCACCGAGATACCAATGTTGATAAACGAGAGGCGACGACGAATACGTGCGTATTTCCGCGCCTTGCCTTGTCGCTCCATGTCAACCTCGGTGTGCTGGAATGGCTCTGTCTGCTTAACGGGTAGGTCCATACGCGTTTGCTCCCTGTCCATGATCTTCAAATATTGTTCGTGACATATAATAACATAAAAAGGGAAATAAGATGCTGTGTGTCCTCACAGTGGCTACATGTAGCCACTGTGAGGACACACAGCATACAACTACATGTTGCGTAAATTTTCTAGCGAACGTTTTGCGCTCTCTAAAGAGGGGATAGTTGGCGCGTCGTTTTCAACGGCGAATTCCCGTGTTCCGCTGACACGTGCAGCCTCGATGATTGCGGCCATTGGGAGCGTTCCAGCACCAACCTCGGTGAAGGTGCGTTCGGGCGTCATATCTTTAAGGTGAATAATTGGAATACGTCCAGAATGCTGACGTAAGAAGGCTACAGGGTCAACTCCGGCATATGCAGCCCAGTACACGTCGAGTTCAATTTTGACTAGCGATGGCTCGGTGTGCGCGAGAAAAATGTCCATCAGCGTCTCACCATTCTGTTGCGCGAACTCGAAGTCGTGATTGTGATAGCCGAATGTAATGCCTTGCTTTTGACACTGCTGACCAAATACGTTGAGGCGTGGTGCAAGTCGATGAAATGCATCTGGCGTGCGTAGTTCTGGTGCAAGCCAGGGCAACACTAATAACGTACACCCTATCTCCTGACAATAGGCGATCTCCTTTGCTAAATCCTGCTCAATCGCCTGCAATCCGATGTGTGTTGCCGCAACACGTAATCCTGTCTCCGCCAGCAACGCTTTCATTTCTTGTGCAGTAAGACCTCCGTAGCCCGCGAACTCAACACCGAGGTATCCTAGTGCCGCAACTTTGCGGAGCGTACCCGCAAAGTCTCGCGCTGTCTCATCGCGTACCGTGTATAACTCGAGTGCTATCGACGCAATATCCATAAATCAAGAACTCCTCTCACGAATTGTGTATGTATCACAATGTTTCTACACCCTAAAAGTACCACATATCTTTGTGTAGTGCTGCTACAATTTTAATTTTTAGGTGCGAGTGCTTCTTATTGTAAAGAAGCCTCTCGATAGGCTCTACGGGAGCGTTGGTTTATCGAGGCATATGAATAACATTGTGGTAACAGTGTGAACGTTGTGTGAAAAAAAGTGCGATTGTGTAAAATTGGTCAATAAATCACTAGACAAGAAGATATCTTTTCGTGCATACTATGAACGTGTGTTGTAGACGTGTTACTACAAACAGCATACATTGTATTTACAAACTTGTATGTATGACGATACATATAAAGGTAAGAAGAATATTTATGCAGCAGGAAGGAAAAGAGGCCATGCTTGGTGCAAATGGGCAACAGAGTGAGGTTGCACGCTTATTATCACAAATTAGCTCGGAGTATGAAGCCGCACAGCGGGGGATGTCGGGTCTCGCCTATGGCAACGCACGACACGATTTTATCACTGCTCGCATGGAGACTATGGGACAAATTCACACACAATTACAGGCGCTCGTTGGCGATGGTGCCATTGCCATGATTGCAGAGCAACTGAATAATACGCACTAATCGACAGAGCGTATAAACAGGAGATAGTGAACGTTCCCTGTTTATACGCTCTTTTCGTTAAAACGTCGGACACAAGACTAGTGGCTCCTGCTCTTCAATGCTTTCAGTGTGAGGAAGCTCAATATACATATCGACAGAGTGAAGTGATCTGGATGAAGGTTTATTCCAGGTGCCTATAACAATATACTCGATCTCTTCGCTCTGAAAATCTGCTTTGTCGAGAGCGTTCTCTGGCCCATCGCGGAAACTGCGTAGCCAATCTCGTACATCGTTATCACAGAGGAAAGGGGCATCTTCACTGACAAACCATTCAGCAATACCTTGTAGGTAGAAGCGGAAATTAGTGGGCAGTGGAGCACTGCGTCGAATGGGATACGCTATTTCGCGCACATCCTCATAGCCGGCTTTACGGAGATAACCAGCAAGTTTAGAACCAACCCAGCTATCTTCATAGGTATAACCCCTGTCAACGCGCTGAAATTCCCAGTCTTCTCGTGCTTGTAAGACGCGAGCTTGCAGACCAGCGTCGATGGAGTGGAAACGCATTGTGCCAAAGTCGATATCTTTGATTGCGAGCCTTCCCCCCTGCATGAGATAGGGACCCATAGCAGCAAAGGTAGATACGGGGTCAGGAAGATACTGGCTCACATTTGCGCTAAAGATCAAATCCGCCCTGCCCTGTGGGATTGGCAATTCTTCAAGCAGGGCACGTTTGTACTCTACTTGATGCCGGTACCAATGGTTGGCACTGCGGCCTTGTGCTGTCACCAAAGCCTCTGGCGAAATATCCACGCCTACAATATGCCCTCGTGGTCCAATGGCCCTTGCAAGCAATGGCGTCCATAAACCGGGACCGCAACCAGCATCGACAACAAAACATTCTTTTCTAATTGCAAGATCGCGAATCATTTGTTCGCGTTCGTATGCTTTACTTTGATGGTGTGTTTCCAACCATTCAATCGCATTAAGTGGAAGCCCACATTCGTTCATATGCACGACATCGTTTACTGCCATGACTATTTTCATCCCTATCATTTCCCTTGTAGTTGCGAAAAGCAGTTAATGTACTCTTCAGCACATGTGAATATTACCCGAAAATTTGCACTGTTACAACAATGTAGTACTTATAGACAACATTGTAAAGGACAAAAAATACAAACATGTTTAAGGGAACGTATTTTGTGTTTCAAAAGTTACATATGAAGGGAGCAAAGGAATATGTACATGCCCCATTAGCATCTGTTCATGCGTCTCTACCAGAGATTTTTGCTTTTGAGAGATTGCGCGTACTGGAGAAAATAGGTATACGAATGTTACAAATACGAAATGTTTGTTACGTGGTTTCTGTAAATTTGCTTCAAAAAGGTGTAACTAGTGTGTTATACTGTGCTACATAGCGATTTTGTAGAAACACGAATGTTTAAACTGCAAACGGAAGGAACATGTTCAGTGTCTATGGATAAGAACATACCGAAGCAGCCCAAGAAGAGAGGGCGTCCACTCAGCTCTAGAAAAAAGAAACTCGTTGAGGAATCGGATGAAGAGCTACAACAATCAATGAAAGACACAACCTTTGACGATGAACAAATAGCATATACACTCGTGGATGAAAAGCTTTCACATTTTAGCAGTTTGCTACGAAATATTCTTCATAGTGACCGTGCCGAGATTGCACGTGTGGCACGCGATTTGGACGTTGCCGAGATTACTATCTACCGTTGGATGAGTGGAAGCTCGGAGCCACGTGCAGTGCATCTAAAACGCTTGCCAGAGGTATTGGGAGAGCATCGTGGCAACATTACCTACGCCATCAACAAGACATTCCCCGGTGTACTCGATCCCCCCTCTCTTGGGATACGTGAGGTGAAGAAGGACATCTATCGACGCGTGCTTGATCTTGTGACTACCATACAAGAGGATGATGCACGCTCCTGGCAGGTGACGCAGGACATCTTTGAATATGCCCTCTTACATCTCGATTCTGACCGACGCGGCCTTGCCATCACCTATGCTAACCTCATGCCGCCCTATGAGGATGGTATTCACTCGCTACGTGAAGCCGCCATGCGTGGCAACTATCCCTGGCCGTTCAGCCTTGAAAGCCGGGCATACCTGGGGAGTACAACTCTTGCTGGTACCGCCGCAGCTCAACAACGCCTGCAAACGTGGGGCAATCTGAATAATGAGGAGCGTTTACAGGTTGATATCGACACGTTTGAACGTAGTGCCGCCGCCTGTCCTGTAATGTACGCCGGACGCATCTCCGGCGTGCTGATTGTTTCTAGCACACAAACGGGCTTCTTCGCAGACCCTATCGCACGGCAGGCGGTGAGTGAGTACGCTCAGTTACTCGCCCTCGCCCTTCCTGAGAAGGCTTTTTACCCTCACTCTCTTTTGCATTTACGACCAATGCCGGACGTGAAGTGGCAACGTGAGGAGATCGGGCGTGTTTACGTGAACCGCATTATTATATATGCACGCAAACATATGATTGCACGTCAGGAAGCAGAACAGCACGTCCTCAGGGAGATGGAACGTGAATTTGAGGAAAAAGGACGCAGCTTTAATGCTCGACAACAAACAGCGCTATTGCCCACAAACCAGGAAATTTACTAATATGATCCTCTACGGAATACCGCGCCAACGACGAAGATAAGTGCAATAAAACATATCCCCTGCGCTTATCTTCGCTTTCCGCGTACCCAATATACATATATACCGCTTTATTGCATTTCAGAAAGAATAAGGATAGTATACATAACATCTACTACGCCGCGCGGAAAGGACACTCTTCACTATGCCTGGTCTTTTTGTACGTTGTCTACTCTTCATCAGTTCCTACTTTCCGCTCTCAGTGATTTTCTCTATTCTACTCTGGGAAAAACACTTGTTCTGGGCCGTACTCATTCTACTCATCGGTCTGTCAGGTCTCGTTATCTTGCTACTCTACTTCTTATTGATTGTGCCACGCCGTACACGATCACATGAAACAGTTACCAGCCTGGAACGACATGATGGCGATGTGTTGAGTTACGTTGCCAGTTATCTCGTTCCTTTCGTGAGCCTCGACCTGACAGGCACACAGATATGGGCCGTTCTGGTGTTTCTTGTCGTTTTATTGATCATTTACGTTAATTCCAATATGATCTATATAAATCCGATGCTGAACATTCTGGGCTATCATCTCTACGAAATCACGATAGACCATAACGAAGCGTCTTTCTACCTTCTTACGCGCCAGCGGGTAGCACTACAGAGTCATATCCATGTCGTGCATATTGGCGACACAACATTTCTGCAGGTAAAATAATGTCTACAACGTATAGCGAAGGAGCTAACAACCTTATGATTGCTCCCTATAGCACAACTTTTGAAGATATTCTCTCGCAACCCTTTGAGGTACGCAATGGCGAAACAGGAAAAGATGTAAGCGACATCATTGTTTGCCTCGCCTCAACAATGTCAAATAATGAGGAGACGCTGGAATTTCGTCGTCTCGAACTCTCAAGGGACCTTGAAGGAAAGTTTCGTGAGAAGGTGCAAAAGTTTCTTACGAGCTATAGTAAAACGTGGCAGAGCGGTGGACGTGTTATCTATCCATATCAAGGCGATAGCAAGCCAGAGGACCACGAAGTTGAGTACGTCGATATGACCGCCACTAACTACGCATTCATCAAGGCACAGGTGCTGCCTATTCGGTCATACCAGGATAAACTCTCTTTTCAACAAAGTGATACAGCTTTTATACAGGGTTTACGCTTTTATGTAATTGTGGCGAAGCCAGTGCATAATCCACAAGATATAGTCTACTTGTATCGCTTCTACAACCAGAAGCAACTACTAGGCCAGTCACGTTTTTTTGGAGCCATTTGGCGCGGCAATAATGAATACGATCTTGTGAGCGAGCCGACGTTACTTTTCGATAATAATATAGATTGCGTCAGTCGTGGTGACGATCTGTTCATTTTCAAGAAGGATAACTTTCATTCGATTTTTCGCTTCTTAGAGGAGCTTGAGAAGTCGGTTACAGTTGCCGTGACAAGTATTCATACGCAACTTACGCAGATACGGGTTGCGGTCGATGGTTACGACGATTTCGTGAATGATTGTAAAAAGAACCGCTTGAAAATGGCGATGCTCAACAACATCGCGAAAAAGCCATATCTGAAAGACCTGACACCCGCGAAAATTCAGCGCGTCGTTGACCGTTTGGACAAAAACCTTGTCGGCGAAGCGTTTCTGACGGCATTTACGAAAGAGCAAAAACTGCTCTACGACGCAAAGCGTCCCTGGGTCTTGCTAAAGTTGCTGGGAGACAGCTATCTTTGGTCCGACATGACCGAGATTGGCTACGATGTAAACGCCAAACGCGAATTGTAGGGACCTGATGATGCTGTTTAAGAACCCAACGGGCGACCACAAGGGTCGCCCGTTCTCAAATTAAAATTTGCCCGTTCCCAAATGAAAGATTTCCCGTTCCTGAATTAAAAATAAAAGAGCATTATCAAGCCCCTACGAGTGGTTTCATTCGTATTACAAGAAAGAGCATGTTTGTGTAGGAGGAATTTATTTATGTATTGCGCTAAATGTGGGGCGCACAATCAGGATGGCGCACATTTTTGTCAGAATTGTGGTAGTGCGCTACAAGCACCAGACGCTGTGATGCAGCGACCGCCGATTGATCCCTACCCAATATATAACCAACAAGAGGTGCAAGCACCAGACCGTCGGAGTACCAGGAGTGCGAGACCCACAAGGACTTCTAAGATAGAGGACCCCTATAAAGATCAGATTAAACAACTCAAGCTTGAAATCAGGCAGATGAAGCTCTATCTGAAAGAGGTCAACACAAAGATGTCGGCGACACGATCACAGTACAACCAGACCTCAGCTTTTGTGCCCGAAGGTGTTTTCAAACGTGGTTACAAGTGGTTTGAGGATATGCGCTTGCTTGGCCCACAACAGCAGAAGCAACAGTTGCAACAACAAATTATTCAGCTTGAGCAAGAACTGATAGGTCTGCAACAAACGCAGATGCAATGGAAAATGGAAAACGAAGGATAATAATAGATGTGGAATGTCGTCAAGCTGGGTGGCATGCCACCCAGCTTGACGACATTCCACATCTATTATCTTTAATGGGCAAGGTGGAGCGTCATGCCTTGCATCGTTTGTTGCATCAGAAAATTCGTTACAGCTTGCGTATCGTGTGTCTCATTATACACGGTAATCTGGCGGTCGGCTCCTGTGCCATGCGGACTTTCTAGCAGGTCGCGCAGATAGTTAATCTCGCGTCGGCTACCAAGATCGTCGATCACATCTTCAACGAAGTCGAGCAGTTCTTCGATAGATTCGCGCATACTCAAGCGGCGCTCTTGGATAAAGTCAACCACCTCGGCATCGAGTCCATAGCGCATCGCTCGCCACTTGTTCTCTTCGATGAAATGACGTGGTAAGACGTGTGTTGTCATGTTATGTATATACATCCAGTGCAGTTTTGCCACTAGTGCCTGACAGAGGGCCACGATGCTTAATGTATCCTCGACGGTGGCGGGCATGTCGCAGATCCGAAACTCGATGGTGTTGAAGAAAGCGTGTGGACGCACATCCCACCAGATACGCTTGCCATTGTCGATACAGCCAGTACGTATCAGGTGTTCCACGTAGCCATCGAAGTCGCCCATAGAGGTGAATGTATCGGGAACGCCAGAGCGTGGAAAGCGTTTCCACACAACGGCGCGATACGATTTTGTGCCAGAAAAACGATCTGCCCAGAACGGCGAATTGGAGGAAATGGCGAGTAAGTGCGGGAGCCATGTACGAACTTGATTCATGAGAGGGATGGTGATAGAACGTTCTTCTATGCCCACATGCACATGTAGACCAAAGATCAGAATCGAGCGTCCCACGTCCTGATATTCCTCTTCCAGCAACTGATAGCGGTCATTGTGTGTACGTAGCTGGTCTTGCCAGTGTGCATTAGGATGGGTACCCGCGCTGATGAGTGCCAGACCATCTTCATCGACCAGTTGTGCGAGTGTAGTGCGGAGGCGTTGCACCTCGCGCCGTGCATCGTGCATCGTCGGGCATACATCGGTGACGAGTTCAACGGTTGATTGGAGCATCTCCGCCTTGATACTCTCTCCAAGTAGGGGTGTGCCTTTTTCCAGGATTGTATGAATATGCGAGGCAAGCTGACCAGTGTGTTTGTCCACCATCTGGAATTCTTCTTCGACTCCGAGCGTAAAACGTGGTTTCATGCAAGCACCTTTCAAAGAACGTCTTGTGAACATACGCTTAGCAGAACAGAAGTTTTTTCTCTACAGCTACAGAATTCGCGCTACTGGCTGTTCCTACAAAATCTGGGACTTATAGCGTACACAAGTCTCAAGCATTCTGTCAAGTGAATTGTGTGCTACCGCCAGCATCCAAGCAAAAGTCGTTGGAAAGAGGCATGCAAACCCGTTGACAAAGCGCAAGGAAAGGTGTAATATTGGCCCTGTCATTCACGACAAACAATGAGTCCTCGTGGCGGAATGGTATACGCGGCAGGTTGAGGGCCTGTGCCGAGAGGCGTGCTGGTTCGAGTCCAGTCGAGGACACTTTTGGCTTCCATCATTCAGTCAAGTAAGGGCGATTAGCTCAGTTGGTTAGAGCGGCTGCTTTACACGCAGTAGGTCACAGGTTCGAATCCTGTATCGCCCACTTCCCACATACCCTCGCATGGCTCTACAGGCCGTTCTAACCAATTAAGTAGAATTTCAATACTAGAGTTTATACAGCCGATTTTACGTCATTTTCTGGACGTGAGACCGGCTGTCTTCCATTTTTGGGGTTATTTACGTTTGCTTGCTTATTGTTAAGTTGGTGTGGATATGTGGATAAAAATCTGGACAAGTGTTCTATTTTTACTTTGCTTAAAGCAAGAGTAGTTTGTCTGTTGGAAGGATATAATATCTATTTCCTCTTGCTTTTAAAAGCATCTGCGCTTGTTTGCTTAGAGTATTATGTGGTAATTTTTCTGTATACCGTTATATAGCTCCTAAGCTATTGACATGAACATATTTTCTCTGTACAATTAATTGATAAAAGCGAGCAAATGATTGAATCTAAATACATATCTAATGTTTAATTTAACTAAATTAGCTTTAAGCAATGCGGTTTTAATGCTAAGACAAGTGAAGTTCTCAGATAGATATAGATAGGGGTTTAAGCTAGATGAATGATGTTAGGCAGTTATCATTAACAGAGGTAGGTTTACCTTTTAATTTGCCTCGTAATGCATATCTAAGCCGTTTAGACAGCTTTACAGCCGAGATGTTAGAAAATACACAATTTAACATGCTAAGCCTTTTTTGTGGTGGTGGTGGCTTAGACTTGGGATTAGGTTTTTCCGGTTTTAGGTCTCGTGTTTCCTCAGATGTTGCACCTGTGTTTGTTGAGACGGTTGAAAGTAATTTACCTCATACTAGAGGACTTGTTCATGATGCTATGCAGCTAACGGCCGAGAAGTTATTTGAGTTGAGTGAAACTGATAATATTGATTTAGTTGCTGCTGGTCCCCCTTGCCAAGCATTTAGTATTCTTGGTAGAAGAAATTCATTGGGTGATCCTCGTGGAAAGCTAGCTCTCAAATATTTTGATTTGGTTGTAGCCATTAGGCCGAGAGCATTTTTATTTGAAAATGTTCCAGGACTGCTCACTGTTAATAAAGGTGAAGATTACAAGCAGTTATATCAATATGCAGAAGAGACTACTGGCTATCATCTCTATTTTAAGAAACTAAACTCGGCTTCATTTGGTATTCCTCAGTATAGAGAGCGAGTTTTTTTGCTAGGTTTCCGGGAAGATGTTGTATTCAATTTTCCTACTAATGCAACAGGTCAAAATGCGGAAAGGCTCATTAATGAAGGTCACTTGGTAACACCGAGTAGATGGGCACTTGAAAGTGTTAATGGTACCTTTAATCATATAATTCGTAATCATGGAGAGGCAGTTCGCAGGCGGTATGCAGAAATTCGCCCTGGAGGTCGTGATAGAACAGATCATACAGATCGTATTGACCCTAACCATCCTTCAGGAACAGTTTTAGTTGGTTCAAGTGAAGGTGGAGGGAGACCCCATATACATCCATACCATGATCGTGTTATAACTGTAAGAGAAGCTGCTCGTTTGCAGAGCTTTCCAGATTGGTATGAGTTTCATGGCACTAGTACAGCTCAGTACCGACAAGTTGGGAATGCAGTTCCACCGCTTATGGCTTACGAGATTGGCAGGAAGATAGCTGAGGCATTACAATAGCTGAGGCATTACGATAATACTAAATATAAGAAGAGTATTTTATGTATCCTGATCTCCCTTATCCTGGGTATAGTTGGTCTATGTTCCAACATATGAGTAAAGTGAATGAGAGAAGTTTGTTCCAACTTCTCTTGGCTGCTGCAATGCTTCGAGGTTATGACGATGCAGCATTACAAATAAATAACTATCTGATTGTAAACAATGTGTTTACTGCCAACGTTCGCCAAGATAGCGGACAGCCAGATGCGTGGAGAGATTATCAACAAATTTTGAGTGCATTGGGTCTAATGTTTTCTACACGTTATGTGAGGATTACTCCAACGCCGCTTGGCGAGACTTATTTAGATGGGGCGTTAAGTTTTTCTGATGTTATGACTCTTCAAGCCATCCGTTTTCAGTATCCGAACGGACATAATACTATAATGGATACACCCTTAAAAAATAGGTTAAGTTCTACTCCATTAAAGCAGTACAATACACTAACTCAACTTCAATACGCTACGGGTGTACAGATACGTCCAGCCATTTTAGCATGGCAAGTTTTGTACTCGCTTCTTGTACAAGGTGAGAAGCCTCTTGTAACTTTAGAAGAGTTTGAGCGATATTTAATGCGTTGTTCAACACACGCAGATACAGATGTATGTGTATCTACTTTGATAAAGTCCAGAAGTGGCTTGATAGATTACCCTGCTGTAGGACTTCACCGTCATGCTCAGGAGTGGATTAGCTTTTTAATAAATACCTCTCTTTTTCAAGGGTCACGAGAGAGAGGGATTGAGTTATCATCTTTTAGCATTGAACATTCAGTAGAGATTGCAAGTATGTGTTCAAGTCTATTAACTCCTTCTTCTTTCTGGGTGCCTCGATCATTTGATAAAGATGATTTTATGTCTTGGTACACACAATTTGGCTCTCTGGATTTAGGAATGTCTTTGCTGCCTAAAGAGATTGGGGAAGAAACCAATAACGACTTATTGCAAAAAGTTGTAAATGATGATGTAGAAGATGACAAGCCGATAACTAGCTCATTGATTGTTGGTAGTATTAATCTTCGTGTATTTGATGCCAACAAACTTTTTTCTGATGAAGGAAGAACGGCTACAACAATTGATACATCTTATAGTACAGGATTAACTAATAAAGCTTACCGTACTCATGATTCTATGGTGACGCTTATTGCTGATATTTGCAGGGCTAAAGGGGCTAGGGTAATGGATGACCCTAACTCTGTAGATTTGCTAATCGAATTTAACCAGCATGAGTTTATTGTCGAAGTGAAAAGTGTAACACCTCGAAATTTTGTTGCTCGTCTTCGATATGCAATAGGTCAAGTATCACAATACGGTTATCTACGTTCACGTGAGTCATCACTACCTTGTAGAAGAGTTATAGCACTTACTGCACACTTACCTGCTACATTGTGGTGTATACCATTTTTGAATAATTATCTTGATATTGACTTACTGTCTTTAGAAGGACAATCATTGAGAGCGTTTTCTTCCGTTGATATAACACGTCAGTTATTTTCCGCAAAGTAGGTTGATTAGAAATAATAGCCCTTTTCAGTTTGTGTATTCGTAGTAAGCAAGAAAATACTTCTAATCATTGAGGTAAGTTTTATTCTATTTTGTCCCATCGTCCAATAGGTCCGTCTAGTCTATCACTTAGCTCCTCTTCTGCTTTTGCATACTCTAGGGCTTTTCGGCTTAGATATCTCTTCATACCATAAATGCGTTCTAGGCGTCGGTGATGGCCCTGTTGTTGTGATATTTCTGCTGCTTCAAGAGCTAATGGCAAGCCAGTATCTACTTCACCGTTATATACCAAGACTTCAGCACGTGCAATGTTAAGCAGGACTTCCCAAAACTTTGTATGTGGACGAGCGGCTTCAGCACGTGCAAGGTAGTTCAAAGCCTTTTGTGGTTTGCCTAATATTCCATAGCTCTTCCCGTACTCTTCATACACCGCAGCAAGATTGTATTGTCCTCGTGTGCTATCTGTATTTGGGTCAATTTGATAGGCCAGTTCTTCCGCTTCCGCCATAGCTCGGTCAAAGCCTTTTACGTCTTTGCTCAGTAGATATGTGCGTCCTAGTAGTTGAAGAGCATTGCCTCGTGCTGATGCATCAGCATTGGGTGCTATATCACGTGCAGCTTCAAGATAGGCAACTGCATTCCTCACATCTCCGCTACGACGCAACATATCGCCGTGATAGGTTAAGGCTATATTTAGCCAAGTATCGTCGTGAATTGTACGTGCAATATCCTCTAATTGTTGGTAGTAGTAAATTGGAAGTGCTATTTCTCTCGATCTTGTTCCCATACCAGTGATATAACCTGCTGCGTGTTGTACACGAGCAAGGGATTGTAAAAGTTCAGGGTCTTCTGAGTGAAGCTGTTTGCTCGTACCTCGCGCAAGCTTTTCAATCATGGAACGAGCTTCATTGACACGAGGTTCGTCCATGAGTGACCAGACTCGCTTTACTGCATCGTTAATCTCTTCTGGTGTTTTAGGAACGTATAGAGGTGCTGCTACTCCTAGTAGTTCTGGCTCAATGGCTAGAGCATCAGCAATGCGCCGTAGCTCATTAATGTTATTGAGGTGACGCTCTCCATTTTCATACGCTCGCAGGGTACGGGGTTCGATATTCAAATCGTATGCAAATTGCTCCTGAGTAAGTCTATGGGCATTTCGATAGTTTTTGAGGAATTGCCCCGCAAATGATGGAGTAAGTTTTGACTGTTTAGCCACGTTTTATCCTCTCTGGCGCATTATAGAGAGCACCTTAGCCACATTCTGTACCTGTAGTTTTAGGGCCAAAAAGCACATAATTATAGTAGGTAGATTAATCAATGACACTACGATACATCAGTTTTAAGCTTCTTACGTGGACCTTTAGGACCTGGTTTCGGTCCTGGCTTACGTTTGGTAGTCAGAAATTTGTCGAGAGAGTCAGTATAAATGAAGCCATCTCTACCAAGTCGAAAACCGTCTAGCGTACCTTTTCTAAGCAATTGAGCAATGTAAACCCTACTCAAACCGGAGCGTTTAGCGGCTTCTGGTGTAGGAATGTATTCACGACTCGTATCAATGTCTTTGAGCATATCGCCTCCGCACTTATCCTTACCAAAGTCATTGTAGCATAATTAGCATCGCTTGACTACTAATGTTTGTGGTGTTACAATTATCGCAGCGATACTAATATCGCAGCAATGCTAATTAGAACAATGGGTATTGGAAGTTGTGAGCAGCTTTCAAGCACTTGAACAACTGAATAGTGTGTGTGTCCTGGAAGGAACGGCGTGAGAAGGGACACGAAACGGGCAACCGTGCGCGTACCAGTAGCTCTGGTAGCTACAAGGGTAGATCGTTTGTGCATGTCATGACCAATGTACAGACCGTTCAGGGTAAACAGTCAGCGATGTGAAACTTTCGGCAAGCCATTAGGGAGTGCTGACCAGGGGCGGCAACCTCTAGTCAGCGAGTGAGAACTATTGGCAAGCCATTTGACGTAGGGATGCTAGGCTCTCGTATGTAAGTATGCATGCTTCGAGCCTAGCTTGTCAATCACTGTATCAAAAGGAGTTAGGCTTGTGGTAGCACACTATGACCAGGACAACCAGAATGGGTCTTTGATTGCTCTCGACCAGTATCTGCATTCGGTGAGATGGACCCCTCAACTGGTGCTTGAAGAAGAGGTGATATTGATCGAGCGTGTGGAGCGAGGCAAAACGGAACGGTCTCAAGAGTGTCCAGATGTACGTGTGATCGAGGATGCCAACCAAGCGCGTGATCGGCTCGTTGCAGGCTATCAACCTCTTGTTCTCTATATTGCGAGGAAATATGTGCATCGGACGCGCAGTATGGACCTGCTGGATTTGGTTCAAGAAGGCAATCTTGGATTGCTGCGTGCCATCGAACTCAACGATATGAGCAAGGGGTACTCATTGGCTGGTATCGCTGGACGATGTATTCGCGATAGCATTTTAGATGCCTTGTACTACCGTGATCGGCTGATTCGTCTTTCAGCACGGACGGAACGGGCGTTAGGTCAAATGAGTCATCTTGAGTGGCGATTAACGGTCACTCTTGGTCATGATCCGTCTCTGAGAGAGATGGCTGAGGCAATGCAGGTGAGTGAAGAGAAGGTTCGAGAACTGATGATGTTGGCTGAGGTGGGGCAGGTCGAAAGTTTACATTTCATCCTGGATGGGGATGAGGAACGCCATAATCTGGTGCCGTTGTTTGGGGCATCAGAAGAGGATGATATGAGTGTCGCTGAGGTGATGCCTTTGGTGCATCGAGCGATTGAAGCGGTGTTGTCAGCCAACGAGCGCGAGGTGGTGTCTCGTCGCTATGGGCTTATCGGAGAATGCCAACTGCAAAAAGAGGTGGCTGCTGAGATGGGGATGTGGACGGCAAACGTCCAGCGTATTGAGAGACGAGCAAAGAAGCGGCTCCATAAAGCTCTTGCTCCTGTGTACCTGAATGGACAAGAGGAAGAGGTGGCCTAATGGCAAGCCGTATGCTCTCTCGGCTTCGTCGCCGGGGCAAAATGCAGTACTTCTATGTGGTTGAGTTCTCCAACGGGTTCTACCTGCGTAGTTCTCGTCTCAAGTTGCTCAAGTGGGCGTTGTTGTCGGTGCCTGTTGAGCAGTTAGAGATGATCGTCGCATGTTACTGCACCTGGGAACTCACCATCTAACGGCAAGGCCGTGTACTATCGTTTGCTAGTGTTGCACCTCGTCGGCGAGTACGGTGGGGTGCTGGTGACATGGGTAGGGCAAATATTCGGCCTTCTCCCACATACAACAATCCCCCATGCACGTAGACATTTCCACAGCCGGGGTGGTGTAGGTGTGGTCTGGTCGGTGGGGTGCGGTTAGTACGCGCTGGCGGTGGGGTCCCCTTGGGGTGCCGACAGACGACGTACTAACCGCCGGGTTCCCTCTTCTTGACTTTATAAAGGACAACTCACACAAGTAGGACAAGTGAATAAGTAACTATCAAAATGTAAGTATATAGTAGTTCAGCATGGTTTGAGAAAGAGGGTGCATGGTACAACGCATACAACATCTATCCTTTGATGAGAAGGTTCGGACCATTGAGCAGCATCACCTAGAAACGCTGTTCTTTTGTCCTGACCCTTGGGCATTGCGACATAGATTTGTCAATGAGGCAACAGGTGAGACGATACGAGCAAGATGTGACCGATGGACTTGCTTGTATTGTGGGCCTCGCAAAGTAGACCTGTGGCGGCGGCTGGTAGCGGAAGCACAACCAACGTTACATGTCGTTCTGACAAGGGTTGGCTGGACAGTGCAAGATGCGTCACGGGTACTGACTACCGTCTCTCAATACCTGCGACGTGGCTCGAAGGGTCTAGGGCGCAATCACATCGGGGCGCGTCAAGCCTACCCGTTTGAATACTTTGCAGTGCTAGAGGAACATAAGAACTTCCACAAGGTCGGTTTTCACTGGCATTTGCTGGTGAATGGAGTAGACAACTTACCGTATCAAGTGGTGCGTGAAGCTCTCTGGTCGTCGATGAAAGTGCGCTATGAGGAACAAGACCGTTCACATGTGGCACATGTTAAGGCGGTCAAGAGTGCGAGGTCAATTGGCTATGTCACAAAGTACCTGACCAAAGAGATCGCCGTTGAGCGGCGTGGCGTGCGTCAGGTTGAAGAGCAACGCATGGTATATCGACGTGACGAGCGAGGCAAAATCACACAAGCAACAACAACACGTATGGTTGAGGTGATGAGTCATGCCCGGCGTATTCGCTACACACAACGCTTTTTTCCTGAGTCAACGGCTGCGCTACGTGCAAGAGTGTTTGCAGACCTGGGCGATGGTGAGATGGCGTTAAGTGCTGGCGGCACGGTTCCTGATCTTGAAGCGGTGTCAGAAGAAGAGGAACAAGAGACGGTGAAAGCAGCGTGGGTGTTGTTTGAAGAAGCTCCCTACAGTGATGATACGGATGACTATTATGATCGGAGACATAGAGCGTTACGAGAGTCGTTACAGCGTCAAGAGGATGGTGAGAAGTTGTATTCTCCTCGGACACTTGGCATGTGGGCGGCTCAGAGACGACTCCAACGGGAAGGATGGGCGTCAATGGCAAGCCATTCGGGAAGTGAGGCCGTATAGATGCTTCCATTATCAGTGTGGCAAGCGCGTGAAGAAGCGTTTGTGTTGCATCTTGACGTGATGCAAGCTCGGTTACAGTGGCTTGGTCGGTGTGTGCAGTTCACAGACCCGTTTGATGGGCAAGAGCGCATCGGACTCATTGCAGAGGTCATGGATGAGGGCTTTCTGGCATTAGAGTTTCAGCGTGTGCCTGGGACAGATGGTGAATGTGAGGTACTTGTTATTCCAGTAGTGTTTGAGTCAGAGTTGTTTACTCTGATTGAAGAGGGGTAGGTATCTATGGAATTACAGACAGCGATAGATGATTTTATTACTGATCGTGAGTTAAACAACTACACGCCAAAGACAATTAGGACGTATCGTCAACGGTTGCGCTACTTTTCGACTTGGCTTCAATCAGCGCACAGTGTGAAGGATACTGATGATTTAGAACTTGTACATCTGCGTGGTTGGATAGCATACCTTCAAAAGACTCCTACCCATCTTGGTAACAAGATGAGTGATGAGTCAATACAAAGCTATGGTCGTTCTCTCTTGGCCTTCTGTCACTGGCTAGAGAATGAAGAGGTCATAGTGAAACCGATTAGTAAGCGTTTCAAGTTGCCTCGTGTCGAGAAGAAATTTATACCGACGTTCACTTCTGACGATGTGAAGAAGCTGCTAGACGCTTGTGAAGAGGGCGACGAGATGAAACCACAACTCCGCAAAGCTCTCACACACCGCAATAGGGCTATAGTAACGTTATTCATTGATACGGGTATACGTCTCAATGAGTTAGTTAGTCTACGGCTTGGTGACATAGACCGCAATATGCGTGTGCTACTGGTACATCGTAAAGGCAACAAGTGGCAACAAGTACCAGTATCACGTGATGGCTTCCGGCCTCTGCATGAATACCTCACTAAACATCGTCCCTACCTAGCTGGATTAGCAGGTGTAGATACTGCGAATAAAGAGGATGCAGTGTTTCTATCGGACGACGGCAAGCCATTAACGCATCATGGTGTCTCGATGCTGTTCCGACGTTTGAAGAAGCGTACTGAGATAGCTGGTAAACGTGTATCTCCTCATAACTGTAGGCGATATATGGCTACAACACAATTAGCGAATGGTCGTAGTCCTCTCGATGTTCGGCGTCAACTAGGACATAGTTCGTTGAAGATGACCGATCATTATGCTTCACTTACTATTGGACAATTGAAGAAGTCGCATGAGCAACACTCACCTTTACGTATTGAGAATAGTGATGGTGGGGAGGTTTTTGGAACTGGTTATTGGGACGACTAGAAGTCGCAGAACTTTTGCACCTTTCGGAAGTAATTTCTGGAAGGTGCGAATTTTATTTTACTAATGTAGTAGATGCTTGATTGTCTCCATCTGCTTTGATATTTAAAACAGAAAATAGGTGTTCTTTTAGTTTGATAATTTCTTTAGCCTTAATATAGAAGCCAAGATGAGCGGGAATCATTGTATTTGCTATGGCTTTCTGAACTGTTGGCACCTCCACAATTTGAACCTCTCCGTTTGCTGTAAATTGTGGCCCTGCATATAGAATTCCTAACAAGAGAAAGCGACTTCCTCCAAAAAATGTCCCATTAGGTGTTGAATAACTTCCCTCGTTTACTATACAGATTGGAGACCCTGACGACCCAGGAAATGCAGCTATATCTACTACACCTATAGACTTACCTGCAAAGTCGGTTCCTGGGTGAGATGATGTGATGCCTCGACGTAAAAGAGGAAAGTTATTTACCTCGTCCCACAATCCTACAGGATAGCCTACCATGACTATATCTTCCATTGCTCTCAGGTCTTCAAGCTGAGATTGTGTTGGTATCAAACTTTCGTCCATACAACGGTTAAAAATATTTAATTTCTGAGATGCTGCCTGTTCTATTAGCGACCCAATGGGCATTGCACAAAGGTCAATTTCCTGATTAGGATGTTTAATAAACCTTTGCTCAAAGTCTGATACGTTGATTGGATACGATTTTTCTGATGGAACCTGTAAATCCTCTGAAGCTTGATGAACAAAAAATGTGCCTGAAACTGCTCCTGATACCACATGGTTATTAGTGATAATAACGGGAACTTGTCTTTCTTCATCTACCTTGAAATTGAAGAAGAAACCTGTTCCATACGATGGATTACCTTGAGCGTCTTTTGCAATAATACGTACTGTGCCGAAGAGTAGTTGCGTAGTTATCGAATTATCCTTTAGCATATAGCTTCAAACCTCTATGTGTATATATTTGCATTTTGTCTAAAGGGAATTATATATCACAGTTGCCATTGTTGTATAGTACCTGTTTTAACTATGATTTCTTGCTTGATATCGTCTTTTTTGAGCGTTCCTAAACCTGCTGCCTACCCATTGAACACAGCAGGTCTAGGGGTTATGGATTGGCTCTACAGGCTAATCGAGGGGTGGTATGAGAAGCGATGCTTTACACGCAGTAGGTCACAGGTTCGAATCCTGTATCGCCCACTTCCCACACCTCCTAAATGCGCTCTACAGGCTGTTACAAATAACATTTATTGATGAGGAAATTAGTAGTTAAGTCTCCAAAGAAATGGATACGAGAACTACTGATTTCCTTTTTTGGTTGTTCAAGCCTACTGCCTTTATTTTGTTTTTTACTACTTGTAATTTATGTATTGTAAACGATATAAAATTCTGGTATACTAACATATAGATGATAGTCTTTGTATTGCGAATGGAGGAGAAATTTGTCTAACTTTGATGAGCGACTGGCGGCATTGGAACAGACATCGGTTACACGTGCTGAGTTTACGAAGGCTATAGATAATCTGACGTGGCAACAAGGACGAACGTTGAGTGATAGAAACCAAGGGACAGCAATCTCGCTAGGTATTTTAACGGATGATGTACGTGTTCTTAAAGAGAACACGGCATCTCTCAGAATAAGAGTTAATGAAGGTTTTACTGATCTCAGTCAAGAGCTTTATTCTCTGGATGAGAAGTTCGAGAAGCGTTTCGTTTCTCTGGATGAGAAGTTCGAGAAGCGTTTCGTTTCTCTGGATGAGAAGTTCGAGAAGCGTTTCGTTTCTCTGGATGAGAAGGTGACACAAATTCTTGCACTCCTCTCTGCAAAATCCTAGTATCAGATAAATTGCATATAAATATAGAAAATACCCTAGTTGAGATGCCGTCTCATAGACTAGGGTATTTTCTATGCTGCAAAGAACCCTAAATGCTACGAACAATCGCAGGAGGATTTTGTGTGCGATGACCAATGGGAAGGACGACTCCTTGTTGTGTATGTTGCTCTTTGTCTTCTCCCAGTTGTTTTAAGGCATTCTGCACATCAAATTCATGCGGCGGACGTTGGTGCAGAGATATCTACGTATTCAGCTTCATTATGAGATACAGGAATTGGCTCATTGTCCTCAATCATTCCCTGAATATGCATCTCAATCGCCTCACGCATATTCTTTTCTACCTCCTCCCGTGTCACGCCAACAGCAACACAGCCAGGAAGATCAGGAGAATATGCTCCGTAACTAGTCTCTCCCTGCTCAATAATGACAAGAAAACGGTACATTTATTTTTTCCTCCGAATTTGTGCTTGCTTAAAAATACTTTGTAGGGTATCTAGCGGAACCCCTATCTGCTCTCCTGAATTTGTGCTGAATTCCGTTTCGCCCTGTTTCCCAAAAGCATAGCAAGCCAGATCAGGATCAAGAAGACCACCATAATAGCTATACAGTAGAGTGCGACTCCCCCGTATCCGCCTACTTTGGCGGGGTTGAAGAATGGATATGGGTAGAAACCTACGATTGCGCCGCGAATCAGTGAATAGACTAGGTAGAGGAAGGGGAAGATGAGCCATGTCCAGGTTTGCGCGAAGACGAGCCTTGTCTTGGGTGGTGCATAGAGCCAATCGACCACCATCATCACCGGCATCAGGTAGTGGAGAACGAAGTTCACCCAGGGCAAGAGAGAGCCGAGGTCCTCGTCTCTTAGTAAGAGACCGAAAACGATGCCGACGAGTGCCATACCGACCACCGCAGCACCTCGAATCAGGTCATAGGTAATGCTTGGTTCACGATGTTGTATCAGATAGAAAGCACCAAGCAGCAAAACAACGGCAGCAAAAATATTTGATAAGTTGGTAAAGTAGCTGAAAAAGTTCACCACGCTTAAATGTAGTTGCACTTGAATAGTGAGTTGAGTAATGATGGCTACCAGAGTGAGGAGACCGAAAAAGAGCCGAGCAAGCAGTAGGATTGTTCGTTGTATTGCGCCCATACGTATTCCCTCCATGTCCTATATCACGCACTTTGCAAACGGCGTTAGCGTGGAACCCTGCTTCCTCTACCGCCCCAATTCAGCGCGGCAGGACGCAGAAAACCTTATTATAGCATACATCCAACTATGGTACGTGTTGAGGAGATTACTAGTTTCGTTATGTTCCACGATAGCAGGGAAACTACAAGTTGTGCGAGTGCGTGTTACAGAAAATGGATTTTCGCTTACCCTTTTCCTTCACCATGTTCTTTTTGGTCAATTAGCGGGGCGAGAGGCTGCGGCGATTGCAGTTCTATTTTTATTGTCGTGAGCAGGTCGTCGATATCGAAGGGTTTGGGAACAAGTCCAATGCCTTTCGCCTGAAGGTATCCCTCAGTAGTATATTTGTGCGTATGCTTGCATACACTGCTTTTGCCTGATATACTAACTGTGCAACTTACAACGGTTGTGTATGTGAGATAGCGCAATCGAACATTGGAAAGACAATTTGTCTTGCATAGGGAGTAAGAGAGCCATGCATGGCTAAAACATCTACGAGGACGAGGACAGGGCCGAAACCGCCTGAAATACAGGAGAGTCCAATCATTCATGGCGATGAAGTAATTATCAGGCAGTGGCTTACACACTATTGGCACAAATTACAACTTCCCCCCCACGAACTTCCCCATCTGGCAATCACTCAGGACCGTAGCGAGTATAGGCTGTGGACTGGCAAACGACTCAATGTGATGGCTATTGGCTGTTATTGTTATTACTCTGGCATGGTTCCGATGCTAAAAAGTCGCATTCCACGTCTACCAGGGGATGATGGAAGCAGGCTCCATCGTCACCTGATCTTTATTGAGCCAGTGATGCAGCCACGGTCGATAGAGGTTACTGTGGCACATGAACTTATTCATCTTGCCGACCGCGTGAATGGTACACCACGTCGCCATCGTCATCACGGCTACGACTCAATTGCTGACGATGAAGCCGCTATCACTGGCTACGCGCCAGAGGAGTTGCGTACATTGTTACGTGAGGAGAGCATGCGCCGTAATCAAGCACGTCGTGAACGTAATCCTATTCGCTACCTCTACGAATGCCCGCATTGTGGAAGCCAATACCCACGGGTGCGTCGCTATACCCATGCGGTCTCTTGCAGTAATTGCGACAAAAGTTATAACCCTCAATTCAAATTGTTGTTACGCACCTCCGATGCATCATAATGGATTTTGTGCATAGGTGAAGTAACGACGGGCGACCACAAGGGTCGCCCTTTGGGATGTTTCTCCAATTCGCCCGTTTATTCTACACATCCGTATTATCGTGATTGTATGAGGTGTGGCTGTTGTACATGTACCTGCACCAGTGTATGATAGACGCGAACAAGCTCTGCACTGCCTAGTACAGAGGCAGGTACATACCCGCCTGCGTGGGGAGCATTCCCATCGAAGATTCCGCCAATCATATCGAGCATTCCCTCGTTCAAGTGCTTTTGGAATGGGAGAAGCTGCCGTAGACTCCTTTTCCACAGTGTCTCATTATGTGCTGCCGAGGTATGGGCTGTCTTATAGAGCGCGTCGATATATGGACCTAATAGCCATGTCCAGACGCTTCCCTGGTGTATTGCCTCCCGTTGCTCGTCTATGGCTAGACCAAGATAACCGCGATAGCCCTCAGTATCTGGTGCAAGAGTACGTAGTCCATAAGGCGTGAGCAAGCTTTTTGTTACCTTGTCTAGCATCGCGCCGCTATGCTGCTCATCATCCAGCACGGCGTAGCGTAAAGAACAAGCTAGCAATTGATTAGGGCGTAGTGCGGTATCATCACCATGTGTTCCAGCGACAACATCGAAGAGATAACCGCCTTCGCTATACCAGAATTGCTGATGAAAGCTTGCTTTACAAAGTGCAAGTAACTCCTGATACAGTGCCTGCTCGTGACTAAAACAGTTCGTGCGTGCCAGACGTTGTGACCACTCATATAGCAGCGACAATGCGTTATACCACAGCGCATTCACCTCCACAGGTTTGCCCTGACGCGGTGTTATCGCAGCACCATGCCTTCGAGCGTTCATCCATGTACATACATCGCCGGAAAGGGATAGCAGGCCATCGTTCGGGTCCATCTTCACACCATACTCGTTGCCCCGAATATACCAGTTGACGCTCTCGGCGATGCGCGGATATAGCTCGTTGAGCAATTCATAATCTTGGCTGTTCTGCAGGTAGGCATCGAGGGCATAACAGAACCACAGCGGAGTATCTGCACCATGATAGGTTTGCTCCTCAGCCTGGCTACCCGGAAGGGGCACGATGTCGGGCAACATGCCTTGCTTGAAGGATTGTGCCAGATTCCGCAAGATGCGAGAAATCTCATTATAGCGACCCGTTGCTATCATCACGCCGGGTAGTGCTATCAACGTGTCTCGTGTCTGCCGCTCCATACTCAAAAAGTTGGAGTATAGGTCGGGTACGCTCTCTGCTCTGCCGAAGAGCCGTTCATGGTCGCCCTGTGCGCTTATATGTGGCAAGCGATGCTGTATCAGGAAGCGTTCGTTGGCTCGTAGCAGTGAGCGGAGGAACGCTTCGTCCTCTGTTTGGAGTGTTGAAGAGGTCGCGCCGAGATGCAAGACAGAGAGACGCTGTGTACGTGCTGCCTCGCCCCCATCACCGAAATAGCGATGTTGTATCAACGCACCTGAAAAGAGTTGTCTCTGCCCTTCGATACTCCTTGTGTAGGAATGACTCAGTTGTTGTGGGCGTAGTGTTAATGTTGCAAGCTCTTCCGCGCTGACAATTATTGTCAGCGTTGCGTCACTCTCGGGCCACAGGGTTGCACGAATAACACCTGGTAAATAAAGATCATCGAGTGCAGGCCGACCAGCGGCGGCATCCTGACGGCGCAAGAAATTCCAGTACCATACGTTCGTAGGAATGAAGCTGACCTCGCTTTCTGGCCGACCAACCGCGAACAGGTGATAGGGGTGTGCGTTCTCCCACGCGCGAATAGTACAACCCGCAACTCCTTCGGGCAGAAGCAAGGGGTCTCGTGGTTCGTCACCAGTGAGCACTTCCTCTGCATGATCTTGATAGTGACGCACCCGAAAATGCCAATCGTTATTGCCATGCTGCGCTTGATTGTATGGACGATAGGCCGTAAAAGGTAAAAGTGTCAGGGTAACGGCCTGTTGTGTGAGTTCGCTATACTCGGTACTACGGCTGGGACTATTGCTCAGCGCACCTGTAATGCCGCTTCGTCGATAGCCAGTTTCGTCGGCCTGTGTGGTACGAATAGCGCGGTATTGAATATAGGTGGTGTCACGACCCTGTTGCATCCAAATGCGTTTTTCAAGCACGATGCCATCAATACCGCCAAAGCGATAGGTAAAAACGGGAAAGCCCTCTTCGAGCTGGAATGTTTCCAGGTGAACAAACCCAGATGGGTTGAGCGTACCGTCGCGGTACTCATTCGTACCAAGATAATAGGTGCGCTGATCAAAAATGACTTCTTCGTCGATTTTCGCTAGCAGGAGTTGTGGTGTATCGTTCTCTGGTGGACGCGCAACTAGCAGGCCGTGTTCCATACGGGTAAGAACACCAGCGACAGTTCCGGCTGCATATGCGCCCAGGCCATTGGTGATGAGCCATTCGCGTGAAATGGTCTCATTCAAGTCACAACAAACGCTGCGATTCAGTGTGACGGGCATCATAGACCCTCCAAGCCCCTCGCTATATTGTGGTTGGAAACTACACAGGAACAAGAGATATGAGGGGAGATCAGAAACGTCTCCCAACTCACTTTGCATAATATTGTGTGTAGAAAGAGCAATGTTGTACATTTGACTCTCTCTCTAGTGTAACATATACCTTGTCTAAAATCAGTATTTTCTACCCCATTTGTCACTATGTTTCCACAAATTTGTTACAAAGAAATGGCATTGTCATAATACAAAAATACCAAATGTATGTATATATGTAGTATACATACAACCGTGTAGCCACTCCCTACAAAAAAGAAATGCTGTTGAATACCGTGTGAATGCCAGCAATACGCTGACAAATGAGTATCCTTCATTCTGTGATATATCTCATCAAGGATACGTAGTTACTCACAAGAGATAACTCTCTATGGCGTGGACGCCGCGTCAGGTTCCAGGGTGTTACCAATACGCACCAATCAATTACAGGAGGTTTTTCCTCATGCTCTCCTCTTTTCTCAACGGCAGACAACGCTCTTTCTTCGTGATAAGTTTTTTTGTGCTGCTCTCCATACTTCTCGCAGCTTGCGGCAGCACCAGTAGTACCACAACAACGGGTGGTGGTTCAAGCAAACCTGCTATTGCAGCACCCAGCGACTTAATTACTCCCGGTGTATTAACTGTTGGTAGCGACACTACTTATCCACCACAGGAATTTCCAGATGTCAAAAATCCTGGCTCATATACAGGCTTTGATATTGATCTCATCACTGCAGTTGCCCAAAAGATGGGTTTAAAGGCGCAGATTGAAAAAGCCGATTTTGGTACAATCATCACCAGCCTGGGTAACAAACGCTTTGATGTAGTTATTTCTGCTGTTACCATTAACGATGATCGTAAAAAGGTTGTAGACTTCGTGCCATATTTCAATGCAGGTGAGTCTCTGCTGGTACAAAAGGGCAATCCTAAAAACCTCAAAACAACTGCCGATCTCTGTGGTCAGGACGTAGGTGTACAGAAGGGCACTGTCGAGCAAGATGATCTCACAACGGCTAATGCTGCCTGTAAAAAGGCAGGGAAGGCACCTATCAACGTGACTGTCTTGCAAGATCAAACGGCAGTTGTACAATTGCTAGCAACGAATCGTGTTGTCGCAACCTATCAAGATTCTCCCGTAACCGATTATTACAACAAGCTAAACCCTGGTCAGTTCGAAGTTGGAGGTTCGGTTGTCAATGCGGCAGAAGAAGGCATCGCGGTACGTAAAGGCGATACGTCTATGTTCAATGCAGTACAATCTGCATTCAAGGCAGTGCAATCAGATGGAACATACAAAAATCTCATTGCTAAGTGGGGTGTGACAACAGGAGCGATCAGCTTTATAGATCGCCGTTCGCGCTACGTATAAAGAAGTTATCCAAAAAATGTGGAGATCAAGTGCGACATGGCAAGGCATGTCGCACTTGATCTCCACATTTTCTAAATAACGTTTACATAGATAGACCCCTTGTATATGAAGGACTCATCGAGTATCATATGCACAAGCATTTTTCTTCCGAATCGTACAAACAGGAGGAGACCCTCTATGTTCCAGTGGAATGTTGTCTGGCAAAACCTCTTCTCGTCCTTATTCTTACAAGCTGCATGGACAACGTTATGGTTATCAGTTGTGGCTCAGCTTATAGGAGTTATTTTAGGACTTCTTCTTGCGCTCATGCGTATGTCGCGTAACCCCGTTCTTAACCTGCCTGCCCGATTCTACATCTGGCTCTTTCGTGGTAGTCCGCTTCTCGTCCAAGTTTACATTCTTTTTACAGGCATACCAGAAATTTTCCATGACAAGATGGTCACAAACTTTTTGTCTGCTTACGTGGTTATCTTAATTGCCTTCTCGCTCAATGAAGGTGCATATATGGCGGAGATTGTCCGCGCAGGTATCGAGTCTGTCGATACGGGACAAATGGAGGCAGCGAAGGCATTGGGTATGCGTTATAATTTGGCGATGCGACGTATCGTTATTCCACAGGCAGCACGAGTCGTGATTCCGCCGTTGGGTAACGAGTTTAACAACATGCTCAAGACTACTTCAATTGCCTCCGTTATAGGAGTACAAGAATTGACGGGAACAGCGCAAACATTAGGTTCCATCAGTTTTACAAGCTTTGAACTACTCATTGTTGCAACCTTTTACTATCTCATTCTCACGACGTTATGGGGCTATGCACAACGCTGGATAGAGAATAGGCTTGACCCCAACCGTACCAACTCGAAGGTTGAGGTGGATGATAAGAAGAATTGGACGCAACGCATGGTTGGTTTTGGCACGCGTACAGGTGGTGGTACCTTAGTAGGAGGTCGATAGTCCAATGAGTACAGACATACAGACAGACGAGATGGTGCATGCCGAGCAAATTGTAAAACGCTTCGGGAGCTTGACAGTGCTGAACGGCGTCGATCTCTCGGTGAAGCGTGGACAGGTGGTGGTGATTATCGGGCCAAGCGGATCAGGCAAGACGACATTGTTGCGTTGCATCAACCACCTTGAAAAGATTGATGGCGGGCGCATCTATGTTGATGGTGAGCTGATGGGTTATCGCATTGTAAACGATAAGCTTGTCGAGGACCGCGAGACGAATATTGCTCGCATGCGTTCGCAGATGGGCTTTGTGTTTCAACGCTTCAACCTTTTTCCACATATGACGGCACTGGAAAACATTATTGAGGCTCCTATTCATGTGCTAGGCCAGAAGAAAGAAGAGGTTGTCGAACAGGCGCATACGCTCTTAGGGAAAGTTGGCCTGTCAGAGAAAGCGAATGCCTACCCACATAAGCTTTCAGGTGGACAGCAGCAGCGCGTCGCCATCGCACGTGCGCTGGCAATGAATCCTAAATTGATGCTCTTCGACGAGGCCACTTCTGCCCTCGATCCTGAACTGGTTGGTGAGGTTCTCAAAGTCATGCGCCAGCTTGCCGACGAGGGCATGACAATGGCGGTAGTGACGCACGAAATGGGCTTTGCACGCGATGTTGCCGACCATGTTATCTTCATGGACAAGTCGGTAATTGTGGAGCAGGGTACACCAGAGCAGGTGTTCGGGCATACTCAGAACGAGCGTACCCGCAATTTCCTGGGCATGATCTCATAATCATGCGTCTCCACACCGCTACGATTATCGCAACAACACAGGTACGGCAGGGCGTGCAGCTTATCGAGTTGCACGCCCCCAACCTTGCACAAACAATTCTGCCAGGGCAATTTTGTATGGTACGTTGCAGTCCATCAGACGTTAGCGATCCCCTGTTACGTCGTCCTTTCTACATTCACAGCCTCAATAGAAGTCGTGGCACATGCACTCTTTACATCCATATCCAGGGACGTGGCACGACATGGTTAGTGCAACAGCAAGAAGGTGTTGTCTTCGATATCCTCGGTCCATTGGGGCATGGCTGGACATTGCGTCCCACCACACGCAACGTTTTGCTCCTCGGTGAAGAACGCCAGATTAGTGCTTTAACACTACTTGCTCAGGTTGCCTTAGAACAAGATATCGCTGTTACTCTTATCAACCAGAGCCGTACACCGGAAGAGAGCTATCCTCCTGCACTTCTCTCACCTGAGATCGAGTATCACATTGTTACGGAAGAACAAAATAATAACTTAGCTCAACTACTCACCGAAACACTGCCCTGGGCTGATGCAGCTTATTGTAGTGTTTCGCGTGAAACGTCTCTTGCTCTCTACACTCGCTTTGAACGTCTACGCGGCAAGGACTTCGCACAGGGAACGCTTGTACGACCTCTGGCATGTGGTACAGGCATCTGTTTTGCTTGTAGTGTAGAAACGCGCGTTGGTCAGAAACTAGTGTGTCGCGACGGTCCAGTATTCGATTTGCGCGATATTGTCCGATAGAAATCTATAGGCTTGTATCTAAGAAAAAGATGGTTACTTTAACCCAACAGATTATGTGGCTAGAGATTTTGCTAGAGCGAACAGATACGATAGCTTCTCTTGAGAAACAGGAAATCGGGGAGGAACTGAAAATGTACGATAGACTATGGGAAGAAAGCTCACTGGTACAAAGAATACGCGCGGAGAGTAGAGCAGAAGGTGAAGCCAAAGGTGAGCTACAAGCGACAAAAAGAACACTTGTTAATTCTATCAAGGCACGCTTTCCATCACTTACAGAGTTAGCGCAGCAGCATATAGAGAAAATCATGGATATTAACGATCTTGACATTTTGAACATGCAAATTTCTACAGCTTCTAGTGAGCATGAAGTGAGGCGTCTTCTCAATTCAGAAGTTGCCTAAATCAAGGGAAGAGAATGTACAATGGAAAATGTACGATGATTTGTTGCCTTACTTCGTAACCACAAATACAAGCTCGTTTGCAAAGACAATCTTGCGTACATGCCACGTTTCTTCGGCGATGAGTTGCAGAAAGTGGTCTTCATAGTAGGTTGCCATGCCTTTACTTTTGCCACCAAGACTTTGTAGGGGGAACGAGACGAGCATGTGTTTGGCGTGAATTGAGCGTAGTAGCTTGTAGCCAGCCTGTTTATCGACCTGTTCGAGACAGGGGAGCGTTTTGAGGACGAGCGCAACATCGACCTGCTGCTCTGGGCACGATTGCACAAGGTCACATACATTGGCATGACCATCAATATTCAGTAGATGTAACCATTGAGCAAGAAAATTCATAACGTGCTGATAGATGTCATAGGCATAGTAGCTACCATTCTTTGCCAGTGGAAGCCAGGGGAGCGCGAGTGGGTTCAGGCCACAGGCGAGGTCGAGTACGCTATGAATGGGACCGAGGTCAGCAAGCAACGTGCTGTAAAACTGGTCAAGAATGGGGAGCCGTTCCCGTGTTGAGGCGTGATGGCCCATAATGCGCTTACATGCCTGCTGTATATCGACATCATTGCCCGTCGCTACGACCTCTGTAAGTGTTTTCAGCCACTCCTCGTAGTTGTCCCGACCATCAAGATATGCACCTCCAACCTGATGTAGTTTGTTCTTCGTCGCCTTGATTGCCTCTTTCTGCTTGCGCCTTTTAGCGATTTCCTGCGTTGCTACGACACGCACAAGGTCGGGACTAATATATTTGTAGTTCGCACTACTTAGCACCGTCTCAACTACGTTGTCGATTTGTGACGCATCAGGGGTTTTGAGCATGGTAGCTCTCCCGCAATCGTTGTGTGAGCAACGTCATAAAGCGCAGGTTATGCATGGTCGCTAAGCGAAAGAAAAGAGTGTCGCTGATTTTGAAAAGATGACGGAGATAGCCGAGCGAGTAGTGAGTACAGCAGAGGCAATCGCAGTAGGCCGAAATGGGCGCATTATTCTTGATATGTTTATCGTCGTTGGCATAAACATAAGCGAACCACTTCTCCGATAGACCCGATGCACCCGTGAAGGTATAGAGACGTGCATGACGAGCGTCACGCGTTGGCATCGCGCTATCGAAGATGCCGTAGCCAACGTGTGTACAATCGACAATGTTTTGTGGATGGCCTACGCCGAGTGCGTGCATAGGAAATTGTGGCGGCACACATTCGCGTGTGTAGGTGATGATATCGCTTAGCAACTTTCCCTGCGCGTCCAGGGGCCAGCCACCGTAGCCATAGCCGTCAAAGCCTATCTCTAATAGAGCTTCGGCACAGCGTTTACGTAGTTCGTGGAAGCCGCCGCCCTGTACAACGGCAAATAATAACGGTTGTCGCTCTTTGGGAAGACGTTTCTGCTGCATCAGATGCTCAAACTCACGTTTACAGCGTTTGGCCCACGCGATAGTGCGTTGTACCGAGACCTCTTGTATCTCAGGCGAGGCATCAACATGAGTGCAGTCGTCGAGGCAGATCACGATGTCCGCGCCATAACTGACTTGCAACTGAACCGTTTTTTCCGGTGTGAGATGAAACTTGCGGTCGGCATTTTCCGGTTTGAAGGTAATGCCGTCGTCGTCTATCGTTCCGAACCTCGCGTTCTGCTGAATCAGAGAGTATGCCTGAAAGCCACCTGAATCTGTAATAATGGGTCGCTCCCACGCGCTCATTTTGTGCAAGCCGCCGAGTGCTTGAATGGTTGAGGAGCCGGGACGCTGCATAAGGTGGAAAGTGTTCATTACCAGTGCTTGAATCTCGCACTCCATGAGGTCTGTCGCGGCCAGCGAACGTACAACTCCTTGTGTTGCATCGGGCATGAAGAAAGGCATGTGCAACTGACCATGTGGCAGGCTTAGATCGCCATACTGGTTATACGTTCCGTGCATTGAGCGTGTATTCTCGGTGAGTATCGAATCCATAGTCTATCCCCTGTACAGCATCTCTCGTCATAATAGGTGATGGCATTGTACCAAGTCGCGCATGAGATAGCAATACAAAAAAGTGCGGGAACCTTGATTGTCAGGTCCCCGCACTTTTTTGTATGAATTCGTTCTACGAGATGGTGCGGCGCAGAATGAGGTCCACAACACCGAGGATGGCAGGAACCTGTGCATTAGAAACCAGCATGATGCTGAGAATGTCTTTGAAGTGTGGCTTCTCCAGTACGCTATAAATTCTTCTGCCAACCTTCGCGCCGAACAGCATAATTGGAGCGGCAGGAATGACCAGCAAAATCATCCAGAGCGAGGTATGCCAGATACAGAAGACTAGGAGAGAGAAGATTGTTCCATTTATCATCCACTTCCAACGCTCATCTAGGCGCGTTTTCTCAAGTGCAAGAAAGATTACCGATGCCACAAGCAATGGTATAGGAACCCACAAAGATGGATTTTTTATGAGGATAGGTAGCAAGCCACGTATCTTTGTTACGCCATCATAATGCACAAACCACACCGTGTAGATATCGCGTCCCATGAAGACCAATGACCACACAAGCGGCGCGAGTAGCTCGATGCTTACTTTCTGGTCGGCCCAACGTAGTAAGGCCATGAGCCTATTTTTCGGAGCATCGGCACGTGTGGCTTCCATTTTGTTCGTTGTATTGAACTGATGCAGCAGCACGATAGCGACGCCAGCGAAAAAGGTCACAAGCGGGATGAATAGTGGGCTTGATTGTCGGCTTATTTGCGCTGTAATGTAGATACGATACGTATGCTCGATAGTAGGCTGTATCTCGTTAATTCTCAGAATAGAAAATGCATGAAGCAGGCTGAGCGAGTAATTCAAATAGAACGGACCCAGAAGAGGGGGACACAGGAAACAGAGAATGAGTACAGCAAAGACCAGCTTCGTGAGCCAATCAAGCGGTTTGTAGATTCGCATAGCAAGTCGTGAGGAGACGAAGCCAAGAATGACGACGCACCAGGATAATGGCAGCATATCATGTGGCAGGGACCACATTGTTTCGTCGAGACCAAAAGCTGTATGCCAGATGCTATCCATGGCAATCGCAAAACTCAAACAGATAAGACCGGCACCCATAATTGCCAGTGATCCGGCAACCTCTCGCTTGAGGAAAGGTATATAGGTACGTAGACCAAAGCAACTCTGAAAACGTGGCGAAAAAGCCAGCGTCAGAGCTAGGATGCCTGTCAAAGTTGTAATGCCTGAGATAAACATGTGTGGCGGCGAAAAAAATGACTCGAACTTGTGTGTGAGATGCCAGATACGATCCCACAATTTGCCAAAGCCGGTTCCTGCGAAGAAAAGGATAAAGGTGAACCAGAGCAGACGATAGGCCAGTGTCATGTTCTTAGATGAAGCTTGTGCAATTTCCACAGGAATAGGAGTTACTGGTAATGCGACTTCCCCTGGCAGCGGAGTCGCTGGTAACGAACGATATGGTATTGGAGTTACTAAAGTTTGCAGTTGGTCTATAGTGGTCACAACAGGGACCAGTATCACACGCCGTAATTGCATAGGTATGGCAACCTTTCTTCGCTCTTGCAATGATTTTCAAATATAATGCTTATCACTCTGGTTAGTCTAAATGCCTTTATCGAAGTCTTCCTAATCGAAATATTGATATAATAGACGAAGAAATAGATAGTAGTATCTTTGTGTACATAGTAAGTGTAAGACTTATGCATATAAATATTGTATTCTTTTGGTTGAGAAATGGTTAAGACATAGGAAATTTAGGTTAAGGAAGTAGTTCACCATTACATTTCATAGCTGCATGCTTAAAAAAGCTTTTTCTGTTACGGCTTTGATAAATGTCTCGTCTTTACGTATAAGACTACAATGGTTGTGCCTTTTCGTACTTCTTTGTGCCAATACTACCATGAAGGTGAATCTCCATGTCATTAAGTGTGATAGATATACTATTCTTAATAACGGTTGTGCTATTGGTTTTGAGTGGATTTCGTAACGGTTTTGTTGTCAGTTTGTTGAACCTGCTTAGTATTCCACTCGCGCTCGGTATAGCATACTTCTTCGGACCACAATTTACCGCGTTTCTTGCCACAACTGATTTTTCTGCCACACCCCTTATATCGTTTTTTGTACTCTTCTTTATAACGGTGGTAGTGTTACATATTCTTGGTAATGCGCTACGAGGTATCGTCAAGAGTATTCCTGTTATTGGTTCAGGTGATACCCTGCTCGGCGGCGTTGTTGGTTTTGTAGAGGCATGGTTGCTCTGGCTTTTCTTACTAGTGCTGCTTGGTAATTTTCTCTATGGTATTGACAACACCGTGAGCACTATACAACATGGTGCGAGTCTCATCCCCAGTACGAATATCAGTATGGGCCAACTTCAACAATGGAACGATTTTTATAATCAAGCAATAATGCATAGCCTGTTTGCCCAGGTAAATGGTTTCTTTGTCAAAACACTGCCCAACATTCCACAACCACCCCAATAGTGTATCTAAGCGTCTTCTTGTAGCGTGTTGTATGATAGAGGTGATGAATTGTTGTCTATTCCTTGAAGCATAAGTGGAGGAAACTACGGCAAAGCAAGATCGTCTTATTGACACAGGAGTCAATCGTAGGCTTGAACGTGCCTACCTCGTCGCCGTCGAGTCAAACGATCAGGACACGATGTGGAGCGTCGAGGACTCGATAGCTGAATTGGGCATACTCGCTCACACCGCGGGCGCCGAGGTTGTCGGCACCATGATACAACGGCTTTCCCATCCAGATGTACAAACTTATGTAGGGAAGGGCCGCGCTCAAGAACTGGCCGCTTTAGAAAAGCAATTGAACTTCGATCTCGTCATTTTCGATGATGAGTTAACCCCCGCCCAACAACGCAACCTCGAAAAGATGCTCGACGCACGTATCGTAGACCGCACTGCCCTCATTCTTGACATTTTCGCTCAGCATGCTCGTACTCGTGAAGGTCGTTTGCAGGTTGAACTTGCCCAACTAGAGTATCGCTTACCACGCTTGGTTGGACATGGTACAGAGCTTTCGCGTCAGGCAGGTGGTTCACGCGGCGCAAGTGCAGGTGGTTCTGGCGGAACAGGGAGTGCAGGCGGTTCGATTGGTGTACGTGGTCCAGGCGAAACAAAACTAGAGATTGATCGTCGTCGCATTCGGAGCCGTATCTCCGACCTCAAGGAAGCCATTGAAGAGGTTCGCTCACAGCGACAGATTCATCGTCAGCAGCGTATGGCTCAAGCCATTCCTGTTATCGCGCTCGTTGGTTACACCAATAGTGGTAAATCAACGCTCTTCAATGCGCTTACCTCGTCCAATGTGTTAGCTGAAAATAAGTTGTTTGCCACGCTTGACCCAATTACGCGCCACATTGTATTACCGGGCAATCAGGAGGCACTGTTGACCGATACCGTTGGCTTCATTCAAAAACTGCCGACAAAACTGGTAGCCGCCTTTCGCGCCACACTTGAAGAGGTCATGGATGCCGACCTGCTACTAGAGGTGGTAGATGTCAAGCACGAAAACGCCATCGAGCAGAGCGAAACCGTCAACGATGTGTTGCGCGATCTTTCTTCAGAAGAGAAGCCGCGCGTCACAGCCCTCAACAAAATTGACCTGCTTGACAATCCAGCAGAGGTTGACACAACACTTTATCCCCATGCTGTTCCCGTGTCCGCTCTTAAAGAGCTAGGATTGGACTTGTTATGTGAAATGATTGCTCAGGTGCTAGCAGAAAACATGGACACGCTACAAATTGTGATCCCGTTTGCACGAAGTGAACTGGTCGAATTGTTTCATCGTCGCGGGTATATCGACCGCGAGGAGCATCGAGCCGAAGGAACGTTTATCGCTGGCCGTATCACGCGCTCGCTGCGGAATTACTTCGCCCCCTTTAGTGTTGTTGCCCAACGTTAATCATGCTTACAGATGGACGGGCGACCACAAGGAAGCGTCCCTATTATACAAAGCGTGTTATACATGTAGGGGTATATAGTAGGGGCGATCCCTTGTGGTCGCCCATTGGTATAATTGTATATTCGTTTTCAGAGACCAAAAATACTATTTTTTGTACACAAGGGGTATCATGTGTTATCTTATACAGGTATATTGATGTATCTTTGGCATGTGAAACCTTTGTAACGACCGCCTGTGAGAGTACACGGCGATATTTGGTCCTGGAGCAAGTGAGAGCAGTATATGCAACAGCAAAAAACGCAAAGCAACTATTTCCCTGTACGTGTTCGTATTCGCCCATCCACAAAACCTCATACTTCTTCCCTCATGAAACAACTGGATACGAATGAACATGAGCAAACAACTCCTTTGCACTCAATTGTTGAGAAGTCCTGCGAGTCACAACGACGGGCACAGCAAATCAAGGAACTGCTCCGCCTGGGTAATCTGTTACGTGCCGATCTTAGTTTGAATGAAGTTTTGCATAGAATCGCCGCTTCTATAAGTAATTGTACTGGTTTTCGTATGCTTGCTGTTAACCTGATAGAAGAGGGTAAAGGTTATGCACGCCCTGTTGCGTTTGCGGGCGTCACCGAAGAAGGTGAGCAGGCAATACGTGCAAATCCAGCGTCGATTGAGCAAATGCACAGAGTGATGCAACCAGAGTTTCGTATCAGCCAGAGTTATTTTATTTCACACGAGCATCAAGATGTATTCGCAGGGATAACAGTTGTGCGTCCAGATATCGCAGTACAAGAGAATGTGACAGATGCGTGGCATCCAGAAGACATGTTACTTATACCATTAGTCAGTCCCCGCGCACAGAAACTCCTGGGTTTTCTTTCACTAGATAGCCCCGAAGATGAGAAGATACCAACGCTTGAAGGAATCGAGGTGGTAGAACTGTTTGCACAACAGGCCGCCCTTGCTATTGATAATGCCAACATTTTTCAAGAGCGAGAACAAGAGCGTATTGCGCTTGAAGAGAGTATCACGGAACTACGTGAAGACATGGAACGTGTACGGCGTGGCGATCTCAGTGTACAGGTACGAACAACTCATCAGAAATTGCAACCAATCGGCGAAGCCATTAATACTACTATTCGTGAAATAAGTGGCATTTTAGGAAGTACACAACAGGTAATGCATGCTGTGAATGAGCATACGCGCAATATGCAATATACTTCAGAGCTTCTTACACATGACACTGAGCAACAGGATCAACAAGTGAAGCGTATTTCTCAGGTCATTGATACATTTGCAACTGTAATTCATCAAGTTTCTGATAGTGCTGCTACTCTCGCGACAATGGCACTAGAAACAACAGAGACAACACATGCCGGACAAGATGTGGTAGACCTTGCAATTGATGGTATGGGCAAAGTACGCGAGTCTACTCAGCAATCTGAGCGCACGATGAAGCATTTAGGTGAAAGTGGGCAAGAGGTCAATGAGACGGTAAATACTATTACTGACTTAACCGCGCGTATGCATCTCCTCTCTTTGAATGCCGCGATAGAGGCGGCACACTCTGGCGAACACGGACATGGTTTCGTGGTTATCGCGCAAGAAATTCGTAATCTCTCTCTGTATTGTGCCGAGGCATCAAGAAAAGTTAGTGCGTATGTTCGCACTTTTCAGCAAGAGACCGCCGCTGTCATGCAAAGCGTGGGACAAAGCACACAACAAGTCGTGGATCAGACTGAATTGGTGACACAGACAGGAATGATGTTTTATGCTATCGACGCCTCAACTATGCAGATGGCAAACCTTGTACAAAGTATCTGCTCTACAACTGAGAACCAAGCTCAGGGTTCACGACACGTTGTGCAGGCTGTTGGTGAAATTCAACGTATGACCAGCGAGATCAACGCTCACATGCAAGAGGTGCGCCAATCTGTCTCGCACCTCACAGAGTTGACGAATTCGTTGCGCTTACGGCTTTCATTTTTCCGTGTTGTCTAAGGCTGTCAAGCTAACCCATGCTCGATAGCATAACGTGTGGCGGCACTTCTTGATGTAACCTCAAGTTTATGAAAAATAGAGCGCAGATGGGCGTTGACGGTGAGTGTGCTGATAGAAAGTTCTTTCGCGATCTGACTGTTTGTAAGTCCTGTTGTTACAAGGTATAGTACCTCGCGTTCACGTTCCGTCAAGCCTGTATGTGCTGGCAAATTTGTCAATGGTGGCGTTGGTGCCCTGAACTCTGCCTCGACGAGTGGCAGTGGGTCGGTTATTCTTCTCGCCTGAAGCTGGGCAGCAATTGCTTGTGTCGGCGTCATTGCTTGTCCTGCTTTATATGCCACTAGAAATGATGCATCGCCCAGATGAATATGCGCTGTTTCAATGGCGTGTTTATAGTCAGCACTATCTACAGGAAAGATAGGGGTGCCAATCTCTTGACGTATACGCGCGGTAGCTCCCCATAGTTGCACTGCCCATTCTGGTTGACCTTGCGCTGTCAAGACTTCCGCCAACCCTTCCATGCACACCGCCAGTTGCTCTTTGTCATCGCTCTTTTCCAGGAAAAATAAACTTTCTTCGTAAAGTGTGTGGGCAGTAACGTAATCGCCTTCCAAGTATGTCAACTTGGCTAAACGCGCCAGTGCCATCGCGATATTGATGTTACCGCCTGCCTCACGACTCAATACCACGCACTCCTCGATAAAGACACGTGCCATACTCCTATTATTTTGTTTAAGTGCAATATTTCCCAGTAAACCCAGTGTAATCGCTATTCCGCCGCGATATCCAATGCTTTTGGAGGTTGCTAAGCATTCTTCCAGAAATATTTGTGCCTGCCCATAATTTCCTATGGAAAAATGAACACGTCCCAGGTAGTGTAAGGTATAGGACACTCCCCAGAGATCATTGACTTTATGAAACTGGGCCAGTCCAGTTTGCAGATGTGCAATGGCCGCGCTGTATAGACCCTGATTCATAGCGATATAGGCGAGTAGAAGGATAGCATCGGCAACACCACTGGTATCGTGTGTTTGTTTGAAAAGACGCAGTGCCTCCTCAGCCTGAGTTGTTGCCAGTATATAATCATGTTTTGTCCAACACGCCGCCTGTCCTAGCCAGTAAAGCGAGATCGCGCAGCCGTGTTCATCGCCAAGTTCGCGGTACAGAGCGAGACTTTCCCCACAAAGAAGTTCGCCCTGTTCATGTTCGTCTTCATTATATGCTAATGCACCTGCCGCATTGAGTGCTTTTGCACGTGCTACTTTGGTCGTATGCTCGCTATTCGCGAGTGCGTGTTGTAGCCACTGGCGTCCCTCACCCAGATGACCTCGTACCGACCAGAACCAGTAGAGAGCTGCACTCAAGCGCAATAAGCATTCGTAGTTTTCTTGCTCTAATAGCCAGCGCAGGGCCTCGCGCAGGTTATCATGTTCACGATCCAAACGCTCCAGCCATACTGTCTGCTCGAAACCTCCTATATGCTGCTCTGCTTCTTCCGCGAGGGCAAGCATATAGTCGGCGTGAATATGCTGGAAGGTATCGCGCTCTCCGTTTTCGATGAGACATTCCAGGCCGTATTCACGGATGGTTTCGAGCATATATAGACGTGCTTCACCGCTTGCCTGCTCAATTTGTAAGAGCAAACTTTTATCAATGAGCGCGGCTACGCTATTCAAGAGCTGTATCGTGATATGCGCGTTTTTTAGCAATATTTCGATAGCTTCAAAGGTACAGCCACCTGTAAAAACGGAGATACTACGGAACAGGAGTTGTTCGTCTGAAGAGAGAAGTTCGTAACTCCAGCGAATCGTGTTTCTCAACGTCTGTTGGCGCTCAGGCAAGTCTTGTGCGCCGCCTGTTAATAGCTCTAATCTGTGTTCTAGGCGTGCAAGCAGAGCGAGCGGTGGTAAGACCTTGATATGTGCTGCTGCTAACTCGATGGCTAGTGGTAATCCGTCCAGGCGTACACAGAGTTGTGCGATAGTGTGTACGTTGGTATTTGTGAGTTGAAAGGCAGGTTTGATAGCTTCCGCACGCTGTACAAAAAGCATAACAGAGGGATAGAGTGCTACGATCTCTACCGCTTCGTGTCGCTGTGGATCCGGTAAAACGAGTGGTGGAACAGGAAATTCGTACTCGCCGCGCACTCGTAGCGGAGAGCGGCTCGTCACTAACACTTTTACCTGTAAGCAGTGGGTCATAAGTTCGACAATATGTTTAGCCGCTACTACCACATGCTCAAAATTATCAAGCAAGAGCAAAAGCCGCTTCTCGGCCAGAAACTCTTGCAGGCGCGTAAAGAGGGGACGCTCGCTCGTCACTGCGAGACCGAGTGTTTGTGCAATGATAATGAGTACGAGGTCCGCATTGATTGAGGCAAGCGGAATAAAAAAGATACCGTCGGGAAAAATATGGAGAAGTTCATGTGCTACTTGCAAACTCAGCCGCGTTTTGCCAATGCCACCTGTACCCGTAAAGGTCAAAAGGCGTACTTCAGTTTGTTGTAATAGAGCATACGCTGCCTCTACCTCTTGCTCACGTCCAATCAGAGGCGTTAGTGGTGTTGGTAACGTGAAGTTTTGTATGTGTTCGGTCGATGCTTGTCCAACCGATGCCGGATCTTCTAACATACATGCTGTCTTCCCTTTGCCATAGATGGTACTCTATAGATGGCAAAGACTGTGCAAAATAAAAATAACAACGAGATAGTTGTAGTAATTATTGTGCTTAATTATATGCCATGAATACAGCATGTGCAAAATAAAAATCAAGCTGATGTGCGAGGCAAACGACCTCGCACATCAGCTTGATTTATGTTAGTTTATACTTCGACGACAATGGGTAGCACCATTGGACGACGACGGGTCTTCTCGTATAAGAAGTCGCTCAACGTATGCCTAATTTTATCCTTAATAAAGGACCAATCGGACGAATGTCCATTGAGTCCGATAAATGACTCTAGCACACGATTCTTCGCGCTATCAAGTAGTTCCTCAGAGTCGCGCATGTAGACAAAGCCACGCGAGACGATATCGGGTCCACCAATCGGTTGCCCTGTTTCTTTATCGACCGTGAGAATTGCCATCAGGATACCATCCTGTGATAGGGCTTTGCGATCACGTAGCACAATTTGTCCAACGTCACCAACGCTCAGGCCATCCACGAAGACGTTGCCGCTTGCTACATGATCGGTCAACTTGATTGCCTCGTTAGATATCTCGATGATATCGCCGTCCTCGGCGACCACGATGTGGTCCTCTGGAATACCAAGAGAGTAAGCTAGTTTCGCATGCAGGACCAGTTGGCGATATTCCCCGTGAACGGGCACGAAAAACTTGGGGCGGATCAGGCTCAGCATTAGCTTCAACTCTTCTTTTGCCCCATGACCAGAGACATGCACATTCGCGATAGCTTGATAGTAGACCTCGGCCCCCTGTCGGAAGAGGCTGTTGATCGTGCGATTTACCGCCTTCTCATTGCCCGGTACAGGTGTTGCTGAGAGAATAACGCTATCACCAGGTTGAATGCGTATAAGGCGATGATCCTGATTGGCGATACGTGTCAGTGCTGATGTTGGTTCACCCTGACTACCTGTACAGATGATAACAACCTGATCTGGTCGATACTTGTTGATGTCTTCTGGGCGAATAAGCATTCCTTGTGGAACGTTCAGATAGCCAAGCTCACCAGCCATCTGTACGTTGTTCACCATGCTACGGCCGACAAGTGCGACAAAGCGTTCGTAGCGCGTAGCGGTGTCAATCACCTGCTGTACACGGGAGATCAGCGAGGAAAAGGTGGCGAGGATGATACGCCCGGGCGCGTTCGCAAAAAGTTTGTCGAACGAGTCATTGAGTGTACGCTCGGATGGCGTATAGCCAGCAGATTCGACGCGCGTGCTATCACCCATCATCACCAGCACGCCTTCGTTGCCGATGCGTGCCAACATGCCCAGGTCGGCGGCTTTACCATCCACTGGTGTATAGTCGAACTTGTAGTCGCCTGTATGCACAACTGCGCCCACAGGTGTATGAATAACAACTCCGGTCGCATCAGGAATACTGTGGTTGACACGGAAGAACTCAACATCAGATTGACCAAGTTGTACATGGTCGCCAGCTTCAACGATGGTGATGTTTGTCTTTTCGAGGAGCTTGTGTTCTTTGAGTTTCACTGAAATCAAGCCGTGTGTCAACTTTGTTGCAAAAACGGGAGGAAAACCAAGCATTGGTAAAACGTAAGGGAGGGCACCAATATGGTCTTCGTGACCATGTGTTATGAGAATGCCGCGTATACGATTTTTCTTGTCGGAGAGGTAATTCGTATCAGGAATGACAAGATCGACGCCAAGCATCTCATCATCTGGAAACATTACGCCAGCATCTACAACGATGATATCGTCTCTGTATTCGACGACCATCATATTCTTTCCGACTTCCCCTAGTCCACCCAGTGGGATAAGTCGAACATTTTCTATTGTCAAGGTAAAGGGAACCTCCTGACTACATATATATATGTAGTATAGCTATACACTGTATTAAAAAGCATTTATCTCTACTCCTGTTTCCGCCGCCAGGAGTAAAAGTCAAATAAAAATAGGTTTGCGCGTGTCAACCAAAATAAAAGAAGCTATATGGTCCCTACCTCGATTCTATCACATCCAGTGTGAAAATACAAGGACCGATGCTCTTGTGCATGTGATAGAATGATGCAACGAGATTCGTGTATTCCCTTTGTTCTAGTCGCATGGCAGACCAGCGTTGGTCGTGTTGAATGTGTTCTGTTTCGTCTTACGTAGGTGCAATGGTGCAGCGTAAACAGATTCGCACCTGTTTGTGCATACGAGGGAAGCGTTGAACACTGATTTATAGAATTCAGCACGTGTTGAAATGGCCTGAACACAACCAAAAGGAACAAGGAAGATTCATGCAAAAGCTAACACTCACAGTTCTGCCACAGACCTACGCTGTTTGTCGTCTCGACCCCAACGGACCCATTCCGCACTGGGCATTGATGGGTGATGATTTTATCTCACTCACACGTACCCGTACTGAGCTTTCCGTTGTATGCTCGCAAGAGAATGTGCCAGTGGAAGGCACGCAGGCCGAACGTGGGTGGCACTGCATCACAGTCGAGGGGACCTTTGACTTTTCGGTATCCGGCTTACACATCTTACTTGCAAGTCCGCTCGCGGAGTCGAACATCAGCGTCCTCGCCATCGCTACTTACCAAACCGATCACATTCTTGTCAAAGAGAACGATCTTGAGCGCACGATACAGGTCTTAGAGCGTGCAGGTCATGAGGTCAAAAGATAAAGTGTGCCTGGCAGTGAAGACCGCACGGTCTTCACTGCCAGGCACACTTTATAGATTTGTGGGATAGGGACTACATCATGCCACCCATGCCACCCATGCCACCCATGCCAGCAGGCATTGCGGGAGCCGCACCAGCCTCTTCGGGAGCATCGGTGATAAGTGTATCGGTAGTGAGAACCATGCCAGCGATGCTGGATGCGTTCTGTAAAGCGGAACGTGTCACCTTCGCAGGGTCAACGATGCCAGCCTCGAACATATCCACATACTCGCCAGTCAGTGCGTTGAAGCCAACGCCATCTTTACTATTGCGAACCTGTGCAACAGTGACGCCACCGTCGCGTCCTGCATTGAGGGCGATCTGGCGCAGTGGCTCCTCTAGCGCACGACGCAGAATGTTGACACCCGTGGTCTCTTCGCCGGGAGCAACGTGAACGTTGTCGAGAGCCGAGATTGCTGCGACCAGCACGGCACCGCCACCGGGGACGATACCTTCTTCGATAGCTGCGCGTGTGGCGGATAGTGCATCCTCTACACGATGCTTTTTCTCTTTCATCTCGACTTCTGTCGCGGCACCAACTTTGATGACGCCTACGCCGCCTGCAAGCTTCGCCAGACGCTCCTGGAGCTTCTCACGGTCATAGTCGCTGGTGGTCTCGTTGATCTGTGCGCGAATCTGACGTACACGACCCTGAATGTCCTGCTCGGTACCATCACCCTCGACAATAGTTGTATTGTCCTTGTTGGAGGTGACGGTGCGAGCGCGACCGAGGTCTTCCAGGGTCGCGTTCTCAAGCTTGAGACCCTTCTTCTCGGTGATAACGGTGGCTCCGGTCAGAATCGCGATATCTTCGAGCATGGCCTCGCGACGATCACCAAAGCCAGGGGCCTTGATTCCGAGTACGTTGAAGGCACCACGCAACTTGTTGACAACGAGTGTCGCCAATGCCTCACCATCGACATCTTCCGCGATGATGACGAAGTTCTTGTTGCCAGCCTGTAGTACGCGCTCCAGGATTGGCAGAATGTCGGCTACCGCGCTGATCTTCTTGTCGGTAATGAGAATGTAAGGGCTGGCAAGATCGGCCTCGGTGTTCTCCTGGTTTGTCGCCATGTAGGGCGAGATGAAACCACGATCAAACTGCATACCCTCGGTATACTCTTTCTCCATGACGATGCTGCGGCCTTCTTCGACCGTAATCACGCCATCCTTGCCGACCTTCTCCATGACCTCGGCAATCAGTTCGCCAATCTCGTCATCTGCCGCAGAGATCGAAGCGACCTGGGCGATCTGCTCACGCGTCTCGACCGGCTTGCTCATCGTCTGAATGCGAGCGATAACCGCCTCGACGCCAGCCTCAAGGCCACGACGCAGAATCATTGGATTAGCACCCGCTGCCAGATTCCGCAAGCCCTCGGTAACTATGGCCTGTGCTAGCACAGTTGCCGTTGTAGTGCCGTCACCTGCGACATCATTCGTCTTGGTGGCGACCTCTTTCAAGAGCTGTGCACCCATGTTCTCAAATGGATCGGGCAGATCAACGTCACGCGCGATGGTGACACCATCGTTGGTAATGGTTGGCGCACCAAACTTCTTGTCTAGTACGACGTTGCGCCCCTTTGGTCCAAGTGTGACCTTGACGGTATCTGCGAGTATGTCGATACCCTTCTTCAGAGACTGTCGCGCCTCATCATTGAATTGCAATCGTTTTGCCACGATATATTCTCCTGTAATAAATGATTTTTCTCGTTATATAGGGAGACCGCAAGGGTCTCCCCTACATGTAGGGAAATATAATATGTAGGGGAGACTCTTGCGGTCTCCCTGTACATCTCTCCCTACAGATTGAGGATTTTCGTTATTCGACAATACCCATGATATCGCTCTCACGGAGAATGAGATACTCTTCCCCGTCGATTTTGACCTCGCTACCTGCGTACTTGGCGAACAACACGCGTTGTCCAGCCTGTACCTCAAGTGTGCTACGCTTGCCGTTGTCCAGAATCTTGCCTGGGCCAACTGCTAGCACCTCGCCCTCCTGGGGCTTCTCTTTAGCGGTATCTGGTAGTACGATGCCGCTCTTGGTCGTGGTCTCACGCTCCGATGCCTTGACGACCAATCGGTCGCCCATAGGACGAAGCTTTACGCTTACTGTTGACATACAATGTTCCTCTCTGTCTATGTGTTGTATCTTTATGAAGGTAGACAGTTTACCTTTATGGTAAATATTTAGCACTCTCATAGTGCGAGTGCGAACATTGTTATAATACAACATCATGTAAGCAGATGCAAGAGGAAATTTTATAGGGTTTCCTTCAATGAGGGGAAACTGGTCTCCCTGCTCTGATGAGGGACTTCTCTATTGAAAATACTTTGAAAAGTTGATAGCAATACACAACACTATTCAAGAACAAGGCTACATTGATGTACATAACCATCGTTTCTTCATTGTGGTACAACGGCAGGGATGAGACGATACATTGTACTTTTACAAATGGGAGATTTGCACATAACTCCGTTTCTGTAGGCCAACAGGGTGTAATAACGCTGTTTAGGAAAATAGTGTAGCAATGGAAAGACGTGTTGTATAGTAGGGTGCGACCCTTGTGGTCGCCCGTTCCCAGGTGAAAAAGTTAAAGAGCATAATTAGACCCCTACATTATATCTTCTATAGATGCTATACTGCTTAGGAAATAAAAGCAACATTGGCATGTTATCCTCGTAAATTATATGGTGACAGAGTTTTTTAATATATTGGTATAATATGCGTCTTATTAGGTGTGGAAGCGAAAATGCATGAGAGAGCCATGCTATCCTGCACCGAACTTATCGCTGTAAGAGACTTCCAAATTGGCAAATATGAGAGAACAACACGGTCCCTTGAAAGAACAACGTGCCTTCACTAGCAATGGGCACCAGGTCAGCCAGGAGCAACGCTTCTTTGGCAACTATGAACTGGTGCGTCGCATCGACGAAGGAGGCATGGGCGAGGTTTTTCTTGCACGTCAGCGTAGCGCGTTTGGGCGCGAGGTGGCGGTGAAGATTATTCGTGCCGACCTGATACATGATGTCACCGTTCGTAAGCGTTTCTTGCGCGAGGCCGAGGTGAGCGCACACCTGAAACATGAGCATATTCTGTCACTGGTCGAGTTCGGCGAGGATCAGGGACGCCTCTTTCTGGTGACACCCTACATCGACGGTGGCACACTGGCACAGCGCTTGCAAAGCGGTCCAATGTCGCTGGCCGAGGTACATCTCCTCTTTTCTGCCCTTGTACGCGCTGTTTCCTATATTCATAAGCGTGGCGTCGTGCATCGCGATTTGAAGCCCAATAACGTGCTGCTCGATAAGGAGGAGGGTGGCGAACAGGTCTATGTTCGCCTCATCGACTTTGGTATCGCCTCAATTCAAGGCACGGCGACGGCAGAGCCAGAGCTGACCCAATCAGGCAAAGAAGTCGGTACTATCGAGTACATGGCACCGGAGCGACTAGATGGCGTTGCCGCTCCCAGTAATGATATCTACTCGTTAGGTATCATTCTCTATCAGATGCTCACGGGTCGCTTACCTAATGAAGGCGAGCCTGCACAATTGCCATCACCAATGGCCTATGTTGTCAATCATTGTACTGCCCCCAATCCCAAGAATCGTTTCGCCAACGCCGACGAACTGCTACGCGTCTTCGAGCAGGCGTATCGAGCAGTTGCCGCACCTAAACCCGCACCATTGACCGCGACTTTGAACAAAGCAAGCGAGGAAACACCGCATTCAGTCACAGGTGTCGCACAAGGAGAGGAAACTGTCGCAGAAGCGGTGGGAGTCGCAACGGCACGTCCGGTAAGTACCTTCAAAGGTGACGACTATAACGCTCCAACTACGTTTGTTGAACCTGCGAAGTTCCCAGATCGTCAGAAGCCGAGCGTGACCAAATCCGGCGTTACTGGCACTGTAGCCAGTAGACCAGCGCAGGAGCAACTACGACGTAAAAAGGGGTCCATCTTCGCATTTCTCTCATTCGCTATTGTCGCCATTCTTGCTATTATGGGTCTTGTCGGCTACTATGCCTTTGTCGGTGCCATCACTGCAACGGTAACAATCAGTCCACAGGTCCATTCGTTTGCAAAAGTGCTGTTAATGACCGCAAAGCCGACGCTACACAATACTGATCCAAACTCGGCCTCTATCCCCGCCTATGTCCTTACTAGTACGCAGATGGGAAGTCTACAAGGCAATACAACGGGCCAGCAGTGTATCTTCGGCATCTTCGACTGCAAGAAAGTGGTCTCATTCGCGGACGTTGACCCGCTTGCGTACCAACTGCGCCAAACATTGCGAACTGAGGCCCTCACCGACTTAAAGAAACAGGCACAGGTCGCAAATGCAACGACAGTTGGTGCCGTGACCTACACCGATGGCGCACCAACACCCAACCCCGATATTGGCTCTGTTGGCGATACCGTCACGGTGACAATGAAAGAGCAGGGTGCTGTTGAGTATATCAAAGGTACCGAGGTGCAAAGCCTCGCACGTATCCTCCTGACGCAACAGGCGCAGCAGCAGTTCGGTCCCGGCTATGTACTGCTCAATCCCTCGACGCAGATTGGGCAACCCGCTATCCAAAGTGTGGGCACTAATGGCGTGGTGACAATTCAGATCGCCGTTGGTGGTGTCGTGCAATACAATATCGCTGCAACGCAAACAGATAGTATCCTTAACCATATTAAAGGGACAAAAACGAGAGCCGCGCAAACCTTCCTGATGCACCAGACGGGCATTGATACCAACAATATCACCATTCACGTCAGTTATAGCGATACCTTGCCATCCGATATACACCAGATCAAACTCATACAGGTCTCACCATCAACTCTTCCAGGTGTGCAATTGCCACCCGTGAAAGCAGTGTTGACACCCACCCTGTAACAAAAAATGTCATATGAACATCACACAATATGTCTTGGATCGGACGGAGAAACTTGATCTGGATCGTTGAGTTCAGCACCAGGAGGAGCCGCAACGGGACCATTTAACAAGGGATCGTTCGTCTCGCTCATCCAACGATGTAGTCTGCCGCGCATCTCTTCGACGTGCAGGGTCTTTTGAAAGATGGTGCTCGCCAATCAAAACAGAATGATAGTCCTTGTCATATCCCTACAGCGCAGGTAACACACTTTCGGCAAATGCACGTAGTCCATCAATATCGTCGGTATCGAACCATTGTAGCATCAACTCTTCCACGCCAGCCTCGCCATATGCCTTGATTTGTTGCACAATCATGGCAGGTGTGCCAACGATGAGATTGTGTGATCGTAACGTCGCGAGAAGCTCTTGTGACGACTTATTCGCATGTTCGGGTTGGGTACGCAATTGCCCAAGCTTGTGTTCAAGTTCCTGTGTATCGCGTGCGAACGTCAAACCATCCATCATTGTACGTTTTACATCGCCCGGCTTGCGTCCGACCTGTTGTAACAAGCTATCAAGGATAGTGCAGCGTTCACGAAAGTCATCGGGGCTGAGAAAGACAGCGTTCCAGATATTCGCATATTTTGCCACAAGCGGCAATGTACGTTTCACACCGTTGCCACCAAGCAAAATGTCTGGCCCGCCCGAACGCTGTGGACGCGGGAGTAGCGTCGCCTCGTGTAACCGAAAGAATTTGCCCTCGAAGGTCACTGGCTCATTGCTATGCAACAGCCGTGTAATCACCTCAAGCCCCTCTTCCAGGCGAGCTATACGGGTAGGGATATCGCCAAGCTCGTAGCCGAATAGCGTATGTTCGCGCTCCTGCCAGCCTGCACCGACGCCCAGTATCATGCGTCCATTGCTCAAGTCGTCGAGTGCCGCCGCCTGACGTGCCAGCAGCGGGGGATTGCGAAATGAAATAGGCGCGACCAGTGGCCCGAAGTGGATACGCTGTGTGTGGTCCGCAAGATATGTGAGCGAGACAATCATTTCCAACGACGCTTCATCGGGCAGTTTCGGATTCGTGAAATGGTCTGAGCGAAAAAGCCCCGCGAAGCCGAGTGACTCAACTTCAGAGACGAGGCGTTTCCAACGCGGCCATGTCAAGCCATCTTGCCCCTCAATCATGATAGATAGTGCAACCATGTGTATCCTCCTACATATCTTCGTCCGCTACATCCTCTTTCAGTTCTTCCCACAACGCTTTGACGGTATGAGTTGTGACGCTGAAGCCGAAGCCGCGCCTCTGTAGGAAGGAGCCGAGACGTGTGCGAAATACTTTGTAATCCATGTTGGGCAGACGTACAAGCGAAGCGGCCTTTTTACGGCCTGCAATCAGGGCACGTTCCTCGTCCTTGTCATCGCTGACTAGCTCGTCTACAACCTCGCGGTCAACACCTTTCATGCGTAATTCGTTTTTGAGGACATTGGAGCCACGCGGATTGAAATGCTCGCGTGACTCAATCCAGAACGAGGCAAAGGCACGGTCATTGACGAAATCAAGCTTATCCAAGCGTTCGAGTACCGTGTCGATAAGTTCCGGTGGCGTCTCTTTCTTTTTGAGATAACGGCGCACCTCTTCGCGGCTACGTGGACGAAACGAGAGAAAGTTCAGGGCGCGATCAACGGCCTGCTGTAGTGCCTCTTCGCTCCGCAACTGCACAAGCTGCTCTGCTGTGAGTATTTGCCCCACCTTGAGGCCCAATTGCAGCACAATCAAGGCATTGGCACCCAGTAGAAAGTGGTTATCGACAAAGATGCTGATCCGCTCTTTGTCAGTTGTTTGTGTTTGTAGTGAGGTGATACGCATGGCAATATTGTACCACTATGCGTGTGATGTGGTGGCGGAATTATCAGGAACAGCCTCTTTTTGCCCCAGCTTGCGTTCTTTGCCAGCCAGCAGACGCGCGATATTGTCGTAGTGCAGCAGCACCACGAATGCGGGACCGATAATGAGAAAGAGCATCTCTGGTATACTGACCCAACCGAGGGCGCGGAAAATAATTCCACAGATAATAATGGTAAAGGCCCCTACAATGGAGCCAAGCGAGACATAACGCCAGATGGCTATTGTACCTATCGCCGTTATTGCTGCGATTAAAAAGATAAGTGGCGAGATCACAAGTGTCGCACCCGCGCCCGTCAAGACGCCGCGACCACCTCGGAAGCCGATAAATATGGGATAGCAATGCCCTAGCAATGCCGTCATACCTGCGACCGCAATACCCCAGCCAGCACCGTTGAATAGAGGAACATAACGCGCAAGTAGTGCAGGACCGATACCTTTAGATAAGTCAACGATAATGACTACGATAGCAGGTCCATTACCGAGGGTACGGCGAACATTCGTAGCACCCGTCTTCTTGCTACCATACTCACGAATGTCAAAATCTTTTCCGCGTAATAGCTTGCCCATCCAATAACCGGAAGGAATTGACCCCCACAGGTAGCCGATGATTGCGATGAGGACGAGTGAAACAACGATACCAGACATGTTAGCACCCCTTCGTGTTGAATTTGTCGTTGCGTATAGAACGCTCTATGCATGGCCTTTCTTTCAGGTATCCCGAGACCCTCTCTGTTCACCCTCATTATAGAACCGTTTACCTGAAATTGCTAGGCTAGTATGTCATCTTTGGGGAGAATACGTAGACTTACGTCGATATTCAAATCCTGCACGAGTTTCTGCACAATCGCGACCTCTGGTGTGGCTCCCTGCCGAAAGTACGCGACATCGGGGCGGACGATCTGAAAGAGTTTTGTCAGGATCGTGGCGAAGCCGTAGGTATAGATTGGTGTATTTTGAAACGTCTTTTCCTGATCAATGTGTTCCGTTTTTGTGATGATGGGCGTTATATAAGTAGAGAATGTAGGTGGATAGATATCTTCAGCACGCGGAACAAACACCACATCAACTTGTACGTCTTTGAGCAATTGAAGGTCGCGCTCAAGCGGACGTGGAATGTGTGCAAGTTCCTCAACAGAGGCAAACTGTAATGGATTGACAAATATACTGACAATGCAAATTTCGCACTCCTCTTGTGCAGCTTTCACAAGTGCCATATGACTTGCATGAAGATCCCCCGTTGTTGGCACAAAACCAACCGACCCTGCCGCAAGCCAACCGCGTGCAGTCTCGATCATCTCGTCTAGAGTGTAAATGATACGCATTGTAGCTCCCGTGCAAGACGCATTTTGTCGCTATGTTTTCTATTCTTTACAGAATAAGGTTTGTACTACTTATATATTCAAACGCAAAATCTATCTATTTTTGCAATTTTTACATTCATACATTTAGTTTCCATAACGTATAGCATTCTATGGAAGTAACCATGTTATACTACCTTAGACTTTTGTTCTAAATGCATAAGGAGAGAACGCTTTTATGCGTAGGATAGACTCATTACTCTTTACTTTTGTACGCTTTCTCATCTTGAGTGTTATCGGAGCATTCCTGGTTATTGGGCGTTACCTACTACGTACACCTCAGCCGCTTGACAATACTCTCCCCGGAGAAGACCGTCTCTTTTCATGGATGTATGGGCATATCGCTTATAAAATTTTTGGAGCAACTGAAGCACCACCTCTTGTTATGTTCCATGCGCCTGAAATAGGCGGCTCGTCATATGAGTTTCATGCTTTGATTGCACCATTAGCACAACACTACCGGGTTTATGTGCCTGACTTGCTTGGCTTGGGTCTTTCTGATCGTCCTGACATGCACTACTCTGGTGAAACATATACGACATTATGTCAGGGCTTTCTCACACAAGTAGTACAAAAACCTGCCATTGTGCTTGCGAGTGGCTTGAGTTGTAACTATAGTGTTGTCCTGGCTAATACGCATCCTGAACTATGTAAACGCCTCGTCTTGCTGTCGCCCTCTCTGCTTTTCAAGCAAGGGAGATTGCGCGAGGGTGTTATATGGCTATTACAGCAACCGTTTTGGAGTCTGTTGCTCTATGCATTTCTTACAATACGAGTTGTTTTACGCCGTGTGATGAGTCGCCAGCAGGAGTCCACTATCACAGATGACGAACTTACCTATGCCTATAAAGTAGCCCATCAATTTGGCGCGGAACATTCCGCTATTGCCTTTCTCACTGGTCAATTACTGTTAGCCGTCTTACAAGAGTTCAAGACAACAAGTATTCCGATGCTACTGCTCTGGGGGGCGGACTTTTCGCGTCTCAACGAGGCCGTTGCTAGCCTCTACTATCGGAATAACATGGCGCAGAATGTGGTTATATCACATATAGAATCGCGTCCGCATAAGGAGCGACCGAACGAGGTGGTAGCACAAATTATGCAATGGCATACGTCCGAAAGCACGCAACCTGTTGCTACTACTGCCCTGGACTTACAACCTGCTGATGAGAGCATTGAAACAGGAGTAGCGGAATCCGATGTTTCCGCTGTTGACGGGGTAGCTGAAACCGAGGCTACGATACAATCATCTGAAGAGGACAATATGAGCGAGCAAACTACAACAGAGGCGTCTGGAGAACAGGTTGAGGCATATTGCGTTAAATGCAAGCAGAAACGTATCATGCTAAATCCAATTGATACTGTCACTAAAAACGGACGCAATGCGAAGACGGGAACCTGTCCCGTGTGTGGCACAAAACTTTTCCGCTTTGTCGCAGGTTGAGAAGAATAGGCCTATACACGTCTGTGCCGAAAAGAGAAATGGGGAAATGGAAAAAAACATCGAAAATTAGGGTGTTTATCTCTTGACGTAGCACCATTCACAACGTATAATTCCCGTCATGCGTATGACCCGTGCTTCGCTATCAGCAATAATGCGGGAAATATGCCACCTCAGTTGACATTAAGAGAGATATTAGACAACCGCAAACATAATACGAACGTACATCTGATTGGGAATACTGAAAAAGTATTCATCTTCCTTTCCAGAAAATTGCTTACCTAAAGCACGAATGTAGTAGCGTAGAAAACGCGAACAGGTAGAGGTGTGGGGGAGATGCGGCGTACAGCACGGTATAGAGAAGAAAGGGTCGAGAGGAAAAATGGCGATGCGACAGAGCGTGCCACTAGAGAAGATGCCGTATGCTGTTATGGATTAGTATATGTGGGGCGAGGGTCGTGAGGAATGCGTATAGTATTCATCGTCGTGGTGACGATGAGGTTAAGAACAGTAACAATCTGGAAGAGGCCAGCAGAGGATATCGACGACCTCACGACCAGGGAGGAGTTTTTCAATGAGTATTGGTGGACAGAGTGACGCAAAGTCCGAGCGCAGAATTTATCGTTTGACGCCAGAAGGCTTTGCCAAGAAGAAAGAACGCCTGGAATACTTAATCAACGTGAAGCGTAAGGAAGTCGCAGACTATATTCACGAGGCAAAAGAAGATGGTGATATCAGCGAGAGCGGCTCTTACGAGGACGCCAAGCATGAGCAGTCGAAGATCGAAGGCGAGATTATACAGTTGGAGCAACTGCTCTCGGTCGCTGAAATCATGGCTCCCGACATGCACGTGACAGAGGGACCACATACGGTCCGTATCGGCATGCAGGTAGAGCTAGAGACGGAGAGCGGCGCGAAACGTAACTTCAAGATGGTGGAGACATTCGAGGCCGATGCTAAAGCAGGCTTGATCTCTGACCAGTCGCCTGTGGGAAAAGCACTCATGGGTCATAAAGAGGGCGACGAGGTAAACGTGTCAACCCCCGGTGGTATCACGACCTATACCATCCTCTCAATCAAGCCTATGCTGTTCTAATATATCTAGGGACACTAACAGGGAAACCGCAAGGGTCTCCCCTACATGTAGATGGTACAAAATGTAGGGGAGACCCTTGTGGTTTCCCTAAATTAGACGACAAATTTTCCATCTTTAGAGAAAAGTTCATCATCGACGCGAATTTCGCTGCCCCGACGCAGGTCGCATACCATGTCCCAATGAATGGCTGATTCATTGACGCCATCGACATCGGGAAACCCACGACCGAGCGCGAGATGCACGGTACCACCCATTTTCTCATCGAAGAGAATATTTTTGGTGCAGCGGTCTACATTGCGGTTATTGCCAAAGGCAAACTCACCAAGGCGTCGTGCCCCCTCGTCGGTACTCAGCATCTTTTCGAGGTAGTCCTGTCCCTGTGCCGCCGTTGCCTCGACAACTACGCCGTTCTCGAAGCGCAGCCGTACATCTTCCACCGAGCGACCACCAAACGAGGCTGGAAAACTATAGCGGATAACGCCATTTGCCGAGTCTTCAATGGGACTTGTGAAGAATTCGCCGTCGGGAAAATTCTTCTTGCCATCAGCATTGATGAAGTTTCGACCCGCAATAGAAAGCGTCAGGTCGGTATCCTGTCCTTGAATATGCACGGTGTGTTTACCCTTGAGCCACTGCACCATGCGCTCTTGTTGCTCCGAAAGTTCCTGCCAGCGTGCCACCGGGTCTTCATCGTTGAGGAAGCAGGCGCGATAGACGAACTCTTCAAAATCGCTAAGCGACATGTCGGCATCCTGGGCGTAGGCATTAGTAGGGAACATGGTGATTGCCCAACGAAGCGACCCCTCGGCGGAGCGTTTCATGTACGTCGCGCCAAGTTCCTTCTGTGCCCTCTGCGCCACCATCATACGTGCCGGATCGATGCCACTCATGGCTTTTGTATTCTCCTGCGAGAAGATTTGTAGCTGTGTCTCGTACTCCTCGATAACCATACGTATTGGGGCCGGAACACGCGAAATTTGCTCGTCAGACCCTTCCTTGAAGACAATTTCCTGGATGCCCGGAAGATTGATGAATGTTTCAGGATAGCCCCCTACACGTAGCGTCTCACGCACAACCTCGTGAATTAACGGTGTGGCGATGGGGCCAGACTGAATTGCTAAACGATCCCCTTTCTTGATGCCGAGTGAGTAGTGTACCAGGACCTTTGCCATGCGTTGTAGTCGAATATCAGCCATGCGTTTACACTCTTTCTTGTTGTTTTACAAGTTGATTAAGCAATGGACCTAAGCTAACGTTGAGTCCATCCTGTAGAAAACATAGAGTTAAGTTGATAGGCAATACTGCATAATACCACGTTTGTAACGTATAGATGATGAGGTTGTCAATAGGTTTGTATTGACATAACCATCTTTGACAAGTAATATTAAGAGACGCCGTAAACGAGAGAGCCATAAGGTTGTGTGCTGTTCAATATGGACGGCCAGGAGTAGAGAAGTTGTTTGCATTTGAAGACATGACTGCATCGTTTTTGAAGGCGGCGAGGGCCAACGGACTGTCGGCACATCCCGAATATTGGAGCAATACGCGCACACTCGAACGTGAATTTGCCTGTACCTGTCATATAGGGGATTGCGAGACTTCGGACCAGCGTAGTGCCTGCACTATCTCGTATACGTGGGGTGCACTCGATACGGTGATTTCGTTGGAAGGTCCCCTTGGCATTTGCAATTTCTTTCATGAAGTTGCGCGTGACGACTGCCCACACCTGCATACCGCCGAGATTCCGCCTCTGGTTCTCGATCTCTCCTACTCGCTGGCACTTAATGGTACGTTGCCCAATGAGGAAAAATTGCTCTCATTAATGCAGATGATTAAGTTCAAAGCAAGCGAAAACAGCCAGCGTACCATCGAGACGCGGCCTGCCGTAAGTATGGTCTTGCATGAAAATCGTTTGCAACCGGACGCGCTGAGCCTGCAACAGCGCGTGGAACTTCCCATCTGGCATCCGCTCGGCATGGAGGGTCTTGTCCGTGAAGAGTCTTATCCCTTTGGTATGCATCCCTCTGACCTACGTATTGACGGCTTCGACCCTGAGACAGGCGAGATGCACGAGCCGGACATGCCACGTCCCGAAGATTGGGCACCACAGATACTCGTCGAGGTATGTGAAGATATCGTGCATGTGCTGCAAGCTCTCGATGCCAGCATAGCCTACCGCCTCTCTTGAATACTCTATACAAAATACGGTACGTCGCCGACTGGTGACGTACCGTATTTTGTATTTCTACCCCATACAAAAGTATGAGACGCAATCAACCTCATGTGTGATGGCAATTACTCGTTGCCATGTTACACTTTTCTCGTAAACCGATACGCAATAGATTTTCGTAGGGACCGATTTATCGCGTCCTCGTAGCAATCAACCACCGAGAGGACGCGATAAATCGGTCCCTACACAACACTATCCAAATGAACAGGAGTCATCTCTATGACTGATACAGAGAGCGTTATTCACACAAAGGAATTGACCAAAACGTTTGGCAGCCTTGTGGCGGTCAACAATTTGGAACTTGAGGTTATGCGTGGCGATGTGTTCGGTTTTCTCGGTCCCAATGGGTCGGGCAAGACCACCACTATTCGCATGTTGCTCGGCTTGATTCGCCCTACATCCGGCCACATCTCGATCTTCGGCATGGACAATAGTTCGCATATGCAGGAAATTCTGCCGCGTTTGGGTGCGATTATCGAGACACCGGTTTTTTATCCTTACCTGTCGGGTATCGACAACCTGCGCTCAGTAGCGGCAGGTTCAGGCATGAAACTGGGTAAGGCGAGCCAGCAGCGTATCGACGAGGTGCTGGATATTATTGATCTACGGAGCCAGTCCAACGATGCCTTTCGCAAATATTCGCTAGGTATGAAACAGCGTCTCGGCATTGGTGCCGCTCTGCTCACGGACCCCGAACTTGTGTTGCTCGATGAACCCACTAATGGCCTCGATCCAGCGGGCGTGCATGAGATTCGCCAGCTCATTCAGCGCCTTGCCGCGCTCGGCAAAACCGTCTTCGTGTCCAGCCATATTCTGTATGAGATACAACAGATTTGTAACCGTGTCGCCATTCTGCAAAAAGGCCGCTTGCTCAGACAGGGCAATGTGCAAGAACTCTTGCGACAGGGGGAGCAACTTGTCGTGCGGCTCAATACGCCCGATGAGACACAGGCGGCGATGCTCACGCTGCAAAAAGCCAGAGAAGGTATCGCGACGTGGTTGAAAGCTGTGAGCATTGATAGCTCGGAGCCGAATAAGCCAGTGCTACGCATAGATGCGCCTGTGGCACGTTCGTCAGAGATCACCGCTCTGCTGGCACAGCGCAATCTCTTCATTGCAGAGATGCATCCATCCCAGGCAAGCCTTGAAGAAATCTTCTTGGAATTGACTGCCGCGCCCGAAGGCACGCATCGCGGCATGGGTGCCTTTGTGGGAGCGTGATAATTGCTATTAACAAATCAATGCGACTATGTGTACTACAATGGGCGACCAAGTAAATAGACGGGCGACCACAAGATCGCCCGTTACGAAACAAAATTGCCCGTTACCAAATAAAATTCATCGAGAAAGCGAGATTATATACATGGCTACGATACCACAAACATTACCTGAATTGAACGGTGCCCGTGCCACACGTACCCCATCGGTGATGATGGGGCGGCAGGATTATGGAAGCGTACTACTGCGCCTGACCGCTATGGAACTGTACAAGATACGGCGTCGCTTTATGTCGAAGGCTCTGCTTGGCTTTGGCTTGCTATTCATGGTCGGCATCTTCTTCCTGTTTGGCCTCTTCGCGTGGAGCGATGCCAACAGGCCCACATCGTCGTTTCAGCCGCCAATTTGTGCCCCCAATATACAAAGTGAGTTTTGTGCTAAGCAACCATTGACATCGGCCCAGTTGGAGCAGGCGAAACATAGCCGCGTTGTGCGCGACTCCGAAAATATGCTGCTCCCTGGATCATTAGATAATGTAGGTACCATCCTGTTCGATTTTCTTGCGGTGTTACCAATGATACTGATGGGCACCATCGTCGGCGGTGAGTATGGTTTAGGCACGGTGCGCCTGATGTTCACACGTGGCCCCACGCGCTTACAGTTCCTCTTCGCGAAAATTCTTGCCATTAGCGTGTGTATTGTAATGAGTGTGCTGGTACTGGCTGTGGTTGGCATAGGAGTTGGTCTGATCTTCAACGTAGTAACAGGCATCGCGCCCACCTACACCTTCTTCACCTCGGCATGGTTCGGGCACGCGTTGCTGTACCTGTTCTACATGATGCTCACGTGGTTTGTGTTTGCGATAGTGGCGTTGACATTCGGCGCGATTGGCCGCTCCACCGTCGCAGGTATCGTTGGTGCGCTGGTCTGGTTCTTTATCGAGCCAATTCTGACACGGATTATATACCTCGTTACGCAGAGTATGACGGGCCAGTTGCACGACTTCGTGAATGCGATACCCGACTACTTCATCACGAACAATGTGGGTACGCCCATCCAGAATCAGAAGCACGTCCTCTTCGGCAGCGACCCCGGAACCCTGTCCGATGTCCATGTCTGGCTCGTGCTGCTGGTTTACGTAGTCGTCTTCCTCGTTGTATCATGTATCGTGACCGTTCGGCGCGATGTCACGGATTAGCCGTTTCTTCTCTTCGTGAAGCAATCCTTCAACTTGCTGGAAAGAACGGCGTATATAAGGTGTAGATTCGTGGGGGCCATTATTCATAACGCCCTAGCGCCGAGACACAATGGTAGCAAGGATTGAGGGACGTACCCGATAGCCGGGAAACGTGGTCAATGGGGACGAGGGCGTTATGAATAATGGCCCCTACAAGTGTGGTCTTCAAATTTAGCAAGCAATTAAATTGGTACAGTGACCTTTTACGCAAGAAGGATTTTCTTCCATGGCAAAAGCACTCAATAGCACAGGCTCTTTGAGCCAGCCTGTCTCGCTTGTGCGTTCGTTGCAATCGGTGCAGACGCTACGCCTTGCGCTTGGCTATACAGCGATGTTTGGCGCACTCATATTTCTGCTAGGCACAAGCTGGGATATTCAGTGGCACCAGTATATTGGACGCGATAGAACGCTGATTCCACCGCACATCATGATGCTGAGCGGCGTCACGTTGAGCGGGCTGGCAGGATTGGCTGCCATTGTTATCGAGAGTATGTGGGCGCGGCATAACTCTGTCGTAGCGCGTAGCAGCACCAACTTTTCCGACATCTTTTATGGACCGATAGGGGCGTACATCGTTGGCTTTGCCGCTCTCAATGCTGCGATTGCCTTTCCGCTTGATAGCTACTGGCACGCGCTCTATGGTATCGACGTGGCGATCTGGGCACCATTCCATATTATGTTCGGTTTCGGCATGGCTACCGTCGGCTTCGGTGCCGTCTATATGCTGGCCTCTGCCGCGAATGTTGCCAGGAGCAGAGGCGACAAAAAGGCTGCACGCTGGGCTAATCTCGGTGTGGTGCTGGCCTTCGCGGTCATGATGAGCATTTTCACGCTGTTGCTGTTCGATTCTATTGAAGTACGCAACTTTGTGAATCTTGGTTTTACAGAGGTAAGCCTTTTCCCATTGCTCGCAGGGGTGATGGTGACAACTACGCTTGTCGCAGTGGTGCATATCGTGCCGTGGCGTTGGGCGGCAACAGCTGTTGTCGGTTTCTACCTTCTCTTCGCTGGTATTATGGCACTAGCAGTCCAGCCTGCCACCGACTACCTGCTCTCACTTGAGCGTTTGACATATCGACATGGGCGTCCTGTCACCTCGATTGTCGCCTTAGAATGGTTCCTGGCACCGTTAATCGTCGCAATCCTGATTGATGTTGTGACCTGGCAAGCGCGACGCCGTAACTGGTCGGCACGGACCATCACAATAGCCTATATTCTCATCGCGTTGATTGTGACCATTCCGATGCCCGCGATCTACCCCATCTATTCGCTGTATATCATTGAATTGTTTGGTGTTGGGAATATCGTGTTTTCATTGTTCTTTGGACTTGTTGCCACAACCATTGGTACGTGGTTTGGACGAAATGTAGGTGCGTCTCTACAGGCACTTGAGAGGTGAGGGGGAGAAAAAGCCATGCCTAGACTCTTACAACGCCTGTTGCTGCTTGTTGGCATCATCGCATTGCTGGTTGTGCTGATAGAGCTTGGCTTCTCGGTTGCGGCCACTACACATGGTAGCACACCTGCGCGTGTCGTGCATGTGAACGCAGGGCCTTATCCGCTCACCGTCAATCTCTATAAAGACCCGGCTAATGCTGGCTATGCTCTGCCCTTCTCTATCGCTCCACAGCAGGGTATCAATGGCCCGCTAACCTATGATGTGTTCTCGGTTCCTGCGTATGGTATCCATGCAACGCCCGTTCGTGCGAGTCTTAGTTCCGACGCCAACGTGCATAACGGCGTACAGGGCACGGCGGAGATCACCGTGCAAGGAAATTGGACGTTACGCATCACTGTCACTGGCTCCTCTGGTACCAATGTGGCCGAGGTGCCCATCACCGCCACTGCACCGCCCGCTATTCCGCTCTGGCTGGGCTGGCTGATTGGTCTCATTCCAATTTATGGCCTGCTCGCCTTTTTGCTGTCGCAACGCGGAAAAAAGAATACGGGCACCAGGACGAACGAAGAGATTGTGGCAACACCAGAGGGTGTAACACCACACGTAGGCGCATGATAATAGGGATTGGATTTTTGAGCAACATTGTTTATAAATCAACGGTACCACAAGGGCTTCCCTACCATACACGATGTTATGTTACACGCACGAAAATATAGTAGGGGCGATCCCTTGTGGTCGCCCGTTGCTATAGATATCTTAAGACATTTATTGATTTTCAGGAGCATATTTCCATCATGCAAAAACCGCTTCGCTGGTCGGGCTTACAGGCTCGCATGACAATTTCATACGTGATGGTGACGGTTGTCGCGGTTCTTGTGTTGGAACTGGCGTTGTTTGCGTTTGTCGCGCTGTATGTACTGAAAAGTGGTAATGGTATTGTGTCGAAGCTCAATCAGACGGCGCAGCAGTACGCGCAAACTACATCCGCGAAGGTCAAAGATGGAACGCTGAGTGCAAACGTTGGCATTTCTCTTGGCGACCGAGGTGTGACCGTGACACCTGGGGAGAGCATTACCAGTGATAACGCAGTGGTTGTGCCCTATCTTAATGATAGGCAGGATGCGTCACAGGCGTATACCTTCGCGCTGCTCATCACTCCTGATAGACGTATCTTCGCGACCTCGTACCCGAAACGTTACCCCGTTGGTATACCTGTTGCTCAAGTATTACCAACCAGAGTCTCGTTCATCGAGGAAAATAGTCTAAAGGGCAATGCGAACAGCAATACAGATATTTCGTTGACAAGTAATAATGTTGCTTATGCCGTCGAGCCAGTCTGGAATAGTCGGCACGAACTGGTTGGTGCTGTCTATATACAGACCCCTTTGCCGCCAATGGATAAACGCGCGATACTTGCTTTCATCGTCTCGTTTATCGGCAGCAGTATCCTCTTACTCCTGGTAGTGACTCCTATCGGAGCCGTCTTCGGTATGGTGACGACATTTGGTCTTGTACGCCGCCTACGTAGCCTCGCCACCGCTACAACACTGTTTGCCGATGGGCACTACGACCAACGTGTGCCTGTGAAGGGCAAAGACGAGGTGGGACAGATGGAGTATCAATTCAACCGTATGGCCGAGCAACTCGCACTGAGCATGGCGAAACAAAAAGAACTGGCAGAGTCGAACGCACGTCTTGCCGAGCGTTCGCGCATCTCGCGTGAACTTCACGACGCCATTTCGCAGGACCTTTTCTCGCTCAGAATGCTCGCAGGTGGCCTACAAACAGCTATTCCCACAGACTCGCCCGTTCATAAGCAGGTGGTTACGCTGGAGCAGACAAGCACCAACATGATACGCGAGATGCGTGCCTTACTACTCGAACTGCGCCCGTCGCAACTCGAACAGTTAGGGCTTGCAGAGTCGTTAGAGGAACTGGCAAAAGCATATCACACACGCCTCGGCATCACCGTGACAACACATATCACCGCCGTTCAACTCAGTCCCAGAATAGAGCATACCCTGCTCCGCATCGCGCAGGAGGCGGTAACGAACGCAGCCCGTCATGCCAACGCGACGATGATTACGCTGACATTGGAACCACAACTGCATGATGTAGCCTTAACCATCACGGACAACGGCAAAGGTTTTCATCCTAAGACGTTGGATGTCCAGCATGGGCTTGGCCTGCGCCTGATGCAAGAGCGCGTGGAGGAGCTACAAGGCACGTTCCTATTGCACAGCGAACTCTGTCAGGGCACACGACTCTCTGTTTGTCTACCACGAGAGGTATATGCATGATACGTATTTTGATTGTCGATGACCACGCCGTTGTGCGACAAGGGCTACGCTTCCTGTTAGAGCAACAGCCGGACATCAACGTCGTTGGCGAGTGTGGTGATGGTGAGCAGGCGGTAGCCCTCGCCAGTAGTCTGCTCCCCAATGTGATCCTGCTCGACCTGCTTATGCCTAAGATGGATGGCATGACAGCGGTACGCGAAATTAAGCGCATCACTCCGGTCACGCAAATCATCATCCTGACCTCATACTACGAAGACGACCAGATTTTCGGTGTCATCAAGGCTGGTGCCCTCTCTTACCTGCTCAAGGATAGCAGTCCACACGAACTTATCGCCGCCGTGCGAGCCGCTGCACGGAGCGAAAGTACATTGCATCCAATGGTAGCCGCCAAAGTTCTGCGCGAAATGCAACAACAATCGCCTCTGGACGAACTTACTCCACGTGAACGCGACGTATTGATCCTCATCGCTCGTGGTCGCTCCAACCACGAAATAGCCGTCGAGCTTTCCATCGGTGAGCAGACCGTCAAAACGCACGTCTCGAATATCCTCTCTAAACTGCACTTGGTGGATAGAACGCAGGCGGCGATCTATGCGCTGCAAAAACGACTGGTGCCATTGAAGGATGCGCTGGATGGGTAGCAGCAATAGCAGAAAGGGAAACTTCCAATGTCAACTAAATCGACGCTTTGGACAGAGGGTGACGATGCACCTATCGAACGATTGGACCTTGCTGTACGTCCCTATAACTGCTTGAGACGTAGTAATATTAGCTCGGTTGGTCAACTCTTAGCCCTTCACAAAACTGAACTTCTTGGTATTCGTAATTTCACTGCACAAAATTATGAGGAAGTTCGGGCAAAACTCGTTGAGTATGGTTTCATGCGGTCCGATAACCCTGTTGGACCATTTCTCGATGATGAAGAGAATGATGTTATATAACAAAATTTCGTAGGGACCAGATTTATCGCGTCCGAAGGCGTGATTTATCACGCGAGATAGGTTATAATACGTCTCGCAGACATTGTTGACAAGGATTTCGCGCAATGAATTGCGCCTCGGACGCCGTAAACGTGGTCCCTACGAAATTATGGATGTGTTACATGGAGCTTTAATCATGGTTGCAAACAGAAAACCACAACGTATGACCGTCGATGAGTGGCGTGAGCTAGAACGAACGAGTCATGACATTAAGTATGAGTATATTGATGGCTACGTTTATGCAATGTCGGGAGGAAGTCTTGCTCACTCGCGTATTGGACTCAATGCCGGTAGCATTCTTGAGAGCGCACTTACTGCAAAAGGTAGTGCTTGTTATGTGTACAATTCAGATGCTGCTACGCGCGTCTCCGAGAGTCGTTACACCTATCCTGTTGCTTCAGTATCGTGCGATGAGCGAGATCGACCAACACGCGACAAAACAGAGGTGCTATCGCCTCGTGTTGTTATCGAGGTGCTTTCGGACTCTACAGAGGCGTATGATCGAGGCAGAAAGTTCATTTTGTATCGCTCCTGTCCTACTTTGCAAGAGTATATAATTGTTACTACTAGGTATCAAGCCGTCGAGGTATACCGTCGCACGGCACAGGGATGGACAAACTACCAATTTTATGGCCCTGGCGATGAGATAGAGCTTACAAGCCTTGGTATACATGTTTCGGTGAGTTCTCTCTATCGGAATGCAGGTGTGCCGGAGACGATAGAGGACCCCGAAGGCGAGGTTTAACATTCGGTGGATGTGCAGAGCAGGGAAACCGCAAGGGCCGAGTCCAACAAATCCATGAATTGGCTTGGTGGGTGGCAGACAGGGGCAAGTCCTGTCATGCTCCCAACGCTCTTCTCGCCATCGCCTCTACCGCCGCTATCACATCTTTCAACACAGGCTTATTCTTAAAATACAATACTTCGCTTGGCACATCCCGTAGAGCCTCACTACTCAAATTGACACCTTCATAAACGAGGAGCAGCAGGTTTTGACATTGTGCTGCTCTCACCTTCTCAACTTTCCGTCTTAAATAATCAGGGTGCCAGAAGCCAACTAACTCTATCAATATTCGTTGGCCTGTGTCTTTGTGGGTTACGGCGAAGTCGGGAATCATCACGGTATCGCCCAGCACGAGTACCTCGTCTTCGCGTGTGAGTAGCCACTTGCCGCGCTTGCCGCCGAATTTCTCCTCGAACTCGTGCGCGAAATCGGCCTCTAAGCGGCTATCGAACTGCCCACTCTGCTTGAAGTGCGTGGGTAGCGACGAGGTGTGGTCAAGGCGATAGGTCGTCATTTTTTGTGTGAGCGGCGAGCGTACATCCGCGCTCATCTGCCAGCGTTCACACAAGAGGAGCGCGGGCAGGAAGGCCGCGAACTGTCTCCCATAGCGCATGGTCGCGCTGACGAAGGGCGAGATAGGACCATCCAGATCGACAACATAACCATCCTGTTGTGAGCTTACCCAGAACATGAGTTTAAAAAACTTCAAGAACTTCCATAGGTCCTTATAGTTGCTGTGCGCCTCGATCTGCATCTGGCTTGCCCAGTACAGTACGCCGCGTGCCAACTCAAGGTTGTAGCGTGTAAGCAGACCTTCCGGCGTCCATTGTGGTCCTATATCGCTTAATATCAAAGCAGATGGCTTATCAGCGAATAGGCTCGACTCAATATGTTGTGGTGTGATGCCTGATTCGTATGCGACACGCTCTATCACCTCTTGTCGTGTGGAACGCGCGAAAATTTGTGGCGTCGCGAAAACGGGTCCATAGGTAAAGAGGCGTTCACGTAGTTGGAGGGGAGCAATGGTTGTCGCAGGAGGTGTGAAGGTCGCGGCGTCGGTAAGTACCTTTGCCAGTCCACGCACGGTAAAATAGTCGATACGTTCGCCCTCATAGGCTTCGAGTGCCTTGTCCAGTGCTGCCTGTGAATGACCTAGGTGTTGCTGTAATAGTGTGAGCAGTTCATTTGCGCTTTGTAGCCAATGCGCGTCGTGAATGTCGAGCATCTCGATGGTTAGCTCCGTGCCGCGTTGTCGTATGCGCGACCTCACCAGTTCTGCGGTCAGCATAAATTAATCAATCTTTCTCTGACGACGGCGACGCTGTGATCTGCCCTCGTCGAGCGTCTTGCGTGCGATCACCTCGAACAGCACCGCCTCTTTGTTCTCGACCTTGCGTAACACGCGCCCTAGCCGTTGTATGTATTCGCGTGCCCCAGCCGTTCCACCCAGCACAATCGCGACCTTAGCGTCGGGCAGGTCGATACCCTCGTTCAAGACGCGTGATGTCACGATGGCATGGTATGTGCCAGTCTGAAAGCCGTCCACAATCGCCTTGCGTTCAGCCGCGTGAGTTTCGTGCGTAATGGCAGGAATGAGGTAGCGTGTGGCGATGTCGTACACGATGTTATTCTGCTCTGTGAAGATAAGGACATGCTCGTTGTGATATTCACGTAGTAGAGCGTCGAGGGTTGCGAACTTCCCTTCACAGCTTGCTAAAAGACGTAGCAGGCGTTGACGTGCTAGGAAGGCGCGACGTGCCTGCGGCTCAATCGTCGAGAGGCGCATCAACTCCATCAACCAGCCGGGACCGTAGCGGCGTAGCTGCCGTGAGCGCACGAACTCGATATAGGTAGCATGGTCAGCGTCGTAGCGTCTCCGTTCCTCCGCCGAGAGATTGACGCGTATACGCTCGGTACGATACTGTGCCAGTTGTTGCCCTACAAGGTCCTCGATGCGCTTCGTATAGACAATCGGGCCAACAAGGGTATCGACACGCCATCGCCCATTCGTCTGCTCGTGTTCCTCTGGATAGGTCGCGGTCAAACCAAGCCGCAGGGGAGCAGGTGCCATCAGCGCGGCCTCGCCCCAGTTCGGTGCGGGCAGGTGATGTACTTCATCGAAGATAATCAGTTTGAAGGAATTGCCATACTCGGCTATCAGGTCGCCCGCCGAATGGTAGGTGGTAACAGTGAGTGGTAGCACCTTCTTTTCGCTACCATAATACACCCCAACCTCGCACGCAAAGGCATTGGCTAAGCGAGCGTACCACTGGTGCAACAGGTCGATTGTCGGCGCAACCACAACCGTCGAGCGATTTACACGCTGAATCGCCTGGATCGCCACAAACGTTTTGCCTGCACCCGTTGGCAGCACAATACTCCCGCACTGTCCCGCCTCGTCCCATGCAGCAAGGGCTTCGGTCTGATAGTCGTGCGGTTCGCGTTGCTCCTGCGAGGTCAGGTTGAGCGGCTTCCAGCGCGGCACGCCGTCCTGTATCGCCTCATCCTGCAAATACGATTGAATGGCACTATAATGGTAGCCCTCGCAGCGCCATCGCTCTTTCACAAGCTTGAACGGCGCAGGCGGGTGCGTCTCCACATCATAAAGGACAAGAGTGCCACCCTGAAAAGAGACATGCTTACTCATACCATTTTTTCTTTCTCTCCAGCAAATCTATTTCCCATTCTTGGTCGCAGCAATCAAGAGAAACATAGGGCGGCGCGTTTCGTCCCGCATTTCGGGATGCTTGTCCAGCATTTCTTGTGTGGGTTGAGGCTCGGAGAGCTTGCTAATGGTGAAACCAGCGTCAATGAGCGCATTTAGATGGGTGGCGACGGTACGATGATATTTGACAACATCATGACCCAAAAATCGGGCCTGACGCGAACCTTCATCCTGGTACTGGTCAACAGGCCAATGTAATCGTTCACCATGCTGACCGTAATACCAGTCCTGTGCAGCGAGCGCGGTGAAGACCGGGTGTTCGACCGAGAGAACGAAGATGCCCTCCGATACAAGGCAGTGATGCACTTTCCGACACACGATGTCGAAACACTCGACATAATGAAGTGCAAGTGAACTTATTACCACGTCGAACTCCTCTGCGAGAAAGTCGATGTCTTCAATCGCAAGCTGATGATATTCGATGGCAGAATCGTTGGTGTTCTCTCTGGCGCGTGCAATCATCTTCTCTGAGAGGTCTACTCCCACCACTGACCGTGCCTGCTGTTCGCGTGCATATCGGCAGTGCCAGCCGAAGCCGCAGCCAAGATCAAGCACGTTTTTATCGCGTAACTTGGGAAGCAACGTGCGGAAGGCGGGCCATTCCCCGGCAGCATCCAGTCCGCCGATTGAACGAGCCATCTGACTATAGTTAGCGAAGAATGCGGAATCATCATATTTGTTCTGCTTCATAGAACTAAAGCCTCCTTGCTTCATCTTAGACGACGTTTGCCCTTTTGAAAAGGGGTAGCCGATATGGTTATAATTACCTTGAAGGAACCGCTTGTTCTTTCGGCACCTCATGTGCTACCACCTCATCGCGCGTAGGTGCTAACCTTCTAAAAATGAAGAAACCCATGTAGAACATAACTGCCCACATCGCGATATCCAGTAGTATCGAGAGTGGACTGGACCAGTGCGGATTGTAGGGTGAGAAAACCAGGAGGCCACCCCAGAGGTCGCGCAGGATGCCGAAAACGGGAATGCCGAAGAGCAAGAGTAGCGCGAACCAGTGACTGCGCCCACTCCAGAACCGCCAGATGAGCAGGTAGACGACGCTACCATAGAAGAGGATAGGCGAGATGTAGAAGGGCAATGGGACGTAGAAGGTCAGGCCACTTATTGTATACTGCCATATACCCGTGAAATGCGCTACAATATCTACGACGATATTAATTAGACCCAGCACAAGGCCACCAAGCAGAGAGGGCAGAATGACGCTTCTGGGGGGATGGATAAACAAGAGAAATCCAAAATAGATCACGACAATAAACGTCAGGTCAAGGGTCAAAAAGGCTCGTATCTCCATGAGGAATGTTTCCTTCGTGTTGTAATAGATATACATATCTCTGCCTGATAAGGTAGTGCGTTCCGCGAGTTTCGTCAAGGGTCTGGATTGGTGCAATGTTCTTTTCGCCGCCTGCGGCGGCAAGGAAGGGAGAGGAGTGGCGGGGACACCTCGCACCTTGCAAGCCTCCTTTCATCTTGCCTGAGCGAAGCTAGAACGAAGTTCGTTGGCAAGATGGATAAGGAGTAGGACGACTGTCTCCTTGACCCCGGCAATGCTTGAAAGGATAGACTGGACAATGAATATTTCCCCGTTACGTGTGGCACTTGCTCAAATCAATGTTACCGTCGGCGATTTGTCAGGGAATACCCAGAAGATACTCACTTCGATGCAACAGGCCCATGCAGCAGGAGCACATATCGTATGTATGCCAGAGCTAGCACTTACGGGCTACCCACCCGAAGACCTGTTGCTCAAACCTGGCTTTGTGGATGCTAATTTGCACGCGTTAGACAAAATCGTGGCGGCAAGCGGTGAGCTATCAGGTCTCACTACTGTTGTCGGTTTTGTGGATCGCGACCATGATATCTACAACGCTGCCGCCGTAATTTCCGAAGGCAAACTTGCTGGTGTCTATCACAAGCATTTTCTACCCAACTATAGCGTATTCGATGAGAATCGCTATTTTCAGGTGGGATTGAAGGCACCTCTCTTCCTCATTCATAGCGTGCATGTCGGCATCAACATCTGTGAAGATATCTGGTATCCTACTGGTCCTATGACGCGACAAGCCTTCGCGGGTGCTGAGGTCATTTTGAACATCAACGGCTCGCCCTATAACGCAGGCAAGAGTACCGTGCGCGAGGAGATGATTTCGACCCGTGCAGCCGACAACGGCGTGATTGTGGCCTACCTGAATATGGTTGGTGGACAGGATGAGCTGGTCTTCGATGGTGATAGCATGGTCTTCGACGAACAGGGGATACTCATCGCACGTGGCAAGCAGTTCGAGGAAGACATGCTGATCGTCGATCTCGATACGGCCTCGGTCTTCCGTTCGCGCCTGCACGACCCACGCCGCCGCAAGTTGCGTCTTGAGGACATGCAGGATACGGTTCCCATCATCACCGTTGATGAGCGCCCGCTCTCGTCGCCTACTATCAATACACACGCTCTATTAGGGGCACCGCAACGTATCGAGGCCAAATTGCCTCGTTTGCAAGAAATCTACGCGGCTCTGGTGTTGGGAACGGGTGATTATGTACGAAAAACGGGCTTCAAGAAAGTGGTGCTTGGCCTCTCCGGTGGCATCGACTCCGCGTTGACCGCCGCGATAGCTGTTGACGCCCTCGGTGCCGAGAACGTGCTGGGCATCCTGATGCCCTCTGGCTATTCGTCCGAGGGCAGCAAGACCGACGCGAAGAAGCTGGCGGAAAATCTCGGCATGCAATATATCACTATTCCTATCGAAGAGACGTTCCGCGCCTCGCTCAAAATGATGCGGCCCGCTCTAGGTGATGACGACCCAGGTATGGCAGCGGAGAACCTGCAAGCACGCATTCGCGGCAATATCATGATGACGATATCTAACAAACTCGGTCCACTGGTTTTGACCACCGGCAATAAATCCGAGATGGCGGTTGGCTATAGCACACTCTACGGCGATATGGCGGGTGGCTTCTCAGTCCTGAAAGACGTTCTGAAAACATTGGTGTATGAACTCTGTCGGTATCGCAATAGTGTTGACGGCAAGCCTGTTATTCCACAGGAGATTATCGACAAGCCACCCTCTGCTGAGCTACGACCAGGCCAGAAGGATGTCGATAGCCTGCCACCATACGATGTGCTTGATCCCATCCTGAAAGCCTATGTCGAGGATGATCGCAGTTTCGAGGAGATGCTCGCAATGGGCTTTGAACGTGCCACTATCGAGCGCGTGATACGGCTCGTCGATATCAACGAGTACAAGCGTCGGCAAGCACCCGTTGGCGTGCGAATTACGCCGCGTGCCTTCGGACGTGACCGTCGTCTGCCCATCGCCAACAAGTTCCGCGAATCGCTGTAATGACATAGCCAATATCGTCCTGATTGTCTTCCCAATCGAGAAGACAATCAGGACGATATTATGATTCCATTGCCTTCTTGCGCCGGGCTTTTTGCACAACAGATAACCATTGTGGATCCTGGAGTGCTAGGAGCGCAGGCCCTTCAAGTTGTTTTGTCGCTTCTACAATCCAGTTAAGTTCGCTTTCGAGGCGCATCTGCATAAATGAGAATACCAGTGCTGTATACTCATCGACAAACTCGCGACCATTGCTCTGTTGTGCTGCTATGTAGTCTAGCACGTCGAGCGACTCTTCGCGGCGTGCCTGTAGCTGCTCGATCAACGTTGTACGCTCTTTGCTCGCCGAACCCCAGAACAGCATTTTGAGCAGTAGTTCGTCATGCATTGGGATGGGATACTCTGACGACTGGTCAAGCCAGCGTGCCAGCTCTTGCCAGCCTTTCGCGGTCAAGTCATAGACCTTCTTGTGTCGCCCTTTGCTGTCCTCTTCCTGTGCCTCGATCAATCCGTCCTGTTCCAAGCGTTTGAGATGCGGATAGATGCTGCCAAAACTCGATGCCGACAGCAGAGTTGCTGCCCCCTTCTCGAACTCTGCCTTCAATTCATAGCCAGAACAGGGGCGTATGCTAATCATGCCCAAAATACTGTGTTCAATCGCCATATATTCCCTCTTTGTGAACGCTTTTCTTGTTAGTAGAACGAATGAAATGAGCTGGTAAGCAAACGGGAGACCGCAAGGGTCAATACGGTTCAAATAAGAAGAGTGCCCACACAAAAAGTGCGGATAAGCCCAACATTGAAATGTGGGTTTGAGCGTGTATGCATCTGTTTTTCGGATGCTCCTGCTCTGCTTTTCCGCAGTATTTCTGCGGATGTTCTCCTTATTTGAACCGTATTGACCGCAAGGGTCTCCCCTACATGTTCACGGGTCCCTATATGTAGGGGAGACCCTTGCGGTCTCCCTGTTCTCCCTAAAGGGCGGAGACTAAAGGGCGGAGACCTCAAACCCCTACGCAAAGGGAACGTTGACACATACAGGACAATGAAAGGGTAACACGTATAGAGGGAGAAAAACTTACCTGATGACAGCACAAACCCTTTCTTCGGTCCTTCCACATAGGCCGCTTGGCCTTGTTTTTGATATTGATGGCACTCTGAGTCCTATCGCCCCCACACCACAGGACGCTTATCTTTATCCTGGCGTCGCCGCTATGCTCGAACAACTGCGAAAACATGTACACGTTGCGATTATGACTGGTCGTGCGCTTCGTGATGGAGCACGTATTGTCAACGTCGATAACGTGACGTATATTGGCACTCACGGCCTGGAATGGAGTGCTGGCCTGCCAACGACGCATCCGGTACAAATTCTACCAGAGGCCATGCGTTATGTCGAGCCAGGCAAACAACTACTCGACCTTGTACAGCAGCATTTAGACAGCCTGCCAGGAGTGATAGTGCAACGGAAAACCGTTGGCGGCACGCTACATTATCGGAGTGCAGCCAACCCTGAGCAGACGCGCGAGCAACTGCTGGCTCTGTTAACAGAGCCAGCGCGACAAGTGGGGATGCGGTTGGGTGAAGGCAAGATGGTTGTCGAGGTGTTGGCGCCGCTAGCGGTCAACAAGGGACAGGCACTACGCAACTACGCGCAACGCTTTGGGTTGCGCGGTCTCGTCTTCGCGGGCGATGATCGTACCGACCTTGACGCCGTATTAGAGGCGGAGCGGCTGCGGGTAGAGGACTGTGCCACGCTTTCTATCGTTGTGCGTCATCATGATACGTTGCCAGAGTTACTCGCTCATGCCGATATGATTGTCGATGGTGTAGAAGGTATGGCACAGCTTCTGCAAGAGATAACGAAAGATGTAATACAGCAATAACACGTTATGAAACCGCTTTATATAGTAAAGCGGTCTCATAACGTGTTATTGTGTCTACTAGCTCACGCTGGCGACTATCTCATTGTCGCTACGTGCTGTTATAGAAACGGGAGATGCAGCACCTGAATAATCCATGAGTTCGTTGATGTCGTTAATCTGCTTCGTCAACCATGTATTGAGATCACTGCGCTCTACCGCCTGGCATGCCAGGGTCGCTTTTACATGGCGCTCCTCTTTGGAAAGCGTAACAGCTTTATAGAGGGCCTGCGCCGTCTCGTTTACATCGGTTGGGGACGTGGGAATTGATCCCTTCGCAAGTTGTTGGAACGCGCCTGCTGTGCGCGAGAGTACCAGCACACCGTCGCGCTGGTTGACCACTGGTCCCTCTTTGGCGACCAGATTCATACCGTCGATAATTGGATTGACCAGCAGAACATCGTAATACTGCATTGCAGCAAGTGCGCGAGTGCGATCATTATCGCAGAAATCATGAATGGGTGTCCACTCTTCGGTCCCATATTTCTGGTTGATTGTGTGTATCGCATCCATCACATCGGCACTATAGCGTCGATAGATGGGCAATGATTGGCGTGATGGTACAAGAAATGCCAGGAATGTTACCTTCCCGTGCAATTCTGGATGCTCTTCGAGCATTTTGTCATATGCCTGAAAGCCACGCAGAATGTTTTTTGTCGGTTCGATGCGATCCACACGCATGATTGTGTGTTCGCTCAACAAGAGTTTAATCTTCTCACCAGCGCGTTTGCCTGCGACGCTGGTGGCAACACGACGTTCCTCCGTCACAGAGATTGAGATGGGATAGGCGCGAGCGTAGGTACAACGACCTTGCCAGCAGACGGTGCCCTCCTCGAAATCGACCTTGGCATCGTCGAGCAACGTTCTGGCACCTTCCAGGAAGTTGCGAGCGTCACGGTCCGTCTGGAAGCCAATAATATTGTTGCCAATCAGACCAGTATAGATATCGTGTGCGATATTGCTGGGCAAGAACTGCCAGCAGCGTACATCAGGCCAGGGAATGTGAATAAATTGCTGCATGACGATCCTGGGATGAACCTTACGAATCATCGCTGATGCCAGGTACAGTTGATAATCATGAAGCATAACAACAGGAGTAGCAGAAGGGTCACGCTCAATTTCGGCGTTTACCTCGTCGGCGATAGCTTGATTAGCCACGCGATAGCCATTTGTCCAGGCGTCTTGTAGCTGATCTGCTGAAGCTGAATCCTGGGTGGGGTCGTAAAGGTAATGTTGTAAAAACCAGAGTAACTCGTTGCTGATTTTCTCGTAGTATTTGCGATATGCGCTCTTAGGAATGGCGACGTAACGGAGATCCATCTTCTGACCGCGTATGGGCGAGCGAAGAATACCTCCATTGTGTTGCGCCTCTTTTCCTGCTATACGGTCTCCCTCAGTCATGGTCATAGCGACCCATGTTACCTCCATGCGGTTGCCTGCGTCGATTAATGCAGTAACCATTCCACCCGCACCACGTCGAGGCTTGAGCGTTTTGTCCTGACTCAATTGGAATTCGACGGGGCCACGATTGGAGGCAATAATTAGTCGTTGAGCATGTATCAACTGTGGAGGTGATGTGCTTATCGTCATGCGCGTTGGCATGAATATATCCTTTCTAACAGGTGTATCCTGTTCTACGCCCTAGGCCGTGAATTTCGTGGGAACCTACACAGGTGCAACATCGCTCCCGCAAAGAAACGCATGGTACGGTCTGAAACTGGTTTGACACGAGAACACACAACATCACGTATTGTGAGATACGTAGGCACTAAGACAAACAGGCACCATAGAATATGTTACCATACAACGAGGCACAATTTCTAGTACCCTCCTCTTCGTCAGCTATTGACATGACAGGACTTGCCCCTGTCATGTCCCACTCCCGAAATATCTGTCTTCATTAGCATGGCTTCTTGTTATGCAACGTAATAAACGTTCACACATGATAGAACGTTGAAATGCCCTCAATCGATGCTGAGAGATTTTTCCACTACTTGACACGTTTGAATGAATGTACTTCGTCACAATTATGTCTACGGATATAATAATACTACAGTACGAAGGTCCCATTTGCGTCATAGTACCTGAGCCAAATCGTTCTACTCAGAGAGAAATAAAGAGAAAATAAACTGTAACACTACCCATAATTCCCTATAACTTGCAGACCAGGGAAGTAGCGTGCTAAGATTTGCCAACGGGACAGAGCTACTTTGCAGCTCTGTTTGCAGCCAGTGGTAGCATTGAGAGGAGTACAATACATTGGAAGAGAAGAAAGGCCGAAGGACATGGTTCTGGCGTATCGTAGATTTTATCAACCCTCTACGTGACCCCAGCCTGACCGTAGCCGCCGTATTGACCTTCATTGAGGAGGTAGGCCAGCCAGACGCCTGGTACTCAATCATTATTGTTGGGCTTCTCAACTGGTTAGCCGTGCGTGGTGTGGTCTGGCTTGTCGTGAATTTCACGTTTGCCTCTACCTTCATTTCACGTCGCGTCTGGTGGGCCGTCAAACACCCTCGCCTCGCATGGCGCATTCTCGATGCCGTTGGTCATGAAGAGATCGTTATCGGTGGCTTGCCATCACTCTCGGAAGGTCTTCTATTACAAGATGGTACGACTCTTATGCATCCTGGATTGGGGGCGAGCGGCATTCATGTGATTGGTGAGATTGCGGCAGGAACCGAAGTCCCTTTGTTGAGTATGCCTAACGGTCAAGTTGCCCCCGATTTCGCAACGCTGGCAAATACAGGTATGTTACCAGGACTTAACGCTGGCTACTTCAATGGCAACACATCCCAGCAAAATATATTCTCTGGTCAGTATGCAGGCCAGCCGCAACTCGGCTTTCCTCAGACCGATGGTTTGCCGCAAAGTTTCCCACAACGTCCATCGGAAGAGGAAGAGCGGCTACGCCAACAGATTGCGGCCTACGCTCGGCTGCTTGACGACTGGATACAGTTTACAGAGGAGAAGTGGCGCACTGTAAGCGATAGCCAACTTGGTTGGAAACCTCTACGTGGTAGATGGGGTAGCTGGGACGATATCTTCCAGGATGCTTACGCTGCAAAGACATCGGACCCAATGGCAAAGGCCGCACAAGCTGCTGGTGAAGCCACTGCACGTCGTTATGATACCTCGAAGGAAAAAGGCTCTGCCGCCTCCGCGGTCGCCTGTTTCATGCGCGATATGATGACCTTACGTCGTGGCTTTGAAATGGTGCAGGTTGTTGACTCCGAGCGGTCGCCAGAGACACCCGATGGACAACCAGCCGTGCAGCCGAACACAAAACGTTTCGGTGCGAATACTCCACCAACAAACTTTGGGAATGGATTGGGAGCGCAGGGTGCTCGCTTTGCTCCTCGTAGTTCTCTCATTCGCCGACCCACACAAATCTTCGTCGATGCCGACGCTGAAAAATAGGATAGACCATGTATATATCTTCCATTAGTCCCGTTCATGTACGTCCTGAATTGGACCGCATGGCGTCGTATATTCCCGGTGAGTCGTTAGAGACATTTAGCGCACGCACTGGTATTCCGATACAAGACCTTATTAAACTTAATAGCAATGAAAGTCCATATGGTCCACCGCCACAGGTACTGAAAGCACTTAGTAATCACGAAAATTATAATAATTATCCTGATACCGACTCTACTTCATTGAAATGTGCATTGTCAGAATATACTGGTGTTGCGGACCAACATATCGTTGTAAGTCATGGTAGCAATGAACTTATCAATTTGCTCTGGCACATCTTCCTCTCCGTCGGCGACAACATCATTTGCTGCCCACCAACATTTTCACTCTATACCTTCATCACCACGTTTTGTGGTGCATACGTGCTAGAGGTGCCCCGTACTCTTGATTACGAGGTTGATGTCGTGGGCATCCTGGCGGCCTTGACACCTGAGACAAAGATGATTGTGTTGTGTTCGCCCAACAATCCAACCGGCAATCCAATTTGCGAGGAGGATGTGTTGACGCTGCTTGAGACGGGACGTATCGTTGTCGTCGATGAGGCATACGTTGAGTTTTCAAACAATCGTCGTGGCCTTGCTCATCTCGTTACGCAATATCCCAACCTCATCGTTATGCGTACATTCAGCAAATGGGCTGGACTTGCGGGCCTACGCATCGGCTATGGCCTTTTCCCAGAGTGGATTGTAGCCTATATGCGCCGCGCACAATGCCCTTTCGAGGTCAATGTCGCCGGACATATCGCCGCCATCGAGACGCTCAACCACCTCGATTACACATTAGCAAATGTACGGCGTATCGTGCAGGAGCGCGAACGACTCTTCGAGGTACTCAGCAATCAGCCATACCTGGAGTCTATACCGTCGCAAGGGAACTTTATCCTCAGTCGCCTACGCGACGAAGATGTAAAGATGGAGCGTATCCGTGCAGTGGTCGAGTCCCATGGCCTCCTGTTGCGCTACTTCAATCATCCCTACCTGCACGACTTCGTGCGTGTTACGGTTGGCCTTCCTGAGCATACTGATAAGTTAGCACTCGCACTCTCACAGGTATAAGAAACGCCACAACAAAAAGCAGTCGGGCGTTAGACAACGCCCGACTGCTTTTTGTTGTGGCGTAAGTACACAATTAGCCTGTATATTTATATATCTGCACCCAATCGACATCGAGCGAGACAGGGAAAGGAGTTGTGGCATCGGGATTGCCTGTAAAGGCATCACCGGACGCAACCGCGATGCCGAACCACATGGCCTGATTGGGAATGCTCTGTGTTAGCACGCCCTGACTGACACCATCCACGTAAAATTGTAGTTTGTTGGGACTCCACTCACAGGTCAGGATATGAAAGTCACTGGCGAAGCTTCCCGTTGCGGTTAGTTGCGTGGTTGCGCCACCGTTGATGCCGTGATTGGTGAAAAATAACTCGTTTTTTGTCGCTGGTGGCGACTCGAAAATGTCGGTTTGTGCCACATAGCCAGGCGAGTTGGGCCAGAGAATAGCGTAGGGACCAACACCTTTGCCATACGGCAATCGAACGCGGAAAACATATTTGCCATAAATTTGAGCGAGTCGAAATGCTGCAACGCCACCAGTAGTGTAAGGTAGGCCATTGCTGGTTTTGCGCTCCATCTGTAAATGTAACATACCATTAGAAACCGAGACTTCGCTTGGACTGTAGTAGCTATCACCACCGCCATGTGGTCCACCATAGACGCCCCATGTTGGATTTAACTGTGTCCCATTGAAATCATCGTTGAAAATAAGTTGCCAGGGACTACTACTCGTTCCCCCATTCCCACCAGTGGTATTGCCAGTACCACCTGTGCCAGTCACAGGTATGGGGGTTGCCGTTGGTGCGGTGGGTGCTGATGTTGCTGTTGGAGGAATAGGCTTCGGCGTTGCTGTGATGCTTCGTGTAGGTTTGGCCGTAGCGGTTCCACTTACTGTAGCGGTGGTATTGTTCGTTATGTTTTGATTACCACTCACGTTCGATGTCAGGTGCGAGGGAGTGTTAGCGGATGAGGAGGCGTGAATGAGGGTGATGAGCGAGGCCGTTGCGATGACTACGGCGAACGCAATCATACCCAGCCCTAGCAATCTTCTGCGTCGTTGTATACGTCGTCGGATGATATTGTTCATGAAGTGCTGTTATCCTTAATTACCCTGTTGTATTGCTCTGTGTCACAACAATAGCACTCTTTCTCTGCTCTCTACGCATAAATAATCTTGAATATAGTGAAAAAGTACCTATCATGGTTATGGCTTCTCAACCGAAAGCAAGCAGTAAGCAGGGAGAAAGTCCTATAATGGCCTTTTTCACAAAACCTCTATATCTACCCTGTTATCGTCTTCAATGACAACTTCCGTCGCATCACCAATGCGTATCAGACGCAGATGCACCTGTTCTCCACGCACTTTCATGCCCTGAATCTCTAGCGTGTGTAACCAGGATGGCATTGTAGGATTGACGAAGGTCAAACATTGCTGCTCTGCCTGTGGTTGTAGTCCCAGTAAGCCATTCAGTAGCAGAAAAGGGGCACCTGCCGCCCATGCTTGCGGTGAACATGCCCCTGCATAACGTGTTGGGCCAAAGCCAGGATGCTGAGTAAAGCCACAATAGAGTTCCGGCAGACGCATCCCCTCGTAATACTGGCTGGCAGTGTAAAGGCTGTGTAAGAGTGCTACCGCCTCTGTCTTCCGGTCGTGCTGTGCAAAACCTGCCCCGACTAGGGCGGTGTCGTGGGGCCACACGGAGCCATTATGGTAGCTCATCGGGTTGTAGCGCGTGGCATGAGTAGAGAGTGTGCGAATACCCCACCCACTCGCCATATCTTCGCGCATCAGTCGTGCTATTAGCTTCTGTGCATATGTAGCGGGCACAATTCCTGTCCAGAGACAGTGACCTGCGTTAGAAGCGACCACCGCGCATGGCTCTTTCGCACCATCCAGGGCAAGGTAGAAGGTCTGTTCCGCTTCCCACCAGAAAGAATGCATGAACTGCTCCTGCAATGTCGATGCCTTCTGCTCCCATTGCTGTCCATCCTGTCGCTTGCCGAGGCGACCTGCAAGATAGCCCATAGCACGATAGGCGGCAAAGGCGTAGCCCTGCACCTCACAGAGCGCAACTGGACCATGTGCCAGGCGTCCATCAGCATGTGAAACAGAGTCCCACGTATCTTTCCAACCTTGATTGATCAGCCCCTTTGCCGAGGCTCTATGATACTCGATAAAGCCGTCACCATCTTTATCGCCGAACGTCGTAAGCCAACGTGCCGCCATGACCGCATTCGGCCACAATTGTCGGAGCAGGTAGATATCGTTTGTCCAACGCACATATTTTTCGAGCGTTACAAGGAACAAGGGCGTAGCATCGACGCTACCATAATAGGGAAGATAGGGGACTTCGCGTAGATTCGCCAGTTCACCTGTTCTGTACTCATGCAGTATTTTCCCCGGCTCTTCATCCGTGAATGGTTCAACCTTGATACCTTGATGAGCCGCAAGAAAGGTTAACACACCCTTTACCACATCGGGAAACCAGGGGAGAAACTCTAAACAGGTGATAAGGCCATCACGACCAAAGGGACAAGAAAACAGGGGGAGGCCCGCGTAAGGAAAGTAGCCGTGTGGCGTCGGTGTACAGAGCGTCACAAAGTCGTTGCTACTGCGCGTGAGAAACCGATTGAAGAGCAAGTCGTCTGTCGTAATTGTTGGCGGCACAAGTGAGAGTGGCGATTGTGTCGCTCTATACGTTGGTGTAGAGGTAGAGAGTACACATGTGATTTGTAGTACCACAGGTTGACCTTTGATAAGGGTACGATGCCACAGTGTACGATTCATCTGTGTATAGTCTGCTGCTGGCGTGAAGGAAATATGTGTTTCGCGCTCTACATGGTCTACTCCATAGTAGCCCAGTATAGCAGCTTTTTTAGTCAGGACTGGTACTTTGCAAATACCGTGTCGGATTCGTATAAAACCACGCACGTCAAACATATCATAAAAGTCTGCTCCCAGCGCGAACTCCAGCGTTACAGGCATGTCTGTGGTATGAAAGTTAGTAATGGTAATGGTTTGTATAAGGGTATCTGCGCGTAGTTCTAGCACACGGCAGACGTGAAGCGTCCCTTGCTCGATACTGATTTCGTTATTGATAACGAACGGCGCATTTGTCGCGTCAATCTGACACTGCTCACCGTTATCTGAGACGTGATGCGAGAGGTCGATGAGTGGATTCCCTCCCATGGTGAGATTACAGAAATTCAGGAAGCGTGTTCCCTGCCAGAAAAGCCCCGTTTCTTTTTGCGCGGCAGGCATATCACCTGTGGTATCGGTGATAAGGAGGGCATCGCCGTGTTTCAGCACAATCTGCTCGGCGGAATGTGCGCCGATCTGTGTCTTTTCCTCACCTGGTAGCAGCGATTCTGTTATAATATGCGCTTGTCCGCCTGATAGTCCTGCGACAAGGTGTACCTGTCCCTCTGTCTTAGTTTGGTCGTCCATACCACAATCCTTCCCCATGAAGAAAATAGCAATGCGAAAAGCGACTCAACTGCCATAGGTGAGTCGCAAATTTCTAGTAGATAGCCCTATGTAGTATTGTTGTGCTAGCTACCTTATATAAGCTACAACGGAGCGGGACACAAAGAGTAATGCAACCAGACAAAATGAAGTTTAGGGCTAGCCCTAAACTTCATTTTGTCTGGTTGCTATTCTCCTACCATCTGTTTTGTACAGTAGCGCGGATGCGTTGGTCATACACCGCTTTGACCTGTTGCATAGTCTGGTCGCTCAATGGTGGTAACGCTGCTGCCGCTGCATTGTCCGCTTCCTGTTGCGGATCCTTCGCGCCCGCAATGACGGTTGTGACCTCTGGAAACATTAGTATCCAACGCAGGGCGAATTGTGCCATGGTTGCACCCTGTGGCACAAGCGGACGTAGCTCTTCGACCGCCTGTAGTCCTGTCTCATAATCGACACCGGAAAATGTTTCGCCCTGATCAAAGGCTTCGCCGTGACGGTTGAACTTGCGATGATCGCTATCGGAAAACTGCGAGTCAGGGCGAAATTTGCCCGTGAGCAGTCCACTCGCAAGCGGCACGCGCACAATAATGCCCACTTTTTTATCGTGGGCCACTGCGAAAAACTGGTCAGAGGGCTTGAAGCGAAATATGTTGAAGATTATCTGAATGCTCTGCACATTGGGATAACGAATAGCTTTCAGTGCCTCTTCGACTGTTTCCACGCTGACGCCATAGTTGCGTATCTTGCCTTGCTGCACAAGGTCGTCGAGAATGCTAAACACTTCTGCATCGTTATAAACTGCTGCTGGTGGACAGTGCAGTTGGAGCAGGTCGAGTGCCTCCATCTCAAGGTTACGCAAGCTACGCTCGACAAAGCTGGTCAGATTTTGACGATTATAGCCTTCGGCGGTGTGGGGGTTGAGGCGTCGCCCAGCCTTTGTTGCGATAAAAAGTGGCCCGCTATGCTGCTTGCGGACCTGCGCGATCAACTGTTCGGAATGTCCGTCGCCGTATACATCGGCGGTATCTATGAAGTTGACACCAAGCTCAATAGCTTTATGTAGAGCAGCGATTGCGTCGTTGTCGTTCGTCTTACCCCATGCATCGCCGCCGATGCCCCATGTGCCGAAGCCCATCTCCGATGCATTCCAGCCAGTGCGACCTAAAGGACGATAGTTCATTGTGTAGATACTCCTTCTATGAAAACTACTAAGAAAAATTCTTTAGCGTACCCGTTGTAAGAAACATGATATACTATTATACAAGGTTATTCCTACTTGCAATCATCCCTAGCTTTCTTAGAAAGAGAGTTCTTTATTATGCATTATCATGCGTGGCAACTGCACAAACTCCGCACGCATCGACAACCGACTGCGCTTTTCTTATTCCTGGCTCTGCTCAACGTGCTGTTTGCAGCGTGTGGTGGTAGTACATCTACTCCCGTCAACGGGTCTAACCTTGCTCCAAAGCAGGTACTCACCTTTCCGAATGTAGGAACAACCGATATTGGCGTCCTTGATCCTGCATTAGGCCCCGATGCGAACTCCGCGCTTGCTATCAACATGATTTACTCTGGCCTTGTGCGTACCGACAAGAGCCTGAATGTGATACCCGATCAGGCGACGTGGCATATTTCTGATGACAAAAAGACCTACACGTTCAACATTAAGTCTGGTATCATGTTTTCCGATGGCACGCCAGTTACCGCGCAGTCGTATGCCTATACCTGGACGCGTGCGCTTTTGCCAGAGGTCGGTTCATCCGTTGCCTCGTATCTTGAGGGACCTATTGCTGGCTCCGATAAGGTAATTAACGGCAAGTCAAAGACGTTGAGCGGAGTGAAGGCAATTGACGCTCACACACTGCAAGTGACCTTGAGTCAGCCCACGCCATACTTCCTTGAAGACCTCACCACCTCGATATTTTTTGCGCTCAATCAAAAACTTATCGGGCAGTATGGTCAGAAAAATTGGATTCAGCATGTAGAAGGTGCAGGCATTGGTACAGGACCATTTATGGTCAAGACATGGAACCGCAACGCGCAGATGGTGCTTGTGCCCAATCCTCACTACTATGGTAACAAGACAAAGTTAACAGAAGTTGACATGATCTTTGTAAAGGAAAACTCAACTGCATTCGCCGCATATCGCGCAGGGCAGTATTCATTCGTGTGGAACCTGACCCCTGATGACCAGCTACAGGCGAAGAGTATTCAGGGCTTCACACGAACATCACTGCTACAAACGGACCTGATGTTTTTCGATAGCTCAAGGCCACCATTCAACAATGTCGCTGTCCGCCAGGCTTTCGCCTACGCGCTCGATAAGCAAACGTTGGTGCATGCCGTATTGAAGGACTCGGTGACAGCCGCGCAAACCATTATTCCTCCTGGCATGCCGGGCTATCAACCCACTTTTCCAGGGTTGCCATTCAATGCGGCGAAAGCAAAGCCGCTGTTTCAGTCCGTCTATCCCGATATCAGTAAGGCCCCTCAGTTTACGTTTACCTACCCAAGCGCACAGGTGACATCGAATGAAGCGGCAGCGATTCAGCAGATGTGGCAGGTTGCTCTCGGTGTGCAGGTCAAAATGCGAAGCGTGGAGTTGACCGCATATAACACCGAAACGGCGGCTAACCGCGCGGATCATACCATTCAGTTTGGTTTTACACAGTGGGGCGCGGACTTCCCCGATCCCTACGACTGGCTCACGCTGAACCTGACTGCTAACGCCCCAAATAATAATGGTAGTTGGAATAATCCTACCTTCGATCAGACGGTTGCACAGGCGGAAACTCTGTCGGGTGATGATCGCATCGCGCTCTACAACAAGGCCGAGCAGATCGCTATTACAGATGTGGGCTGGCTTCCAATCGACCACCAGGCAGTGGCGGCGATTATTCCATCATGGCTACACGGTGTCTCGCTCAACGCCAATGGTCTGTACTTCGATGATTGGTCGAACGTATACCTTCTGCAACATTAACGAAATGGAATACATCGTCAATATTCATGTGTCACTCGCCACCCCAGGCGGTGAGTGACACATGAATATTGACGATGTATTCCGTTATTGCGCTAGCGAGACGCGCACCACAACGGCGGTGATATTATCGGTGCCGCCGTTTTCGTTGGCACGCGCAATCAGACGCTGTGTACTCTCTTCTGGCTCGTATTGCTCGACAAGCGTGCGTATCTCGTTCGCATCCACTAGCCCATGTAGACCATCCGTACACAGCACAAGGATATCTTTATCCTGCACCTGCTCAATGCCAACGTAGACCTTCACGTCGCGCTCCTCACCAAGACAACGTACAATCACGTTCCCTTTACCCTGTGCCTGTGCCTCTTCCCGTGTCATTGCGCCTGTACGAACCTGTTCAGCCACCCAGGAGTGGTCTTCCGCAAGTTGTCGCATCTGTCCAGCCCGCACAAGGTAGACGAGGCTATCACCCACATTGGCAATATACACCGTGTTGTCTTTAAGTACAGCCGCGACGCATGTTGTACCCATACGAATGTCGCGCTCGAAAATCACCAGATTCGCGCGTTCGACAGCCTCGCGTAACACGGTAGCAATATCGTCACGCGTATCCTGGTAGTAGGTATCACGTATCGTATTCACCGCGAGTTCGCTGGCTACATCGCCTTGTGTATGCCCCCCTATACCATCGGCAACAACAAACAACGCTCCCTTCTGAGCCATAACCTGTGCATCTGTTGGCACGACAGAGACTACGTTGTCTTCGTTGTTAGCACGAGTAAGCCCGATATCGGTACGAGCTGCGGTGTCGAGTGTCAATAAACTCATGAGAGAATACTCCTTTTCTGTCAGACCTAGTAAACGTTTACCAAAGCTTATGCCTGCCCTACTTTGTTCAGAGCAAGCAGTGACAACAAGATCGGGGAGAACAAGTCCCCACAAGCGTACAAGACCCACTCTACCCTCTTGCTGCGCTGTGTCACGGTAGCAATCACGAAATGTTTGCAACATCTCGCGTCCATACATACGGCGGAACATGGGCGGATAGAGCGTTAAGAGAGAACGATAGAGTATTTCAGAGCGTGGAGTTCTTCTTGGCTGTACAGGTGGTACATGTTGTGTACTCATGCAATCCCCCCTGTCGTATCCAATCCTGGCAAGAGATGCTTATTATGAGCCACCCGCAACAACTGTTCCAGACGCCGCGCCTCGGCCTGCGCGACCCGTTGCCCAAATTCGGTTAGACGATAATAGCGTCTCCGCTCATCATCCAGTGTAGGATCGGGTCGTGTTCCCGACTCAACAATCAAACCATCATTCAACATACGCTTAATCGAGCCGTACAACGTCCCTGGTCCCATACGCAGGGCACCATCAGTATGTGTAGCGACCTCTTGCATGATGCCGTAGCCATGCCGCTCTCCGTCAACCAGAGCCAACAGAATGTGAAACACGGCAGGTGTGAGCGGGAGCAGTGCTTCTGGTTCCCGTTCGGTATTTTTCATCGCACCTCCTCTAATAACGAAAGTATCGGGTATTATATCGCTAACGGATATATCCGTTAGCGATATAATACCCGAAAATAGATATTTTGTCAATGCGAGAAATATCTGCCAAATTTAGCTTAGCTAATCGTGTGTATGTCTGTTATGCTATGTATGATACTAATTTTATACCTATATCGGGATGAGAATCATGGGAAAAATACTCTTCACACGACGCCAACGCTTCTGGGATGGCTTCGTTGCTGGCCTTGTCGCTGGCATTATAGCCACTATTATGATGCTGCTTTTGAGCGTGTCCCTTAACGGTATCTCGTTACCGGAGGTCTTTGGCTCTGCCCTGACACAGTTGATGTCGCCGTCAACCTTCAATACACTCCATCAACTCATTGGCGGTGATGCCAAACACTACTTTTTTTATTGCATCATTGTCGGCCAGTGCCTTGTGTTCGCACTTGCAGGGGGTCTTTGCACATTGTGGGTGGGCAGGTACAGAGCCGAAAAAACGGGGCAGGAGATGCTACACTGGAGCGTAGGACTGCTGCTTGCCCTATTACTTTTACTGCTCACTGGCCTGATGCTTTTGCCGATTACTGGCGTTGGTTTTTTTGGTTCGCATCTGGTGATTGGTGCTATCAATACGACGGTTAGTTTAGCAGTCGTTGGTATTATATTTGGCGGATCGTTTGTTATGTTGCAGAATCAACTGGTTACGCGTCGGGTACGCTTCCTCAATGCGCCCTCAAATGAGCGCGAAAAGAGCGTGGCGCGTCGTGAACTGGTACTACGCGGCATCCAAATCGTCGGTCTGGGTGCATTAGGTGTGTTCGCATGGCGTTTCATTACGAGCGCAGGTGGCTTTACCAACAGCGGTGTTGGGAGTGGTGTGGCGAGTACATCCCCAGGCTTATTGCAGACTTACAAAAAAAAGATTGTGCCAGCACCAACGCCGAACTATGGAGATATACTGCCGCAGCCAATGCTCTCGAAGGAGATAACGTCTAACGATCAGTATTATGTCGTCTCGAAAAATCTTTTCTCCGACCCGGCAGTAAATGGTGACACATGGCACCTATCTGTGTCTGGCGAAATTGAACATGCCTTCTCACTCAGCTACAAAGACCTGCTAACTCTATCCACGAAGCAGCAATACGAGTCGATGATGTGTATCAGTAACGAGGTCGGTGGCCCCTACATGAGCAGTGCATTGTGGGAGGGCATTCCTCTTGCTGACCTGCTTGCACGTGGGGGAGCGATTAAACCTGGTGCGACCAAGGTTGTTTTGTATGCAGCCGACGACTATAGCGATAGTATTCATCTCTCGAAAGCGTTAGAGCCGACAACCTTGCTTGCTCTACGCATGAACGGTGCCACGCTACCACAGGGACACGGTTTTCCACTCCGTCTGCTAGTTCCTGGCATTTATGGCATGAAACACGTCAAATGGATCACACGCATAGAGGTTGTCAATACAGACTTTCAGGGCTACTGGCAGCAGCGTGGATGGAGCGATCCCGCACCACTACTCATGACATCACGTATCGACACACCGTTAACAGGGGCAACGCTGCCAGCCAACAAACCAACGTATATAGCGGGTGTGGCCTTTTCTGGGAACAAGGGCATCAGCGAGGTCGATGTCAGCTTCAATAACGGGCAGACGTGGAACAAAGCCACGCTCAAGCGTCCGTTGTCGGCCTTGACCTGGATACTATGGGAAGTCCCCTGGCAACCACAATCTGGCTCCTATACCGCGATTGTGCGTGCCATCGACGCGCAGGGTAACGTACAGGACCCCAATATTGCCCCACCACTACCCGATGGCTCAAGGGGCTATCACAGTATCGAACTTACCGTCAAATAAATGTTGGTATCTGATTTGTCGCACTCTCCGTTGTCGTGTACACGACAACGGAGAGTGCGACAAATCAGATACCAACAAAAATACCCCCCAAAACGCACAATTGTATAGATGCATGCAACTATTTCAACCACGCTTCGTTATTGTTTGCGAAACGTCAAAAAGATGTGGCATACGTTGTCCGCTTTTGACCTCTTCGTTGATTGTAGTATGTAGGGGGAACGGCTTCATAACAGAGACAGTGCTAACACAGGAACTGCAAACGTTGGCGTAGCAAAAGTTATGTTGTCGGCGGTTATATGATCGCAGGTAAGACCATTATGGTGATGGAAGTTCAGGGGGATGAGGTAGCGCGTCTACGTGCAGGGGATCCTCAGGCGTTTCGCTCACTTATAGAACGATTACAATATCCTATTACGGGATATCTACACCGTCTTGTCGGTGAGCGTGAGGTCGCGCTAGACCTTGCACAAGACACCTTTCTACAGGTATATAAAGAAGTTGCTAAGACCTCTTCTCATCTTGAAGTAGATGCCTGGATATACCGCATTGCAACAAATTTCGCACTACGCTATCTCAACAGAAAACGCTTGCGCCAGTTTGTTCCCTTCTCGTTTGGCACCGACTATACAGAGGATGAAGAGTTGGGTATAAGCCATGAGGACAGAGTAGAGCGTTCGCTTGTGGAGTCTTCATTTGAGGAGCGCACCGAAACAAGCATACTCATTCAGGAAGCCTTCAAACACCTCTCACCAAAAGATGCCGCATGTGTACAACTGCATTATGGTGATGGTTTTACTTATGAGCAAATTGGGCAGATCATCAATATTTCAGCAGAGGCCGTGCGGAAACGGGTGTCGCGGGGTGTCGAAAAATTCCGCAAGGTCTATATGTAAGTTTTTTTAGAAATTTGTCGATCAGAAGGGATACTAGCTATTTATATGAAACATCCAACTGATGACAGGTTGCTCGCCTATGTCCGTCAGCAGCAGGGGCAGTCCGACGTGCAGGAGCATGTGGCTACCTGTATGACATGCAGCAGACGCTGTACCGAGTTGAAAACTACTGGACATATGATAGAGGATTGGGCACATGGCTTTGAGACCGATGCAGCATACGCTACCGTCTCAAAGCGTGTTTTACGCACGCTACATACGGCGCAGTTGCCTCACCGTGCCGGGCAAGGCGTCTTCCCTCTAAGAATACGTCTGTCGGCAATAGGAGTGTTTGCTGTTCTCTGTCTTATATTGCTCGTTGGCTTCACGGCACATATTACAGGAAGTATAGCGAGTCCCATTATTACATGGGGTCCCCTACCAACAGTACCTTCACATATGGCAACCGTGACATCGCAACGAGCAACGGCAACACATAGTGTGACAGGAACTTCGAGAACAGCTCTCGTACCAGGTATCGAGACCACTTGCACACAGGACGGAGATGTCAGGCAACACCATTTACATCTGTGTGGCAGTAATTTTACACCTGGAAGCTTCGTGACAATTTCTTATACTTTTTTAGATGGCAAAGTCAAAAGGCATAATGTGCTAGTCGGCGTAAACGGTACGTTTATTGATACATTGAGGATAAATAGCTGTAAGGATATACCTGTTGCTATCGCTGCGAAAAGCACGACCAGGGCATCAGAAGTGGCTCAGACCAAACAGTATATCGAATTTGGAAATTGTTAGATTTTTGTAAACAGTAAACAGTAGAGCAGAAGCAAGAGCATCTACTTCAGTGCTTTTCTTCTGGGAGGATAGGATAACATGATACGACAGTGTGCATGGTGTTTGCGACTTATGAACAACGCCGGAGAGCATCTCTCACCAGCACCACTGCCAAAAATCTACGAAGCAACACATGGAATATGTGGTGTCTGTGGAATGCGGTGGATGGAGCAGGCGATGGGAACACAAGACACAAGCGAGATATTTCTCCAATTGCGAACACACATGGTTGACAATACATCAACGATGCTCACAGAGCCAAAAACGCCAGCAACTATACATTAGAAAACCTCTCAAAACAGAGAAGAGGAGGTGTGAGGCCGATAGCCTCACACCTCCTCTTCTCTGTTTTGTATATATTGAGAGGGCCATGCGGTTTCAATACAAATTGCAGTAATCCATTAAAGATACTCTTACGTAGTACCTCATGCTACCGCTAGAAAAAGCAGGATGTTCATATCGAGGTAGTACACCCGTCTTCCTCTGACTGGGTGTTGCAATGGTCTTTTGCATGGGGGAAACAATATTCTACAAATCAAGACTCAAGGAAGAGGTTGTGTATGGGAGAGAAGCAAGTGCGTATAGGATTACTTGAGGATAACCCAACATTGTCTGAGCTAACCACTACAATGCTAGAGTTGGCCGGACATACTGTTGTTGCTTATGGGGATGGAGCATCCTGCTTGAAGTATCTCTTGGCGGTAAGTAGTGCCAATGAGAAGCCTTCTTTAGATGTACTCATTATTGATCTTAACTTACCCGGAGGACTCTCTGGTTGTGATGTCATCGCATATATTCGTTATACTCTGCATCTGAATAACCTACCAATTATTGTGGTATCGGGGGCGGCGCAGGACCACTTAGGGCAAGTTCGCAAACAATTTCCGTCAATACCAATTATCCAAAAACCTTTTCCGTTACAAACACTCCTGGATACTGTAAATGCATGTGCATCTTTACCACAATTTGGTGCTATGCAACTTTGATCCGGTGTAGATGTAAAAACGCTGTTAGCGATAGAGCAGATATCCTGCAAGTCCCGCCAGCCCTAAAATAAGCAGAATATTCACTCTTCGACTAAGTGCTAGTCCGAAGGCTCCTATCGCTATCAGCAATCCTTTCCAGTCTACTCCAGGTTGATTGAAAATCGTCCAGACCACCGTGAGTAGCAATCCAACCACCGCGAGTGAAACACCATACATAGCACCCTGTACTCGTGGAAAATGTTCGATGCGCGAATAACCGGCTGTTACAACAAGTACGAGCAGTGCTGGAAGGGTGATAGCAATTAACGCAAATAATGCGCCGAGATAGCCATACGTGAGATAGCCGAGGCAGATTACCCACAATCCGTTAGGGCCAGGGCTTATCTGTCCAATAGCGATGGACTGCCCAAAATATGCTTCTTTGGCCCAGCCATTGGCAAGCAGGTCCTGATGCAAACTGGGAAGATTACTGAAACCACCCGTTGAAAAGAGTGAAGCTTTCAGGAAAAGAAGTAAATAAATAAGTGGATTAATCATTGCTGTTCTCGCTGTTCTTGTACAAGTACAGGAGGAGTCGATTCTGGTGAAAAGAAAAGCGCACCAAGCAAGACGGCACCGATGATAACGGCAATAACCGGTAGTTTGAAGAGAGCAACTGCGAGCAAACAGGCGATGATGACAATAATGCTTCCTGTAAAGTACGCAATGCCTTCTTTGTAGCTTCTACGGAAAATAGGCAACGCAAAATTTAATCCGACAAGCAGCATAATCGCTCCTGTCGCTGGTATGACACCACGCAAGATTGCCTGTACCGCCGCGATATGTTCAACCTGTGTAAAGAGAGCCGTCAAAAGACAGGTGATCGTAGCACTTGGTATAAGCAAACCAGCAAGCGAAGCGACTATACCCCATGTACCGCCGAGTTTACGACCGATCAAAACGGTCAAGGCCACCAGATTGATGCCTGGTGTGAGAATACACAAGCTCCAAAACTTTGTAATATCGTCCATTGACAACCATGTGTACTTCTCTGTAAATGTACGTTGTATCAAGAATGTTGTGGAGGCTCCACCTCCGAAGGATTGTAACCCGATGCCTACCCAGATGCGAAAAAGCTGCCAGATACTGGGTCGAAGAACTTGTGATTCCATACGCACACCAACCTCCTGTAGGCAATCCCTACTATATTGACACAGACGCATAATACTTGCATGTAAGTATTATGCGTCTGTGTCAATATACATGTATTAGCGTTCGTTCAAAGCCACGAAATGCACGTCCATTGGGCCTATATAGTCGGCCTCTGGTCGAATCAAGCGATTGTTCTGCACCTGTTCCATGATGTGCGCGGTCCAACCAGCGATACGGCTAGCGGCAAAGGTCGCTGTGAAGAGGTCGCCAGAGAGTCCAACCGAGGAGAGCAGAGCGGCGGAGTAGAACTCGACATTAGTGTAGAGACGACGCCCAGGTTTCAGTTCGTCCAGCAGTGCAACGGCAAGTTCCTCGACGCGCCGTGCCAGCACAAAGCCCTGTGGGTCGGCGACACGCGCCATCTCGCGCAACTCTTCCGCGCGTGGGTCTTCCGTCTTGTACACGCGATGCCCAAAGCCCATCAAGCGGCCACCATGTGTAATCGCGTCTCGTATCCAGGGTTCCGCATTGTCAACGGTGCCAATTTCGTTGAGCATGTCCAACACCTTCGATGGGGCACCACCATGCAGCGGTCCCTTGAGGGCGCCGAGGGCAGCAACAACCGAGGACACGATATCCGCTTCGGTACTGGCAACGACACGCGCGGTAAATGTTGATGCATTCATGCCATGATCGGCCAGCAGCACAAGGTAGGCATTCAATCCCTTGACATGCTCCTCTTTTGGCTCCTGACCCGTAAGCAGGTAGAGATAGTTGCTAGCATAATCAAGGTGCGGTTGCGATGCCAGAGGCTCTAAGCCATTGCGAATACGTTGAAATGCGGCTAGGAAGAGTGGGAAACGAGCGGTAACAGCGATGGCCTGCTCCTGTGTTGGCTTGCCTTGAATCGCCATTGCACCCCATGCGGAGGTCGCAGTCCGTAGTGCATCCATCGGCTCTGCCGTTTTAGGAAGGTTACGTAACACCTCGATAACAGAGGTGGGTAGCGTGCGCTCGGCGACCAACTTCGCTTTCAGATCCGTTAATTCTTTTTGATTGGGCAGGTGTCCAAACCAGAGCAGGTGTGCAACCTCTTCAAACGTCGTTGTTCGTGCAAGGTCGTGGATGTTGTAGCCACGATAGATCAAGCGTCCAGCCGTACCTTCGACCTTACTGATCGCTGTGGTAGCGGCGACAATTCCCTCTAGTCCACCCTTGTTAGGTTTTGCCGTTGGTGTGTCCTGTGTAATTGGTTCTTTCTGTGGATTTGTTTCTGGCATCGTCGTTGACATAGATTTTTGCTCCTTTGCGTGTTACATAGTCAAGATAACGCATTCTCTCAAACAGGTTCTTCTGAAGTTGTACCATTGATTCTGAAAAATGTCAATATATTTTGATGAAACTTTGTATTACTCGATTTATGTCGATTGGTAAAAATAGAAGATGATCTCTATCATGCTAATTTGGCGAACAACGTAAAACGTGATTGACAAAACATCTTTGTGCATCTATGATTAGAGGAAGATAATTGCTCTTCAATTCATGAGGAGGGAGGATACAACTGTGATAGAGTTAAACGGTGAAAACTATCTCGATGGACACGAAGCGTGTCATCTACTCGGTATAAAACTCTCGACGCTCTATACGTATGTCAGTCGAGGCGTTTTGAGAAGTTACAAACAAGGAATCAAGCGGCAACGACTCTACAAAAAGGCAGAGTTGGAGGCACTCATCCAGTTGCGTCCCAGTAATGAAAATTCCTCTCTTTCTAATAACGATGACGATACACCCGAACTACCCCACGCCGAGGATTGGGTCCCCAACGTTTGATATGCTTCGCGTCCTAAATGTTCATTATATACGCGGATATTTCGTAGGGACGCGATAATGCTCATCGACTTTTTATTACGGATACGACCACAAGGGTCGCCCGTTGGGAAACTACAATACGCTCTTGATATACTGTGCCGAGCGATGCGATAGACCCATAATCGACAACATCGGGTTAACGCCGCTTGCCGCCGGGAATACGCTACCATCACACACAAACAGATTTTTCACGCCATAGACTTCGCCGTTACCGTTGGTGACGGCATTTTTCGCGTCGGACCCCATGCGGCAGGTGCCCATCTGATGCGCGGAAAACATCATTATGCGGTTGGGACCCATGCCATATTGTTCCAGACGTGCATCGAAGTCACTCAGGTCGCGCATACTCACGGTGCCATCCTCGAAACGGTCTACACGGTTCTGCCTGTTTTGCACCGATAACACAGACCTCGCGCCAGCCGCGAAATGTACACGTGCCGAGGTACGCAAGCCGTGTAGCAGATGCTGGCGATCATAAGCGGAGGTTATATAGTTTACCACTGGCTCGCCATCGCGGTCCGTTGTCACCGTGCCCTCGCCCTTGTCGCGTGTCAACACGATGATCGTGCTGAGGTTGGGTGCGTCCAGCATCGACTCGCGGTACGCACGCGCCCCATACCAGGGAGTTGTCAGACCAATCAAGCCTGGGTGCGCGGGTGCGACCTCTAGCTTGTAGCCATAGTTGTCGTGCAGGTGCGCGAACTCGTCATTATAGGCCGATTGCAGTACGCCCTTCCACGCATACACTTTCTCTGGATAGATACCTGTCACCGTTGAGACCGGATGCAGTTTCAGGTGTTGCCCAATATGCTTGTTCTCGACCTCTGAACGTAGCAGGACCGCAGGCGAGTTGATGGTGCCAGCAGCCAGCACTACGACCTTTGCACGTACCGTCACCTTGTATGTCGCGCCGCTCTCGCTATTCATCGCTTTCGCCTCGACACCAACCGCCTTGCCATCCTCGATCAGCACTTTATCGACGCTGCAACGGACGACGATACGCGCCCCCTTGTCGTAGGCATCCTGTAGATACGTCTTCGCGGTTGATTGCTTGCACTCATAACGACAGCCGAAACCACAGGCACCGCAACGCTGTTCACAGCCAACCGCGTTCCGCCGAATCACACCTGCATGATAACCGAGGGCAGCACAGCCATCGAACAACAGTTGATTTTGCCTGTTATGCGTGCTGTTCTCGGTGTTGACCTGCATACGTTGCTCAACCGCCGCAAAACTCTCCTGTAAGGCAGGACCAGTAAAATCGCGCAAGCCGGAAACTCTAGCCCACTCTTCCAATACGTCATCGGGTGTGCGAAACGAAGTATTCCAGTTGACGACGGTGCCGCCGCCGAGTGTGCTACCTGCGAGAATAAACATGCTCAGGTCTTTTGTCGAGAGCAGGCCACGTTTGAGATACAGTTCGGGCGTCGCCTGTGCCTCTTGATACGTGAAATCAGACTCGCTATTGTAGCCGCCCTTTTCCAGCACAACCACGCTCTTACCCGTCATCGCTAGCTCGCCTGCAACCACGCCTCCACCCGCACCTGAGCCGATAACTACCGCGTCACATTCCAGCGTCGTATCCTCTGTAACCGCGAATGGTTTGATGGTTTTGGGCGTTGTTGGTGGGGGTGTAGGTGCCACGTAATCCAGCACGGACCAGTTCGGGTTGACGCCCTGCGGATTAGGGACTGAGTAGAAAATAAAGGTGGCGAGCCGCTTCAACGCCTGATAGCCCTGCCGTAACTGTGCCATCGGGCTATTCGCCATTGCCAGCAAATACTTCTCGCGCTGTTCCTGTTGCAGATTGATGAACGGCTTAGGATTCGCAATGAGCAGCATCCCACCAAGTGGGCTAGCCATCAGTGCCAGCAGTTGGCGAAACTCGGTCTGCGTCTCCGCATTCTCCTGCGCCAGCGTCTCTGCCAGCAACATCGCTACATGTAGATCGCTGGCATTGCGCCGATAATACGCCGCAACCTCCTCGCTACTGTTTATAGGCGGCTCAAGTGATGGCAGCAGCGTATCACAGACAGCCTCGATCAGCCGGAACTCGTCGGGCGACAGCCAGCCTGCGACACGACTCTGAGGATTAGTTGTTGTTGAGGTGGTAGATGAGATGACAGCCATTGTATAATGCTCCCTTTCGATGACGATGAAAAGGTGTGTTCGATAATCTCTGTAGAGTATAGCATAATGCGTGTGTGGTAAACCATTATTGATTGTTACCCATTCAGCTTATACGAGGAAATTGTAGGGCTTTTATTCATAACGCCCACGTTGCCATCGACCACGTTCCCCCATCATTGTCCACGTGTTCAATCCCTGCTCACTTTGTTTATTGCTCACAGGGGCGTTATGAATAAAAGCTCCTACATTACGCTTCCGCCCCCTCAATATGGCGCATGTTCACAAGATGCGCGGTCTCATTCAGACGCGCCAAAATTGCGTGTCCGGGTTCGAGCCAGATTTCGGTGATGGACGCGTTATCGTGGCGGAATTGCCAGCGACGACTGATATCCAGGTCGAGGACGTTGCAGACCAGGAGACCGATAAAGCCGCCATGCGTTACCCACACGACGGTTTTATCAGGATATTGTCCTTGCCAACGGGCTAGCGCACGCGTGATGCGTGCGTTGACCTGTAGCAGACTCTCACCACCACCGGGGATGCCATAATTCGTGGCATTAGTACGCCATTGAACCATCGAAGCCACGAACTGTGTCTTAATCTCCTCGTTAGTGAAGCCTTCCCATTGGCCCATCGCAATCTCGCGCAGGTCGGGGTCTTCATAGATGGGTATGTCGCGTTCCTGCGCGATGGCTCGTGCGGTGGCACGAGTGCGTTGCAGGTCGGAGGAGACGATGAGATTCATTGGCTCCTTTGCGAGGTATGCCCCCACGAGGGCCGCTTGCTGCTCGCCAATCGAGTTGAGCGCGATATCAGACTGGCCCGTGATACGATGCTGCGTGTTATACAGCGTCTCGCCGTGACGTACTACAATGAGACGCAAGAAATTTCCTCCTCGTCGCTGTAAGGCAGGACGCTACTATAAACAGGCCCGGCGATAGGTTCGGCGTGAAACTCTTTTCTGAACAGGCGGTAGTAGTCTACGAACGAGCCGAACTGCTCAAGTGGAAGTGTATTGATCGCTGGATAGACTTCAGGTGTACGTGGGTCCAGATCGAGTTCGTGGCATACCTCTTGCAGATGCTTACGCACGTTGCGCGGTAGGACCTTGCTGAATAAGAAGAATGCTCCGAGGCTGTCGGCGATCATCTTCTTGATGTGGGCATCATCTTTTTTATCGTGGAAGTGTGGACTCTTCGATTGATACTGCTGGAATGTCACGCTCTTAGGCTCGTTTTGCCAGCGCGAGGCGTGGTAGAGCAGATCGAGAAACTGAAACGTTTCGACAGAATAACCGGAAGAAAAGCGTATCGTTTTTGCCGTCTCCATCGTCATGCCTTGCTCGCCTGCGTTCGAGGATATAATGGGGTAGTCGCGTATGCCAAACCAACCAGCGAACAGGCTTGTAAACAAAGGAGAGACGACGCGAGTACAGCGACCGAGTAACTTCTGTTCCTGACTGGCCTTGCCGAATTCGGGTTTAGAGGACCAACAGATGCGAATGTCGTGGAGATCAGGTGTACCGCGTTCGCGCAGATGCCGCTCGTTGCTGACGACATCGTGTGTGGGGGCACGTCCAGCGCGGGCCTCCATGAACAACTTGCTCATGGCTAAGGTGTACTCTAATAACGCGCTCGGCACGAAATTGTCCGCGTCGTAGTAGATGACCCATTCCGTATAGCCCAATTGTGCCGCGCACATAGTGCCAATGTACATGCCTTCGCCCTTGCCATTGACCACTTTGTCATCTAGCCCGATGATCTGGAGTACGCCGCTATTCTTGAGCAGAGTTGTGATAAGTTCGTCTTTTTGATGCACGAGGTAGGTATCTTTATGTTCCGCAAGCCCTTCTCGTAGGCCGCGCTCGATGGTTTGTCTCTCCTCTTCTGGACAGTTGGTAACGATAATGATGGGGCTATTCACAGGAAGGTACCAAAGCACGCTGAGTAACGTCTCCAGGCTTTCGCTCTTATGCGAAATGACGAAAGCGGTGTGAGACAAAAAGTAGTTCAGGTCATTGAGTTCGTTTACCTCTAAGAGGTGTGAAAAGCGCACTGTATCAATGTTCACGCGATAATCCCCCTACAATAATGGTGGAGTAAGAAGTTGGAATGGGTCTGCTCGATTTGTGAGAATCCGAATGCTGCTTGGGGCAGGTGTGTACACGGCTCAATTGGAAAAGATCAAGGGCGTACTATCATCAGCTGCGCCTGCGTAGTTCTTGTGTAGAACACGAAGCGTACTTAATAGAACAGCATGTAATTTCGCTTAGGGGCATGGGTTGGCACTTACGTTACAGTAAGTACATTGTGGATGCAACGATTATGCATATATTAGCAATAGTGTTGTGCTGGCCTATTTTGCACTTTTAGTGCTTTCTCAGCCACATCGTGCTAAGCTACGTCGTCTATGGCATCTTCATGGCAAGCGTCACTATAAGTATAACGAACTTGCTTCTATTCTGTCAAAGGGTAGGACTTCCTGCTAGGAATACAGGGTTTGAAACAGGACATCCCCTTGTGGGTGCCCTAGTCCCTACTTCACCTGTAGATTGTGCTATACTGCTTTCAGATTTACCTTGTCTACTTCTGTATACGAATCTGCATGGAGATAAGTTCAATGACCACAAGTGAACAGCGTAGCTCACAAGCATCTGTAAATACCACGGCTTCTCAAGAGAAGGTCGCGGAACTGTATACACTTAAGGCCACCGCAATGCTTGGCGGAGGCGAGCGACGGATCGAGCAGCAGCATAAAAAAGGCAAGTTGACCGCACGCGAACGGCTCGATCTGCTGCTCGATCCAGGTAGCTTCAATGAACTGGATATGTTTGTTACTCACCGCTCCACCGACTTTGGTCTGGGTGAGCAGAAAATCCCTGGTGATGGCGTCGTAACTGGTTATGGACAGATCGACGGGCGCCTTGTCTATGTCTTCTCGCAGGATTTCACCGTCTTTGGCGGCTCGCTATCCGAGGCGCACGCGGAAAAAATTTGCAAAGTGATGGACCTCGCGATCAAAAATGGTGCCCCCGTAATTGGTCTCAACGATTCAGGTGGAGCGCGTATCCAGGATGGTGTGGTCAGCCTTGGTGCTTATGCAGACATCTTTTTACGCAACACCCTCGCATCCGGCGTCGTACCACAAATCTCTGCCATCATGGGACCGTGCGCGGGTGGTGCAGTCTACTCGCCTGCGATTACCGATTTTATTTTCATGGTTGAAGAGACGAGCCACATGTTTGTCACAGGCCCCAATGTGGTGAAGTCGGTTACGCATGAAGACGTGACCTTCGAGGAACTGGGTGGTGCCGACATTCACAACAGTACAAGCGGTGTAGCGCATTTTGCCTGTCCCACCGAACCAGAGTGCATTCGCCAGTTGCGCCAGCTTATGAGCTATCTCCCCTCGAACAACGTTGATGATCCACCACGCGTTGTGCCCACCGATTCACCCAAACGGGCGGAGGCGGCTCTGGATAGCATCATCCCCGACAATCCCAACAGGCCCTACGACATGACAAGTGTACTCAAGCATATTGTTGACGATGGTGAGTTCTTTGAGGTGCAGGAACGGTTCGCGCGAAATATTCTCGTCGGCTTTGCGCGTCTCAATGGTCGTTCTGTTGGCATTATCGCGCAGCAGCCGCGCTCGTTAGCGGGTGTGCTGGATATCAACGCATCAGACAAGGCGGCGCGTTTCGTGCGCTTTTGCGATTGCTTCAACATCCCAATTATTACGTTCGTCGATGTCCCTGGCTTTTTGCCGGGGGTGAGCCAGGAGCATAACGGCATTATCCGTCATGGTGCGAAACTGCTCTATGCCTATTGCGAGGCTACCGTGCCCAAAATTACCGTGATTACGCGCAAAGCTTACGGTGGTGCCTATGACGTGATGAGCAGCAAGCATATACGCGGCGACATCAACTACGCGTGGCCCTCCGCCGAAATCGCCGTAATGGGGCCGGAGGGTGCCGTCAACATTCTCTTCAAGGACGAAATCGAGAAGGCCGCCGACCCTGACCAACGCCGCAAAGAACTCATTACCGAATACACCGAGAAGTTCGCGAATCCCTATATCGCAGCAGGGCGGGGCTATATCGACGAAATTATCGAGCCACGCCATACACGCACGAAGCTTATCAGTGCCCTTGAAATGCTCAAAAACAAACGGGACTCGAATCCACCTAAGAAGCATGGCAACATCCCTCTGTAACAACGGTTGCATACATAGATTGCCAGGGCCAATCTATGTATGCATGATCGCTCCTTGATGGTTGGGATCCAATTGTAGGACCTCTGTAAATTGTGTCCTGGCCTTTTCCATTTCCTGCAAACCGAGGTTTCCAAGACCTATCATATAGTGACAGTGAATTTTGTTCCGCTTATTCAAATCATCTTCAAAGACAAGGAAGTCGGGCAATGAGACGGCGAAATAATCTATCTGTACACCATCGTCCAGGTGTTGTTCTCCATACTTGATTAACGCGGTAAAGCGGTGCTGCGACTCCATAACGTTTCCAAGTTTGAGCCATGCCAGTCCTTGATAGAAAATCATGTCTGGTGGCTGGTCGTTGTAATACAGTGCATTTACTGGTTCTTCGGGTCCGTGTGCTGCCACGCGGAAATGTTCGATAGCCTTTTCGTTCAGCCCCAGTCGTTCATAAGCACATCCCATATAGTAGTGAATGTTATTCTCCTGCGCTCCGGCGAGTTTCCCTTCGCCGAGATTTTCTGGATAAACCATTGCTTGCTCGAACGACTCGATAGCCTCCCGCTCTCGTTGTGTGTTAAGATACTGCTTCCCCAACTCTACATGAGCGAGCGCATACTGCCCTGTTACTTTGCCCTCTCCACCTTCCCAGGGGTGAAACAAATGTTGTGCGAGCAGCATACATGCTTTTTCAAACTGTTTTTGTGTATTGAGCAACGTAATATACTCCAGATACAGATCGTCTCGCGCTCCCATGAGCTGCTGGTGCTTTTCCAGGAACGCCAATCTCTTTTCGGGCAGGTATCCAAGTTTTTTATACAATTGGTCTAATTCGTAGTACACTCTGGCATCGGTCTGATTGCAGACAAAGGCCTTTTCAAGTGCTAGCCGTGCTCGTTCTGGCTCGTGCAATGTATTGTAATAGGCCAGTGCCAGGTTTCGATGCACAGTAGCAAAAGTATCGTCAGTCGCCCTCGACATTTCCCAGTGGTGAATAGCGTCGGCATGCCGTTTTTTATCATACAGCCAATTGCCAAGATAATAGTGAGCCTTAGCATCGCTCGGGTTGGCGATAACGGCATGTTCCAGCACAATCAGATCGTCCATACTGTTTGGGAAACAATAGTCTGAATTGGCACCATTTCCCGCTTGTCGATGCGTCTGAGCAACGTCCAGGCTTCCCATCTTTTCGTAAAAATAGCCGAGATAATAATGGAGCATCGGATAGACATTGCTGTGAGCATCTTCAACAATTTGCTGGAGAATAGCTATACTTTCTTCATAGAGTCCGCACTGCCCATAATCGCCTGCTAGAGTAATAAAGTTATATACGTTACTACCCATTAACCGTTTCAGTTCGTTTTTAACCGCTTCCGCATTTCCCCCTTCTCTCAGAGCCAGGTGAAGCAGATACTGCTCGTAATGGGAGCCAAAATCGGTGCTATCGAGTTGAAGAGTTTCGGTGCAGACGCGCATCGCCTCTTTCGTATGTCCAAGCTTGCGTAGGAGTATGCCTTTGAGGTGGCGTGCTCTGTAATTGTGGCTATTGCGTAGCAGTGATTGCTCGACGAGTGCGAGTGCCTCTTCATACGCTTGCCTTTCGCATGCAATCTGGGCCAGCGAAAAATATCCACTATCCTGCCATGCCGCAGACCAGATGGCTTTATACAGGGCGGAAAATGCCTCATCACCCCGGCCCTGTAGCTTCAATGTGACACCGAGCTGATAATAAGCCTCACTATCATAAGGGTTGGGGTTGTAACGCGTACTGGCCGCAATAGCTGTACGGAAATGGACCTCGCTTTCTTGCAGCAGCCCTCTGCGTAGCAAAAGCTTTCCATAGGCGATATTGAGACGTATATCACTGGCATCGCGTTTGAGCCCCTCAAGATAATAAGCATCAGGCTCGAATGTCGCATGGCGATACTGCTCAAGGTGTAATCCCGCCAGATACAATGCCTCTGTTGTGCTCATCTCTTTCGGCATGGGAAGCGGCTTCGCCGCCTCTGGCAACGTCACGGCCTCTGGCCTTTCTGGGCGGTAAGCAACCAGTCTCCGACCATGTGCATCATACATAGTTGCAACAATATCATACGCCTGATCCTCCGCATCTAACGGTATTGTTGTCGTATACGTGTTGCGCGGCGAAATAGTCGTGCTTTCATTGACATACACGCGCTCTTTCCCTTTGAGTTCGATTATTGCAGCAGCAAAAACGCTCGTCGCATACACCTGTATAGTCGCAGTATGCGTTGTAGCGTCAACGTCCACATGTATTGCGGCGTCAATCGTTGCATTCTTCACGAGACCGATATTTTTGTAGGGCATGAAATACTGTGTGAATGATTTTTCTTCATAGGGTTGCAACCAGGAAAAATCTGGCTGATTATCAGTATAGACGCCCGTCATGAGTTCAATATATGGTCCGTCCTCATCGGTCAAGTTACGATCCCAGGCTTTGCCAAACGCTCCGTTACCCCACGTCCATTGTTTTTTCCCTGGTGAGATATGATGATTGGCAACATGGAGGATACCAGCGCGTCGTGCGGAATCGTATCCGCCGACAAAGTCATAATCCGAGTGGTAAATCATATAGGAGGTGGGTACGGGAATATTTTTATACCATGAGATGTCTACTCCGGCGGAGTAATCCATTTTATAATATGTGCCAGTAGCAATTGGGAACGCAGAAACGTCGCGTTTCCCATGATCAAAGACTGCATGTACGTCAGGTGGAAAGATTGATTGTGTATATTCGTTGGCAGCCACTGCTGGGTTAGCCCACCACAGGAAGGTCTGCGGCTCTGCCGTTCGATTATACAAATGGACGCGAATTTCAAGGTATGCCTTCCCCGGCAGAAGCGTGAAGCCAGCAGTCATTTTCGTACCATACATGCGATCAATTTCACTGACCCATACTGTTTTTTCGCCATCCGCACCATGTTCAACGGCATATGTGACGGGTCCGAACGTATTCGGGCGATGGTGCTGCGGCCAGTTGAACTCGATTCCGCCAGAAATCCAGGGGCCTGCTAAGCCAACGAGGGCGGGCTTGATGACATGGTTGTAGTATACAAAATCGTAATCATTGGTTTTATCGAGTGCGCGATAGATGCGACCACCAAGTTCCGGCAGAATCTCGATATGAAGATACTCATTTTCAAGGCCTATGAGACGATATGGATGCGGTTTCTTTTCATCTTGTATTTTGTCTATGACCGGATATGGATACACTCTGCCCGAACTTCCTTGATACACGCGTTTCTCTAGAAACATCGGATTTTTGTCCGGTTCTCCAACACCATAAGTTGGAATTTCGACGATCTCTTCCCATACAAGAACCTGTGTTGCTGTCATAAGGCACTCTCCTATAGAGACTGTATCAACGGGATTGCGTGACCTCAATAGATACATCAAAGTATAAAATCATGATATCGTCAATTGTCAATAGAGGCGTTCAACCGTCAGGGTCATTTCAAAGTTGTTTCCAGGGCATCCCCTTGCGGGTACCCTTGCCCCATATCTAATTTGTAAATAGCCTTGTTCAACGGAGAGTATAGGTAAAGTATGTTTCGATTTTTTGCGTTTTCGCAAGTAAAACAAAAACATTGACAAACTTCACAATATCTATTACACTCTACACAAGGCACTCACTCGACAACGTTTTACTGTAGGCTGACAACAGAACCAGCACTAGTTTTTTACCTTATTTACCTTTAGAGAGCAGAATGGCAATGCATGACCTTGTAATTCGCGTCCAGTTGCTATTTTGTAGATAGGGATACTCTGTGACGGATGCGCTAATGCTTGATGGAGAGATACCTGCTGAAATACGTCGAGAGCAGTTATTGTCTTTTATCAAAGCAAAAGATTTCGTAAAGGTATCGGACCTGAGCGCAAGGTTTAGTGTCTCAGAGGTTACTATACGTGGCGATCTCGATACGCTTGCCCGGCATGGTCATATCCGTCGTATACGGGGCGGGGCAATGACCTTGTCTCACTCTGAACGTCCTTTCGAGGAGACAAAAAGTACACATGTTACCGAGAAGGCTCTTATCGCGCGTGCTGCCGCTAGCATTGTCACTTCGGGTGAAACGATCATACTGGATGTTGGCACAACCGCCACTGCTGTTGCACAAGAGTTGATGAAGCGTGCGGACCTGCATGATATCGTCATCTTTACGAATGCCTTGAACATTGCTTTAGAGCTAGAAAGGGCAATTCCACGCTTTACCATTGTTGTTATCGGGGGAACGTTGCGGCCATTGCAACATTCACTTGTTGATCCACTCGGTGGCATAATGCTTGAGCGCATCACTGCACATACCGTCTTTCTTGGCTGCAACGGTATTGATGCCGTTGGTGGAATAACGAATCTCAATCTTCCTGAAGCGGATATCAAACGTCGTATGTTAAAGGCGGCTACCCGCCGTGTCGTCGTTGCCGATGGCTCTAAAGTGGGAAAGATAGCACTGGCCCATCTCGGTGATGTCGATGCTATTGATCTTCTTATTACAGATAGTTCAGCGAGTCCTTCCGTCTTAACTATGCTACGTGAACGGAATCTCGAAATTATGATCGCTCAGTAATTGGCTTTGTTGTGATTAAATTTCCTGAAACACCGTATAAATCATGGAGTGATAGCGATGCTCACTACCTGAGAAATTGTGCCAGGGGGAAGGGAGGTTACAGGTGCAAGTGTAGCACCGAGCAAGGTACTAGTTAGGTTGTCCTTTTACCAGTATTACCTGATGGCATCGTTGCCATTACAACACAAATGAGCGAAAGGTGATTCACTTATGACGACCCCAGAGAAGAATATTTTCCAGGAATATCTTGAAGGAAAAGTTGGTCGCCGCGATTTTATGACACGCGCACTCATGATTGGTATGACTGCTGGCGGCCTTGAAACATTTCTAGCTGCCTGCGGCGGTCAGACCGGTACATCATCCAGCAGCACTACAACAGTGAAGTATGCAAACTGGGCGTCGGCTGAATCCGCGACGAAGGCACAGATTGACCAGGCACTGACGACGTTCCAGACACAATATAAAGCGAAAGTCCAGAATATTGCTATTCCATTTGATAGCATGCTCACCCAGTTGCAGACGATGACTGCTGGCGGCAACCCTCCTGATGTGATGGAATTGAGTGGTAACTGGCCTTACGCTCTTGGTGGGGGTGGAGCATTAGAGCCTCTCAATTCGTATGCTGGAAACTGGACAAGCGATGCCTTTACCAATAGCTTCGAGGTTGGCACCTACAAAGGGAAGATCTATGCGGCTCCATTCAGTATCTCTCCTCACGGTTTCTGGTACAACAAGGAACTGATGCAAAAATATGGCCTGAACCCCAACAAGCCACCTACTACAATGGATGAACTGGATAGCATGATGGAAGAACTGCGTGCCAAGATGCCTGTCAACATTCATCCTATCGGCATTGATATCTCCAAGACCGAATATGCCCTTGTTGGCTTCTGGCCGTGGATTTGGACATGGGGCGGCAATCCTATGGTTGAAGACAGTCAAGGAAATATCACCATTAACTGGACCGATGCTGGTACGGTCAAAGCGTTCCAGTGGTTACAGGATATGGTCAAGAAAAACTGGACCCCACCCGATCAAGCCATTAAAGCTGAGCGTCAGTTGATGTCAACGGGCGAAATGGTCTTCAAACTGGATGGCCCTTACCTGACAGGTATTTTGCAAAGCGACAATCCAAGTGTCTACAAATCGGTTGCAGATGTGACGAAGGTATGGGGTGTCACCACAACACCTGTTGGACCCGGACAGAGTAGTCCCGTAACGTGTGCGGATATTCACAATCTAGGTATGTCATCACATGCAGGTAATAAGACACTGGCCTGGAATTTGATTACCTACCTTACATCCAATAAGGATGTACTCACGAACTATCTGGTTACGGAGGGTGTCTTCCCTCACAAGAGCCAGGTCGCTTCTGGTGGGTCTTATGCCAGTCTCTTCTCTGATCCCATTAGCCAGGCGTTCATTAACAATATCATTCCAACGATGCGTCCACCTGCCTATCATCCAAAGTATAGTCAGGCAGCTACTTATATTGTAACAGCACTGCAAGAAATTGCTGGTGGTGCGAATGTGCAGCAGCGTCTTCAGCAACTGAACAACGACGTAAAAACCGTGTTCAGTGCGTAGTCTACTCGGCTCTTACAGGTAGTATATAATACTATATTATTCCTACCTGTAGGGTACTCCTCTGTGAGTGGGTGGAATGTAGGAAATGCGGACATCATGGAGTTGATGTTCTCCTACATTCTGCCATACACCAGGATTTTCAAAGGGAGGCACAATGTGGCTTCGGTTAACACGCGGGTACAAAAATCTCTTGCCATAAACAAGCGACCCAACAATGGGCGTGGATTGAACGGACCGCTACTCTTTTGGGTCTTGCTCGCTCCATCAATGTTTCTCTTCATTGGCATCATTTTCTACCCTCTTTTCAATACCATTTTGCTTACGTTTCAATCGTTCAATCTAGCTGATCCACTGGATAATGCCTGGATTGGATTTAAGAATTATACCGAAGTGCTCACGAATCCAACATTTGATTTCTGGGGTTCTGCGGGCTTCAGCGTGTTGTTTAGTGTCTCAACAACCGTCGTGGCATTCGTGATTGGTTTCGCCTTCGCCTTGCTTCTCAATCAGCCTCTGCGTTTTCAGACTTTGTGGCGTGGCTTAGCTCTGGTGCCGTGGGTTATCCCATACGTCGTCGTGGCGTATCTGTTCTTCTACATGTTCAACTCTCAATATGGGATTATGAACAATTTGCTTACCTCAATCAATCTCTTTGGCTGGCACCCTGTTCCTCAACCCATCGCTTGGTTCGGTGGTACAGGTAACGCGGCGATTATTGCTGTTATCTTTGCTAGTATTTGGAGCAAATTCCCTTTCTTTACCTTGATGCTGTTGGCAGGTTTGCAAACGTTGCAACAGGACCTGCTCGATGCAGCAACAGTTGATGGTGCTGGCGTATGGGCACGTTTCTGGAACGTCATTGTACCAAGTCTACGCGGCATCATTGTTGTAGTGACCACACTGCAACTTATCTGGAGCCTTAACGAGTTTACCATCATCTACTCTATGACTCAAGGTGGACCTGGGAATGCAACCAACAACATTATTATCAACATTTATCGTACTGGTTTTATGAATCAAGATCTCAGCATCGCCGCCACCATCGGTACTATCTGGCTGATCATACTGCTGGTATTCACGAATTTCTACATTCGTATTATGGAGGGAAAGGCCGTGACACAATGAGCAAAGATATTCCAAATGAGCAGCATATTCTCACCGATACAGTGCTAGAAGCAGAACGCGATACACAGCAACCGAAGGATACCACTGTTGCTAATGGGTCGAGCTATGAACATGCAGATGCTCAACGTCACAAGACGAGACATGCGTTTAAACGCATATTCACTTATGTCTTGCTGGCAGTGTTACTTATCTACGCGTTTTTTCCGATCTTTTGGCTCCTCTCGACATCCTTCAAATCGCAAGGAGAAGCGTTTTTCTATCCTCCGTCGTGGTTGCCACAACAATTTACGCTGCATAGCTACCAGATATTGCCTGCAGATCAGCAAGGTTTTGTACGCTACTTTGAGAACAGTGTAATCGTAAGTATCTTCACAACATTACTCACCTTGCTCGCAGCCACCCCTGGCGGCTATGTGCTTGCGCGTTTTCATTTCCGGGGAACGCGTGCGGTGTTGCTCGTTATCCTGGCAACACAAATGTTTCCCTACGCTGTCATCTTGATCTCACTGTACACACTGTTCCGCCAATTAGGAATGCTCAACACCTATCCTGCATTAGTATTATCTTTTACCACATTTTCGTTGCCATTCAGTATCTGGATGATCAAGGGGTTCTGCGACACGCTGCCAACGGACCTGGAAGAAGCCGGACGTATTGACGGCCTGAGTCGTATTGGAGTATTAGTACGCATCGTTGTCCCGCTCATCATTCCAGGTGTTGTCGCGGTTGGCTTCTTTGCCTTCCTCAATTCCTGGAACGAGCTGCTCTATGCCGTGACGCTTACTACCAGTTCTGACATGAGAACGATACCAGCAGGTTTTATCGGAACCTATATCGGCGAATTTCAAGATCGCTGGCCGGACTTGATGGCCGCAAGTGTCATTGTTTCGCTCCCTGTAGTGATACTCTTCACAATTTTCCAACGCCAATTAGTCAGTGGTCTCACGGCTGGTGCCGTGAAGGGATAGTGCAGGGAGACCCTTGAGGTCTCCTGTTTTCTGAAAACAAGAAGAAGGTCGGCACCATCGGGGGTTGGTGCCGACCTTCTTCTATGAAACGGAAGGAGAAGAGAGAGTGTGTCTAGTGTTAACCTTTGTATCTCACATTCATAGAATACCGCCCAAATGTCAATAATTTATTGAATAATCCTCAAGATTGTGTCAAGTCTTCTGAGAAGCCACAAAAAGAGGTCTGGGAGCTATATTTCTGCCGACATTGTATGCTACTATACTTGCAGAAAGAATAACGCTCCCAGGAGTATGGCTGATGGCGCAGAAGATTTTATTGATTGAAGATGAAGATGGTATTGTTCATCTGATAAACCTCTACTTGAAAAACGAGGGCTTTACCGTCGTGGTTGCCAAAGATGGGGCCGACGGTCTGGCACTACATGCACGTGAGAAGCCTGATCTGGTTATTCTCGATATTATGTTACCTGCGATAGATGGTTTCGAGGTGTGTAAACGTATTCGTGCATGGTCCAAGACGCCAATCCTCATGTTGACCGCACGCGGTAGTGAGGAAGATCGCATCAAGGGTCTGGACCTCGGTGCCGACGATTACCTGCTGAAGCCGTTCAGTCCACGCGAATTGGTGAGCCGTGTGCGTGCCATTCTGCGTCGTAGTGGCACCTCCGAGGCGGCAACTCCTTCTGCAAATGGTGAACAGAAATCAGCCACCAACAATGAGGTGTTGCGTTTCCCCGGCCTCACAATTGATGTTCCGGCACGCCGTGTTGAGGTGAACGGGGTAGAAATTGCCTTGACTCCCACCGAGTTCGATTTACTTGCCCTGCTTGCGAGGTCGCCTGATCGCGTCTTCACACGCGAAATATTGATGAACAAAGTATGGGGCTATGATTATCTTGGTGATGGACATACGATAGATGTACACATGAGCGCGTTACGGAAGAAAATAGAGCTTGAACCTGGACAGCGTTACATTAAGACGGTCTGGCGTGTTGGCTATCGCTTTGAAGTGAAAACGTTTGCGCCACGCCCCACCAGCACACCATCATCATAAGGGAAAAGACTATGCGTATGCGCTGGTGGCAAAGCATTCGATGGCGGCTAGCGATTGGCTCGATGTTGATTGTCCTGTTAGCAACAACCCTACTTGCGTTGACCGCTATTGGTGCGATCAGCTACTTCTATGGCTTCAACGAGCAGTCGAATTTGCAGTCTCTAGCCCAGAGCGATGCACAAACAATAGCAGGAAAGTATAATCCACATTTTGTACCCACTCATACCGCAAGAGACCTCAGTAGAGCCGCTGTAAATACCTTCTCCCGTCAAATTTCCTGTGGCGCGGTTGGTGTTATATGCAGTACGAAGGATGGTGAGCAATATATTGTAGAGATTTATAGTCAATACACTCAACCGCTCTATCCTATTCGTCCAAACTGTAGTAAAGCACCGTTACCTGATAGTGCGAAATTTGTGTGTAATATTGAACGTAACCAGCAAGCAACATCGAACAATGGCTATGCCAAGATTCACAACGGAATTATTCAGGCATTACAACAAGGAACACCAACAACGGGAGAGATCGGGCCAAGCACGATAGGACTGCAATCACGCCCATTCATCGTGCAACCCATCATTGTGAACGATCAAAGTGGAACTCCGCTTCGTGTAGGTGCTCTTGTGATGTTGCCACTCTATTCGGCTCAAAATACTTTATCTCCTTTTGTCCAGTTAGTAGGACAAACAGTACTTATCTCGTCCCTGTTTGTGGCGATTGTCGCCGCTGTATTCGCGGTAATCTTCTCGCGCACGATTACGCGTCCATTGGCGAAGTTGACCAGTGCATCGCGTGTGATGGCTGCGGGCAACTACGATACGCGGGTTGACATTCACGCCTATGGTGAGATTGGTGAATTGGAGCATAGTTTCAACGAGATGGGGGCGCAGTTGAGTCGCGATGTAAAAGAGTTACGGGAACAAGAGCTATGGCGGCGCGATCTGATTATGAGTATCACACACGATCTCGCGACACCATTGACCGCGATTGCAGGTCTCGGTGAATCGCTTGTCGATGGTGTGACACAGAGTCGCGAGGACTACGAGGCAACGGGCCGTATCATTGTACGTGAAACATTACGCTTGCGTCGGTTGGTGAAAGACCTGCATGTGATGGCGAAGGTCGAGGCGGGTGCCCTGCAACCACAGCGTAAAGAACTACGTCTGGCCGCGCTGGTCGATGAGGTGCTGGCGGTCCTGGCACCAGAGTTCGAGCGTGCCGACGTGGAGCCGCGCAACGCTATTCCATACATTCTGCCAGCGGTCCAGGCCGATGCCGATATGTTGACGCGCGTCTTCTCGAATCTCTGTGCCAATGCAATACGACACACGCCAGCGGGCGGAAGTGTCACGATTGATGCAGTGCCGCATGGCGATATGCTCCTCGTCTCCGTCTCCGACACGGGCGAGGGTATTCCACCGGAATCGGTAGCGCGTGTCTTCGAGCGTTTCTACCGTGCCGATAGTGCGCGTCAATCCGTGACAGGCGGTAGTGGTCTCGGCCTTGCAATTGTACGTGCCATCATCGAGGCGCACGGCGGCAAGGTGTGGGCCGAGAACAATCCCGAAGGTGGAGCGCGTATCCTGTTTACACTACCAGCGGAAGAGGTGAGTGTGCAAACGACGCAACCGATGCAAGTGGTGTATAAGGATGATGATGTTGATGCGACAAATAAGCTTACCAGTAAGTAGCCCATAAGACTGAGAGTTGTTAAGCCTGATCTTAGAGCAATGGTTGATCGTGAACAGGTGCTTGCATTCCTCAATCAGCATTTTGTCCGGCCAGTTGCTGATCTTGTCCCTGTGGAAGGTGGTTCGGTATCGCATACCTTCTCTTGCCGCGTGGGAGAGCAAGAGTATATCGTGCGTTTCAATAAAGACAACATGCTTACTTCTAACCTTCCAAAAGAAGCGTATCTGTACCACAAACTCGCTCCTTTTGTCTCGTATCGACAAAGAGGAAGATGAACGCGACTACTTCGGGAAATGGCACTCTCTGTTTGAGGATACCTTTTTAGATCGCGATCTTTTCACAAGAATTTATCAGCATATGCAACACTTGCTAGACTTCTGCCCCACCGAACGTTATCTAGTGCATGGAAACTACTCCTTCAAAAACACTCTTGCCCAGAATGGAAAGATTACAGCAGTTGTGGATTGGGTCGATGCACGATATGGCGATTTTGTCTATGATATCGCTGGCCTGGATTTCTGGTGTCCCTGGTTGCATTTGCCAGAACGCTTCCAACACTACTATCAGCAACAGCAGAGAGAGGTCCCGTTCTATCAGGAGCGTCTGTTGTGCTACCAGTGCTACATGGCTCTGGTTGGTATGCGTTTTTTTGCCGCCAGCGGACAGGAAGAGGCGTATCGGTTAGTGTGCCAAATTATTCTGCAAAAGCTGGATAGGTCTTCCAATACGACCACAGGTGATCAATCTCGGTGAACCCTTGTGACTGATAGAGATGAATTGCAGGCATACGATTTCGTTGAGTGAAATCATTGTGGTCAACATATAAAATAACATGACGTGCCCCTGCATCGCCAAGTATTTTCCTCGCTTAGCATTAGCCCTATTGGTTTTTGGTGTTTCGTTATCACCTTTCCCGCTTGTTAATATAACGTATTCCAGGGAGACGTTGTGCGACAAACACAATGCCTACTGATGTAACAATAGTTAGTAAGAGTGCTATTCGCAAAGAGAAGAGACTTGCCAGTATGCCTATCAGGAGCGGACTGATGAGAAAGACAGAGTAGCCAAAAGCAGTGACAAGAGCAACAGTGCGAGCACTTTGATTAGGCTCGGCTTGTGCAGCAAGAGAAAATGCTGTCGAAACCATTGGGGATTGACCAAACCCAACGAGTAGCAATCCACTTACAGCGAGAGATGCGTTTGTCGTAGAAAGTGCGATAAGCAAGCCAATCGTTGAGAGAACACCTGCTATAGTAATAACACGACGCTCTCCATAACGTTGAAGTGCTGCTGCGCTAATCAAGCGTCCAATCAACCCTGTCGCATTAAATGCGGCAATTCCTATACCTCCGAGCAATGTGCCTGAGCCGAGTAGATTGCGTAGATAGATAGAGATATAGCCTTCAAGTGCCCCATCCGTAAAGAAGCTTAGGCTGACAAGTGTGATTGCCAGCAATACCATAGGTATAACGAGTAGAGCAATCACTGATGATGAAGGCGTAGGATGTTTCGTTGTCTCTTCAGGCAAAGTTACTTGAGTACGTGTAGTGGGAAGTGGAAGAAAAACCATTGCGCTTGCCAAGAGCAGTAAAAGCATTCCTGTTACACCATAGACGGTCCGAAATCTTATGCCAGTAGTCAATGCAACTGCACTACCGATAGCACCAAGCGTTGCCCCACCACTAAAGCCCGCATGAAAGAGAGTCATGACCTTTTGTGCATAACGCCTTTCGTAGTCACCTCCAAATGTGTTAACGGCAAGGTCGTAGCAACTAGACGCCATACCCCCGAAGAGCAATACGAGGAGCAATATTGAATACTGTGAGACAAAAATCAGCGTAACGTAGAATAAGCCAAGTCCACTAATACCAAACAGTACAATAACTCGTCTCTCAAGTCGGTCTGCAAGATAGCTCCCAAACACAAGTAGCACAATTCCGGCACCAGAAAAACATGAAAGGGCAATTCCTAACAAAGCAGGAGAAAGCTTGAGTGCGTGTGCGAGATCAGCTAAAAGTACAGTCCACACCCCAACTTGAAAGCCCAGACCAGTAAAGATGGTTACGACAACCCAAAAGTGAATACGTTGCAGATTGTACTTGAGAAAAGAATTTCTCGAAGTCAAAAGAGAATAAATCAAGTTTTTGCACAAGGTAAACTCCAGTCGAGTAGTTCATAAGATGAGAAACAATCAAGAAGACGCAAAAAGGCTGTGGACGATTATTTACAATCGCCCACAGCCTTTTTGCGTCTCTTTATTTACACGCTGGCTCTACCTGATGCATTGTCTAAAAGAGGGTAGAAAGTGGCCTTGGGCGATAATTCGCTTCGTCCACCTCCGGCGGTTTCGACTGGCATACCATACCCTCTGTTTCTTTATCTATTCTGTCTCAGTTTCTGATGAAACATCCTCGTCACTCTCCTCATCGACAGTAACATCCTCGTCTTGTTGTACTGCCGCAATTGGCTCAGCACCCTCTTCCACCTCACCACCGTCTTCTTCGACAACATCCTCTAGTTTCTTGCCGTTAGTAGTGGCGACGGCGACAACAGTATCACCTTTGCCGAGGTTCATCATAATACGTCCCTGTGTGGCACGGCCACCGCGAATGATCTTTGCGACATCCATGCGGATAACCACGCCATCGGCAGAGATAATCACGAGGTCGTTATCTTTTTCCGTGATAATACGAGCCGAAGCGACACGTCCAGTTTTGTCGTTGACCTTGGAGGTGATGACGCCACCACCGCCTCTTGTCTGAGTCGGGTAGTCGTCGATAGGTGTACATTTGCCATAGCCAAGTTCGGTGACAACGAGCAATTCGCTATCCTTTGGTGTCAGGTTAAGCGAGACAACTTTGTCGTCTTTCCCAAGACGGATGCCACGCACGCCACCACTGGTACGTGAGGCCGAGCGTAGTTCCGCAACGGTAAAGCGGATTGCGTGCCCCTGCGCGGTAATCAGCAGCACATCATCATCAGCACCAGCTAATTTCGCACCAATCAAATCGTCGTCCTCTTCCAGGTCCATCGCAATCAGGCCATTGCGCCGCACCACCTCAAACTCTTCCATCGCCGTTTTCTTGACCTCGCCCTTGTGCGTGGCGATAATCATAAAGTCGCGGCTGGCACCCTTTGGCACACAGACGATAGCGGTGATGCGTTCGCGCTGCTCAATCGAGATAAGATTGATGAGATGTTCACCCTTTGCTGTACGCCCCGTGTCGGGTAGCTCATAGACGCGGAGCTGGAAGACGCGGCCACGATCAGTGAAGAAAAGCAGGCTATCATGAGAGTGTGCCACCAGCAGATGCTGTACGGCGTCATCCTCGCGCGTCACCATACCAGTAATGCCACGTCCACCGCGTCGCTGCGCCCGATAGGTGTTGGATGGTAGACGCTTGATATAGCCCTTCTCTGTTAGCGTGACGACCACCTCTTCGTTAGGAATGAGGTCTTCGTGTCTGAAATCACCTGTCTCCGACTCGATGATTTCACTACGGCGTGGATCACCGTACTTCTCCATGAGTTCTTTCAGGTCGGCCTTGATCAGTTTACGAATCTCGTTGATATCGCTCAACAACATATTGTAGTAGTTAATATGCTCAAGGACATCTCTCAGCTCGTCCTCAATCTTCTGTCGTTCGAGTGCCGCCAGACGTGCCAAGCGCATATCCAGGATGGCCCGTCCTTGCTCTTCTGAAAAGCTGAATTGCTGACGTAGATTTGTCAATGCCTCGTCGGTTGTCTGTGAGCCTCGTATCAAGGCGATGACCTGATCGAGGTGGTCAAGGGCAATCTTCAATCCTTCGAGGATATGGCGTCGTGCCTCGGCCTTCGCCAATTCGTACTTCGTGCGACGTGTGATCACCTCTTCGCGGTGATTGATATGATATTGCAAGAAGTCTTTGAGACGCAGGGTACGTGGCTGCTTATCTACCAGAGCTAGCATGTTCGCATTGAATGCGCTCTGCAGCGCAGTGTACTTGTACAACGTGTTAAGTACGCTGTCGGGATTCGCGTCGCGCTTCAACTCGATATACATACGCATGCCATTACGGTCGGACTCGTCGCGTACCTCGGCAATGCCATCGATCTTTTTGTCGCGGGCCAGTTCTGCGATTTTCTTGACCAGTTCGGCCTTGTTGACCTGATAGGGCAATTCAGTCACAATAATACTGGTACGTCCGCGTTCGGTCTGCTCGAAGTTCGTGCGTGCGCGTACTACAATGCGCCCTCGTCCATTGAGATACGTGTTGCGGATACCTTCTCGCCCGTGAATAATCCCACCCGTTGGAAAGTCTGGGCCGCGCACTATATAGGAAAGTTCCTCGGTTGTTGCATCTGGATTGTCGATAAGATGCACAACGCCGCTACAGACCTCGTTCAGGTTGTGCGGTGGAATATTCGTCGCCATACCAACGGCAATACCCGTTGAGCCATTGAGCAAGAGGTTAGGGAGACGAGCTGGTAGCACGGTTGGCTCTTCCGTCTGGTTATCATAGTTGGGCGCGAAATCAACGGTGTCTTTGTCGATATCACGCAATAACTCGTCGGCAATCGCCGCCATCTTCGCCTCGGTGTAGCGCATAGCCGCCGGTGGATCATCGTCCTGCGAGCCAAAGTTACCCTGACCGAGGACAAGAGGGTAGCGCATCGACCAGGGTTGTGCCATACGCACAAGGGCGTCGTATACAGCGACATCACCATGTGGGTGATAACTCTTGAGTACCTCGCCAACGGTACCCGCGCATTTGCGAAATTGCTTTGTCGATTGAAGACCCATATCTTCCATAGCATATAAGACGCGGCGGTGTACGGGCTTCAGGCCATCACGTACATCGGGTAGTGCGCGACTGACAATAACACTCATAGAATAGTCGAGGTATGCGCCTGTCATCTCGTCAACGATACTGACGGGCCTAATATTGCCAAGTTCCATAAAACATCATCCTCACCAAAAAAGTTAGACATAGCCAAGCGGCGATATCGAGTTGAAGTAGAGATAGATATAGGGCGGAGGGGTCTCAAAAAGCAGAATCCTACCTTCCTTATTATATCACACCCTACAGTTGCTCACAAGAATTTTATCGTTTGGCGCAGCTCATCCTTACTTTAAGTATGCCTGCTTGCTTACTCACGAAAGGTTGGCCCATGAGGAATACCAGAGCGGGCATGCCCGCTCTGGTATTCCTCATGGGCCTTCATCGGCGAGAGAGCAGCAGTGTGCTGTCGTCTTCCACGCTTGAAGCCGCCGAACGAGCGTCTGGGTGGAAGCTAGGTGCGACTGGGGACTTGCTGCAATGACCAGCTATTGCCATCAGGATCACGAAAATAGGCAAAAGACCCCCAGGGCTGCACGTCGATCTCACTAATGTCAACGCCTCCTTCGACCAACTCCTCGCGGACGGCTTTCACGTCCGAGACCACCATGAGAAGCCCTTCGAGCGATCCGGGCTGCATGGTGGTGATGCCCACCCCAATCACGATGGAGCAGGCCGAACCGGGAGGGGTCAACTGGACAAAGCGCAGGTCCTCCCTGACCTGTTGGTCAAAATCAGCGTGAAAGCCGATTTTCTCCGTATAAAAAGCCTTTGCGCGGTCAACATCTGTGACAGGTGCCGGAATCAGTTCGAGTTTCATTTGCATGGTATTCATCGTTGCTTTCCTCTTTCTTTGTGCTTAACTGTTCTTCTCCTTCAAGTATATCCTGAAAGGAGGACAGAAATCGCCCTCGTTTCACCGAATATTCTCGAAGAGGAGAGAGCCGCCAGGATCAGGATATCTCTAAACGCGACAGAGAACGCGAAGCCGCAATACATCAAAGTTTGCCCTACCGAAGACAACAGATCATCTTTATCCTTGAAGTATTAAGTACAAAGGACATCGCAAAAACTCGCCATCTAGGGGTAGCAGAAAGCGAAGTTCATCATGTATTATGAAGAAGAGAGACCTGAACCACTTTTGGCAACCAAAATACTATTCTTTAGTAACAAGCTGTGGTATCATTAAGTGCAAGAGCGGAAGTTCAGGGAGCATCGAAGTGCGTCTATGCATATTGTTAAGAGGTCAGCAACCCTAGTGTAGTGCGATGTAAGCTCTGATGCCATGAAGGGGAATTCTAACGTGATGTCGTCATTGCCATTCACAGGTCAGCAGTGTTTTTTTGTAGCGATTCTTGTATTTATTATCGTAGGCTTTCAGCGTGGCTGGCGCCGCGAATTGATTACTCTCATCTTCGTACTCCTTGCCGTCATTTTGGTCCGTCCAGGTGACGGGCTTATCACAGGCTTGTTCGCACGCATTCCGGCAATGTTTGGCTACCTTGCGACCGGTTCGACACAACCCGCCAGCACAGCGACAACCGCCACCAGCAATTTCTTAGGTCCGTGGGGTACACTCCTGGTATTCTTTATCGTGGTAGCTATCGGATATGTTGTAGGCAACAACGCATTTCCTAAGCCAACAAATCCGGCGGAACGCTTTATCGGTATTGTGCCATCGGTCATCTCCGGTGCGTTCATCCTGGGTTATATCACAATGGGAAACTTCTTTGCGAAGAACTCGCAGGGTCAATCAACCTTCGCGGTGGTTGTGCAACCGCCAGACCCCACCAACTATGTCCCTATACTCTTTGTCATCGCGGTTGTTGCCGTTGTGATTGGCTTGATCGCGGGGCGAGCAAAAAAGTCCGCACCCCCAGCCAGAAAGTAATGAGAATCGTAGTATAGACAAAAGAGAGAACGTTTTCTTATGCTTGACAAGTTTGTGCGTGTTGTGTACGTAGAAAAAGTACCTTGCTCTATACAAAAATCGTTGAGGTGATGTATGGCTGACACATCGAAAAATAAGGGCAATCAAGTCACAAAACCTGTAGATCGCTGGCAATCTGGTCGTCCTCGCTTCAATATTCAGCAATTTCGCATGGGACGCGATAAGAAGTGGCATTTTTCTGGACAACAGCCGGATGAAGAAGTGCGTGCTGTAGTGCGCCAACACTGGTGGTTCCTGGTATTACCAGCACTGCCATTCCTGCTCTCGATTGTCGGCATCATCCTCGTGCTGGCGGCTATTACCACGTTTCCTCAATACGATGGCATCCTGGTCTTTGTAGAGGGTGCTGTCATACTATTGACAATTGGAACGGGTGTGTGGTTTGCGTGGAAAGACCTCGCTGTCTGGTGGGTCAATACGTATATCATCACGAACAAGCGCATCATCAATTCGCGCGGCCTGTTGCAACCGACGCGCCAGGAAACGCCGATTGAAAAAGTACAGCAGGTCGGTCTCGATGTCAAATCACCATTCGCAGCGCTACTAGGTTTTGGTGATGTGCATGTCTACCTTACTGGCGGTGATCTGATTATGGAGCATGTACCAGAGCCACGTAAGGTTAAGGATGCGCTGCAAGGTGTCTCGGATGTCGTCAAGGCGAATAAGAAAAAAGAGGAGCCGATACCAGTTCCACAGGACCCAGAACTGGCATCAGTACTCCAGAAACTTGCCGAGGGTAAGCCTGTTCCCAAATTGGCAGACGCCGATGAAAACTACCCACCACCACGTAACCCTGACAGTGTACGTGGGCCGCGCCGCACATTTGGGGGCTTCCTACGTATACCCAGTCGCGTTCACTACTTGTCGGGTGAGCAGACCGTCAAGTACATTCAACGCTCACAGTATGTACTCTTACGAAACCTGCTGATTCCGGCCTTTCTCATTGTCCTCATCCTGCCCATTTCGATTGTGCCACCCAGCGTCGGCTACATCCCCGATGCCTTACAAACATCCTGGTGGCTCATCATGGGCGTGTTGTTCCTCATTCTGCTGTTCTCGCTGTTCTATGTCTACTATAGCTGGTACGACGATATCTACATCTTGACAAGCAGACGCATCATAGATATCAACCGAAGGTTTTTTTTCACTGTCGAGTCGCGCTTTGAGACGGAATACAAGAATATACGCGATATTAAAGTGAGGGTGTCGAACATCATTGAACGTTTCCTGGATATCGGCGATGTCTATATCGAGACACCCGGCAGTTCGCCCGATATTGTGTTTGGGAAGGTGGACCATCCCTTCTTGATCCAGGACGAGGTGTATGCAATCAGGAATCACAAGGACAAGGAAGATAAGGTCAAGAAAGACAACGACGAGCGTAAGATGCTGCAAACGTGGTTTGGCACCGTCGTCACGAAACTGGAAAGCACCACCAGAACGCATGGTGCCCCCAATCTCAAAGACCTGGACCTGCTTACCGCCATGACGCACGCGCAAGAACTGGGCCTGGATGTCGAGGTATCAGGAGAAGCAGTCCCAAGCTATACTGTGGCCCCGGGCCACGTCGTGCATCAAAGTCCACCACCTGGAACATTAATGGAAAACGGGAGCAAAATTGAGATCGTGCTGAGCAAAAGACCTTCCCTGGTCGATCAGATGTAATAGAGAATAGACACAAAAATGCCAACGATTACGTTGGCATTTTTGTGTCTATTCTCTATTTAGCGGAAACCAGCGGCACTGCCAACGCGAGCCAGCAAAGCAACGCTCTCGATATGATAGGTTTGTGGAAACATATCTATAGGCTGCGCCGAAACTAAGCGATATCGTCCACCGGAGCAGAGAGTAGCAATATCACGGGCAAGCGTGCTTGGATCACACGATACATAGCAGATAGCGCGTGGAGCAAGTGTCTGTAATGCCTGGAGTGCTTTGGGATGACAACCGGCACGTGGTGGATCGACAAGCGCAACATCGACGCGCTCATGGCGATAGTGCAGTTGACCCAAAAGACGCTCTAAGGTTCCTTCAAGAGCAGTAATTGTGTTCTGATTGTTCAATACAATAGTCGCACGTGCATCCATGACGGCACTTGGTTGCGACTCGATGGCAATGACGCGGGAACCCTTTGCTGCAAGGAACGAGGAAAAGAGACCTACACCACTATAGCCATCCAGGATAACATCGCTGTGCTGAGGCTCCAACAAAGCCAGTGTACGTTCAACTAGAACCGATGCCTGCAACAGGTTTACCTGGAAGAACGAGTCGGCTGAGACGCGGAAGCGACGCCCAAGTACAGCATCGGTAAGAAATTCTTGTCCGGTAAATACACGACCATAGCGTCCGCCAACTCGCTCAATAATGACGCCGACCATAGTGGGGGCAAGGACCATGAGTTCGTTCGCCAGTTGCTGTGGGTCTTCGATCATAGAGCCGGGGCGTGCATGAATCACTAATAATGTCGGCACCGCCTGTGCCGCCGCACTTGTAGCGTCAACTGGAACACCAATACCTGCATTGTTGATGGCACCAATGGCACCACGAATGGTAAAGCCCTGCACCATCTCGCCCAGAGTATCGCCGAAATAATCCATGAGTTTTTCGCGTACACGCTGATAAATAATATCGAGTGCCGGATGCAGTAACGGGCAATTTTCGAGAGGCTGAATATCGTGGCTCTCGGTCAACTTGAAGCCTATTTCACCGGAAGGGCCAACAGAAAATAAAGCGATATTGCGATAATGCCAGGGGGTAATGCTACTGGGCATGCCGATGGTGGGATGGACCAGCGCGTCGGGTTGTTTGCCAATACGCATCAACAACTGGCGTACAATATGAGCCTTCCAGGCAAGCTGTGCCTGATACTCGATATGTTGCCATTGACAACCGCTATCGGTAAGCAGGGGGAAGGCAGGTTCGACACGCTCAGGAGCAGGCCGAAGGATTTCTAGCAGGTCGGCTCGTGCATGGCCGCGCCGCTCTTCAACAATATCAACCCGTACCCGTTCACCTGGAATACCACCGGGAACGAAGAGAACTCGCCCTTCGTATCGACCTACGGCATCACCGCCATAGGCCAGGTCTGTAAGTTCGACATCAATGCTCATATTCACCTCGCGGTCTTACACAACACTTACGTCATGTATGTCCGTCACATCTTTCCAGCTTATCTATTTATAACATAATTGGCTGTTTCGGCTGACTGTAGAGCCGCGTTCCGAAACGGCTCAGAAAGACCGCACCCAGCCCTAGCAAACCCGCACCGATACTGATAATCCAGCCAATGTAGGGGAGAGACCCTGCCAACACCAACACCGTCAATCCCACTACAACCTGCACCGAACGCGTGTTCTTCTGTGGAGCAACAACACGCACGATGTACTCGCCCAAGAGCGAGCCAACCGCCACCGTTCCCAATGCCCATGCCGCCACTATTCCAATTGCCACAATAATCGCCAATGGTATAGAAATGATAAGCGCAATAAGAATAGCCAATACAGGCAATGCTAGTAGTATACTCAACACCCCAAGCGCAAAACTACGACGAGCCTTATTTGTTACAGTAGTACGCACCAGCATTACGTGCTCCGGCAGCAATACCATGAGCAGGAAGCCTAATGCAACCCACGTCAAAACCGCCCAAAAGCGAAAACCCGGTCCCGTGTCAAGCAGCAACAGTTGGTTAACGTTTGTCGGACAGCCGTACAGGGAACCATGTAGATACACATCGCCGCCAGGAGTGAACTCTCCCTTACAGAGATGAATATCTCCGTAAACGGCTGCATTGTTTTGTAACGTCACGCTCCCGCCATATGCATCGATATTGCCGTGTAACGTTCCGTCAATGATAACACTCGTACCAAACACAACAATGTCGCCCTGTACCTCACCTTGTATAACCATTGTGCCACCAAATGAGGTAACGTTGCCACAAATGCTTTCGTTGCTATCCACAACAACATTAGTCCCAAAAGATGGGCGTCGTTGTGTATCGCTACAGTTCTGTATCGCTCTCTGAGACTGTGCGCTTGCCTGATTTACATGTGCATCGGCTGCAAATGCATTCGTGCTACGGCTCGACAGGACCGCGATACAACTGCTTAACAAGAACGCTGCGAGGAGCCAGAGTCCAGGCAGCGTAGAGAGCAGCATTCTTCTTTGTAGAACTTTTCGCATACCGTAACTCCCTATCATGCTCAAAATATCTCTTCCCTAAAAAAGAAGAGGGTATGCTTGAACATGACCGTCGCCACCTATGCCTCTTGTGGAGGACGCATCAAGCGCAGCCACATCCCCATCATGAGTACAACCGCAAAGCCAACTCCTGCCAGGAGAAAACTGTTGCGCGTCACAATGGTTAGGCCCATCTGTACATATTGTCCCAGCACATACAGTACATCAACTACGCTGCTAAGCAAGAGTAGGAGGCGTACCATTAAGTCGGTCTGTACAAGCGTGATAGCAAGCACCAGGAGTGGAATACTACCGAGTGTAAAGAACGTAATCGCTGCTACAGCAACACCACCTTTACGCATACGTGCAACACGGGAACGCTGTTGCTGATGAATCTCTTCAAGTTGTTGCGAAATCTGCCTGTGCTGCTGTACGGCACGCATAATCGAATTTGTTGAAACGTGTCCTGCGCCCACAAACTGTTGTGTCACAGGCGTATGTTCTGCTTTGGGTGATGTCTTTAGCAGTTCATCAATGCTGCGTTGACGCTCTTCAAAAGCAGTACATTCAAGGCACTGTTTCAGATGCTCCTGAAACTCCAATGTACCAGCATCCGACAGAGCGTCGGCATCGCTTTGATGGGCAAGTAGCTGTTTAACGTCGTGACAGCGCATCGTTCTGCTCCTCTTCGAGAACCGAACCATTTTGCATATAACGTGCTAACAGTTCACGCGCACGATGAAGACGCGCCTTGACCAGCGCAGGTGTCAGGTTAAGGGCTGCTGCAATTTCATCATAAGAAAAGTCATGCCAGTAGCGCAGCACGATGACTGCGCGATACTTGCCGGGGAGACGTTGCAGGTACGTTTGTACCTCATCATGCTGCTCCCCTCGTAAAGCCGCTTGTTCAGGGCTGACGCCCGCATCGACAATCCATTCCAGAAACGGCACATCCTCCAAAGGAAGTGCTAAAAAGCGTCTGCGCCGCAACTGGTCAATCGAGAGGTGCGAAGCGATAGAGAGTAGCCACGTACTAAATTTATGTGCCGGTTTATAGGTTGCAAGCTGCGTATAAGCGCGGACAAATGCTTCTTGCGTTACATCTTCGGCCTCGGTTGTGTTGCCAAGCATGCGATAGGCGAGATTCTGTACCGCGTCTTTATAACGTTCAACGAGAAGCGCAAAGACGTTCTGGTCGCCTCGTAGGACTAACTCGACTATGCCAGCGTCGCTCATCGACTCAACCACAACCCCCGCCTGTGCGAGGCTACTATTTGCACTCTCTACGGCATCAGTGAGCGTACCAGTGCTAGTAGTGTGCTGACTCCGACGTACCTCACGCGCCGATTGTGCAATCGACCCGATGACATTCAGTGGATTCGTAGCATTGATTGTCGATTCTAACATATATTCACCGCTCATTTTATTTACTTACTTTTTTATTCAGTATACAGGGAGATACCATAGGGTTCTCTCGGAAAGGTATACGAGTTGTCTCTACAAAAGTTGTAATCTTCTGCCACCCTAAGTCATAAGGGACAGGAAACTCCATAGTCTCGCTTATTATAACATACTTGGATGAAAAAATATTCATTTTTGTGGCAGTGGGATGATATGTGAAAAATTGGTGCCATATGATAATGTGGGAGATTGGAGAATTGTAGGGGCTATTATTTATAACGCCCACGTCCCAATATACAATGGTAGCGATCATTGAGGAACGTACCCGATGGCGAGGAAACGTGGTCGATGGGGACGTGGGCGTTATAAATAATAGCCCCTACAGCATTTCCACGTCATAACAAAACTCCACAAAAGTTTAACCCTCCAATAACCGCGCTTTAACACGCATGAGCTACACTATGGGTAAGCACACTCCCAGACAAGAAAATGGATGGAATGGAACGGCGAATGGCTAGTGTCTCTGAACTGCTATACTCTCTCAGAGCCTCCGTTTGGTCCTTCTGTTTACCATTCAAATCCATGATGGTCGTTTTGACGGCGGTCATGGCCTCAAGTCACGACGTTGCTTGTGTTCGTGCATGCTGGGGCGAGAGGTACACTCCGAACCTCTCGCTCTTAGGGGCTTTGGACGCGATCATGCTCTTTAATTTTTAATCTAGTAACGGGCGACCACAAGGGTCAATACTGTTCAAATTAAGAAGAGTTGAGTGGAAATGGAGAGGACGGACGACCCTTGTGGTCGTCCGTTGGTTTCTACGATTCAATAAAATCCAATGCTGCACGCGTTAGGACCTCGACTGCCGTTGGCAGTGCGTCTTCGTCTACGTTGAAGCGTGGGTGATGATGCGGAAAGGTTGTCTCCTTTGCTGAGTTGCCAGAGCCGACGATGAAGTAGCAACCAGGAACGGCATCGAGAAAGACACCCATGTCGTCGCTACCTGCTGTAAGCACGTTCTCGCTAGTATCGACGTTCTCCTCACCAACGGCGGCAACGGCTGCGTTATACACCAGCTCCGTCATCGCAGGATCATTGACACAGGGAGGACATCCATCGAAGCGTTGAATGTCGCAGCTTCCACCCATCGTGGTCGCCACACCCGTCGCAACCTCTGTGATACGTCGTAGCAGCTTCTCACGATGCTCGATGCTATAGGAGCGCATCGTTCCCTGCATCACCGCAGTTTCGGGGATGATGTTGAAGGCGGTACCAGCATTAATGGTGCCAATAGTGATAACGGCTGGGCTGAAAGGCGATGTCTCGCGACTGATCAGGGTTTGTAGGGTGTTGATAATGTTAGCGGAGATCACGATAGGGTCAACCGTACCTTCTGGCATGGCGGCATGTCCACCTTTGCCACGCACCGTCAGCACGAATCTATCCGCACTGGCGAAGACGGTACCCGCACGCACACCCACCATACCAAGTGGATGATTGCTGATAAGGTGCAGACCAATGATACCATCCACTCCTTGCAATGCCCCCTCTTCGACCATCGGCTCGGCACCGCCAATTTGCTCTTCGGCTGGTTGGAAGATGAATTTGACGTTGCCCGTCAATTCCGTGCGGCGTTGACTCAGGATATCGGCAACGGTGAGCAGAATCGAGGTGTGTCCATCATGTCCGCAGGCGTGCATCTTGCCATCGATCTGAGAGCGATAGTCGATATCGTTCAATTCGTGTATAGGCAATGCATCCATATCGGCACGTAGGGCAATCGTTTTCGCGGTCTCAGCGCTCGCCTCACCACGCAACAGACCCACAACACCTGTTTTCGCGATACCTGTTTGCACCTCTAAACCAAGTGAGCGCAACCGTTGCGCCACGATACCAGAGGTCCGTAGCTCTTCAAAAGCCAGTTCGGGATGCTCATGCAGGTCGCGTCGCATCGCCACCAGATCAGGCACGCGCTCATCTATCTCAGATTTCAAATGCTCAAGATTGGATATGGACATAGTTCCTCCTCTATAACAAGACAAACTCTATCTCGTTATAGTATCATTTTGGGACGGAGAGCCTACGCTTGGCAACGGGCACTTACAAATGAACAGGAATGAAACGAGACGCACATACTGTAGGGGCTATTATTTATAACGCCCTCGTTCCCTGACTTTTTCCACCAAATGTCTCCTTCCCTCAATTCTTACCCACATGGTTCGTTGGCACGAGGGCGTTATAAATAATAGCCCCTACAAAAGCTACTGTCCCATCAACTCAAAAAAACGGGCAACGGTACGTACACCTTTGAAGAACTGGTCAAGCGAATATTTCTCGTTCGGCGCGTGCAAGTTGTCATCAGGTAGACCAAAGCCCATCAACACAACGGGGGCACCGAGTATTTCGTAGAAGAGGGCTGCAATAGGAATAGAGCCACCTTCGCGCAGGAACACTGGCTCTTTACCATAGGTCTCTTTGAGAGCCTGTATCGCCGCCCGAATGGGTGGACTATCTGGTGTGACAAGAATACCCTCGCCGCCATGGATGTTACGCACTGTGACCGTTACATCAGGAGGGGCAACGTCTTTCACCGCTCGTTCAAATAGCGCAAACACCTCGGCTGATTGAAGATCGGCTGGCAAGCGCAGGCTGATCTTCGCCTTCGCAACAGCTGGAATAACCGTCTTCGCGCCCTCGCCTGTGAAGCCGCCAACGATGCCGTGTACCTCAAGCGTCGGACGTGCTGAGATACGCTCCAAGGGTGGATATTCTAGCTCGCCTGATAATTGCGTAACACCCATCTCTGCACGTAACGACTCGTTGATGTGGAGTGGGTCGTTATGCCAGAACTCTTTTTCCGCGTGCGTTGGTTTTCGTAGTTTGTCGTACAATCCCGGAATATGGATGTGCCCGTCGGCATCTTTCAGGCGACTGATGATGATGGCGAGTGCATGCAGTGGGTTTGGCGCGACACCACCATAAGAGCCTGAATGGAGGTCACGTCTCGCACCCTGCACCTCGACCTCTGTGTAGATGATGCCGCGCAGACCGGAGATAAGCGCGGGGATATCTTTCGCAGGCATATGCGTATCACAGATAAAAGCAGCATCGCATTGTAGGCGTTCGGGCGAAGTTTTGACATAATGTTCAATAGATTCGCCTCCTGCCTCTTCCTCGCCCTCGATGAGTACACGCACATTCACGGGCAGTGTCCTGTTGACCTGCATAAGTGACTCCAAGGCTTTGAAGACGAGCATCGTTTGGCCTTTGTCGTCACAGGCTCCACGACAATAGATGTTACCGTCGCGTATTGTCGGCTCGAATGGTGGTGTATGCCACAGTTCAACGGGGTCAACGGGCTGTACATCGTAGTGTCCATACACCAGGACCGTTGGCTTCCCTGCTGCCTTGAGCCACTCAGCATAGACAAGAGGATGCCCTTGCGTCTGGATCAGGCCAGTGTTGTCGAAGCCGATGTGCTGCAATTGTGCAACAGCATAGTTTGCCGCCCTCTGCATATCATCTGTATGCTCTGGCAAGGTGCTAATGCTGGGGATGCGTAGCCACCCCTTCAAATCTTCGAGGAACGCATTCTCATGTTCTGTTATGTATGTCGCCAGTTGTGTCATTACATGTACCCTTTCATTTTTGTAGAAACAGATACATACTATCGTATCAAGGGTTACAAGGATTGTCTAGTGCTAGCAAAAAGAACAGCACAGGCTTGACCTGTGCTGTTCTTTTTGCTGGCACTACTTACTGTTTATCTCTCTCCTCATCATCTTCGTCATGAGGACCTACCCTAAAGGACAACAGGTAAGTAGAGGTGATGCGTCTCACGAATGTATCCCTTTCGTTTTCATTGACTAAACGTTACCTTTGTTATACCCTCAGTATGCCCTTTTATGGTGCTAAAAAACATATCAAATGCATGTCATTTAGAAGTCTTCTTCTCAAAACGTCTCTATAGTAGAGCAATAATGACGCCATTTTACATATTGAGGAAACTCAGTGAAGCGAGAAGGGTGCTATCATGGTAAAAAAGAGCGTGCAGAGTGACAATCCTAATCAGCATTTGAAGCAACAACGCGAGGCGCGTGGCTGGTCTCAGAAATACGTAGCACAGAATGTTGGGACGAGTGCGTTCACAGTGGGGAGATGGGAACGTGGCGTGAATCGTCCCAGTTCATATTTTCGTGCAAAACTTCGCGATCTCTTTCAACGAAACGACGAGGAACTGGGATTTAGCACGCACCAAAAGACTACTGTAGATGGTCCCCATTTGCCACTTGCCGGGCAACAAGCAATTGAAAGTGACGCGCATAGTCAATCTCTTCTGCCCATGTATGACCTCGCGATTTCATCTTTGCCAGCACAGACAAAAGGACTCGTGGGACGCGACGACCTGCTGCAGCGGCTGAAAACACGTCTTCTCACCCAGCAAAGCCTTGCCCTTTCCGCTTTGAAGGGTCTGCCGGGAGTGGGTAAGACCGCACTTGCCAAGCAAATCGCACATGATGCCGATATTCAGGCCCACTTTCAGCACGGTATTCTCTGGGTTGGTATAGGGCAGCATCCTAATATACTAGCTCTACTCAGTAATTGGGGCGCATTGCTTTCTATCGCACCCTCCGAAATTGCAACACTCACTCACGCGACAGCATGGGCCAACATACTACGTGCTATGATTGGAGAACGCTCTCTGCTTATCGTGCTGGACGATGTATGGAAGATTGAAGACGCACTGGCCCTCAAAGTTGGCGGTCCCAATTGTGCCTACCTGCTGACAACACGCTTTCCGCAACTCGCGGTGCAGTTCGCGGTAGAACACGCGGAGATTGTCTACGAACTGAACGAGGATGACAGTGTCCAACTTCTTGCCCGTTTCGCATCAAACGTCGTCGCCCAGGAACCAGAGTTGGCCCGCGCACTGGTACGTGCATCCGGTGGCCTGCCACTCGCGTTAACAATCATGGGTCGCTACCTACAATTCCATGCCCACAGTGATCAACCGCGTCGTATCAAAGCCGCGTTGGAGCGTTTGCAGGACGTGAAAGAGCGTTTACGCCTGACACAGAACATCCCTACAGTAGAACACTCCTCGGAATTTCCTATAGACATATCATTCTCGTTACAGGCAGTTATCGCATTAAGCGACCAACAGCTAACGCAAGAAGCGAAGCAGGCTCTTCGTGCTCTTGCGCTCCTGGCGCCGAAACCGAACACTTTCTCGGAAGAAGCAGCACTCGCAGTTACGAATAGCACCGTAGAGATGCTGGACACATTAAGTGATGCAGGTCTGTTGGAGGCAAGTGTACCTGACCGTTACACACTTCATCAAACAATAGCCGACTATGCCCGACTTGAAGAACCTGATAGACGCGCGGAACAACGTCTCGTTTTCTATGGCGAAGATTTTACGATGAAGTATCAGCAAGACTACGTATCTCTGGAACAAGGAGCCATAAACCTGCTCACTGCATTACAATTGGCCGAGAAGCATAAGATGCATGAGTCATTTATACTAATTGTTCTGAACCTTGCATCGTTTTGGGAGGCACGCGGTTTGTATACATTTGCGGAAACGCATCTGGAACGTGCGTTAGGTTATGCGAAAGCACTTGTTTTACCACGTCCTCCTCGTCCGTCAACATTCCACAAAGACGCACTATGGGCATCGCAAAGCATTATGCGAGCTAGTCTCTGGCTTGCGTTAGGTCGTATTGCTGAACGGCGTGGCGCATTAGAGCTTGCAGAGCAACACTATGAAGCAGGTATGCTACTCGCGCGACAACTTGAGAATAAGGAGATGATGAGCAGGCTACTGGCGAACAGAGGTGAGACGGCACTTAATCGTGGCAATTTTGACGATGCCATACGTTTCGCCCAGGAGGGGTTGCTACTCGCACGAGCTATTGACAACCAGTGGCGCATTACTGCTCTGCTGAAAATCCTTGGCGAAGCGGTAGATTGCTTAGGGGAATTCAAACGCGGCGACCAACTGTACATGGAGGGCTTAACGCTTGCTCGTAAGATCGGTGATTGGGAAACTATGTGTACCCTGTTGCAAAATCTCGGCGCGAAAGCGATCAAGCGCGGCGAATATGCGCTTGCCAGGGTTTACGTACAAGAGGGATTCGATAAGGCGCGTGCGATGGAGCATCGACAACGCATGAGTGCCTTGCTCATGCTGATGGGAGTAATTGCTATTCGTGCAGAAGATTACATACAGGCAAATGTATACTACCAGGAGAGCTTGCATCTCGCACGTAGAATTGGACATCGCGTTCGTCTTAGTAACGTGCTACAAAATCTGGGTATGCTGGAGAGCCTGCTGAAACATTACGCCGCGTCTGATACTTACTTTCAGGAAAGCCTCACCATTGCGCGTGACGTTGGGCATCGCTGGCTCATCGGTGAGACGCTAGATGAATGGGGCGAGGCTCGCCTCGGACGAGGAGACTGGTTACAGGCTAAAGCACTTTTTAGTGAAGCTCTTGCACTTACCCAAACCATTGTGACGCCAGAATTGATCGCACATGCACTTTTTGGGTTAGGCCGCATCGACGCACACGAAGGGCACTATGCCGAGGCATGGCATAAAGGCCGACAGGCACTGGAAATTTTCGCGGCGGAACGTCACGAGCGTATGAATGATGTTATACAATGGTTTAACACCTTACCAGAAGAATAATGCGTAACGCTTGCAACTTTTATAGCGTAGGGATGATCCTTTATCAACGTATTCAGTAGACCTTTTGCAAGAGAAAGACAGAAGCAATAATGTCGAAGGCGCACCGTCAGAAGACTCCGAACATCTTGCTGCGACAGGAACGAATTCGTAGGGGTTGGTCTCAAAGTTATGTTGCAGAAAAGGTAGACAGCCAGCCACTCGCTGTTTCACGTTGGGAAAGTGGCACGACATTTCCTTCACCACATTATCGTACTAAGCTTTGTGAACTCTTTAACAAAAGTGCGGCTGAACTGAGTCTTATTCCCTTAGCAGAAAAGGATGAACGTATACAGACACACCCAGTGTATGATTCTGCCATTCCACATCTTCCATCTCCCCGGCTGGTAGGACGTGAAACGCTACTTGTTGAACTCAAGCACCGACTTCTCTATGAACGGGTAGAGACAACGCTCGCGTTGAAAGGACTACCAGGCGTTGGTAAGACCGCAATTGCGGTCACGCTGGCTTATGACGAAGAGGTCCGTACAGCATTTTCGGGTGGCATCCTTTGGGCAGGACTTGGCGACCGACCAAATGTCGCCGACCTCTTGAGTCGTTGGGGGAAACTTCTAGGTCTTACTACTGCCCAGATGGAGAAACTTTCAAGCGTAGCAGCTTTGACCAAAGCACTCCGTAATATAATTGGCATGCGACCCATGCTCATCGTGCTTGATGATGTGTGGAGTATCGAAGAGGCACTTGCCTTGCAAATAGGTGATCCACGTTGCGCCTATCTTGTTACAACCCGACGGGCCGAGGTTGCGCTGCATATCGCGGGAAACGCTACTACAACTGTTCATGAGTTATCTGTTAGTGATGGCGTAACGCTCCTCACCAATATAGTGCCTACCAGTAAAAGTATTTTGAACGATGTCTATAGGCTTGTGTACTCGGTAGGCGGCCTTCCTCTTGCGTTAATACTTATGGGACGCTATGTACTGACCCAGACATACAACAGGCAACAGCGACGCCTCGTGCAAGCAGTTGGACGCCTCGGTTCTGCTGAGGAACGACTCCAACTTTCGCAACCACTCGACCTTACGATGGGCATGTCCAACCTTGCTAACGGCACTCCACTTTCGCTACAGGCAGTGATCGACATCAGCGATAGGCACCTTTCTGCCGGGGCACAGAGCGCGTTACGAATGTTAGCAGTTTTTCCGCCCAAGCCGAATACGTTTCAGGAAGACGCTGCCCTTGCGGTATCGGCTGCATCAACCGATGTGCTTGACGAACTCATTGATGCAGGGCTGGTCGAGAGTCAGGGCCGGGGCTATTATACGCTGCATCAAGTGATCGCGGACTATGCAAAAACCGCGCACGACGTTGGCGACGCTGCAAGAGTAGCTGCCAGAGACCGCATGATCTCGTTCTTCGTGCATTTTGTTGTAACACATAAACAGCAGTACGCCCTTCTCGAACGCGAATCGCAAAACATTACCGCCGCTCTTGAGTTTGCCTGTGAGTGCGAGAACTTCACACTATTCCTGAATGGTGTCAATAGTTTTGCGGACTTCTGGCTTGTGCGTGGACAGCACCAGTGCGCGGAACAATATCTCGATAAAGCACAGTCTATTGCTGAACGCATTGGAGATACACGAAACCTTGCGCTGACACGGCTACACCTTGCACGTATCGCCGAACTGCATGGTGAATTTAGACACGCAGACGCCGTATACGAGCGTGGACTTATTGCCGCGAGACAAAGTAACGATGTCGAGACAATAAGCATACTGCTCACGCGCTGGAGCGCGTTAATGGTTCATAGAAGTGAGTATAAGCGTGTCAAACCTTTTATAGAAGAGGGCATGGCACTTGCTCGTATCCTCAAGAACAAAAGCTTTATGGCGAGCCTGTTCAAGAGTCTCGGCGAGGTTGCCTATGCACACGGAGAATATCAGCATGGAAGTGACTGCTATGAAGAAGGGCTACTGCTTGCACGGGCCAGTGAGGATAACGAAATGATCAGCGCGTTGCTACAAAATCTGGGGGCATATGGGGTCCATCAGCATAACTATCAGTTTGCCCGGCAACGCTATGAAGAGGGGCTACTCCACGCGAGAAGCATCAAGCATCAAGAGCGTATCAGTGCGCTGCTTATGAATCAAGGCTTTCTCGCGATCCAGGAACACAACTATCTGTTGGCAGAAAAACTTTCATACGAGAGCCTGGAACTTGCCTACGAGGGAAAGGGTCGTTTTCGTATGGCCTCTGTACTACAAAATATAGGCATCATAGAGACTCTACGGGGACATCATATATTTGCCACACAGTGTTTCAACGAGAGCTACGAAATTGCCTGTGAGATTGAACACGCATGGGTAGCCAATGAGACGTTATGTGAGTGGGGCGAACTACACCTCAAATGCGGCGAGTGGACATTCGCCGCCGACAAGTTCGCACGCGTCCACAGGGCGGCGCAAACAATGGAGATGCCAGAACTCGTCGCCATAGCCCTGTTCGGCCTCGCTCGCGCCGCCGAGGGCCGTAGTGAGTACGAAATGGCACGTACATGGGGACATGAGAGTTTTGCGCTGTATGAAAAGATGGGGCACCCGAAGAGCGGAGAGGTAGAGGAGTGGTTGGAAACAATTGCACACATAACTGCTACTGAAAGATAGAGGCTGGCTATTAAAGAAAAGCGCCTTTTTCTTTAATAAGCAACTTCGTTATTAAAGGTTCCTTTAATAGCAGACTTCGTTATTAAAGAAAATGCCACTTTTCTTTAATGACGAATCTCTGTCTTTCAGGCCAAATAGTACCAGTGGTGTCGAGGGTTTGCAACTCTATGCCGACAAAATCTTTTATTTCTTTGTTCCTCACAGAAACCAGGAAATAATCGACATTCCCACCAGGAATACTAATCTCCGGTACAATATGCAATTCATTTCCAGGCTCATGCAAAGTAAGCAGATGCAAACAATCAATAAAAATTTGTCGGTAGTCTTTGTAGTTTTTTTCTAGCCCAATGCCACCATTATGATATTGACGCTTATTCCAATAGGGAGGACTGGTCATACAAAAATCAATAGATGCATTTGGTATATGCTCAAAGATAGAAAGTGCATCACCAAGCATAATAAAGAGGAGAAATATCGTTCCCTGCATTGTATATACGAAAACTGTTTGCGGGGATTGTAGTAACTGTGCCTATTGTGTCTCGGCAGATCATATACATTTCCTCGTTTAAGTACATTTTTACTGATTGTACCATGCTCTTACTACTACACTTAGCAAAACAGGACCGTATTCAGGTTATTCAAGAACGTCTCTCTATGTTATAATGGCTTGTGAACACTCGTTCTTATTATTATATCTCTCTTCTCTACTATTTGCTGGTCTATGGAGTTCTTTGCTATGCCTATACGTCAACTCGCGCCCGATGTCGCCGCGAAGATCGCGGCGGGCGAGGTGGTCGAGCGACCTGCCTCGGTTGTGAAAGAATTGATTGAGAATAGTATCGACGCGGGCGCGACGCAGATTCGCGTTGACCTTGCACAGGGTGGGCTGCAACTTATTCGCGTCACCGACAACGGCTCCGGCATCCCCATCGCTGAGCTACCGCTGGCACTCGCAAGACATGCCACCAGCAAGGTAGCGCAGATCGACGACCTGGAACATATTTCCACGCTCGGCTTTCGTGGTGAAGCACTCGCGAGCCTTGCCGCCGTTGCCGAAGTCACCCTACTCAGTCGGCATCGTGAGGCTGCACAGGGCGCACAACTTCATGCCGCAAACGGTGAGATGTCAGAGGCGACTACGGCAGCTTCACCGGAAGGTACGACGCTCACGGTTCGCAACCTGTTCAGTGCAGTCCCCGCGCGTCTCAAGTTTCTCAAGAGCCGCAACACCGAGATCAGCCACTGTCACCACCTGCTCGAACAATACGCCCTTGCCTATCCCGAAATTCGTTTCAGCGTCTACAGCGATGGCAAACAAATCTTCGCCACCCCGGGCGACGGCAATCTCAAAAGCGTACTGGTCGAGGTCTACGGACTACAAATCGCTGAGCAGATGGTTCCTACAGGTATACCTGCCGAGCCTGACCGCTCCGACGACCTGGAATATCCTATTGTGACGGGCTATGTGAGCCGCCCGACAAGTTATAAGAGTACACGCCAATTTATCTCATTCTTCGTCAATCGGCGCTGGGTCCTGAGCCGCATGCTGACCTCCGCCGTCGAAGGTGCCTATCACTCCCTCTTGCTATCAGGCCGCCACCCTATCGCAGTAATAAATATCCAGATCGATCCAACGCTGCTCGATGTCAACGTACACCCGGCAAAAACGGAGATTCGTTTCTTGAAAGAGCGACGTGTCTTTGCCGCCGTTCTGCGTGCCGTGCGGAGTGCCTTGCTTGAAGAACCCACGATGCCGCAATGGAACCCACGCACGACCGACACAACACATGATGTCGAAAGCGACGCATCCGAACATTCTCCTGACAACGAAACGTCACAGGGAGTCGAGGATAGCGTAGAAAACGATGGGGCACATTCTCTCCCTGCAACAGATGAGGCGGAAGAACTCATATTGCCGCCAGACAATCCTTGGCTCACTGTTACGGAAGAAGAGAGCGGCACAAAACCACCGTTGCCCTCGCGTCTCTGGCAAAATCATATCCATGCCAGCGAAAATGGGCGCGATAAAACGCTTCAAGTCCCTTCACAAACAGCAAACGAAGCGGTGGTAGAGACCGATTTATCACGTCCTGTGGACATTACACATGCCGACGAGGACGTGATAAATCGGTCTCTACCCAATTCGGCATCTGCGAATACATCTACGTTATCAGATGTTCCCACCGTAGGGACCGATTTATCGCGTCCTGTGGACATCACACATGCCGACGAGGACGCAATAAATCGGTCTCTACAGTTGGGTTTGACGTATGAAAAGCAGCAAAAACGTCATTTACCACATTTGCGCGTTGTCGGACAACTCTCACAAAGCTACATTGTGACCGAGGGTGAAGATGGCATGTACCTCATCGACCAGCACGCCGCACATGAACGCATTCTGTTAGAACGCATGGTAGCCGCAATGAAGGCACGCACACCTATCTCACAGTTGTTGCTCACACCAATGAACCTTGCGCTAGCACCGAGTGAGTTAGAAGCGATAGAGGAATATCAGCAGCAGTTGACACAGCTTGGCTTCTCACTTGAAATGACCGAGAGCAACACACTCTCAATACTGGCGGTGCCAACAATTCTTGTGAAGCAGATGAACATACGCTCACTACACGAATTGCTGCTTGAACTTACCGCACCGGACAATCTTGGTAACACGGAGACGTGGGAAGAGCGGGCACTGGCAAATGTGGCTTGTAAAGCGGCGATTAAGGCTAACTACTTTTTGACGGTCAGCGAGATGCGCGAGATGATCGAGCAGCTAGAGCAGACAAAGGCACCCTATAGCTGCTGTCATGGTCGCCCTACAATGGTCCATTTCGGCCTGTCCGCACTAGCGCACGAATTCGAGAGGCGGTAAAACATCATGTTGGCAGATATTCTCACCGCTGCCGCTAGCTGGCAGGCGGAACACCCCTTGCTGACTTATAGCGTGCCAGAAGAGTTCCAGACCGACCTACGTGCAGGACAACTGGTGGCGGTGCCTTATGGTGAGCGACTCGTCGAGGGTATTGTGTGGACAATCTCGCCTGATGAGGAAGATGTACTCATATTCGAGAGCGACGACGAGGTAGTACGTCCATTGCATGCCATTCTCGATCCACAACCCGCGCTGCTGTTCCATCAACGCGTCCTTGCCGAGTGGATGGCAGATTACTACGTAACTCCGCTCGCGTTTGTCGCCCTCATGATGCTCCCTCCTGGTTTGATGCAACGTTCACAGGTTGTGCTGCGTCTCGTCAAAGATGAAGACTCGCCTATCGAGGCGAGTGAACAGACACTACGCATCAAGGCATTGATTGGCTTGCTACTTGAAGAGGGCGAATTGGATATCGAGCGACTCAAGGAGATGCTGGGACCCAAACGCGCCAAAGAGGTACTCAAAGAGGCTCTCGAAAGCGGCGTCATCCAGCGGAACGCACAACTACATACACCACAGGCGAAGCCACGTACACAGCGTATTGTGCGTCTCATCGCTTCACCAGCAACGCTCAATACATGGCGACAAGGCGTCGAAGAGCAGGCAGTGAGAAACATGGCGCAGGCCGAAGCAATCGTTATGGCTCCCGACAATGTGCGGCGGCGTCCTGGTGGAAAAGCTGGTGCCAAAAGCAGTACGGGTCGCGCATGGGCGGTTCCAGGCGCGACCGCTACGCTGACGCTCTCGGAAGAGGACAAGGAGAGTTTGCTGGCACGTCGCCAACTTGCCGCCGTTGAACTATTACAACAGGCTCCTGCCTCCGGCCAATATTGGACGCCGGGGATGTTGTGCAAGGCATGTGAACTCACTGAAAAACAGTTACAACCGCTTGTGTACGAAAACATTATCACCATCGAGATGACGGAGACGCGACGCAATCCTTTTTTTGGACGTGCCATTCCAGCCTCGCAACCACTACCCTTGACGCCCGATCAGCAGCAAGCGTTGGAGCATATCCTCGGCGATGCCTCGCATCCCATTTTGTTGCATGGTGTAACGGGGAGCGGCAAGACAGAGGTCTATCTACAGGCACTGGCAGCCATCATCAAGCAAGGTAAACGCGGCATCGTGCTGGTACCAGAAATCGCCCTCACGACACAGGCGGTACAGCGTGTCGCGGGTCGCTTCCCCGAACGAGTTGCGGTGATTCATAGCGAACTGAGCGCGGGCGAACGCTACGACGAATGGCGACGCATTCGTGATGGCAAGGTCGATGTCGTGATTGGCTCACGTTCCGCCCTGTTCGCGCCCCTGCCCGATCTCGGCATTCTCATTCTGGATGAAGAGCATGAGGCCGCGTATAAGCAAGGTGAGCGCAAACCAACCTACCATGCACGTATGAGTGCGCTCACGCTAGGAAAAATCCTCGGTATTCCCGTTGTTCTGGGTAGTGCTACACCGTCGGTTGAAACATTTTATCGTGCCGAGCAGGGCGTGTATCGGCTCGTGGAGCTACCCGGACGTATCGGTGCCTCGTTGCCACCCGTTGAGGTCATCGATCTGCGTACAGAACTGCATACGGGCAATACCAGCATCATCAGTCGTCGTCTGCAAGAGGAATTGGAACAGGTGCTGAGCAAGGGACAGCAGGCCATTCTCTTCCTCAATCGGCGCGGCGCAGCAAGCTGTATTCTGTGTCGCGCCTGTGGCTATACCGCCATGTGTGATCGCTGTGATATCGCGCTGACCTACCATTCTACCGAGCGCATCCTGCTCTGTCACTACTGCGGACGCAAGAGTAAGATGCTACAATTCTGCCCCAGTTGCAATAGTTCGGGCATCCGCTACTTTGGTCTCGGTACCGAAAAGGTGCAGGATACCATTCAGAAGAGTTTTCCAGAGGCGCGTATCCTGCGTTGGGACAAGGACACAGCACGCAATCGCCGCGCTCATGAGCAACTCCTGGACCGTTTCGCCAACCACGAGGCCGATATCATGGTCGGCACACAGATGATTGCCAAGGGGCTTGACCTCCCCGGCGTAACACTGGTCGGCGTCATCTCGGCGGATATCGCTCTCAACCTGCCCGACTATGCCTCACCAGAACGCACCTTTACTCTGCTCACGCAGGTTGCGGGTCGCGCCGGACGTGGTGTCGATGCAGGACGCGTAATTGTCCAGACCTTCAACCCACAGCACTTTTGCATCGACGCCGCCTCACGCCACGACTACCACGAGTTCTATCAAGCCGAGATCGAGGCGCGACAACGCTACGGCTATCCCCCATTTCGTCAATTCGTCAAATTCACGTACAGCCACGAAAATCGGCACCGTTGCCAGAACGAAGCCTTGCTGCTCGCCGAACGCCTCAACGGATGGATCGTGCGCCTCCAACTCCCCAACACCGATATCGTCGGACCTGCACCAGCCATGATGGAGCGTGTCCGCAGCAAATATCGCTGGCAACTCATCGCACGTGGCCCAGACCTGCACAGACTCCTGAGAGTCGTCGATGCCCCCGACTGGGAGGTCGATATCGATCCTGTGAGTACAGTGTGAAAAGAAATTTTGCATCAAATAAGGAGATACTCTTTTCATGAATCATCCATCAACCACTCCAGAGGAGTATTTTTTAAGAATTGCTGAAGAACTTCTTAGTAATCCTGATGTAACCTCGCCGTTGAATGAACCGCTACCAAAGAAGGGCTTCGGCTCATCAGGATTAAAAATTCACAATAAAATCTTTGCGATGCTCGTCAAAGACAAGCTCGTTGTTAAACTTCCGAAACTCCGAGTGGATGGACTTATCGCCTCTGGATACGGAGAACGCTTCGATCCTCGTCACGATGGCAGATTGATGAAGGAATGGATAGCACTCGAACCAACATTCCAAGAGGAATGGTTGCCACTAGCGAAAGAAGCAATGGAGTTTGTGGCTTCACAACATTGAGGTGAAGCGCGTACAGTAATCTGCTCTTTTATTGCATCTGAGTGGTACAATAAGCCTAAAGTTAAGAACAAAAAGGATCGGACATTCATTGCAAAGCCAGTTAGGAAAGGACTAATACCCGTGAACGAAGCTCAGATCAGCCAGTACATCACAGAGACGTTTGGGGGCGTGGATGTTGTGGTCGCTTCGGGCGATAGTTTCTTCTTCTACAACCCGGATAGTAACGTGCCGCCGGATCACAGGTTTCCGTTTGTGACACTTGTGACGAGCGATATCAATGACCCGTTTTCCAATCTCAACCGCCCGTCTGTCTTTCGATTGAACATCGGCATCAGCAAGCAGACGTTTCGCTCGCTCTTCGGCGATCCCTCGCTCCTCCCTTCCGTCAAAGACAGCATGACAGAAAGCGGCGAGAACTCGAGCGGCTACGACTTCACTGCCCTGGATCAGTTGATGCCTCACCCTGTGTATGGTCGGATGTTATGGGTGTGCGTACTCAACCCCAGCGACGAGACGTTTGAAACGAAAGTGCGGCAGCTACTGGCCGAGGCTTATGACATGGCAGTGAGCAAGTACAAGAGGCAGGTAGCCCGCAGATAAGCTCCAACCTTGGAAGATGAAACCGTCGAGTCATGCCCGTGTGTCAAAAACATCCGCTTTGCGCTCTAGGCTGGTGCGTGGTTCATCTGTTTCTTTAGCGCGTTGAATGGCAGGGTCCCCAAAAAGGACGGCTGGGCGCAATAATTCGCAGGAACGAATGCTTCGTATCTCTTGTATATTACTGTTCTTACTACAACATGCGAATATATCAAATACAAGAGGCATAAAACATGTATCGGCTATTCAAAAGGTGCGTAGCAACATGACAGGGGCAAGCCCTGTCATGTGAACTTTGCTGCATTACATGTGATAGTATTACAGTTGTAGGTCTCTCGTAGGAACAGCAAGGAGCAGCAGAATGCCAGAAGTTTATGAGACACACAACAAGCGTATCACCCTCATCGACCTTAGTGACTGCCTCGATAACGCGACCTCAGCGTTTGAGCTGAACGCGCATAATATCGAATACACTACACCTGCTCAAGGTGTGGAGATGACCGATCATTTACTTGGGCTGGGACCAGCGTACTGGCCGAATGGTGTCGGGTGGGCAGTTGAGAAAGTGACGCTCTCGACCCATTCTGGTACACATGTCGATGCACCTTCTCACTATGGACCAGCACAGCACGGGAATACGCGCACTATTGATAGCGTCCCCCTACGTTGGTGTTTCAGCGATGGCGTTGTGCTGAACATGACGCACAAGCAACGTGGTGAAGGCATTACCAGCGAAGACGTGAAGGCGGAGCTACAACGCATTGGCTACACGCTCAAACCATACGATATCGTCCTTGTTCGCACCGATACCAGCAAACTCTTCAAACAACCAGGGTATGATATGCTGCATGCAGGTCTTCGACGTTCGGCCACTGAATGGCTCGTCGATCAAGGCGTGCATCTCATTGGCATTGATGCGTGGGGCATTGATCGCCCATTTGATGTCATGATGCAAGAGGCGAAGGCAGGCGAGAGCCAGTTCTGGGAGTCGCACCTGCTCGGACGCGAAAAAGAGTATTGCCAGATCGAGAAGTTGAGCAACCTAGATTCACTGCCACAACCATTCGGTTTTACCGTCTCAGCCTTCCCCGTCAACATTCGTGCCGCCAGTGCAGGTTGGAGCCGTGTCGTCGCCATTTTTGAAGAAGCCCTTGCATAACTGCTATCCTTCGACAATAAATATGATCTGCTTGCAGGTGTGTCACAATATACGCCTATATGCGTGTATGTAAGAAACATGCATGACCTAAGAGGGTGTATGAAGAACAGACGAGTGGGCGACAATCAGACGGCAAGTTTGCCAGCTTCTCAGGAAAGAGATGATAGGACATCCCGGCTCTCTGTCCTGAAGCACTCATGGCAATCAGCACTGCATATAGACCGCTCACAAATCACCGCCGTTCAAGCTATAAGAGGGACGATTGGCTTTGTGGTGCCGCTCGCGCTTGGGGTGGCAACAGGTCATGTAGTAGAGGGCGTTTCATTGGCAGGAGGTGCGGCAACGCTAGGGGCTGTCGGCCTCACCTACACGTATCGTGCTAGAACACGTACCTTGCTGCTGGCTTGTGCAGGCATTGCCTTCTCTGCATTTGTTGGCAGCATTGTTGGGCGCATTGATTGGTTAGCTATTCTCGTTCTTGGTTTGTGGGGCTTTGGCGCGGGACTACTTGCCGCAATCAGTCAACCTGCGATGGTGATTGGCATTCAGTCAGTGCTTGCTCTCATCATACTTACTCACTTTGCACTCGATCCTTTGCATGCGTTACTGCAAGCCCTGTTAATGCTCGTCGGTGCCTTATTTCAAACACTACTGGCAATTATTCCTTTCCCTCGACGATACACAACGCCAGAACGTGCTGCCCTTTCCTCCGTGTACCAAAAACTTGCCGATTACACTATCGACTCCGTAAAAGAGCAAAACAGGCGCGATATAAGAAGCTCGCTACTGAATGCGTACACCACGTTGGGTGATACGAACGTGCGAAGTCCGCAAGGCAAGATGTTTATTGCCCTCTTTGAAGAGGCAGAGCGTATACGCTTGCTTATCATTGCTTTGACAAGACTCTGCCTTATCTGTGCAGCGTTCGCAGCAAGAGCCAGAGACGCGCCGTGTACATCGCATAGACCCAGAGCTTGCCGAAGGTCTACTAGATGCGGCAGACCTCGTCGCGCAAGGTACCCTCTTGCTTGAGGCATTTCTAGTGGACAATCCCATCCATCATACACTACCAGAGACCACACCATTTACAAATGCCGTCGATGAAGCACTCCAAATACTCGCTACCAGCATCAAGAAGGAGCAGCCACTCGAAACATTTCCCAATCTAAAGGAGTCTTTATCTGCCCTGGAACATGCCGCACAATCTATGAACTCCTCCACTCAGCAGGTGACAACTATCGGCCTACAAATGGTGCTGACAGAGGCCAAAAGTATTGTGCGTAGTGTCAATACGATGAAACAACTGCTTGCGACACGGACGGAGTAATGATCTGTCGTCCGCCCCTATCCGATCATCTGTTGTTGAGATGGAGTGCCGCACGCGCAAGTTGGCATACTAGCGGCGCAACCTCCTGTAGGCTGCGCGTAGGTCCGGCTAGCGTATCAAAGGTCTCAAAGCTGCTCAGAGTGAAGAGAACATCAATGATCTCTTCAAGAGACGCGTCAGGAGGAAGGACCTGCTGCTCGACCAGCCGCTGTGTGATAACGCGTACTCCCTGCCGTCTCCGTTCGTCTCTTGCCCGTATCACCTGCTCAAAATCCGGGTCGAGGGCAGCCAGTGCCCGCAACCGACGTGTTACGAGCCGATCCGCGTCCCAGAAGCGGCTGAAGACCAGCAGGTACTGGTTCAGCACGTCGAGCGGCTCTGACTGACGGAAGGCGGTCGCGAGTTGTTCCATCCCACCCTTTGCTGCCAGGGTATCGCACAAGGCTTCGAGCAACCCTCTCTTCGAGCCAAACTGATGATAAATGGTCATGCGGGCTACGTCTGCCTGACGAGCAACCTGATCAATAGAAAAAGAGGAGAAACCATCACTCGCCATTAGTAATTCGCGAGCGGCACTTATGATGCGAACTCTGGTTTGCTCAGTGGCTGCCTGGCGCTGGCCGAGCCGATACGAACGAGGACTCATAGATGACTTGACCTTCCGACAATTCTATTGTATAGTCTGTATATCTAAATAAAAATTGGATAGACTGTCTATAGAATAGTCTATACGCAGGCTCCTGTAAAGGAAAGCCCTGCTTCATCCGAAAGGAGGATTACTTCCATGCCCCGACCATTTCGTTTTGGCCTTGTCGCGGCCCAAGCTCCCTCGCGTAGTGCCTGGGTCAGCATTGCGCGCCGAGCTGAAGAGCTTGGCTACTCAACCTTGTTAATCCCAGATCGCACAACCGTAGGAACTCTTGCCCCAATTCCGGCACTAGCTGTCGCGGCCTCAGTGACTACATCGCTCCGTGTTGGCAGTTATGTGTTCTGTAATGGGTATCGACATCCTGTACTCCTCGCCAGAGAAGCCGCCTCGCTCGATCTGCTTTCCGATGGTCGCTTTGAACTTGGCCTGGGAGCAGGCGTCTCCTCATCTGAGTTTGAACAGATGGGCATGCCATCTGCCAGTGCAAGTGCCCGTGTCGGCCAGCTTGAGGAAACCATTCAGGTGATGAAGCAGCTCTTCACGGAAGAGACGGTCAATTTCAGTGGGAAGTACTACACGATTACAGAGGTGAAGGGAAATATTAGACCTGTCCAGAAGCCGCACATGCCTATTCTCGTGGCAGGTGCAGGAGAACGGATGCTCAAATTGGCAGCCAGGGAAGCTGATATCATTGCTATCGGGTCAAAAATCACCACGCATGGGGTGGATCCAACAGACGCCCCGTTGGAGCAAAAGATTGCCTGGATCAAAGAATCTGCAAGCCAACGCTTCGCCGATCTGGAGTTGAGCCAGACGATCTTTGACCTGGAAATCACCGACAGTGAAGTTCCTGTCTCCTCCCAGGCAGGCGGTTGGTCTGTTCCAAAGAGACCACTGAGTACTGAACAAGCAGTTGCCTATCTGCTTGAGCAGCGAGACCACTATGGGTTTTCCTACCTGCAGGTCTCTGCACAACAGATGGAGAACTTTGCCCCAGTGCTTGTACAGTTAGCTGGAAAATAAAACAAGAATTCCACAAAACGGAATGCTCCACATCGTCACGGTTCGTCGTCTCTTAAACGTGGTACTAGAGATTTGAAAGGAGATTAACATAATGGCAGATAATGACAAGCTTAAATCCGGTGATCACGTCGAGTGGAATACATCGCAAGGCAAGACATCGGGCGAGGTGAAAAAGAAAATCACCGAGCCGACCGATATCAAGAAGCACCATGTGGCGGCATCGAAGGACAATCCCGAATATATCGTGGAGAGCGATAAATCTGGTAAAGAGGCGGCCCACAAACCCGAAGAATTGAAAAAAACAAAAGAGAAGCAATAACGTACCATGACAGGGGCAGCCCTGTCATGTCTCTCCCATGAGAAAAATATTACACACGCTGATAGCTCCAACTGACCATCTCACCATTGTTGTATGGCATGATACCGTGAAATGGATGTGGATCATCGTCGAAGACTAGTGGTAGAAATTTGTGGTCGCTGGGCCAGAGCGATAATGTTGGGATTTCGGTGAGTGATACCCATTCAAGTGTACCTTCGTGGTTTCCTGCTAATACCTCACCATGCCAGCTCTCTATGCGAAAAATAAAGCCGAACCAGTCCTCACCATTCTTACCAAAGCCAGGCCAGGAGATCGTTCCGCGTAGCATAGCGTGGTCAACGGTCAGACCGGACTCTTCCAGAATCTCACGGCGCAGCCCGCTCATAACATCCTCATTCGCCTCTAACTTGCCGCCCAGACCATTATACTTGCCATAGTGTATATCGTCAGGTCGCTTGTTACGGTGTATCATCAATACCTGTTTGCCATCCGGCGACAAAATATAGCCTAATGTAGCTAATACTGGTGTGTATTTCATAATTCTCTCTTTCCAAAGAATAATCATGGCACAGGGATGTAAGTGTAGGCACGCTTACATCCCTGTGCCATGATTATTCTTTATAATATAAATTCAGCCATTGCTTGGCGTCGCGTATCTCTTCATGAGTGATGGTATGTCCACCGTTATGCCAGTGCGCCTCGACGGTGGCACCTGCATGTTGGAGCAGTTGCACCAGTTGTTCCGTGTTCTGCATTGGTATGAGGGTATCACGACGACCAGCACCGATAAACACCCGTTTGCCAGTCAGATCGGGTATTCCCTCCGGCTCGAATGGCACCATCGGATGCAATAGCACAGCCGCAGCTAATACCTGTGGGCGCAACAAAAGCATACTCGCCGCAATATTCGCTCCGTTTGAAAAACCCACCGCGATTACCTTGTCGGCATCGAAACCATATGCTCTGCTCGCGCTCTCCACAAAGTCCGCGAGTTCGTGTGTGTGCTGAATCAGATCGGGAACATCGAATACACCCTCGGCAAGACGCTTGAAAAAACGTGGCATACCATTCTCTAACACATTGCCGCGCGGACTGAGTAGCGCGGCACCAGGAGCAAGCATACGTCCCAGGTCGAGCAAGTCGTTCTCATCACCACCCGTCCCATGTAGCAGTAGTAACGTTGGACTCTGCTGCCCCATTTGTGTAGCGGGGATGTAGTGGTGGGTGAAGCTTCCTATCCCTTTGTTATTATTATGTGGCATGCTGATTTTCCTTATGTGCCAATGAGAATATGTACTGGTGGTAGCTGTATCTTGTATTCGTCATGCAATACTATACAATACTTAAACAACCTAACACAAAGTAAGTATTATTTTATGTAACTGCCATAACCGAGTTCGGGGCGTCTTTTGTTTTTGTTATTTTATTTTTACGAGCAGTAAACCAAGGTAAAGAAGATTAGTGCTGAAGTTATAAAACGCAGTCATGTTGAAAAGATTGCTATGCTTTTATGGTAAAATGCAGACAAGATGCAGCTATGGAACGACCTCGAAGACAACTCACAGCCAACGATTCCTGTGGGACGCGGACGAACACGCCGTCTCACGGAACCCGTTGTCCTCGCATCACTACGCGCATGGCTCCTCGACGAGTATATCGCAGAATATTGCCGCTCGCTTGCGGCCACACGAATCTTCAAACGCTGCTATTTTGTCGATGCACTGGGCGTAGCCGCTAAAGGGCGTAAAGCAACTACCAATAACACTACTGCCTTACACCCCACACTGGAACCGATACATGCTCTGGCACAGACACTGGCACAAGAAAGCAAACCTATTGCTCTCTATGGTCTGTTATTGGCAGCCGGTAGCAGCAGACGGAAGGATGCTCGGCAGGCAAAAACAAAAGAGCTACGCATGCCCGCAGAGAGCGGTATCCTCAACGCCAGTTGGCTAGAGGTCGCTCCACAGATCATACAAAACATTGAGCAGTCACCAGCGATTCTTTTGCTCAATCCGTTTGGGCATACGATGTTTACAAGCGACGATCTCGCGCTCCTCTACAAGCGAACGGCCCCCACTGAACTCTGTCTTCTACTCTCACATAAGCAGCTAGAGACGCTTTTTCTTACCGCCATGCGCTCGCCCGCGCTTGCCATTACATTGACGGCGGTCCTGCGTACAGACCGCTGGAAGACGCTTTCGACAGAGGACGCTGACCGTAAAAAGACGATAAGCAGTATGATCGACCTGTTCGTCGCCTCGCTGCAACGTCATTTTGTATTGCCTATTCAGCAGATCACCTTACCAATCCTTACTCGCCCTGGCATGATTGAGGACATGCCCTATACGCTTGTTTTCGCCACACGCAGACAGGACAGTTTTGCTAGCATGAACGATGCCCTATGCCGCTATCAGCGTCTAGTATATGAGCGAAGTCATCGCGGCGTACTGGGCGAAGAATGGTTTGAGACGCAATATAAGGAGCGCGTCGAAACTGAACAGCAGCAGTTGCGTGAAAGTTTGTTGCAAAAGGGACGAGCGCAACGTGTGCGTCGCTGGCCCGATCTGCGCCAACAGGTGCTACTTGCTAACTTTGGGCACTTCCTACTGCGTGACTACGACGCGTTCTTACTTCAGCTCTTACATAATGGAGATGTGCGTGTTGAATGGAGACGTACATCTGCCGAGGGCGAAGAGGAGAGACTACCCGGCAACGACGATACATTGCTGTGGAACGAGGAAAAAAACGCTCCAAAAGAAAGAGGCGGTACTAGGGGGAAACATTGAGCATGGGGACACTCAATGTTATAGTAACACCTCCTAGAATAGTGTACGATAAAAATATGAGTTTAGTGGCATAAATGTGGAGAATTTTCAAGTCATCTCAAAAGATAGAGATATGACAGGGGTAGAGCTTTGTCTCCGTGCATAGTAGTGACAAAGCTCTACCCCTGTCATGTTCCATCTCGCGTTATGGCTTCATGGTTTTCTTATATGTCCTTCGTTCACAATACCACGCTCCACTAGATACCGTAAAAATTCTAAGCGTTGCTGCGGTGTTGGTGCAAGTAGCTCTTGCGTATTTGCATGAATCTCTTGTATCGCGTTTGGCTTCTCTTCTAAGATAGGGGAGGAGGTATTGTTCTCATCTACTATAGGTTTTGTGGATGGTGTCATCGGTGAAGAGGAACGTTCTTCAGAAGGCGGTCGTCCACTCTCAATCTGTGGCTCTCCCTCTAGTGGCTCAACGGCGACAGAGGTGATGCCTGGTTGTGCTGGCTGTGCATGTGGCCCATCGGCTGTGAAAAACAGCGTTTCTTGCGTAGTACTCTGCATGCGTGTATCAGAGGCTTGCGCGTAGTCAACTTCTGCGGATTGTCCCCAGGGCCACCACGCGAACAGGCTTTTCAGCCAACGTTTGATCCCTTGCGTGATCATGTTGTCTTTTGCCCTCATTGTCATAGGGATGACATCACTGTCATCCTGTTAATCACGCGCTACTAGGTCCGACATCGGAATGGTTACAAAACATACGTTGAAGGAAACATAGAGACATAGTAGCATACGAGGAGGAACCCGTCAAACATCCTCTTGCAAATTTTCCGCCTCCGTGCAATAATCAGCAGAAGAAGGAATAGTATTTCGCCCAAAACTGTTATAATGGCAAAAGACACAGGGCTTCTCATGGATGCTTTGTACCTTTTGCCTTTTTACGTCATTCTCTAAAAGAAGAGAAATCTTTTTCGCGTCTCCTATTTAGCACGATCCTGATCGTTTTTAAGAAAACGTATTTCCTACGAAACACTGCCCTGCGTCACTAAAGAGTAGACCTAAACGTATACATACCTATAGTTAAGGACAGAATTAGGAATAGTATTACTTATTGTATGAGTTGAGAGAGTTATGAAAAAAAACCATATTCAGCAAGAAATAGACTCTGACAAACACGCGGACGAAACTACACCGCAACAGGAGGAGCAACAGGAAACGCCAACTCCTGTCGATATCGTTAATCAGTCTAACCCCGACGAGGATTCAGCATTCGAGTCTCCTATGTTGGACGAAGAGAACGACGATGAAATGGAAGATGAGGAGCCAAGACGCCACCACCGTTTCAGCTTCGAGGGGCCTGCCTTCATGGAGCAAGAGTCACGTCGCCGTCGCCATGATGACGACGAGAATGTGACTATTCCAGAGGTATTGCCGGTTCTACCCCTCAAAGATGTCGTCGTCTACCCCTTCGCTATCCAACCTCTTGGCGTAGGCCAAGAACGTTCCATCCGTCTGATCGATGATGTGATGCACGGCAATCGGCTCGTCGTACTCGTCGCTCAGAAGTCAGCCGAGCTAGATCAGGCCGGACCCGACGACGTGTTCAAGATAGGCACCGTTTCTCGCATCGGGCGCATCTTTCGCATGCCCGATGGCACCATTCAGATCGCGGTACAAGGACTTGAGCGTGTCGATATCGGCGAGTTCACGCAGGAAAAGCCCTACCTGATGGCCCATGTTACCAACCGACCAGACGTACAGGAAGAGGATAATGAGACGGAAGCTATCAAGCGCAACGTCATCAACTACTTTCAGCGTCTCGTTGGTCTGGTGCAAAATGTACCAGAGGGAGTCGCCGCCGCAACACTGAACTTGGAAGAAGCTCGCCAGGTTGTGTACGTCATCGCTACCTTTGTACAGATGGACCTCGAACTACGCCAGAAACTGCTTGAACTTGACTCTGTACGCGAGAAGATGCAACAGCTCAGCACATTCCTCGCACACGAGCTAGAGATTCTCGAACTCGGTAAGAAGATACAGACCAGTGCCCAGGAAGAAATGAGCAGGATGCAGCGCGAGTATCTGCTGCGCGAACAACTTAAAGCCATTCAGCGTGAACTGGGCGAGGAAAGCGAAGAGCAGGCCACCGTCAACGAGCTGCGCGAAAAGATCGACGAGGCGAAGATGCCAGAAGAGGCACTCAAGGAGGCAAACCGCGAACTCTCGCGCCTCGAAAAGCTACCGACCGTTTCGCCCGAATACAGCATCATTCGTACCTATCTTGAACTGCTCGCAAGCCTGCCCTGGAGTACATCGACTGGCGAGAGAATCGATGTACCGCACGCACGCCAGATTCTCGATCAAGATCACTACGGTCTGGAAAAAATCAAAGACCGCATCCTGGAATACCTCGCGGTCCGTCGCCTGAAAGAGGACCGCAAGGCTGAACAGGTCGAGCGTGCAAAAGAGGCGGTTACTATCGAAGATGGCATAGAGACCGACGATATACGCCCAACGCAGCCGCTACAATCGCAGCAGGTAGCGCGCCAGATCAATCGTGAACCAATTCTGTGCTTTGTTGGCCCGCCAGGAGTCGGTAAAACATCGCTCGGCCAGTCGATTGCTCGTGCTCTTGGGCGCAAGTTCGCACGTATGTCGCTCGGTGGTATCCGCGACGAGGCCGAGATTCGCGGCCACCGCCGTACCTACATCGGAGCGATGCCTGGCCGCATCATTCAGACCCTGCGCCGTGTCGAGTCCAACGACCCTGTGATTATGCTCGACGAGGTGGACAAAGTGGGTGCCGATTGGCGTGGTGATCCCTCTTCGGCCCTGCTTGAAGTGCTGGACCCTGAACAGAACTACAATTTCCGCGATAACTACCTTGACCTCTCCTTCGACCTGTCTAAAGTGATGTTTATCGCAACCGCGAACTCGTTGGAGCCGATTCCCGCGCCTCTGCGTGACCGTATGGAAATTCTGGAATTGTCGGGCTATACCGAGGTGCAGAAGGTCCATATTGCCCGTAACTACCTGTTGCCAAAACAGCTTGAGGCCAACGGTTTAAACGAGGACGAACTGATCGTGAGTGATGAGACGCTTGGCCGTATTGCGCGTGACTATACGCGTGAAGCGGGCGTGCGTAACCTCGAACGCGAGATTGGGTCGTTGTCTCGTAAGTCTGCTAAGCAGATCACGGAAGGCAAGAAACCGCCAATCACCGTCACACCGGAGCAACTTCCAGACTACCTGGGTCGCCAGCGTTTCTTCGAGGAGGTGGCGGAGCGCATTGATCGCCCTGGTATCGCTACTGGTCTCGTGTGGACGCCTGTAGGAGGTGAAATCATCTTCATCGAAGCGGCAGCCATGCATGGTAAAGAGAATTCCTTGACGCTTACCGGACAACTCGGCGATGTGATGAAAGAGTCTGCAACAGCAGCTTTGAGTTATGTGCGTTCAAATGCAGCCGTGCTGGGTCTGTCCCCAAATGTTTTCGAGGACCAGAACGTTCACATCCACGTTCCTGCAGGAGCTATTCCAAAAGACGGACCATCTGCAGGTGTCACGATGGCTACTGTTCTCGTCTCGCTGGCAAGTGGACGCAAGGTGCGCTCGGATGTGGCGATGACTGGCGAGATCACGCTACGAGGCAAGGTCATGCCCATTGGTGGCATCAAAGAGAAGGTTCTTGCGGCCTACCGCTCCGGTATCCGCACGGTTATTCTGCCTAAGAAGAACGAACAAGACCTGCTCGAAGATATGCCAAAGGAACTCCGTGAGCAAATGACCTTCGTCTATGCTACCGATGTTCGCGACGTTCTCGAAGCCGCCCTCGAACCTTTGGAAGTCAAGGGTGAGAAGGCAGCCAACGAAAATGGCTCACGTCCCAAACGACGCAAAAGCGAGAAAGCCGCTGCGAAAGCCTAACAAGTTTTCTAGTAAAAAAGATGGAGATGAGTTGCGAACGGTGTATCGTTCGCAACTCATCTCCATCTTTTTTACCACCTCAGCCTCTCTTTCAAGCTCACATAGCGCGGGTTGCCGATCACGAGATGATCCAGCAACTCGATATCCAATAACCTTCCGGCATCCACAAGTTGGCGCGTCACCTCCATATCTTCGGGCGATGGTGCTGGGTCGCCGCTTGGATGGTTGTGCGCGACGATAACGCTGGGGCAGTTGCGAATAACGGCGGGACGAAATATTTCAGAGGCTCGCAACACGGAACTATTCACCGTTCCCTTGTAGCGCGTGATGTTTTCGACAACGTGATTTTTTGTGTCGAGAATAAGGATACGCATCTCTTCATGCGTCAAATACATCATATCCATACGTACAAGATTGGCCGCGTCGTCCGCCGACCGAATCTGGTACTTCTCCTCCGTCGAAACTCTCCCTAGTCGCTTGCCAATCTCTAACGCGGCCAGCAACTGCGCGATTTTTGCCTCCCCTAAGCCATGCTCATTATTGAGTTCACCAAAGCTCACGCGTGCCAGCCCTTTGAGTCCCCCATATTTCGTGAGGAGCTTTGCCGCTAATTCAAGCACGTTGTCACGCTGTGTACCCGTTCGTAACACAATTGCAAGCAATTCAGTTTGTGAGAGACTTTCGGCTCCCTCGTTCCGCAAACGCTCACGTGGCCGCTCTTCGGGTGGCATGTCATGCACGGTAGCATGATATTCTAAACGTCTCGGTGAAGTCTTCTCGGTCGTCTTTTCAATGGACTGGGGCTGAGTCGTGGTGAGCGCAGTAATTGTCGAGGTCATAGTACAAGCTAATCTCCTTCCATACCGTTTGTACGGCTTCGTGAGATTGAATGTACAGTAAATCAATCAAAAATGCAAGGGGTAAAACTAGATATTTGTAAATTGCATCGTTTTTGTAGGAGACAAGCACATACACGTCTGCTTTGACGTGAAAAGCATCTCTGCTTTTTTAGCACAACGCGACAGAAGCCCCTGCTTTCTAAACATGGGGTCCTTCACCGTTCATAATACAATATACGGCCACAATTGGTGCATGTTTGTAGCTCGGGACTAACACGTACATGCTGTAGTTCGCTTGGGGTTAGAATCACACGACACCACTGACACGAACTCTGCTCAACTTTAGAAACGGCTCGCCCCTGCTTTGTACGGCGCATCCCATCGTATCTTTGTAGCAGATCAGGAGGAATGGTCGTAGCAAGTTGTGTCCGTTTGACCTGCGTCTCTTGCTGGCGCACCTCTAATTGCTCTCGACGACTCGTAAGAACTAGGCTCTCCTTTTGCCACTCTTCTTCCACCTGTTGTAGTTCGCGCAGCCTTTGTTGTACCGCTTCCTGCAATGCCTCGGTAGAGTCCATTACCTCCAAAACCGCCTCTTCCTGGCGATGATGCTGGGCGCGTAGTCGTTGCACCTCTTGCTGCAATGTGCTCAGGTCCTTTGAATTGATACCATTCCCCCCGTAAAGCCGCTGCTCCTGTGTGCTAAGACGACGACTGATGTCTTCCAGTGACCATTCAGCATCCTTCTGTGCCTGCTCCCCTGTATGGAGTTGTTGCTGTGCATTAGTGTAGGCCATCCGCGCCTTGTGCAACGTGGAATTTCCTTGTAGGGCCTGCGTTACACTCTGCTTCTCTGCGTTTATGCGGTCAAGCTCAAGGTCAAATTGCTGCAACTGGAAAAGTGTACTTGTTACCTGTGTTGTACTCATATGTCGCAAAATCCTCCTTTTCGGACAGATACCTGTGTAACATCGGACTACTATTGTACTGCTTGTGTGACATAACTGCAAGTAGCAATGAGGGGATGCTTAGGCTTATTCAAAGGTTTGTTCGGTCGCCCGTTGGGATTCTCTCGCTCATTCTTCTTATTTGAACAGTATTGACCCTTGTGGTCGCTCGTCGATATTTTTTCCTCGTATAATGAAGGCAACAATATGCTATGGAGGAAAAACAATGGCAGAGCAAGAGAATACTACTGAACAACCTGTAGAGTCAGCCTTTCGCCCCCTCACACGTGCCGAGCGACGTGGACTCTGGTTGAGAGAATACGAGGGACAGGATGTCGCGCTACAAACATGGGTGCGTTTAGTAGAGCAACAACAGGTGGAGATTGAGGTGATGTTTCAGATGCACGGCCTGCTTGTCTTCGGCACCATGATTAGTACCGCGACGTATGCACAATTTTATATTGATCTTTATGAAAACATGTATCGTCAAGAGGCTCCTGAGACCGCTGATGTGTTACGCGACTACTATCAGGCTCTTATTCCGCCCCCTGATCAACCCGAAATAGGGGCAGAGGGTCTGCCCTTTATCTTTCGTCATGCCCACTTACGCGCTACAACAATCTTGAGTGCGGGCCACAGAAGTAAGGTCCCCTATTGGCGAGGCAAATTGAGCGACATAGACGCCTTTGTTATCGGTGCGAGCGCGAGTGAATAAGATGTATATTCGTACAATGTGCCATTTCGCGAATGCGAAATGGCACATTGTACGAATATATGGGAGAAACTATGGGTTGATCTGTACGGTTGTGCCGATAGGTGCCCAGTTATAGAGCCACGCCGCCGTGCCAATAGGCATTGCAACACAGCCATGCGTACCCCACTGCCAGCCGAACTGAGGGTCATAGTGCCAGCCATTGGTGCCAGGACCATACACAGAATGCCACCAGGAGTCATGCAGGAAATAACCACCTGCTCTCCATTCCAACGCATAGTTGATGTGGGTTGGCGCATACCAGTACGGTGATCCGTAGGGCCAGGGTGAGTAAAACGTCGTCGGACTCAGCTTGGCGAAGACATGGTAGGTGCCTGTTGGCGTTGCTAATGCAGGTCGCCCACTCATGATCGGCGCATTGAAGACTTGCTTGCCGTTCTGGTAGGCATAGAGCCACTCATGGGACAAACTTACAACGATGACTTTTGGGCCAGAAGATGGAGGTGGTGAGCCACCGCCGCCATTAGAACTGATCGCAATCAGGCCGCCGTAGATGTAGAGGGGCGAACTACTGAGGCTTGAAATGCGATACCATGTGGAGATGCCACCCCAAACAACCTGTCCAGAAACAGAGGCATAGATCGTGACAGTTATATTTGGAGCATCGGTAGCTACAATCGCACTACTTGTGTTGGTGCCGGTACGCACGCGCGCGTATCCTGTGGTATAACCCGACTGTGTACTCGTAGCAGTGGTAGCAGTTGTGCTTTGCGTTGCTGCATACGAGTTGGGACTGGTGCTAAAGGCCAGACAGAGGGCCAGTAGCATCGCAAACGAGATCGCATAAGAGGTTTTCTTGAGTAAGCCATACATAGGTGAGTTTCCCCTTTTATAGAAGAATAGTGCCCTCTATTATGAGTATATCCTGTATACTCAATAAGTACAAGTGAAATGCCTCACATTTTCAAGTACGCGGTGTCAAAGCGCAAAAAGAGGTAGCGGGACCTGACCGAACGCGTTCGGTCAGGTCCCGCTACCTCTTTTTGCTTCCAACAATAAGTGTTAAAACAGTGATAGCTGTTGTGGTGGCTCTTCCTCTTTTTTGGCCTGTTCAGTAACTGGTTGTGCCTCGATAGCTATGCGCTCTGCTTCTGCAATGATCGTCGGTATCTTTCTAAAATCTTCACGAATTACATCTTTGAGGCTTGCTTGATGGAGACCGGCGGCGGGATGATACATCGCGATACATACGCGCCCTTTGACCTTACGAGCGTGCCCATGAATTGTGCTGATCTTCTCACTGCCGAAGAACTTTGTCATCGAGTAACGACCCAGTGTCACAATTACCTGTGGCTGGATTGCTTCTATCTGCCGATCCAGGTAAGCGTTACAAGCTTGAATCTCTTCGGGCAACGGATCGCGGTTGTTTGGTGGGCGACATTTGACAACATTGGTAATAAATACATCGGCACGTTTCAACTGAATGCTCGCTAAAAGTTCATCCAGAAACTGTCCAGCCGGACCAACAAATGGACGACCTTGCTTATCTTCATGAAAGCCAGGACCCTCACCAATAAAAAGTATCTTGGCACTGGATATGCCTTCACCAGGTACTGCCTTGGTACGCCCCTTGCAGAGATTACATTTTGAGCAGGTAGAGACCTCTACGGCAACTTCCCGTAATGCCTCTTCTGACGACATAACCATTGTTTCCTCTTCTAAAATATATGTATTTTTCAAAGCAGAGTTGTCCAGGTCCGATACTATCGGACCTGGACAACTCTGCTTTTCTCTTCTTACCAGCGACGCTCAGGTGGGCGTTGTCCAAACCCTCCATCACGGCGCGGACCATTGGCGTTGCGGTTGTTTCCACCTGGACCCATTGGGCGGCGTTGTCCGAAACCACCACCACTACCACCACCACTGTTCCGGTCGCCATAACCGCCACCGCTACGGTCGCCGCCACGATCTCCGTAACCGCCACCACGATTGCGGTCACCTCCGCGATCTCCGTAGCCACCACGATCTCCGTAACCGCCACGATTTGGGCCACCACCTTCGCGATTACCACCACCGTAGCCGCCACGATTCGGGCCACCACGATTTGGACCACCACGACTCGGGCCACGCTCACTCTCTAGCTCTGCTTGCGAAGGCATCTCGCCGCTCAATGCAGCGCGACGCGAGAGATTGACGCGTCCCTGACCATCAACTTCAATCACCATAACGGTAATTTCATCACCGACCGAGACAACGTCTTCTGGTCGCGATACCGGATAATCGGCGAGTTGCGAGGTACGAACCAACCCTTCTTTACCAGGGAGAATTTCGACGAAGCAACCAAAATCAACGAGGCGGCGTACCGTACCTGTATAGATGCGACCAACCTCAACCTCTTCGGTCAGGCCACGCACGGCATCCATTGCAATCTGCATTGCCTCGCCAGAGGTTGCGGAGATATTGACGGACCCATCGTCCTCGATGTCAATCTTCGCGCCACTCTCCTCTTGAATTTTGCGGATCATCTTGCCGCCAGGTCCGATAACGGCACCAATCTTATCAGGATTGATCTTAATGGTCTGGATACGTGGCGCGTACTCCGACAAATCCTCGCGAGGAGCGTCGATTGCGTCAAGCATTTTTTCCATGATGAACATGCGACCTTCGCGAGCCTGCTCAAGAGCCGTTGCCATAATCTCGTAGGTGATGCCCTTGACCTTGATATCCATTTGCAGCGCGGTTACGCCATCAGCCGTACCAGCAACCTTGAAGTCCATGTCACCCAGAGCGTCTTCGATGCCCTGAATATCACTCAACACGGCCCACTTGCCCGCTCGCTCGCCTTCACCCGTGATAAGACCCATTGCTACGCCTGCGACAGGTGCCTGGATAGGCACGCCTGCATCCATGAGCGCGAGTGTAGTGCCACAGACGGAACCCATAGAGGATGAGCCGTTCGACGAGAGGATATCCGAAACCGCGCGAATTGTGTAAGGAAACTCGCTCTGCGGAGGAATAACCGCCGCGATAGCACGCTCCGCTAACGCACCGTGTCCAATCTCACGACGACCTGGGCCACGCATTGGCTTACTCTCACCAGTTGAGTATGGTGGAAAGTTATAGTGATGCATAAAGCGCTTGTTACCGCCAAAGCCGAGGCCATCCAGTATCTGCTCATCACCAGGGGAACCGAGCGTGACGACACTGAGTACCTGGGTTTGACCACGCGTAAAGATGGCCGACCCATGTGTGCGTGGTAGTATACCAACCTCACAACTAACGGGGCGAATCTCCTTCATACCGCGACCATCAGGTCGTGTACCATTGTCCAGAATGTTGTTACGGACATACGCTTTCAGTTCTTTTTCGTAGAAGGTGATGATATCCTTCAAACGGTCTGGATACTGTGTTCCTAGAGCGGTAATCAATTCGTCCTGTACTGCATTTAGCGCGGTCGCCCGTGAAGCCTTATCGGGGCTATGAAGTGCAGTCTCAAAATGTGGTAGCACAAAGGCAGAAACTTTTGCTCGTAAGTCTTCGTCAGTCGCCGGTGGGTTGAACGAACGCTTTTTCACGTTCACATTCTGTATCAACTTCTCCTGCAGCTTGATGATCTCTTGTATTGACTCTTGCCCAAAGCGCACCGCTTCCAGCATCACATCTTCGGGTAGTTCTTTCGCGCCAGCTTCTACCATCATTACCGCATCAGACGTACCGGCGATGGCGAGATCAAGCCTGTTATTAGCTACCTGTGATTCAACGGGGTTGATAACCAATTTATCGTCTATATAGCCAACGCGCACTGCTCCAACGGGGCCAGAGAAGGGGATATCTGACACGCTGAGAGCAGCCGAGGCACCAACAATGCTGAGAATACCAGGATCATTTTCTTCGTCTACCGAGAGAACGGTAATCACAACCTGTACGTCGTTGCGATATCCTTTGGGGAAGAGAGGACGGAGAGGGCGGTCAGTCAAACGGGCAGCGAGGATAGCATGTTCGCTCGCTCGACCTTCACGTTTGATAAAGCCACCAGGGATTTTCCCTGCGGCATACATACGCTCTTCAACATCTACAGTTAATGGGAAAAAGTCTATGCCTTCACGAGGCTCGTTACTTCCAACGACCGTTGCCAGGATGACGGTTTCGCCATAGCGCACTAACACTGCGCCACTGGCCTGCTCTGCTACGCGACCGGTCTCAATACTCATGACCCGACCACCTACGACAGCTTCTTGACGATGAATCATATTTCCTCCGACTATTTAGCACCTCAAACGTATTGCTTATCTCGTCTCTATCCAGTATGTTCTTTTTGCTACTTCCTCAAACATCTGGAGGACAAATTCTTTCTGTAATTCCATGGTACCGCATCCCTATTATACAACTCTTGTCTCGTTTCGTTTGCTATAATACAGCTCTGCTACGCGGCTTTCTTCGTTGAACATTAGACTGTTCTGTGAGGATGTTTTTGTCTACCTGATGTTAGCGTTGGTCTCTCGTCTCTCTTCGTCATACTACGTACAATACATATTATTGGGGAAAACATAGAGTAGCGGTTCGGCGCGGCGCAAGCTCACATATGTCGCTGGATACTTAGTACGCCGACCGCATCAACTCTATAATTAGTGGCGCAAACCGAGCTTCGCAATAAGTGCGCGATAGCGGTCCGGGCTTTTCTTACTGAGATAGGAAAGCAAACGTCGGCGCTGTCCTACCATCATGAGTAGGCCGCGACGCGAGTGGAGATCGTGCTTATGCACTTTGAGATGCTCGGTCATCTGATTGATACGCCGTGTCAGAATAGAAACTTGTACCTCTGGCGAACCTGTATCAGTCTCATGCACACGAGAATCTTCGATAATTTCTGTTTTTTCTTCTAAAGTCAATGCCACGCTCTTAAATCACCTCCTGTTCCTAAAGTTAGGGAAAGACGACTAAGTGAAGTACCCCGTAGCGAGAAGCTAGGAGCTTCTACACAGTCCTTACAATGGAACGTACCCATTGGAGTTTGTGTTGGCCTCTTCCAGGCCGATGTTCATGACAATCTCGATGGAAGACCTGTAGGTACTGTCCATGTCAACGATTGGTACGCCTTTCATCCCCACATTTCAAGCGTAGGGAGATTTCGGCGCGACTATGCTAACTTCCGCATTATAACATGGATGCTCTACAGAAGCAATTTATCTGTAACAGGCTTCCTTGCTTAACACTACATACATGGAGGTGAGCATGCTCACCTCCATGTATGTAGTGTTACTTAACTGTAACTTTTGCGCCGACTTCTTCCATCTTTTTCGCAATGGCCTCGGCCTCGTCCTTCGAGACAGCTTCCTTGATGGCCTTTGGCGCCTCGTCAACAACGGCCTTTGCCTCTTTCAGGCCGAGTCCGGTCAACTCACGTACAACCTTGATGACGTTGATCTTGTTGGGACCAACCTCTGTCAACACGGCGTCGAACTCGGTCTGCTCTTCAACTGGTGCTGCGGCCTCGGTTGCCACGGCAGCTCCACTGGCGGCTGGTGCGGCTGCAACGGCTGCGGCTGCGCTCACGCCCCACTTCTCCTGAAGGGTCTTGCTCAGTTGGACGAGTTCGAGAACGTTCAACTTCTCGATATCTGAGATAATGGTTTCTACGGACATTTCTTTTACTCCTCTTAATGAATGCTTACTCGGTAGCTGCGCCACCGTTTAACTGGTCTGCATGTGCTTGTAATACATAACAAAGATCGCGTAATGGTGCGGTCACCAGGCCATAGGTTGTTGCCAGGGGACCTTGAATGATGCCGAAAACGTTGGCCTTCGATTGCTGCTTGCCGCCGGGCAGTTTAGCCAGATTCTCAACCTGATCGGCGGTCAGTGAACGACCACCAAGAATACCCGACTTGAGTACAACTACCTTCGATGTACGGATATAGTCAGAAACCGCCTTCGCTGCGCTCACTTCGTCATCAAAGCTCCATGCAACTGCCGTCTGACCATTGAAGATACTGTTATCTACCTCGGTCATGTTGTTGCGCTCTGCTGCGATACGCAGAAACGTGTTCTTCGCGACCTGAAACTCCAGTTTGGCAGAACGCATCCTGCTACGCAGTTCGTTCATGTCTTTGACGTTGAGACCCTGGGTTTGCACCAGAATCGCAAGCGTTGCACGACCGAGCTTTTCAGTTAATTCTTCAATCTTCTGTTGCTTCTCTTGGGTTGGCATGAGTTACTTCCTCCTTCCCAGAATATATACAAAAAAATCCTTCGGTTCCTCATAAAACCGAAGGCGATGCGTATTTCTATTATGCAGAGCTATGTACATCTCCCTCTGTTCCATGTGCATGAAAAATCGTGGAGATACAACACAGCCATGTGAAATAGCCTTTACCACCTCGGCAAGCTGACATATGTCATTTCGGTGCTCATTAGCATACTTGCTATCTTCGGTTGATTGTGATTGTCGCTAGTATACAGGGTTCTGTGTATAATAGCAAGTCCCTGGCATAAGTGGGTAAGGAATATGCGATTGTGGCGACTGCGACACGTCACAGTCGCCACAATCGCATATTCCTTACATTTTTGTTACGGTTTCAACGCCGTCGCAGTAGCAACATCAAGGCGAATGCTTGGGGACATCGTGGACGAAAGGACAACACTCTTGACATATGTCCCTTTCGAGCCTGATGGCTTGGCACGCATCACAGAGTCAACAATAGAGGAGATGTTTGTCATCAATGCCTCTTCGCTGAAAGAAAGCTTACCCGCTGGAATGTGCAATAAGGCGGTCTTGTCAACCTTAAATTCAACGCGGCCTGCTTTGACCTCTCGAATAGTTTTTGCAAGGTCGAATGTAATCGTACCCGCTTTAGGGCTAGGCATTAAGCCGCGTGGTCCCAGTTTCTTACCAAGACGACCAACTTTACCCATCACATCAGGGGTAGCAATCGCAACATCAAAGCCAGTCCAATCGCCCTCAATCTGCTTGATGATGTCATCGAGGCCGACGAAATCCGCGCCCGCGCTCTCGGCCTCCGCAACCTTCTCACCTTGTGCGAAGACCAGCACCTTCACTTCTTTTCCAGTTCCGGCTGGTAGCATCGCGACGCCACGTACCATCTGATCAGCGTGACGTGGGTCTACGCCGAGCTTCATGTGTACTTCAACTGTGGGATCAAATTTGACATAATTCATCTTTTTGAGCAGTTCGAGTGCTTCTTTTGGCTCGTAGAGCTTCGTGCTGTCAATGAGCTTTTCAGCCTCATTATATTTTTTTCCGTGCTTGACTGTCATGTTCTTAAAAGCCCTCCTTGAGGCTAAACAACCGCAGTAACTTTCGGGCAGGACTAGTCGATAGTGATACCCATGCTTCGCGCCGTACCTTCGATCATACCTTCGGCACCCTCGATGCTGATGGCGTTCAAGTCTTTCATCTTCAGCTCGGCAATCTCACGCAACTGGGTACGATTGATTGAACCAATCTTCGCCTTGTTGGGTGTTGCAGAGCCTTTCTCAACATTGATTGCCTTCTTCAAAAGATCAGGTACAGGTGGTGTCTTTGTGATAAAGGTAAACGAACGATCTTCATAAATGGTAATTTCAGCTGGAATAACCATTCCAGCTTGATCTGCTGTTCGTGCGTTGTATTCCTTACAGAACATCATGATGTTGACGCCCTGCGGACCAAGTGCAGTACCGATTGGGGGTGCTGGGTTAGCCTTCCCCGCCGGAATCTGCAGACGAACTACAGCCTTGATACGCTTTGCCATGTTCTTTCAAAACTCCTCAGAAAACGAATTAAATCTTCTCAACCTGTAGAAAATCTAGGACTACTGGTGTTTCGCGACCAAAGAAGGAGACGAGTACAGTAACCTTGTTCTTATCCATGTTGACATCGCTGACGCTGCCAATAAATTCGGTGAATGGGCCATCGATGACACGAATACTCTGGCCTTTCGTGAAACTGACCTTGGCTTTAGGCTTCTCAGTTTCTTGCGTGACCTGTTTCAGTATTGTCTTCATCTCATGCTCTTGCAAAGGGATAGGCCGCGTGCCAGAGCCGACAAAGCTCGTGACGCCTGGTGTGTTACGCACAACGTACCATGCCTCGTCGCTCATCACCATTTCTACTAACACATAACCTGGGAACGTCTTACGTTGCACTGTACGCCGTTGCCCCTGCTTGATCTCTACCTCTTCTTCCATTGGCACGATGATGCGGAAGATCTTATTCCGCATATCCATTGATGTGATGCGTGCCTCAAGGTGAGTTCTTACCTTGTTTTCATAACCTGAGTACGTGTGAATGGCGTACCATGCACGCTCAGTTCCTTCTGGATTCGTTGTTGACGGATAATTTACCGCCTCAGCATGTTCTATCTGCCCATCATCTTGAGTATGCCCAGTTACCACGGCGTTTCCCTCACAATTCCTGGTGACAAGACCACGCCACTTCCACAAGTTGCGTGTTCTCTCTACCCGATATACGCCTTACTTGCCGCCGCTTATCAGTACGAAGAGATTGTATAATCCCGAATCTACCGCGAACAGTGCCAGACCAATGACCAGTGAGAGTACAATGACGATGAGCGTCATATTTCGGGCCTCTTCAAATGTAGGCCATGTCACTTTATGGCGAAGTTCGTAGTAAGCTTCAAACACGAACCGCCCAATGCGGCTATTGCGTAAACGCAGAAACCATGCTGGTTCTCTGGTATCACGCCGCGCTCTACTTTCTTGCACTGTGCGTTCCTTTTTCGGTTCGCTACGCAATGCAGTACCAGTGCTTTTAGCTGAGGGTTTGCTTTCTGGCTTTGCCAACTCTTTCGCACTTTTCGCTTCACTACGAGCCATGTCACTGATGCTCTTAGTTGCCACTTTGTTTTCCGGCTTCGTCGTTGCTTTTGCGTCTTTACCTTCATCGCGAGCCATTGCACTGATACTCTTCACGGGCTGGCCTTTTTCGCTTGTCTTGACGGTTGCTCGCGTAGTCTGTGAAGCTGGACGACTGGTATTTTTTTTCTTGTCAGCCATTTTGTTTGCCACGTTCGACCTTTCTGGACCAGGAATTAGTAGCCATTAGATACTTCGCACTCATAAACATTGTGTCTATACGGCACTCTACTTGGTTTCGCGGTGCGGGGCATGAACCCGACAAGTGGTACAAAATTTTCTGAATTCGAGACGCTCTGGATTGTTCTTTTTATTCTTCGAGGTGGTATAGTTGCGGCTTTTGCAAGTTGTGCAAGCCAGTGTAACCACGATGCGATTCTCTTTGCCTTTGCTTGCCATGTTTCTCTCCGTTCTGGCTCTGGCTTGATCCGCCATACAATAATGACAATATAACTTTGAAAACTAATTCGGCTATGGCATATAACGTATATACTACAAAATATTTACCACCGAATCAATACGTTGGGACTTTTACTTACTATACGAATGAGAAAAGCAATGGGCGCAAAATCCTTATTGCGCCCATGCGAACGTCTACATTCGGTTTTAGTTTTCGATCTTGGTGCAGATGCCCGCCCCAACGGTACGACCACCCTCACGAATGGCGAACTTGACGCCTTCTTCCATCGCCACCGGCTGGATTAACTCCACCGTCATCTCGATGTTGTCCCCCGGCATCACCATCTCCACCCCCTCGGGCAACTTGATCGCTCCCGTCACGTCCGTCGTGCGCACATAGAACTGCG
>JAABUQ010000088.1_pt1 | contig 175467 bp, 173 predicted proteins | sample 5560001 | NCBI WGS metagenome assembly JAABUQ01 (sample SAMN10711888, study PRJNA513371) | rock metagenome | isolation source: Antarctica rocks | place: Antarctica: Victoria Land, Finger Mt nord | collected 2015-12-18
TACGCGTCGCTTTTGCACGCACCTCGAGATCCGGGGCCGGGGAGTTTGATGGCATTGGTCATGTCCTTCACGCCCTCACTAATTATGCCCCTGTACGTGGCCTCACCTCATGTTGACACGGAGGGTAACGGGACGATTCGACGGATCGACTTGTTCCGCCGTAGCGATCAATACGAGCGGCACGGTATCATTACGCTCAGCTCCATTTCCGCTGGAACATGTAATTTGTTACTAACATTTGACGGGTTCCCTGACTATCCGGTGCAAGTTACGGTCGATTAAGCACCGTTGTGAAACGTTGGAGATCGAAAGCGCGAACGACGGAATTTCGGCCTTCGGTACGGGCGCGCTTTGTGACGACCAACAACCTCTGACTCCTTAGATTACTGGCGTCCGCCGAAGAGCGAGCCGAGGACATTTCCGACATTGCTCTGACCGCCCGCCTGTTGAGCCCCTTCGAGGGACGGTTCGTGATAGGTCATCGACTGCAAGCCGATCCGGCCGGGACCGTAAAACCGGTTGAGCGAGAGCGCCGAACCGCCGACGAACGCTCCGAGCGCGCCGAGCAGTCCGCCGGCGCCTTGCGATGAGAGCACCGACACGGTGTCCATCCGCACGTTCGCATCTTTCCAGAGCCACGCGCCGGGTTCAACATCGAGCATCTCGCCTGGACCGAGCACTTTTTCGAAAACGTTTCCGTAGCCGTGAAGCAACAACACGCCTTCACCGGCTTGCGCCGTAAACCGGTCGATGAAGATACCCGAGCGCGAGAAGAGCACGTTCGCGATCCCGGTTTGAGAGAAGAAGCTGTAATCGACGTTGCTCGTCGCGAGCAAGAACTGATGCTCGCGGACATCGATCGCTTGGCCTGGTACGAGCCGCAGCGCCACGACCTGCCCCGGAGCCTCGCGCGAGAACGCGATATTGCCTGGGCCCTTCGCCGTCGAGATGAAAATCTGCAGCCCGGAGAAGAAGCGCTTCGCCGCATTTTGCAGGCCCATAAAGCCGAGCGTAACGGTGGGCTGTTTCCACAGCAGCGTGTGGTGTTCGAAGTAGATCGTTTGCTGGGTTCCGAGTTCGACGTCGACGACCGGCACGAGCTCGCCCTCAACCTTGATCGTCATGTCGCCCGTGCGGATCGGCTCCCGCGGGTTCGCACTTTCCGGTACCGGCTCGCGGTATGAGCCGACTTGCGTGATCTGCGGCGCCGGAGCGCCACAATGTGCGCAAAAGCGTGCACCGGGAGCAAGCACGGCTTGGCACGTCGGACAGTTCATTCGGAGGGCCTCGCGCGTCGACAAGAACGTTGCCGCTGGCTTCGCCACCGGCCATCCACCTGTTTTCTACATCATGAAACTATGATTCTAGGATGTGAATGACGGGTGGAGAAGGCTCGGGCGATGGCAGCGAAAGTACCGGAACGCCGCGGGCGGGCGACCCGCGCTAAAGCCGTCTACGTTCCGGCTGACCCGGTCCTGCGTGCCTTTGTCGATGAGTTGCATTACGGTGCCGGACGCGGGGCACGCACCTGCGAGGCCTACGCCCGGGACTTGGAGTTTTTCGCAAGCTTCCTCGGCCGTGATATCGCGCTCGCCCAGCGTTCGGATATCAAAGCGTTCGTCCTCGATCTCGCCGGCAAGCGGCGTTACCAGCCGGCCGCGATCCGCCGCAAACTCGTCGCGTTGCGGCGCTTTTTTCGCTACCTCGTCGTCGAAGCCAAACGCGACGACGATCCGACGGTCGGTGTCGAGGCGCCGAAGCTCCCCAAGCGCCTGCCGATCGTCCTCGACGAGGATGCGGTCGCGCGCTTGATGCGCGCACCGGCGGCGGCCGGACAGACGGAATTCCAACGCCGCCGCGATCGCGCGATTCTCGAAGTGCTCTATGCCAGCGGCATCCGCCGCGCCGAGGTCGCAAGCCTCAACCTTCCCGATGTCGATCTCAAACGCCGCGTCATGCGCGTCGTCGGCAAGGGCGACAAGCAACGGGTGGTGCTGATCAACGGAGCCGCTGCCGAGGCGATGGGTCACTATTTGGCGCTGCGACCCCGGACGCCGGACGAAGCGTTCTTCGTCGGCCGGCGCGGTACGCGTTTGGGCGTTCGAGCGGTTTGGGAGATCGTCAAGACATTCGAAAAGCTCAGCGGAATCGCACTACACGCGTCGCCGCACGTGCTGCGTCACTCCTTCGCCACGCACCTTTTGGAGAACGGCGCGGACTTGATGACGATCAAAGAGCTTCTCGGGCATGAAAGCCTGGCGACGACGCAGATCTATACGAACGTCTCGGTGGAGCACATGCGTAAGACCTACGACGACGCACATCCCCGCGATAAACGAACCGACCGTTGACCCCGAGGGCCGTCCGTATCAGCGAGCTTTAGAACACTTCACGCCCGCGCCGGCCGATAACCGTGGAGATGGCTCGCCTAGCGCGGACCCTTCGCAGCAACGGAGCGCCGGCATCGAAACAACGCGTGCAAATGCTCGGGCGGTTCGCCTGGGTCAGTCTGCTCGTCGTCGGCATCGGGTTCACCGCCCTCGGACTCTTCTCCGTCGATTCGACCTTGCGTGTGACGGCTGCTACGCGGCGCTTGGTCACGATCAGCGACGGCTGGAAACGCGTTCGATTCTGGATCATCGAGGAGGAGACGCGCGAGCGCAAATATGTCATCGAACGCGCTCATGTCGACCGGCCGTACCATCGCGTCGCCGTCGATTCCGTTGCGAAAAGCGCGCGCGACCTCGAGCCCTTCTCAACACCCGCGGACGTCAAGACGATCGAACGGCTCCTGGCCGATAACGCCGCGTATGGAGCGGCGATGCGGCAGATGTTCGATGCCGTCGATGCGCACGACGTGCGGCGCATCGCCGCAATCCATCGTGCGGTCGATCCGGCCTACGATCGGATGGAACATGCGGCCCACGACGCCGAGGCCCGGTACGGCCACGCAGCATATCTCGCCTTGGCCTCGCTCGAACGGACGGAATTCAACATCGCGCGCGCGTTCCCCATCCTGGCCGTGCTGGGTCTGCTCGCACTCGGCACGTCCATTCTCGTCATTCGCGAATATCGCCGGCGTTCCGATGCCATCGTCCGCCTGCAGGTTGAAGCGCTGGAAGCGGCTGCGCTCGACGACGCCCTCACGCGATTGGGCAACCACCGCGCCTTTCGCGCGGCCCTCGCTGTCGGTAAACGCCCCGGCGACGACCCCGCTCTCGTGCATCTGGCACTGGTCGATATCGATCATTTCAAGAAGGTGAACGATCGCTACGGCCACATCTACGGCGATAACATCTTGCGCAGCGTCGGTGAACTACTGCGCGAAGCCGCGCGACACGCGACGGCCTATCGCATCGGCGGCGACGAATTCGCGCTGGTCTTCCGTGGCGTCGGTGGCGCCGAAAGCTTTGCCGAACTCGAAGGTCTGCGCGCGCGGGCGCCGGAGCACCTCAACGGTCAAACACTCAGTATCGGCGTCGCGACATTCGATGTACGTGAACCCGATTTAGCGGCAATTCACGAGCGCGCCGACGTTGCGCTGTACGAGGCAAAACATCGCGGCCGAAATAACGTCGTCCGCTTCGAATCGGCACTCGTCGCGTCGTCGTCGAGTTTGTATGTGCGTCGCCTTGCCCTCGAACGCGTTCTTGCCCAAACGAGCCCATATCGCGTGGTATTCCAACCGATTTGGAGGCTCGATGGGCGGATCGACGGGTACGAGGCGTTGACGCGTTTCGGGCATGAATTCGCCTCGCCCTTGGACGCATTCGACGTCGCCGAACGTCTCGACCGTACGCCGGAATTGGATCGGCGCTGTATCGATAGCGTCGCAGCACAGCTCCCGAAGCGTTTCGCGCAGCGACTCTTCCTCAACGTCTCCGCGACGACCCTCGCTCATGAGAGCGTGGCCATCGCCTGCTTCGAACGCTTCGCGCGCATCACGGGGCTCGCACCGCATCGCATCACGATCGAACTGAGCGAACAGACGCGCGTTTCGCCTTCGGCCATCACGTGCATTGCAAATCTGCGGTCGCGCGGGTTTCGCATCGCCCTCGACGACACCGGGAGCGGGAACGCCGGCATGGCGATTCTCTCCACGGTCCCGCTCGATGCGATCAAGGTCGACGGGCCGCTCCTCGCAGCAGCCGAGACCGACAAGCGCGCCTACGCCGTGGTGTCGGGCATTCTGGTCGTCGCGGACCATCTGGGGTATCAGGTCGTAATCGAAGGAATTGAAACCGCGGCTCACATTGCGCGCTGTTACGCCTTCGCTTCACGGCATGATATGGCGGACCGTTTCGCGCTACAGGGGTACGCTCTGGGCCTGCCCGGGGCGATGCTCCCCGATGAGTCCGTGCGGCACCCTCTTCTGGCTCCCTTTAGCGAGCGTAACGCGTCGGTTGCGATTTAGGGGACGAAGCAGAGATGATCGGGCGTTTGCTTCGCCCACTTCGCAGCGGCACGAGCCGGCTTGCCGGCAATGATGCACGCATCGCGACCGCAACGACGATGGAGGTGTCGAGTGCGGCCTTCCCAAGTGCAACGACGATGCCGCCGCCGTATCGAAGTCTCGCCGGCATCTCGCCGCCGCTGAGCTGGTCGAAAATTGCCCCGGGCGCCTGCTCCCTCGTGCTCGTCGTGGAGGACGTCGACGTTCCGTTCCCGGCGCCGCTCGTGCATGCGATCGTGTACGGCCTAGCGCCGGGCGACGGCGCTCTCGCGGCCGGTGCGATCCCTAAACTCCGGCCCGGTAACGCGGCCCGCACCGCTGACGGCTGGCTTGGGCGCGGCGCCGGAATCGCTCCCGGGTGGGTCCCCGTCACGCCGATCCCCGGCCATGGCGCACCGCTATGTGTTCCAGGTCTTCGCACTCGATCGAGCGCTCGAGCCCTTTGCGAAGCCCCCTTCGAAGCACCGTCTCCTCGCCGCGATGGCGGGTCACGTTATCGCACGCGGCGCGACGGTTGGGCTCGCCGAGGCCTAGGCCGAACGCCGCTCGAGCATCGCCTCACCTGCAGCGTCGTCACGCGTATCCTGATTGTAGAACGACGCGCCTTGACGACCGGCGGCCGCATCGCGTGCAAAGGTGATGAGATGGTGGCTCACCATCCCGATGTGAAACATCGCCTCCACGTTGCCGGTCGCAAGTGTTTTCTTCGCCATCCGCCAGAACACGTCGCGATAGTCACTCAATAAACCAACGCGCACGAGCAGATTTCCGAGAATCCGTAGCGCAAGCACAATATTGCGAAAATTGACACGCTGTTTACTATTGGGCGGCGTGATGCGATTTGGAAAGACATGGTCGAGATGGTATTCGAAGCGGCGATAGAGGGCATCCGGTGCGTACGCCTTGGTGAATGTGTGGCGCCACATCGCGACCATCTGGTCGTACGGCAATTTGAAGCGAACGTTCGATTCGCGCCCGGGTTCGTCGATCAGCCGTCCTTCCGCTTCGAGGCGGCGATAGAGCGGCGTGCGCGGCAGCGCTTGCAAGAGGTTGATCGTCAGCAACGGGATATGCGAGACCTCGACGAATTCAAGAATTTTTTCCGCCGTGTCGGGCGTATCGGTGTCGAGGCCCATGATGATGCCCGAGACGACTTCCATGCCGTAACTATGGATGATCCGCAGCGCCTCCAAGATCGGCATCTGATCGTTGTGACCCTTATTCATCGCTTTAAGAGCGGCCGGGTCCGGCGTTTCGATACCGCAAAAAATGGTGCAGAAATAGGCTTCACGCATCATCGCGAGCAGATCCGGCGATTTCGCGATGTTGAGCGTCGCTTCGCAGGCGAGCTGCACGGCGAAGCCGTTGCGCTTCTGCCAAGCGACCAAGTGCGGTAAGAGCTCTTTTGCGGCCTTGCGATTGCCGACGAAGTTGTCGTCGACGAAATAGATCGCGCGTTCGCCGCCGCTGGCGAGAATCGCATCGAGCTCGGCGACGATCTGCTCCGGCGTTTTGAGGCGCGGATTGTTTCCGTAAAGCTCGGGAATGTCGCAGAATTCACAGCGGTACGGACAGCCGCTCGAGAATTGGACGCTGCCCAAAAAATAGTGCGAGACGTCGATCTTATCGTACGCCGGGACCGGAAAATCAGCCAGCGGATGGCGCTCTTTGGTTTCAAAACGGACTTGCGCGCGCGGCCGTTCGACGGACTTTGCCAACGAGGCGACGAGGGCGTCGGTCGCATCACCGAGTTCGCCGACGTGTAGGTAATCGAAATCGGGATAGTACTCGGGACAACCCGAGACCGACGGTCCGCCAAGCGCCGTCACGCGGCCGTAGAGGTGCGCGCGACGATTGATATCGTTGATCTGCGGTTTCTGAATGTGCATGCCGCTGACAAAGACGACGTCGGCCCACGAGAAATCGGCGGCGCTCGCGCGGCGCACGTTCTCATCGACAAAGCGAACGTTCCAATTTGCCGGCATATAATTCGCGATGACGAGGATGCCTTGCGGCGGCATGAACGCCTTTACGCCCACGAACGGATACGCGTGCTCGAACGTTCCAAACGACGGCGAGTAATGCGGAAAAACGCACAGAACGTTGCGCGGCGCCTCCGCCATCGCGCGCCTCATCGCACGCCGCGGCAGGTGAACGCGAGCCGCCGCTTGCAAAACGGCGATTCGAGACGTAGTCGGCCAGCACGCATGCGCCCGTCTGTGCCGCGCACCATTCGCAGTCCTGCGCTGCAGATGTCGCTTTGGTCAGGTGACACAACGTGTCGCCGGGCGACGTAACGTTCTAGAAGCCGGCGCACCCAGAAAGGGCGGGCACGACCCAGGAATGCTAGCTACCTCTGCCGAAGCAACGGAGCGCGCGGCGCTCGCCTTCGCGCGTGCCATCATCGGTCGCGTATCCCGGACGTTTGCAATCGGTATCACGGTCTTGCCGGGCGATCTCGGTAAAGCCGTGCTCGTGGGATATCTGCTCTGCCGGATCGCCGACACCGTCGAAGACGATGGCACGGCGACGGCGGAGCGCCGACAAACACTACTGGCGCGCTTCGAAGCCTGCTTCGACGACCCGGCCCTGGCCGAAAGCTTTGCGGACGAAGCATCCGATATCGCGGCCGCCGATGCGTATCTGGATTTGCTGCGCGGGACGAAACTCGTTTTCGACTTGCTGCATTCGCTGCCGCCCAAATCGGCGGCAGTCGTGGAACGGTGGACGCGTGAGATGACGGCCGGCATGAGCGAGTTCGTCGGCCGCTATCCCGGCGGCATCCGCATTCAGACAATGCCGGAGTACCGCCGCTACTGCTATTACGTGGCGGGCACGGTCGGGCATCTGCTCACCGACCTCTGGTACTGCCATGCGCCACTGGTCACCAAAGGTCATCACACACGCCTGCTCGTGAATTGCGAAGCGTTCGGCGAGGCGTTGCAGACGATCAATATTCTCAAAGACATCGCCTGGGATATCGAGCACGAAAACGCTGCTTTCGTACCGGAAGATCTGCTTCGCGCGCGCGGGTCGAGCCACGGCATGATGCTCGAGCCGCAGCGGCGGACGCAAAATCGCGAAGCCCTGGTCTCGCTTGTCGAGCTCGCGCGCGCCGATATTCGTAAGTCGCTCGACTACTTCAACGCCTTACCGAAGATGGCGTTTCAAATCCGACTTTTTTGTTTGTTACCGATCCTGTTTGCCGTCGCGACCCTGCGTGAAATAGAGACGTCGTCTGCGATGTTGGAATCCGGCGGCGGCGTGAAGATCGACCGCGGCGAAGTGCGGTCCCTGATCTTCGCAGGGTCGCTTTCGACGATCAGTAACAAGACAACGGGGTGGCTCGTTTCCAAGACCAGCCGGCAGCGCTTCAAGCTCGGGCTGGCCAAACCGTAAAACGCCTCGGGAGTCTCTCCCGTCTTGCGATCGACTTCCCGCGGACGACGATCGTCCTGTGGGCGTTGCTTTCGATTACGGGCGCATGCGCATTTTTCAATCTTAAACTCGCGCTGTTCCCCGACATCGCGTTCCCCCTGGTCGTCGTCACGGCGTCCTCACATCAGAACGATGTCACCGAAAACGAGCGCACGGTTACGGACGCCCTCGAACGAACGCTACGCCCCATACCCGGTCTGACACGGATCCACTCGCTGACCTATCCGCAGTACGTCGTGATCGATATCGCCTTCGACGTCGGCATGGCGCTCGAAGGGCGCCGCTCGCAAGTTGCGACGGCGCTTGCGCGGATCTCGCTCCCCGCCGGCACCGCGACGGAGATTGCAACGATCGACCTCAACGAGACGCCCGTCGTCACGTATGCGCTCACGCAGCGCGGCACGTCGCTCGCGTCACTCGCGCGCGTCGCCGAACGCGACATCGCGCCGCGCTTGCGCGGCCTGCCGGGCGTCCTTCACGCACATGTCATCGGCGGGGTCGCGGCCGGTGCAAACGCCTCCGCGTACCGCTTCGACGGCTCCCCCGCCGTCGCAATCGCCGTCGTCAAACGCGCTGACGCCAATACGCTCGAAGTCGCCGACGCCGTGCAATCCGCGATCCGCGTGCTCGATGCGGCACACCCGGAGCTGCGCATCGTGCGGACCTCCGAACAAGCCACCTACATTCGCGAGGCGACGCAGGCCACGCAGGAAGCGCTCGGCATCGCCGTCGTGCTGGCCGTCATCGTCATCTGGCCGTTCCTGCGCGATCTGCGCGCGACGGCGATCTCGGCGATCGCGATACCGGTTTCGCTGCTCGGTACCGCGTGCGTGATGTGGCTCGGTCATTTCAATCTCGAAACGATCACGCTGCTCGCGCTCGCGCTCGTCGTCGGCGTGATCGTCGACGACGCGATCGTGGCGGTCGAAAATATCGTGCGCCATCTCGAGGCGGGCGAAGTACCGCGCGTCGCCGCGTACCGCGCCAACGAGGAGATCGGCTTGACACTCGTCGCGTCGTCGCTAACGATCGTGGCGGTTTTCTTACCGATCGGGCTGATGAGCGGTACGCTCGGCCAATTTTTTCGCGCCTTCGGGATCACGGCCTCCGCCGCCGTCCTCTTCTCCTTACTCGCGGCGCGAACGCTCTCGCCGACGCTTGCGGCGTGGATGTTGCGGGCGCGCAGCGACGGTTCCCGGTTCGAAGACGCCGACGTCAATCGAACCGACCGGTATGCGCGTTATCGTGCGTTGCTCGGCTGGGCGCTCGCGCATCGGCGTGCCGTCATCGGCCTCGCGGCACTCGCGTTCGTCGCCGGAATCGCACTCATTCCGTTCATCCCCAAGGGGTTCATCCCGCACCTCGATCGCGGCGAATTCCGCGTGAACTTTTCAACTCCGCTCGGTACGAGTCTGGCCGATACGGAGCAGGTCGCCGCGGCGATCGAACGGACGCTGCGCACGCCTGCGCTGATCGCGCATACCTACACGACGATCGGCGCTCGCAGCAACGCTACGAACGTGGGCACGATCGACGTGCATCTCGTCTCCGGCCGGCGCCCGACGACCATCGATGTCGAAAACGCCGTGCGCACGCGCATTCCCGTTCTCGACGGCGTCGTGACGACCGTTGACGACGTGCCCTTCGTCGGCTCCGACTCGGCAAAGGCGCTGCAGTTCGCGCTGGTCGGCAGCGATCTCGAACGGTTGCGCCGCGTCGGTCGCCTCTTCGAACACAAACTCCAGCATGCACCCGGCTTCGTCGACGTGAGCGCAAGCGGGCTCTCCGACGGCACGCCGTTTTCGGCGATCGAGCATCTCGACGGACGACGTGCCGTCGGTATCACGGCGGATCTCGTCTCGAATTTGCGGCTCGGCGATGCGAACGATCGCGTTCTCGCTCTCGCGCGGACCATGTTACCCAAAGGGATTTCGTTGCGCTTCGGGGGCAGTTCATCCGACGCGCTCACGACGTTCCGGGAATTCGGCATGACCCTTGGGCTCTCGGTGCTGGCGATCGTCGTCGTGCTGGTCGTGCTTTTCCGCAGCTGGGTCGATCCCATCGTGATCACCGTCTCACTGCCGCTTTCGATCGTCGGTGCGCTATTCGCGCTTTGGGTGACGCGGGCGGAGTTCGGGCTCATCTCGCTCATGGCGGTCATCTTCCTTTTCGGCTTGGTCAACAAGAACGCGATCCTCCTCGTGGACCGGATCAAACGTTTACGCGCGCTCGGCTTCGCGCGGCCCGAAGCGATCGCCGAAGCGGGTGCACAGCGTTTACGGCCGATTCTCATGACGACGGCCGCGACGATCTTAGGCATGGTGCCGATCGCACTCGGCTTTGGAGCCGGCGCGGAATTGCGCGCACCGATGGCGGTCGCGATCATCGGCGGTCTCGTCACCTCGACCCTGCTCAGCCTCATCGTCATCCCGGTCGCCTACACGATCTTCGATGATTTCGCGCAGCGTGGGCGGCGATCCCAATGAGCCGCTCGGCCTTTCTCACCGGCGGCACGGGCTTCGTCGGCGGGAATCTTGCGCGCACGCTCGTTGAAGCCGGCTGGAATGTGCGCGCGCTCGCGCGGCCCGGCAGCGATCGGCGAAATCTCGACGGGGTCGGGGTGAGCATCGTCGCGGGCGATCTCGACGACGACGATCTGGCGCGCAAGATCGGGCCCGTCGACGGTGTTTTTCACGTCGCGGCCCGATACAGTCTTTTTCGCACCGAGCGAGCGGCCCTGATGCGCAGCAACGTCGCCGGGACGCGCAACCTGCTCGCCGCCGCGCGACGTGCGGGCGCCGGCCGGACGGTCTACACGAGCTCGGTCGCGGCGATCGGAGTCAAGCACGGCGCCGCGGCCGATGAAACGTTTCAGAGTGCGCCCGAACGTCTGATCGGCGCGTATAAGCTTTCGAAGTATCTCGCCGAGCGCGAAGCGATTGCCGCAGCGCAGGCCGGTCAAGATGTCGTTATCGTCAATCCCACGACGCCGATCGGCGCCTGGGACCGCAAGCCGACACCAACGGGGGAGATTTTCGTGCGGTTCCTCAGCGGCAAGATGCCCGGCGCAATTCCGGAAACGGAGCTCAACTGGGTCGATGTCGCCGACGTGGCGCGCGGGCACCTCGCCGCTTACGACAAAGGGCGGAGCGGCGAACGCTATATATTGGGGGGTGAAAACCTTCCGCTGCGCGGCCTGTTGCAGCGCGTGGGCGCACTCGTCGGGCGTCCGGCGCCACGTTACACGCTTCCAACGTGGATCCCGCTCGCCGCCGCATATGTCGACGAAGCGTTGCTTCCGTGCTTCGGTCATACGCCTACGATTCCGATCGACGGCGTGCGCATGAGTAGGGAGTCGATGTACTACGATACGTCGAAAGCAAGACTTCAATTGGGGTACACCCCCGGCCCGATCGACGAAGCGATTCGCACAGCGGTTCGCTGGTTCACAGACAACGGCTACATCGCCCGGAGATAATCAACAACACACCATGGCAGTGACGCTCAAACAAGCGGCGAAAATCGGCGGCTACGTCGTCGCCCAGAAACTCAAAGGCCGTAAAAAATTCCCGCTCACGCTGATGCTCGAGCCGCTCTTCCGCTGCAACCTTGCGTGTTCTGGTTGCGGCAAGATTCAGCATCCGGTCGAAGTGCTGCGGCGTCATCTGACGGCTGAAGAATGCTTCGCTGCAGTCGACGAATGCGGTGCGCCCGTGGTCGCGATCCCCGGCGGCGAACCGCTGCTCCATCCGCAGATCAAAGAGATCGTCGAAGGTCTCATCGCGCGTAAGAAATTCGTATACCTCTGTACCAACGCGTTGCGGCTGGAAGCGAGCCTCGATAAGTTTACGCCTTCGGAGTATCTCTCGTTCTCCGTCCACCTCGACGGTCTCAAGCCCGCGCACGATAAAGCCGTTGCACGCGACGGCGTCTTCGAGATCGCGGTTGCGGCCATCAAAGCCGCCAAGGCACGCGGCTTTCGGGTGACGACCAATACGACGATCTTCAACGACGCGAAACCCGAAGACGTGCGCGCATTCTTCGATTTCGCAACCGACGAACTCGGTGTTGACGGCATGATGATTTCACCCGGGTACCCGTATGAAAAGGCGCCCGATCAAGAGCATTTCTTGCACGCCGCACAGACCAAGGCGCTCTTCAAAGAGATCTTCGCGCCCTACACCGCAAAGCAAAAGAAGTGGAATTTCAATGCCAGCCCGCTCTTTCTCGATTTCCTCATGGGTGAGAAAGATTACGACTGCACGCCGTGGGGCATGCCGTCGTATAGCCTCTTCGGCTGGCAGAGACCGTGCTATCTGCTGGGCGAAGGCTACACGAAAACCTATAAAGAGTTACTCGATACGACGGATTGGTCGGCATACGGGCATAAGAGCGGCAACCCCAAGTGCACCGACTGCATGGTGCACTGCGGCTTCGAGCCGACCGCGGCCGACGATTCGATAAAGCTCGGTAACATCTGGCGTTCGATGACGACGGTTATCGGAAAGAATTAATCGACTGCAGATGTGATCGATACGATCTTCGTTCCGCGCGGCGCGGAAGAGCGTGCCGTTCGCAAGGCACTGGCGCGCGCGGGTTGTCCCGTGCGCGTCGTCGTTAGCGGGATCGGCCCGCTTGCAGGCGAGCGGGCCGCTCGCGAAGCACTGGCCGGACCGACGCTCGACGCCGCGCTGGTCACGGGCTTGTGCGGCGTGCTCTCACCTGCCTTTGCCGTCGGCGAGACGCTCGTCTATGGCGAACTCGCCCACGCGAACGAGCCGACCTTTTTCCTCGATCGTGCGCTTTCGGGACGCGTCGCCGAGCGGTTGCCGAGCGCGCAAACCGGGATTCGGGGCCTCGGCTCCGACCGCGTCGTGACGACGGCCCGCGAAAAGCTGCGGCTCGGGGCACGCTATCATGCGCAGGCCGTCGATATGGAGAGCCGTGCAATCGCAAAACGCTTACAAGCGCGTCGCGTCGCGGTCTGCGTCGCCCGGGTAGCCAGCGACGGAGCATTCGACGATTTGCCCGATCTCGATATGGCGCTCGACGGATCCGGCGGAATCGATCGTTTTGCCCTCGTGCTCGCGATGCTCCGGCGGCCGCTTGCGGGAGGCCGTCTCGCTCGAAACGGTAGCCGGGCGCTCGCCGCGCTCGAGCAAACCGTGTACGCGATCGTCAGCACCACAACACCGCCTTGACCGACAACGTACAGGGTTAAGGCGGACTTGCTCTAGGACGAGTACGTGCGTCCTTTCCACGCGCCGCCGCGACGCAACGCATGAGCGAGCGCCGAGTCGATCGTCATCGCCGTGTATAATAATGCGGTAACGGGCAACCCGAGCGCGGCAAGCGGCCCGCGGCGATAGAGCGCGGCTGTCGGTAGATACGCAAGCGCCATGACCGACCACGCCAAAGCACCGGCGAGCGCGAGTGGCCGCTTGCGGCGTGCGAGACCCGCGAGCGTTGCGAGCGGCGGCACGAGGTAGAGAAACGTCATTCCGCCGACCGCGGTCGCCACGTTCGGATACGACCGGCCGAGCTGTTCGAAGGCCGTTCGCGCGACCATGTGCCAGAGCGGCCGGAGGCTATCGTAGCGACGCATGCTCGTAGTCCGCGTCGTGAGGCCCAGATACATGCCGCCGCCGCTGCGTTTCACTTCTTCTGCGAGCGCGCAATCGTCGATGAGCCGGTGCGCGATAGGTGTGAGGCCGCCGATACGTTCGAGCGCGGCGTTCGAGAGGACGATGCAACCGCCCGCGGCTGCCGCCGTCCTGTGGCGCGGGTCGTTCGACCATGCGAACGGATACAATTTTGCGAAGAAAAATACGAACGCCGGAACGAGCAGCGCTTCCCAGGCGCTCTCACAGCGCAAACGTACCATCAGCGAAACGAGGTCGAGTCGATCGCGTTCGGCTTTCGCGACCAGCGCCGCGACGTTATCGCGATCGTGAGCGACATCAGCGTCGGTGAACAGCCAATAGTGCGGCGTGCCGCGCGTCGCCCGAACGTATGCGATCCCGCTATCGAGAGCGTTCAATTTTCCGGTCCAGCCGGGTCCGAGCGGCCGGGCCGCGATCGTCGTTAAGCGCGGACGTTCCGGTTCGGCGGCGATCGCTGTGCGCGCGCGTTCCGCCGTGCCGTCGGTGCTGCCGTCGTCCACGAGCGTCACCTGCAGGCTACCCTCGAAACGCTGCCCCACGAGCGACGCGATCGCGGGTGCGATCGTTTCCGCTTCGTCACGTGCCGGGACGACCGCCTCGACGACGATCCCGCGCATGTCGGGCGCCGCACCGAGGTGTCCGTCAGCGCGCGCCTCCCAGAAGCGTCCGCGTCCCACGAGCAGAAACACCCACGCTGCGGCGGACGCGAGCGTTATTGTAAGCGACGGCGAATACTTCACGACGTGACGAACGTTCGAACGACGCCCTGCCTCGCCATGCCGCGTGCGGTCTGATGCGCATCTGCGTTTTCTGTGGTTCGAACGATGGCGATAATCCGGCGTTTCGCGCGTCCGCGATCGCCGTCGGAGGCGCGCTCGTCGCACGGGGCTTCGGCGTCGTGTACGGCGGCGGACGCGTCGGGCTGATGGGAACGGTCGCGGATGCCGCGCTCGCTGCGGGCGGTGAGGTCATCGGCATCATTCCCGAAGCTCTCGCCGCGCGCGAGGTCGCGCATCGCAAGCTCACGGAGTTGCACGTCGTGGGCTCGATGCACGAACGCAAAGCGATGATGGCGGCACACTCCGACGCCTTTCTCGCGCTGCCCGGCGGCTTCGGAACGCTCGAAGAAGTGTTCGAGGTCGTGACGTGGCGGCAACTTGGCTATCACGACAAACCCTGTGCGCTGCTCAACGTCGCCGGCTATTACGATGCGCTCATCGCATTCTGCGACACCGCCGCGGCGCGCGGTTTCGTGCATGCCGCCGATCGCGCAGCGTTGGTCTCCGGTAGCGAGATCGAGCCGCTGCTCGATGCGCTCCTCGCGCGCATTCCCGCCGCGTCGTAAGCCGCTAATGCAGACCGAACGTCGACGCGTCGATCGCGGCGATGCCGGTAACGATGCGGTCGGCGAGCGCGAGCGCAGCGGGGCTTGGCGGAAAGCTCGCGTTCGGCACGGCAACGACGAAGGCCCCGGCAGCGTGCGCGGCGCGCAGACCGTTGCTCGAGTCTTCGACCGCGCCACAGTGGCCGGGCTCGACCCCGAGCAGCTCAGCCGCCCGCAAATACACGTCCGGCTCGGGTTTGCCGCGATCAACTTCTTCTGACGAAACGAGCGCCGTAAAGGCCTCCTTCAGCGCAGCGCGCTCGACGGCGAGTTCGATGAGCGAACGGTTGGACGACGACGCGATCGCAACGGGCACGCGTTCGGCGATGCGTCGCACCGCTTCGACCGCGCCTGCGAAGAGCGGTAGCCGCGCCTCAAGCGCCGCTGCGACACCCGCGACCACGCGCACGTTGATTTCGCTCGCCGGCAACGGCACGCGGAGCACGTCGTGCAGATATGCCGACCATTCGGGCGAGCTCATGCCCATGATCGCGCGCGTCGCATCGGCGGGATACGGCAGCTTGTAGGCGGCAAGCAGCGTGCGGCGCACGTCTTCCCAAATCGGCTCGCTATCGATGATGACGCCGTCGAGATCGAAGATGACCGCGGCGATCATTCGCGAGGCGCGTTCTCTTTGGCTTTGACCAAGCGCAGCAGCGCGTCGTTGTATGGCGTGGCGACGCCGAGCCGGCGCCCCGCGGCCACGATCGCGCCATTGACGTGGTCGATCTCGGTCTTGAGATGCGCAGCGAGATCGACCGTCATCGAGTTGCGGCCATCGGCGCCCGCGTCGACGATCGTGCGCACGTACTCCCAGGGATCGCCGAAGGGAAGATTGACGTGTAGCGCGCGCGCAACAGCGGCCGATTCGAGTGCGACGCAACGCGCGAGTTCCGCCGCGTTGGCGTCACTCGTAACGATGCCGTTCTTCGCATCGGCGAGCGCCGCGATCGGATTGATCGTGGCGTTCGCGAGCAGCTTGCCCCATTGGTGCGGCCGGATGTCGTAGGCGATCGAACACGTGAGACTGCTGCGATCGACCAGTTGCTGGACCGAACGCACCGTCGCCGTCGACGCGCCCGCCGAGCCGACCACGGTTGTGCCGACGCCTTGCCGCCGTGAGCGTCCGTGACCGATTGCGAGGGCGGCCTCGTTCGTAATCCCAATGACGAGCGGTACGTGGGCGCCGAGTGCCGCCTTGATCGCTTCTTCATTCCCGAGACCGTTTTGCAGTGAGACGATCGGCGTTGCCGGATTGAGTTGGCCCGCGAAGGGTCGGATCGCGCCGAGCGTGCTCGGTGCTTTGACGAAAACGAAGAGAAAATTCGTCGCGAACCCACGCTCCGGATCTTGCGCCGCCACGACCTTCCTCATCGCGGCATCGCCGATCGCGACGCCGCCTTGGGCGTTGATCGTGTCGACCACATCGCCTCGCACATCGATCAGGGTTACGGCGTTGCGTTCGGCGAGATAATAGGCGAACAGCGTACCCATCGCGCCCGCACCGAGAATCGAGACGCGGGGCCGCGTATCAGATCGCATCGTGCATCAGTAATAGTACCTGTAGCGTCGCGCTCCCCGCGCACGGCCCGCCACGGCGAACGATGCGATCAGGAAGATGCCCGCGAGGAAACCGCCGATATGTGCGAAGTAGGCGGTGCCGCCGCCTTGCTCGGAGAGCACGCGCTCCGAAAGCGATCCGAAGCCATGGACGAACTGGGTGATCGCCCAGAGTCCGATAACCAGATACGCCGGCAGCCGGACGAAGAGCGGCAGGCATCCGAGTGGCACGATCGTCTCGATGCCGCGCGTCGGAAAGCGCACGAGATACGCCCCGAGCACGCCCGCGATGGCACCCGACGCACCGATCCCGGGAACATGACTGCCGGTCATGACCGAGATATCGGCGATGCCGCCCAGAATTCCACAAGCGAGATAGAACGCGACGAAGCGCACGTGTCCGGTCAGATACTCGATCTCCGGCCCGAACACGAGCAAGAACAGCATATTGAAAAATATATGCAGGATGCTGCCGTGCAGAAACTGCGCGGTCACGAGCGTGAGCAAGGTCGGCGGTGCCGGCGCGGCGAGCTGCACGCCGTGCGTCACATCGAACGGGATGAGCGCGTAGGCATTGATGAACGTATCCCGCGCCGGCGCTGCGAACGACATCTCGTGAATGAACACGGCGATGTTGAGCGCGACGATCGCGTAGACGGCGATCGGAAAGACCGGGTCGCGCGCAGGATCGCGAAACGGGATCACGTCATGGCGCGCGCTAGAACGCGAACTGCAGGCCGAGGACGCTGCGCCGCTGCGCGTGCGTGAGGTCGCGCTCGCCCCCAAATATCTGCAATTTCGGCGTCGCGTTCAAATTGATGTACGTGTCGAGCGTCGGATGCCGTAAGTCGTACGCGCGCGCTTCGAGGCCGAGCCGCTGCCGAGCGACCGCGGCCGTCACGCCCAAGCGTGAGTATTCGATTCCGCCGCCGTACGTGAAGCCGCCACGCCGATTGAGTAGCATCACGTTGGCCGTCGTCGTGCGTGCGGAACCGACGTCATTGACGCCGAGCTCGAGCCCGCTGGCTCCGTGCGGTAAAATGAATAAGTTGAAATCCGACTGTGGACCACGATCGGCGGTGAGCAACGGGCTGACGTTGCGATTGGCGCTGGCGGGACGCTGGGGCGAAAGCGTGCTCACGCGAATTTGCAGTTCGTAGAGGTCTCGCGTGAATGAAGCCAGTCGCGCCTTGAGGTTTGCGAGCCGCGCATTGTCGACCGGCGTCTTCGACGCCCTGTCGGCGGGCGGAACGTCGGAGGACGCTTTTCCACCGAAGAGCGGCCGGGATGTCGGGACCTGCCCCGGCGGAAGCGGCGGCGGCGCGGGCGGCGGGGTGGCGTTGGGATCGACGCCGTAAACGCTCGAGGTCCCGCCGAGGGAACCGACGAGCGAATCGACTTTTTGCGTTGTCGCATCGAGTTGCGCGACGACGTCGCGGAGCTGCGCCTGTGTCTGGGGGTTCCCGGTGACTTGGCGCAGATCCGTCGTGAGTTCTGAAAACGACTTCGCGGTCGCGGCGAAATCACGCGTCGTGTTGATCAGATTTCGCTTCACTTTCGGATTTGTCGCAACGTCGCGCAGTGAGTCGACCGTCTCGCCGAATGACTTCGACGTGCGGTTGAGCTGCCCGAGCAGACCATCGACTTGCGACGAATCGCGCTTGACGACCGCATCGAGCGAGCCCGTGAGATCGATCACGTTGCTGCTTGCGACCGTAAGGTTTTTCTGCAGCGAATCGGTCAGGTCCTGAACTTTGGCGGTCAAAGTGGTCAGCGAGCGATTGGCATTGGTCGTGAGGTCGTTTGCGTTGGCGAGCGTCGATTTGAGCTGCGCGATCAGCTGCGGTTCCGAACGCTGCACTTGAGCGAGAATGTCGTCGAGACGCCGCACTTCGCCTTGTCCCTGCGTAAGCAGGTCGGCGATGGAGGCCGGATTGGTTCCACGCGGCTGGTCGCTCAGCCGCGCGACTTCATGCGCGAGCGTGGCGACGCGCGGACCAACATTTTTGGGCGGATCGATGAGAACGGTCGGTTCGCCCGTGAGCGGTGCCTGAATGAGGAAGCGCGAGCCGGTCGGGATATCGTAACCCGGTTTAATGGCCATGACGACCTCAGTCGTATAATCGGGCAACAGCGAGATCTTATCGACCGCCCCGATCGGCACGCCGCTGAGGAAAACGCCGGCCGACGTGCGCAAGCCCGACGCGGTTTGAAAGTGCACGCCGATCTTGTAACCGCTCGAGCGCGTCCCAAAATCCGCGATGAAGTAAAATACGGCGAAGATCGCCGCCAGGCCGACGATGGTGAAAAGTCCGACTTGGGCTTGTTTGGACATAGCTGACTCCGGCGGCACGCGTCCCGCTAAAGCGGGATCGGGCCGACCTCACTCCCCTGTATGAACTGCTCGACGATCGGGTTCGCCGAATTCTTGATCTCATCGACCGTGCCGTACGCGATGATGGCACCCTCGAAAAGCATCGCGACGTAATCCGCCATGGCGAAGATACTTTCGAGATCGTGCGAGATCACGACCGCGGTGCCATTGAGCTGCGCGCGCAACCGTTTGATCGTGTCGGTGAGGACGTGCGTAATGATCGGATCGAGACCCGTCGTTGGCTCATCGTAGAGCACGAGCTCGGGATTGGTCACGACGGCACGGGCAAAGCCCGCACGTTTGAGCATGCCGCCCGAGAGCTGCGAAGGCATGCGCGCGCTTGCGTTCGCTAGGCCGACGCTATCGAGGGTTTCGACGACCAACGCATCGATCTGTGAACGCGACATCTTGGTATGTTCGACGAGCGGCAAGGCCACGTTCTCACCGATCGTGAGACTGTCGAAGAGCGCCGCAAATTGAAACGAGAAGCCGATCGTGCGCCGGAAATCGATGAGTTCGCGATTGGGAAGCGTGGCAAGATCGATCCCTTTGACGAAGACCTTCCCTTCATCGGGCATGCGCAACCCATTGAGTAGCCGCAGAACCGTCGACTTGCCCGCACCGGAAAGACCGATCAGACAGGTGATCGCGCCCTTCACGATATCGAGCGAACAATTGCGGAGCACGACCTTTTCACCGTACCGCAAGGTAACGGCTTCCATGCGCGCATAGCTTTCCACGCTACGTCCCCGTCGTCCCGAAGAGCAGGATGGAGAGGAGAAAATTCGAGAGAAAAATGAGAATGATTGCGGTGACTACGGCCCCGGTCGTCGCTCTCCCCACGCCCGCCGCGCCGCCACGCACGCCGAAACCCTGATAACAACCGATGATGACGATGATGACGGCAAAGACGATTGCCTTCGACATCCCTTTGAGGAAATCAGGGAACGTGCTGTAGACGCGCGCCGAATCCAAAAATGAACCGAAGCTGATACCCGCGACCGCCTTCGCGAGATACATTCCGCCGAGAATCGAGATGATATCGGCCAAGATGACGAGCAGCGGCAAAATGACGATCATCGCGATCAAACGCGGCACGACGAGCATGCGTACGGGTGAAAGGCCGAGGGCTTCTAACGCCTCGATCTGTTCGGTGACGACCATCGAGCCGATCTCCGCCGCAATCGCCGCACCGGCACGCCCGGCGACCACGACCGCCGTAAGCATCGGACCGAGTTCGCGCGACGAGACGTAGCTGACCGCACCACCGACGAGATCCGTCACGCCGTAGCTTGCGGCCTGGTTAGCCGATTCGAGCGAGATCACCATGCCCGTGAAAAGCGATGTGAGCAGCACGATCGGCGTCGACTGCACGCCCAACCGGTACGCTTGCGCGAACGTCTCTTCAACGCGAATATTGAGGCGAGCGACGAAGGCCGTCGCTTCGGCGGCAAGCGCGGCGGCGCCGCCGGCATACCCGAAAAAGCCGGTAGTTCCGCGACCGACGTCTTCGAGAACCTTCATCGCCCGCGGAGTTCCGCGACGCGAGCAAGGACGCCTTGCGTCACTTCGACGCGCCGTGCCGTCACGCCGCGCTCGGCCGTGAGATTGTATTGCAGTTGACTGATGCGCCCCAGCCGCCGGTCGACATCGCGAAGATGCTCGCGCGCCTCGCGCTCGAAGCCGCCGAAATAGGCTTCGACCGCTTTGACGTAGGCGGCGATATCGGCAGCGGAGGGCGGTGTGGCTGCGGCAAGCGCCGCCGTCATCGTCGCCTGGGCGCGCCGCATCGTGCGCTGCCGAATGTAAAAACGCCCGACTTCGTTCACGAGCGCGTCGAGCGCTGGGCGACTAGCGCTCATGGACGATGCCCAAAGCGGCGCGCTGAAAACCAAAGAGCTCGTCGATGCCTTTGGCCGCGAGGCCGAGCATCGCGTCGAGTTGCGTGCGATCGAACGCGCGGCCTTCGGCGGTCCCCTGCACTTCGACGTACGCGCCCGCGCCCGTCATCGCGACGTTCATATCGACTTGCGCGCGACTGTCTTCGGCATACGGGAGATCGAGGTGCGCGTGACCATCGACGTAGCCGACGCTGATCGCGGCGATCTGTTCCACGAGCGGCCATTTCGACGTGCCGGGCGCGAAGTCACGCCGCAGTGCCAGTGCAAGCGCGACGTAGGCGCCGGTAATCGACGCCGTACGCGTCCCTCCGTCGGCTTGAAGGACATCGCAGTCGACGACGATGCTGCGCTCGCCGAGTAACTTCAGATCGGTCACCGCTCGCAACGCGCGCCCGATCAGGCGCTGGATCTCGTGTGTGCGGCCGCCCACTTTTCCCCGCGACGATTCGCGTTGTGTACGCTCCTGTGTTGCGCGTGGGAGCATCGCATACTCGGCGGTTACCCAGCCGCGCCCCTGGCCGCGTAACCACGGCGGGACGCGCTCCTCGATCGTCGCCGCGCAGAGCACGCGGGTGTTTCCAACGGAGATCAGCGCACTGCCTTCGGCGAAGGCCAGGGCGTTCGGCTCGATTGTGACGGGGCGCAGCGCGTCGAGCGCGCGTCCGTCGGCCCGCGTGTTCGGCGTAGATGTCATCGCGGCGACGTATGCCGCGCCGCCGGGCGATTCCCGTGCGCGCGCCGTTATTCGACGGTGACGGTTTTGGCGAGATTGCGCGGCTGATCCACGTCTTTACCTTCGATATCCGCGATATGGTAGGCGAGCAATTGCAGCGGCACGATGTTGACGATCGGCGAAAGCAGTTCGTCGACCTTCGGCACCAAGAAAACGTAATCGGCAAGAGCAGCCGCCTCCGTATCGCCATGATTTGCGACGACGACGGTGATCGCTTCACGTGCCTTCGCTTCGGCCACATTCGAAAGCATCTTCTCGCGAACGCGACCGTCCGTCACGATTGCAACGACCGGCACGCGGTTATCGAGGAGCGCGATTGGACCGTGCTTCAGTTCGCCCGCCGCGTAACCCTCGGCATGTATGTAGGAAATTTCTTTGAGCTTCAACGCGCCTTCGAGCGCGGTCGGGAAGTTGACGTAGCGGCCGATGAACATCACGGTGCGCGCCTTCTTCAGCTTCTTCGCGACCTTACGAATTTCGTCGGATTGATTGAGGCAGAGATCGATCGCGGCCGGCAGCAGCTTCGTGCTCTCCGCGATCGCCCGCAGACGCTCGAGCGGCTCGCTCTCGCGGACGCGCGCGAGATAGAGCGCAAAGAGCACCATCGCAATCGTTTGCGAAACATATGTCTTGGTCGCCGCCACGCCGATTTCAGGGCCGCCGCGCGTATACAAGATGCCGTCCGCAAGCCGCGTGAGGTGCGATCCGAGCACGTTGCATATTCCGAGCACGGGCGAACCCGCGTTTTTCGCGATCTTGACCGCTTCGATGGTATCGGCCGTCTCGCCCGATTGCGACATCGCGATCGTGAGCGTCCGCGGATCGAGTTTTCGATCGCCGTAACGGAATTCGCTTGCGAGTTCCATCTCGACGGGGAGCTTACAGAGCGCGCGTAAGAGATACATGCCGACCATGCCCGCGTGAAAGGCGGTCCCGCAGCCCGTAATCGAAATCTTCGTGATCGCGCGGAGCAGATATTCGTTCATCTTCAGTTCGGCCGCGAGCTGCGAATCCCCCGATTCATCGATGCGCCCGGCAAGGGTCTCTTTGACGACGCTCGGTTGGACGAACATCTCCTTGAGCATGAAGTGTTTGAAGCCGTCTTTCTCAGCCGAACTCGCATCCCACATGACTTGCGTCACATCACGCTCGATCGGTCGGCCGTCGAAATCGGTCAGGTCGTAGCCGTCCTTCGAGACGACGACCATCTCGTGCTCGCGCAAAATGACTTGCTTGCGCGTGTACTGCAAGATCGCGGGCGTATCGGAGGCCACGAACATCTCGTCCTCCCCAATACCGACGACGAGCGGGCTCGCACCGCTGCGCGCAAAGACGAGCTGGCCGGGAGTCTCCTGCGAGATCACGCCGAGCGCATATGCGCCGGTGACTTCACGCAATGTCTTGCGCACCGCGGCGACGAGATCGCCGGAATCGTTGCTCTCGATGAGATGCGCGAGCACCTCGGTGTCGGTCTCGCTGCGAAACGTGTGGCCTTCGCGCACCAGGCGGTCGCGCAAGGTGGAGTAGTTTTCGATGATGCCGTTATGGATGACGGCAAACTTTCCAGAGCAGTCCATGTGCGGATGGGCGTTCACGTCGGAGGGACGGCCGTGCGTCGCCCAGCGCGTATGACCTAAGCCCGTCGATCCATGCAGCGGCTCGCTCACGAGCCGCTCCGCTAGCCGGCCGAGCTTTCCTTCCGCCTTCGAACCCGTCAGGGCACCCGTAGCGTCGATCACGGCGATGCCGGCACTATCGTAACCGCGATATTCCAAACGCTGCAACGAATCCATGATGATTCCGACGCTATCGCGGAAGCCCACGTAGCCGACGATCCCGCACATACCGTTATTTGATGCCTTCTCTGACCCGGGTGTAGGGAATTTTCCCCAAAGCGACTTCGGCGAAGGCCGTCGAGACAGGTTTATTGACGTTGGCGTCTTCCGAGAGTGCGGGGGCGCCGTTGTTGAGTTGTTTGGCGCGCTTGGTGACAACGTTGACCAAAGTGAACTTCGAATCGACGTGCTCGAGAAGCCCGTCGAGATCTCCAAATACCGATTCGCTCATGCGTTTTCCACGTTCCTAAAAATTTCGTCGTTGTAGTGATGGATGCGGAAGCGTTCGGCGCGCACGATGGCTTCCAAATCGTCGACCGCCGCGAGATGCCTGCGACGGTCCGGGGGCGCTTGCTCGTTGATGATGACATAATCGAAGCAGCGGATCGACTTGAGCTCCTCGTGAGCGATCGCGAGCCGCGCCGCGATTTGATCGCTCGATTCCGTCTGTCGCGCTGCTAAGCGAAGACGCAAGTGTGAAAATTTATCCGGCAGTAGGAAGACGAGGACGGCGTCCGCGAAGGCCGTTCTGATCGCCAATGCTCCATTGACTTCGGGCTTGAGGATGACGTCGTAGCCGTCTGCCAGCGTCCGATCGATGAAGGCACGCGGCGTGCCGTACAAATTGCCATTGTATTCGCGCGTTTCCAAAAACGCACCGCGGGCGACTTCGCGCTCGAACATATCGCGCATCAAGAAGAAGTAGGCTTCGCCGTCACGTTCTCCGCCGCGTGGCGGACGGGTCGTCGCCGAAACCGAATAGCGGAGACGCGGCACGCGCGAACGCAACTCATCGACGACCGTGTCCTTGCCGGCCCCCGAGGGACCGGAGACCACGAAAAGTAAACCTGGACCGGCGGACCGCACCGTCTCTCCTCTCACGGGCCAATCCGCCACGTTCGGTCGCACTTGGGAACCGGCCTCCCCAAGCAACCGTTCATCAGAGAGCCGCATCGGATACCGTTGGCACGATAGCCCGAGCGCGTGGAGGATATTTGAAACGTAGGCCGGTGTGGATTTGGGCGGGTGCCGGCGCCCTCGCCATCTTGATTCTGGCCGCCGTGACGCTCCACGGACCGCTGATCGCGACCGGTGCCGCGGCCGCTGTGCGGTTGGCCGGCTACAATCTGCGCTACCAGGCGTTGCATTTGCGCGGCGGGCACGTCGTGGTCGACAGTCCCGATGTGAGCTCGCTGCACGGAGAACCTGTTTTCACGGCGCAGCAGATCGACGTTGCCTATGATGCCGGCGCCATCTTCAAGGGGCCGTACTTCTACGGCATCTCCGGCGTCGAGATCGTTCGGCCCAAGCTAACGGTCGTGCATCATCGTGACGGTTCGTACAATATCGCTTTACCGGCGAACCAAGCCGGCGGCCCGTCGAAGCCCTTCGTCTTTCCGCAGATCCACGTCATCGTCAGAGACGGCACCATCGGCGTCGTCGACGACACGAAGATCTTCCGCCATAGTCGCCGGCTCTCGTTGCAGAACATCCAGGCCGATGTGAACGTCGATCCGCACGCGGTATCGCACTTCATTTTCGGAACCACCCTCGCCGAGGAGGGCGGCAAATTTCCCATCGCGGGCCGCGGTACGTTCGATCCCAAACGCGGCTACGAGCTCTCGCGGGTGAGCGCCCGCCGTATCGGGCTTGCACCGCTGCTCGATTATGTCCTCAATTCGCCCTCGCTGCACATCGCCAACGGTGTCCTCAACGACGTCGACGCGCGCGTGTACGGGCTGGTCGATCGTTCCGGTTCCTTAGAGCGCCACGTATCGATCGCGGCGCATCTGGATCACTTCCAGCCCTATCTCAACAGCCTCGCGAAGCCGCTGCGCGACGGACGCGGATCGCTGCGCGTCTATGACGACGGCCTCGCGATTCCGAAAGTCGACGGCTCGATCGCGGCTGTTCCGGTGCGTATTTCCGGCGGGATCTACAACCTCATGCATCCGACGCTCCACTTGGGTATCGCGGGTCATGGCGACGTGCGGCGCCTGCTCACGCTCGCGCACGGCGCGAGCTGGCTGCCGATTCGCGGTCCGATCGCCTTCAAGCTCTTGGTCGAAGGGGCCGCAGCGGCGCCGCTCACGCTTGCGAACTTTCGCTCGCCGCGCATATTCTACGATCGCTTCGCGCTCGATGACGCGCGTGGCCTCGTTGCGTTGACGGGGCCGGAGACGGCGATCGTGCGTTCGTCGCTAGCGTACGCGGGAATCGGCGTCAGCGCGCGTGGCCGCGTGCTTTCGGCGAAGCATACCGATACCGAATTGCTCGCCGTCGTCGATGCGCCGTCGACTCGACTTCCTTACGCAACGGGTCTTTTCGGCGATATGCTCTTGCACGCTGCCGCCGTTGTTGCGGGAACCGATACGAAGCTCGGCACGCGCGGTTTGCTTACCGGCGATACGGCGACGCAGCAGCTTGCCAGTGCGTTCGCTTTCGATCGCAACGGCATCGGAACGGCGGGGCCGCTGGTGTTGACCGGTCCCGGAGATCGGGAGTTGTATGCCCGCGTCGCATTCGATCGGCCCGGTGCCAAGAGCGGCGCGGCGTTCGTTTCAGCGCGGCACTTTCACGTCTCGACCCGTGGTCCGCAACCCGTCTTGCCGGGTTTCCCAATCGCCTCGATTCCCGCACTAGATGGAACGCTCGACGCAAATCTGGCTGCAGCGTTCGGACCGGATCACTATCTGCTCGGCGGCGACGCGCATCTTGCGAACGCCCACGTCCTGGGTTATCCGATCGAAGATTTCGCGGCGCGCGCAAGCGTAACCGACGGCAAGCACATTGCACTCGATGGGCGCTATCGCGGCTCACTCGCAGCGCTCGCGACTGCCGCGAAAAGGAACGTCGCCCTCAGCGGACGCGTCGACCTGCCCGTCTCGATCGTCGCTTCGAGTGCGACCGATGCCCTCGTCCAAATCGACGGTGCGCGGTTCTCCGGAGCGAAGGTCGGCGGTATTGCGTTGCAAGCTCTCTCGGCAACGATCGGCGTGCGCGGCAACGCCTACGACATCTATGCCGCGCGCGCCCGGCTCGGCGGCAACGATATCGTGGCGCAAGGTCAGTTCGGGAACGGCGGGACGGTACACGTCTCCACCGGGAGCATCGATCTCGCGGCACTGCGCGGGCTCGCTCTTCCTGTCACGGAGGGGACGGTCACCGCGCTCGCCGACGTGAGCGGTTCACTTGCGGCACCACATGTGACGGGCGGCGTCGCTGTGCGCGACGCCGAGGTGCCGAGCGCGCGACTCGAAGGTTTTGCCGTCAACGCAAATAGCAGTCTGACCTTCGACGGGGACCGGCTCACGCTCGGTGACGCGCTGGTGAGCGCCGGCCCGACGGTCGGTTCGCTCGACGGGATCGTCTCGGGCTTGCACGGCAATCCGTCGGCGGCCCACTATGATTTTAGCGCGCGCGTGCGCCAGGCCGATCTCGGACGGCTCGCGCGCGTCGCGAACGTCCCGTTACGCTATCCCGAAGGCAGCCTCGACGCCGACGTACGCGTTTGGGGTCGTGGTGCAGCGCCCGCGGTCGCGGGGCGTATCGCGATTCCCGAGGGCTCGCTCAATGGCTTGCACTTTGCAAATGCGTCGCTCGCGCTTGCGGGAACGCCCGGCGCGTTACGTGCGACGGGCGGACGCGTGACCGTGGGAACGTCCAAGCTCGGTTTCGACGCAAACGTCGCGGGTCAAGCCCAAGCGCTCGCGCTCCACGCGCCACACATCGACCTCGCGGATTTCAACGACTACTTCGATCGTGGCGATACACTCGGCGGCGCCGGCAGTATCGACGTGACGGCGCACAATGCGCCGAATGCGCTCGTCACGAGCGGCCGCGTGCGACTTGTCCATGCGCGCGTGCGCCGCTTCGACCTCGGCGACGCCCGCGCCGATTGGAGCACGACCGGCCGCACCGTCCATACGACGGCCGCGCTCGGCGGCGTGCCGGGTCGGGTAACGGAATCGGGTGACATCATGCTTGCAGCGACGCAACCGCTGCGCGACGCGTTGCATCGCACCAATCTCGCGCTCGTCACCCGCGCAAGCAACGTCGACCTCGGCGTATGGCTCCCGGCGGTCGGGGTACAGGCGCCCGTCCTCGGCAAAGTCGATGCCAACGTCACTGTACGCGGCATGTATCCGCGCGTCGGCGTCGCGGCCCATGCGGCGCTCCTGGGCGGGCTTCTGGGACGCGTTCCCGTGCGTACCGCCTCGCTCGAATTGCGTGCCGTAAACGGTCGCGCGACGATCTCCAATGCCGTGCTCGGAATCGACAATCTCGACGTGAGCGCAAGCGGTTCGGCCGGATTCGTGCCGACGGCCCCGCTTGATCTCACGGTTGTCGCCCACACGGCCGATACCGGGGCACTCGCTAAAACGATGACCGGCAAGACGTACGACACCGCAGGCGATGTCGCGACGACATTGCGCCTCACGGGTTCGCTCACGCGGCCTCATGCAAGCGACGTTCTCGACGCAACCAACCTGCGATACGCAGCATATACCGTTCCTCACGCGCACGTCGAAGCGAGTGTCGATAGAGCGCGCGCGACTTTGCGGCGCGCCGAATTCGATCTGCAGAGCGGCCGCGTGCTTGCGGCCGGGTACGCGCCCCTGGGCCGCACCTATTCGCTCGCGCGCGCGGGTCCCGTCGCGCTTTCGCTGACAGCGACGGACGTTACGCTCGGACAATTCGCGGCGTTGTTGCCGAAGGGGACGCAGGCAGCCGGGGTGCTCGCCGGAAGCGTCGCACTTGGAGGGACGATCGAGTCGCCGGGTTTGAACGGAACGCTCGCACTGACCGGTGGTACGTTCGTCGGCCCGCAGGTGCGGTCGAAACTTACGAACGAGGAAGCGCAATTGACCTTCGCCGGAACCACCGCGACCTTGCACGATACGCATGCGAGCGTCGGCGGCGGCGTCTTGGCGCTCGAAGGAAACGCGACCGTACCGGATCTGCGCCAACCCGGTCGCGATCTTGTCTACGTGCTGCACATGCGTAGCACGAATGCAGTCATCGACGCTCCCGCTTATCTGCGCGGTCGCCTCAACGGCCAGCTCGATCTCGTTCGCGCACGCGATCAAACGCCGGTGCTCGGCGGCAGCGTCGCGTTGACGTCGACGCGGGTGCCGCTCACCGCGATATTCAACCCCAACGCCGCACCGTCGACGACGACGACAAAGGCCCTGGATCTCGCGCTAAACGTAGGCGTCGACGTCGGTCGCGACGTGCGGGTGCAGGGGGGCCCAGCGGACATCGGCGCGCAAGGACACTTTCAGGTCGGCGGCACGCTCGCCGCACCCACCGCAGAGGGTGAACTCGATTCGACCGGCGGCACGATCAGCTTCTATCGCGTCTTCCGGCTGCAATATCCGAGTACGCTCGTTTTCGATCCGAGCAACGGTTTAGTCCCGGAGGTCGATGCGACGGCGACGACGACCGTCGACAACCCCGCGACCGACGTCACGCTGCACGTAACCGGGAAAACGACGCAGCTCGACGTCGCGCTCGCCTCGCAACCGAACTATTCCCGCGAACAGATCTTGGGACTGCTCGTCGGCGCGCAGGCGTTCGGCGCCGTGAGTGGCGTTACGACCGTCGCCCAAAACGGCCGTCAGACCAACCCGTTCCAAGCCGCCGCCGCGGGGCAACTCGGAACCTTGCTCACACAAAATCTGCTGGAACCCGTTTCGTCGCAACTCGGGGGCGCCTTTGGACTCAATAATTTAGCGATTAACTATAGTCCGGGCGGGAGCGTCAATATCGGCGCGCAGAAAAGGATTTTTAAAAACGTGAACGCGGTTTTCGCGCAATCGTTCAACTACCCGCCACGCGAGAGCCTCGGACTCCTGGCAAGCCCAAGCGACGCAACCGCCGTGCAATTGACATTTTTTAGTCAGCCCAGCAGCAACCGGTTCGATACGTTTCAAGGATCGCTGGCACTGCAATCGTCCAATCCGAGCGTCACGTCGGTCCAGCCGGCGCAGGGCTCGAACGGGTTCTCCTTTTCGATTCAACGGAAGTTTCGCTAACAAGGGTGCTCACCGATTGGCTCATCATTCGCCGGCTTGCGGCGGAACTCGATCGCAGCCTGCGCGGAGCACGTATTCGCGAAGCCGGCCGCACCGCCGACGGCCGCTTCGGTTTGCGCGTCGGCGCCGGCACCCTCACGCTCGATGCGTTCGGACCCACGCCGATCGTCGCGCTCGAACCCGAGCGCGCTCTCGATCGCACGTCGGGCTGGGTGCGCTCGATGGCGGCTATCCTCGAAGGTTTGCGCATCGAAGGCGTTCGCGCACGGCGCGGCGATCGGCTCATCGCCTTCACGTGCAGTTCTCGCTCGCGCTTCGGTGTCCAGAGCAGTTACCGCCTCGTGACGGAACTCGTTCCGCGTTTCGGGAACGTCGTCTTACTCAAAGACGATACGGTGGTCAGCGCGGCTAAGGAATTCACGCGCGGGGAGAACGCGCGACGCGCGATACGGACGGGTGAGCTTTACGAGCCGCCGCCCCTGCCGAGTGCGCCTGCTGCGGCGATGTCGCTGCGCGAGGCGTATGCCGGCATGGAACGCGGCGATAACGCGACGGCACGTATCATTGCAAGTACCGCGCTGCGGGCCGCGATTCCGCTGCTGCCGCGGCTCCTGGCCGAGAGTCTCGTCGCCGAGCATGCACGAGCGCTTGGGGCCGAGCCGGCCGCGCTCGCCGAGCGCACGCTCTCGCGCGCGCGTTCGCTCATCGATGTGACGAGCGGCGAATCCGACGGGACCCAGGACGTCTTTGCGTACCGTGATGGTGGGCGGCTCGTCCAATGTCACATCATTGCACTCGACCAATACGCCGAGCTCACGCTATCGCGCGAACCAGCCCTCGCGCCGTTGCTCGCCGAGAACGTCGGTGGAGCGACGCAGGCGCGCACCGCGCAGGCTTTTGAAGGCCGCCGTGCGGCGCTGCATCGTCGCATCGAGAAGCGCCGCACGACCGTCGCGACCGAGCGCGCCGGACTTGAACGGGAACGCGACGATGCGCCGGGCCGCGCCGCGTTACGCCGGGCGGGCGAACTGCTCTACGCCCATAGCGGCGACGTCCCGCCGAACGCGACATCGTTCGTTCCGCCCAGCGCCCTCGATCTCACCATCACCCTCGACCCCGAGCTCGACGCGAAAACCAACGCCGCCGCAATCTTCAAACGCTATCGTAAAGCGACGGCCAAACTCGCCCACATCGCCGAGCGGCTCGACGAGCTCGCTGCCGATGCCCGCTTCGCCGAGCAACTCGCCTGGGAACTCGACCGCGCCGAACCGGAGACGCTGCTGGACGTCGCGGACGGTGTCGGACGTCTCGAACACCGCAAAGCGGCCGCGTTGAAAGAGCGGCCCAAGAAGCGCAAGCCGCTCGATGTCGCCCTCGCGCCCGACGCGCGCATCTACGTCGGCCGCTCGCCGGTGGGCAACGCCGACCTCACGTTCCGCATCGCGCGCCCGGCCGATCTCTGGTTCCACGCGCGCGAAACACCGGGCGCGCACGTCGTATTGCGCATCGATTCGGCGCGGCCCGCGACGCCGCACGAGCTGCTGAGCGCGGCGGCCCTCGCAGCCTTCCACTCCAAAGCACGCGCAGCGGAGAAAGTATCGGTCGACTATACCGAACGCAAATACGTTCGTCGCCGGCCAAACGCTCCGCCGGGACTGGTGTGGTATACCGGCGCGAAGACGGTTCTGGTCGCTCCAAGGGACGGGACGGCGGTTCTCGAGCCGGAGGGTTGAGCGCAAGCATACGTGAGCGCGGCTCGATCGCGCTCGATGAATCGCGCCCGCTCTGGCAGTCGCTGGGCGTCTTTTTGTTGCCGCTCATGCTCAGCAACGTACTGCAGTCACTCGGCCAGACCGCGAACAGCGTGTATCTCGGGCGCCTCGTCGGCGTCTCATCGCTCGCCGCCGTCTCGGCGATCTTTCCACTGGTATTCTTCCTGATCTCCTTCCTGATCGGCATCGGTGCGGGCAGCAGCATTCTGATCGGCCAGGCGTTCGGCGCACGCGACGAATGGAAAGTCAGAGAGATTGCGGGGACGACACTGAGTTTGACGATCGTTCTGGGCATACTCGTCGGCGCCATCGGCGGTACATTTGCCGAACCGCTCTTGCGCGCGCTCGCCGTACCCGCCGATATCTTACCGATCAGCGTGAGTTATGCGCGCATCACGTTTTTCTCACTGCCGCTTCTTTTCACGTACCTCACGTATACGACATTCCTGCGGGGAGTCGGCGATACGCGGACGCCCTTCGTCGTACTGATCTTCGGCACCATGCTGACCTTCGCGCTCACGCCGGCGTTCATCCGCGGCTGGTTCGGGATACCGGCGTTCGGAACCAATGGCGCCGCGATCGGCAATATCGTTTCGACGACACTCTCACTCGCCGGGCTGCTCGTCTATCTCGGCCGCACGCACAATCCGCTTGCCTTCGATCGTGTCATGCTGCGTCATCTTGGCATACGTCCGCAGCTCGCGCTCACGATCGCGCGCATCGGCATTCCGACCAGTATCAACCTTGCGATGGTCTCCCTGTCGGAGATCGCCGTGCTCGCATTTGTCAACCGCTTCGGTTCGACGGCACTTGCCGCGTACGGAGCGGTGAATCAAATCGTCAGTTACGCGCAATTTCCCGCGATCTCGCTCGGCATCGCGGCCTCGATTTTCGGCGCCCAATCGATCGGCGCCGGGCGCAGCGACCGGTTGGGCACGATCGTGCGCTCCGCCGTCGCACTCAATTACGCGATCGAAGGCCTTCTCATCGCGATCATGTACGTTTTCGCAACGCACATTCTCACGCTGTTCCTGACGGTTCCGAGCACGGTCGCGATCGCGCGGCATCTTTTGACGATCACGCTGTGGAGCTACGCCGTCTTCGGCAATGCGCGTATCATCTCGGCGATCATGGTTTCGACCGGCACGATCGTCTGGCCAACCTTGATCTCGATCGGCTCGATCTGGCTTGTCGAAGTCCCGGTCGCCTACGTGCTTATGGGGCGCATCGGGCTCGACGGCGTGTGGTACGGCTATCCCGCCGCGTATCTCGCGGGCCTAGCGGGGCAACTCGTCTACTATTACGCCTTTTGGAAACGCAAGCCGGTCGCGCGGCTGGTGTAGCCGGCGGCGAGCGGCGTTTCGCGTGCGGGCGGCGCGGTAAGAGAAGCGCATGGATTTCCGTACCGGCCTCGACGAACACCTCGCCGCGCTACGCGCACGGGACATCGAACGCTTCGCCGCAACGCTCAGTCATGACCGCGAGGCGCGCGTCATTGCGCCGGACGGCGCGGCGCTCGTCGGCTACGCTGCGATTCGCGAAGCGCACCGCGCCTGGTTCGCAGCGGCGGCACCATGGACGTTCGAGCCGGCCGTCGTCCTCGTGCGCACGAGTGGCGATCTCGGCTTCGCGCTCCTGGACGTGGGCTACGCGGAGAGCGGCGCGGAAAAACGCTTCCTGCTCTCCCTCGTGTTCGCCCGCGAAAACGGGACGTGGCGCTTAGTGTACGATCAAAATACGTCGCTCACCGCCGTAGCCGCGGGTGGACCGTAGCGCAGGCTTGCGGCTAGGGAACGAGCGCGTTGAGTTTTTCGGGTTCGACGACGATCACGTGCGAGGTACGCATGTCGATAAGCCGTTCGTCCCAAAACTTATTGAGCGTCCGATTGACCGTTTCGCGGGTCGTCCCGATCATGTTCGCCATTTCTTGATTGGTCAGCCGTAAGCTGATACGCGTACCGGTCGGTGTCGCTTCGCCGAAATTTGCCACGAGATTGAGTAGGAGCGAGGCGAGTCGCGAACGGATATCCTGCGAGGTTGTCGCGGAGATCAGTTTGTTCGCGGCGCGCAGCCGTTCGGAGAGCGCGATGACGAGCAGCCGGCCGATGCGCGGGCTGCGATCGATCAAGGCCAAGAAATCGTCGCGTTCGATGGCACCGACTTCGACATCGGTCAAGGTCCGCACCGATGCGGCGCGAACGGCCGTGTCGAAGATGCTCATCTCGCCGAAAAAATCTCGCTCCTTGAGAATGGAGAGAATCGTCTCGCGACCATCGGCGGCGATCCGCACGATCGCGACGGAACCAGCCAGAATCAGATAAAACGTTTGTCCGGTGTCGCCTTCGCGAAAGATCATTTGGTGCTTGGCGTAGCGACGCGTGGTGATGAGTTGCGCCACCTCTGAGAGCTCGCTCGACTCGAAATCGCGAAATAACGGGACGTTCCGCAGCGGATCGAGACCGATCGAGCGGTCGCCATCGTCATCGCGAGCTTTCGGCGCTATCATACTCCCAGTGTATCGGCAGGGCGGGTCGGCAATTTACGCCGCGATGGCTTGTTAGAGGCGCGTACCGTCGCAGAGATGGAGTCGTGATCGGTATTTCGCGCATGAGCCTGGACGGGCGTAACGAACCGTCTTTCGTCGTGTCCAACGTACGAGCCTCGAGCCTTTTCGATGCGGATCCGCGCAGCGCGCTCAAGCACCACTTCGGGTTCGATGAGTTCCGGCCGCTGCAGGAAGAGATCGTTAGCGATGTGCTCGCGGGACGGGACGTCTTCGCACTTTTGCCCACGGGCGGCGGCAAATCGCTCTGCTTTCAGTTGCCGGCGGTCATGGCTGCGGGCCTCACGGTCGTGGTCTCGCCGCTGATCGCGTTGATGAAAGATCAGGTCGACTCGCTGACCGCCGCCGGGATACCGGCGACATTTCTCAACTCGACGCTCGACGGCGATGAAGCGCGGCGCCGTACACGCGGCTTGCACGAGGGCCGCTACCGGCTCCTCTACCTCGCACCCGAACGACTCGCACTCTCGCACGTCGCGAGCGATCTGCGGACGTGGAACGTCATGCGTTTTGCAATCGACGAGGCACACTGTATCAGCGAGTGGGGTCACGACTTCCGTCCGGAGTACCGGCGGCTCTCCGAGCTGCGGCGCGTTTTTCCCGGGGTGCCGATCCTGGCGTTGACGGCGACCGCGACCGACCGCGTACGGCGCGATATCGTCAGCTCGCTCGCATTACGAGAACCCGCCTGCTACGTCGCAAGTTTTAATCGACCGAATCTCACGTACCGCGTGATTCCGAAAAACGATACGTTTCGCACCTTGCTCGCCTTCGTGCGCGAACGGCGCAAGGAAAGCGGTATCGTGTACGCCGCGAGCCGGCGTCAAGCGCACAGCCTTGCCGAAAAGCTGCGGGACGGCGGTATCGCGGCACTGCCCTACCACGCCGGGCTCGCTTCGAGCGAGCGGACCTACAATCAGGAACGCTTCGTGCGCGACGATGCGCACGTCATCTGCGCGACGGTCGCTTTCGGCATGGGGATCAATAAATCGAACGTGCGTTACGTCGTGCACTACGATCTGCCGAAGAATTTGGAGAGTTACTATCAAGAAACGGGTCGCGCCGGACGTGACGGCTTACCCGCGGAGTGCGTGCTCTTCTTTAGTGCGAGCGATGCCGCTAAACAGCTGGGCTTCCTCGCTGAAAAAGACGAGCACGAACGCGCTCTCGCGCTCGAAGGGCTGCGCAAGATGCAGCAGTACGCCGAGACGGCCGAGTGCCGACGCGGCACCTTGCTCGCGCACTTCGGCGAGACGCTTGCGGCCGCGAGTTGCACGGGCTGCGACAACTGTCACGCGCCGCGGGCGCGCTTCGACGGAACGCTCGTAGCGCAAAAGTTTCTCTCGACGGTCGTGCGCGTGCGCCAGGCGAGCGGCTTCGCCGTCGGACTCAATCACCTCGTCGACGTGCTCGTCGGCCGCGAGACCGAGCGCGTGCGGGATTGGCACCACCATGCGCTCACGACTTACGGCATCGGCAGGGAGACCGCGCGGTCGCAGTGGCTTGCGATCGGACGTGAACTCGTGCGCCTGGGCATGCTGCGCCAAACACCCGGTGTGCGCAGCGTTCTCGAGTTGACCGAGAACGGCCGGCGCACGCTGCTCGATCGCAAGCCCGTGCTCTTGACCGCGGCTGTGGCGAACGCTCGGGCGGCGCATACGTTGAGCGATGCCATCGCCTGCGACGAGTCGCTCTTCGAAGAATTGCGTGCGTTGCGCAAAACGCTCGCAGATGCGCGCGACGTCCCGGCGTACGTCATCTTTCCCGATTCGACACTGCGTGCGATGGCACGCGACGTTCCGAGCTCCTCTGAGGCATTGCGCCGCGTTCCCGGCGTCGGCGATAAAAAGCTCGCTGATTACGGCGCGGCGTTCTTGGCGGCGATCGCGCGCTATTCGCGTCCTGCGGAAAATGGAGGTTCGAGCGCGTAGGCGCCGAGTATGCCGACTTTCCACGCTAGCGACGGCGCCGCGCTGGCGTACACTGAACTCGGTCCGCGGGGCGGCATTCCGCTCGTCTTTTTGCATGGTTGGCTCGCCGATGCCGGCGCTTGGTCTGCGGTAACGCGGCGGCTCGCAAAGCGTCATCGCACGATCGCGCTCGATCTACGCGGCTTCGGAGCATCGAACGCGGCGCCCGGGCCCTATCGGGTCGAGACGCTCGCGGACGATTTGGGCGCCCTCATTGCCGCGCTCGATCTCGATCCCCTGGTCGCGATCGGCCATTCGATGGGCGCCGCGATCGCGCAGCGCTTCGCGATCGATCGCCCCGAGGCGATCGAAGGCCTCGTGCTGATCGCGCCGGTCCCGGCGAGCGGCATGGCGCTCACGCCCTCAGCGCTGCACATGTTCCGCGAGGTCACGGGCGACGCGGCGAAGGCGGCCGCATGGCTCCGCAAGCTGACCTATCGTGAACCGCCGAGCGACGTGGTCGCGCTCATGCGTCGCGGCGCGGCCGCCGTGCGAAGCGATGTCGCACTCGAAAATCTCGCATCGTGGACGACGCTCGACTTCGCGGACGACGTAGCGACGATCGACACGCCGACCCTCGTGCTCGCGCCCGCTTTCGATCGCCCGCAGCTTGCCCGCGAGCGGGTCGCGGATCTCATCGCCGGCAGCCGCTTCGACATCATCGCCGAGGCGGGGCACTACGTACCGCTCGAGCGTCCGGAGGCTGTCGCCGATGCGATCGAACGCTTCGTTATGGAGTTATGAGCGCGAACGAAACGGGAAGTCTACCGCAGATCCACTTAACGCGCGCGCAGATCGTGCGGTTGAGCATCATCGCCGCGTTCGTGCTCTTCGCCGTGGCACGCGTCGTACCCGACGGTATTCGCCTTTTCGCGCCGCTCGGCGTCTTCGGCTACGTAACCGATGGGAACGGCGTGGTCGTTCGCGTTGCCGGCCCTGCGCTGGCCGGCTCGGATCGCGTCGAACTCGGCGATCGAATCCGGATCGACCGCATCAAACCATTCGATCGCAAACCTGGCTTTGTGGGCTTGGGCTATTCGTACGACAATCGCACGCGCTATCTGCCCGTCGAACGCGCAGGGCGCGAACGCGTGCTCAAGCTCGTCGCTCGCGACGAGTCGCTGACCAATCGCATCACGACGGCGCTGCGGATCCTCATCTTCGTCGTCGTTGTGTGCTTCGGGGCGCTGCTCTTCGCGATCACTCCGAGTCTGGCGACGGGCGCGATCTTCGCCTACACGCTCGGCGGCGAATTTCCCACGACCTACGGCGACCTCATCGTTCCCAATCCATGGCGTCAGATCCCCGAATGGATCGCCGCGACACTGACCGGCGGCTCGCGCCCGGCGCTCGCCGTGTTCGCAGCCTCACTCGTCGTCGTCGACGCGCGGACCAAGCGTACGCTCGCGATCGCCGGAGCGCTGGCGGCGCTTGGCCTGGGCACGCTGCACGCCTATGGCTTCCACCAGCTCGTCTACATCGGCACGCCTGGGCAGCGCCTCGACGATCTCTACGCGCACCTCTCGAGCATCATCACGGCCTTCACGATCGTCGCCTTTGTCTGGGCGTTCGCGCGGGCGCACGGGCGCGAGCGGCAACGCATCGGCTGGCTCGCGGCGGCGTTCGCACTTGCGAGCATCGCACGCCTCGCTTCCGATGCATTCTATCCGGCAAAAATTCCACCCTGGGTCAACGGCGTGCTACTCACGATCGCCGTCCTGCCGATCTTGGTGGTCTGGATCGCCGTTGTGCGTAACCGGCTCTTCAACGTCGACTTCGTCGTCAGTCGCGCCGTGGTCTACGTAGCGCTGACGGCCGGCGTGCTCGGCACGATCGGGATCATCGAAGAAGTCGGCACCCTAATCTTCTATTATCAAAGCGATCTCTCATACGGCATCCTCATCGGCATCTCGATCGTCATCGGCGCGTTCACCGGCCGCCTGCGCAAACCGATCGAGCGTTTCGTCGATCGGTTCATCTTTCGCGAGCGCCGCGCGCAGCGCAAGTCGCTCGAACTCATCGCCGGGTATATTCTCGATGCGGAGACCGTCGACGATGTGTACCGGGCGTTGCTGGAGGATGCAACGCATGCGCTCGACCTATCGTTTGCCGGCATTTTGACGCATAACCCCGACGGGGGTTTTTCGCTCGGACGCGGCTATGCCTGGCCCCCCGACTGCGTCGTCCGGTTAAAGCCGACCGACGGTCTCATCGCTGCCATCGCACGCTCGCGCGGCGCCTTGACCTTCAGCGGCAAGGAGACGACGCTGATCGAACGAGCGCTTCCGGGCGAACGGCTGACCTTTGCAGCGCCGCTCTTCTTCGATCGCTCGGTAACGGCGATCGTCGTCTATGGCCGCAACGTCAGCGGCCTCGATCTCGACCCCGACGAGCGCGAACAGCTGGTGCGCCTGGTCGCACACGCCTCCATCGCTTTGGGCGCGATCGAGCTTGCAAAACTGCGTGCGCTCACGAACCGCAGCCAGACGGTACCCGCGGGCTAATGACCGACGCCTTGATAGCGGTTGAGTCCGATGCGCCAAAATCCGTATGCGAGCGCCACGAACGCAAGGCCGATCAGCGGCGCAAAGAGGCCGGCGTACGCCGGTAAGCCGAACGCGGCATCGCCCTTGTGCAAGAAATAGGCCGCCGGAAAATAATTCATGAACGCAAAGGGCAGAACGAACGTGATGAGGAGCCGCACGCTGCGCGAGTAGATGCCGATCGGGTAGCGTGTAAACTCCGCTTCAAGCTGGAGCGCGATCCAGCGCAGCGCGTCGACGCGAACGAACCAGAAGGCCAGCGTCGCGATGACGAGATTGATCGCGAGATCGATCAACGCGCCGCCGATCGCCACCAGCGGTACGAACGTGACGAACACGAGATCCACGCGCACGCCGCTGTACCACGTCGCGACGACGAAATACAGCATTGCCAGGATGAGTTCGTCGGGAAAGATTTGGCCGGGCGTCGCGATCGTGGCAAAGAGCGCATCGAGCGGCCGGATCAGCGTGCGATCGAAGGAACCTTCGCGCACGTGCTCGGGGATATCGCCGACGGCTGAAAAAAACGTATTGTGAAGTGCGTGGGCGAGCATCCAGAGCGCATAGAGAAAGGCCATCTGCCGAAAATCCCAGCCGTTCATCGATGGAAATTCGTGCAACACGATATAGAGCGTTGCAACCGCCGAGCCGTGGTAGATGACCATGAAGCCAAGCCAGAGCAGGAAGTTTTCGCGATATTCCAGCGTGGTGAGGATGTTGATGCGCCAATACTCACGGTACACGCGCGCCATGCGCCGCAGCTTAGCCACCCTGCACCACGATGCGCTTCGCGCCCGCGCGCCAGATCAGGCTCGCAAGCGATCCCAAGATCGCGAGCCACAGCAGCTGCGTCGCAAGCGCCGCGAGATAGCGGTCGGGCCCGATCACGCCGACGTAGATCAAGAGCGGCGTCGAAAACATCGCCGCGAACGGCGTCGCGTACACGAACGGCTGCAGGAAGGCGGGAAAGAGCACGAGCGGGACGAGTTCACCGCCGAGCAGACCCGTGAGCCACGTGACGATCATTTGCACGGCCGAGATCTCGAGCGTCCAGAACGCCGTACAGTTCAAGATGAAATTGATGCAGAAGCCGATCAGGTAACCGAGCAGAAAACTCACGCCGAACGTTGCGAGACCGGCAAGTGAGGGCACATCGACGTGGACGAGCAAGAGCGCGAGGGCGAGCGACGGGACGATGAGCAGTGCATGGAAGAGCACTTCGCCCGTTCCGTCGGCGAAGTAATAGAGCGGCACGCTGATCGGCTTCATGAAGTCGGTCGCGATGCTGCCGTCGTGCAGGCGCTCGTGCAGGGCACGCGTCTGATCGATATCCATGACGAGCCCCATGAGCAGCGCGACGGTCGAGTACGTGACGATCGCATGGAGCGGCAGATCGCGCGGCGCCGCGTTGTGCGCGTACAGCGCGACCCAGACCATGCGCAAGAGATACACGCGCACGAGTACCGACGCGATGTTGGTGAAGACGTCGAAACGATAGGTGGCTTCGCGTGCCATCGCCCGCTTCGCGAATTCGATATAGGGTTCGAATCGAAACGGTTTGCGTAGGGCCGCGCTCATGCGGGACGCTCGTACCCCTCCGTGTAGATGCGGCGCACGATCGTCTCGATATCGGGCTCGATGATCGCGATATCGGTAATGCGATAGCGTTCGGTGACGCGCCGGACGAGCGCTTCGGCCGAGATCGTGCGGCGATCGAAAAGGAGCTGAACGCTCGGGCCCTCGCGGGCGACGACGGTCGCGCCGTCGACGGCGATCTCGCCCGGGTCTTCGAAGAGATTGACGACGAGCGTACGATGCGTACCATACTCTTCGCGCAACCGAGAGAGCGGCCCATCGTAGATCACGGTCCCTTCGTCGATGAGGATGATGCGCCGCGAGAGACGCTCGACGTCCGCGAGATCGTGGGTCGTGAGGATGACGGTCGTCCCCCGCTCACGATTGATCTCAGCGATGAATTCGCGAATCGCTTCCTTCGCGATCGCATCGAGCCCGATCGTGGGCTCATCGAGGTAGACCACTTTGGGATCGTGCAGCATCGCCGCCGCGAAATCCCCGCGCATCCGCTCGCCGAGCGACAGTTGCCGGACGGGGGTTCCCATGAACCGGTCGAGATCGAGGATCGCGGAAAAATGCGCGAGGTTCTCACGGTAGCGTGCCCGCGGGACGTCGTAGATCGAGCGCAGCAATTCGAACGATTCGCGTAGCGGGAGGTCCCAGTAGAGCTGACTGCGTTGCCCGAAGACGACACCGATATTTTGGGCGTTGGCCTGCCGGTCGCGCGACGGCACGATCCCGGCGACGCGCAGCTCACCCGAAGTCGGCACGAGAATCCCCGTCAGCATCTTGATCGTCGTCGATTTACCCGCGCCGTTGGGGCCGATATATCCCACGAGGTCGCCTGCTTCGAGCGCGAAACTGACACGCTCCACCGCGACCTTCTCCTCGAACGTTCGCGAGAAGAGCGAGGCGACCGCGCCGCCGAGTCCGGGTTGGCGCACGATCGAGCGGAAGACTTTACGGAGTTCGACGGTCTCGATGATGGCCACGCTACGCGGGGTTCTTCGATCCCCCGAAGAAGCATTGTAACGTGATCCCGCGCCGCGACGGAGCAGCGTCGCTCGAAAGGGGAGCTCCGGGACTGAACGGAACTCGGGCCCATCGACACACGTTGCTACGAGCGAACGCCGGTAACGAGGCGGTCGACTTCGGAATAGATTTGGGGGTGAGATTTCATGGCAGCCAAGAAGAAAGTCGCAAAGAAAAAGAGTTCGAAGAAAGCAAAGAAGTAAATCGCTTCTTTACCATTTCACGCGGACCAGTATTTATAACGAAATTATCATCCAGCAGACGCGGCCGGTAACGGTCGCGTCTTCTTCGTCCGAAGAGCTCAGCGCGTGAGCGTCGTTCAATTCACCGATACGCACGTCGTTGCGTCGAGCCGGACCCCTTTGGGCACCGATACCGCCGCGTATCTCGCCGACGCGGTGGCAGCGGTGGATGGACTCGACCCACGTCCCGCCTACGTCGTCGTGACGGGCGATTTGGTCGACGAAGGAGCACCCGCCGAATACGAGCGTTTCCGGGCGATAATGGCGCGCTTGCCCGTCCCCTACTACGTCATCCCCGGCAATCACGATGACCGCGACCGGCTACGCGACGTGCTCGCGGCCGCAGCGTTCGGCGGCTCGCGCGAGACGACGATCCGTTTCACCGTCGAGGACGCGGCGATCCGCTTCATCGGACTCGACGGAAACCGGCCGCGACCGTCGCCGGGCGCCACGCTCGACGCCGCCGCGCTGCAGTGGCTGGAAGCGACGCTCGACGCCGGTGAGAACCGGCCTACGATCGTTGCCGTTCACCAGCCGCCGTTCCGCACCGGTGTGCACTATCTCGATGCCTTCGGCTTTCGCGGCCGCCGTGCCCTGCGCACGCTCGTCGACCGTCATCGCAACGTGGGCCGCGTGATCAGCGGGCACGTCCACTCTCATACGCACGTCCGCTGGGCGCATGCGCTGGCGTGCAGCGTGGCGAGCACCGCGCCGCAAGTCGTCCCGCAGATTTTCATGGATGGCCGCATCATCGGCCTACGCCGCGAACGACCGGCCTTCGCCGTCCACGCCTGGGACGCCACGCGCGGCTTCACGACGACGCTGTACCGTCGCGATGAACGCGGCGCGTACGTCGCCGCGGCGACGCTGCGTTAGCGACGCGTTCCGTCGACGCGTGCGAGGAACGCGCTGACCGCGTCCCAATTCTCGCTCGCGCCCGCCGCATCGCGGTCGTCGCGCAAGGTCGCGGAACCGTGGACGCCGTTGCGGGGAACGAAGCGTTCTTTGGTGGTAGAGCCGACGGCGTCGATGATCTCCCGTGTACGCCGCTCTTCGGCGGCGTCGCGCGCCGAATCGACGAAGACCGGGACGCGCACATTGCGCGCTGCGCTCCGCACGTAGCGCTTATCGCTGAAATATTCGCCGGGCGAGAACGCGAGCACGGCTGCAATCTCGTGCGGATGGTGCGCGGCGAGCGCGAACACCAGCGCGGCGGAATAGCTGCTGCCCCAGGCGTATACCGGTGCGTTCGGATACGTGTGCCGCGCCCACGCAAGCGCGGCTTCCATATCGCGTAGCACGTCGAGGTCCGGGGCGCTGTGCCCCAAGCGCTGGACGGTCGCGTTGGGCGGTGAGAAGAGATCGCCGCCGGAGCGCTGATCGATCGCGAGCGCGTTATATCCAAGCGCGACCAGTCGCGGCGCGATCGGCGCGTACTCGCTCTTGCCGGAACCGGCTTGATGGAAAAGCAAGATGACGGGTGCAGTCGGCGACGGCGCGCGATAGGAATCGGCGGCGATGGTCACGCCGTCGCTCGTGACGAACGTTACCGCGAGCGGCGGTGGTACGGGTAGCTTCGGCACGAGGCCCATCCCGGCGACAAGGACCATCGTGCGAATCATGGGCGGCGCTTCGGCGCAGCGTCGCGCCTATCCGGTGAAGCCGACGCGAAAGAGGTCGCGCAGCGGCGCCTAGCCGGCCTTCAGCGTCAGGACGACCGGATCGAGCGAGCCCTGCGGTGCCGGCGGCAGCCGAAGCACCGGAGACTCCAGCGCAGCCGTTGCGTCGGCTTCGTCTTCGACGGCCGCGACGGCGTGTGCGAGCAGCTCGAGGGTAGCCGCGATAAGATCGAGCCGGCGCCGGACGCCGGGTTCACCGACGGGTTCGTAGAGCACGTCGGCACGCGTCAGATCGCTCGCTATGTCGATCTCGGCGATGCGTGCGACGTCGTCGAAGGCGCCTGCAATGGAAACGGCGTGCGTGAAGCGGCCCGACGGATCGACGGCGAGCCGCATGCGCGTGCCCTCGAAGAACGAGAGCGTGATCGCGAGATCGCCGTGGGCTTTGCTGCCTTCGGCGGAAACCTCGGCGAGGCGAAGATTTCCGATCGGGTCGAGCGTTTCAAAAAAGTCGGCGAAGAGACCGCGCAGCAAAACGCGGACGCGCAACAATTGTTCGATGCGGTTCGAGCGGAGGTCCAGGAGTCGCTGCCTGGCTGCGAGCATGCGTGCGAAATCACGCTGTACGTCGGGCGACATACCGCGAGCTTTCGGATCGGCGTGCGCCGCGTTCCCCGTTTTGCCGTCGCGCTAGGCGGGACTGTGGTCCCCGTCACCGCTGCCGCTCTGCGGAGCGTCGCCCGCAAAGATGCGCAGATCGTCCGCCTCGAGCACCAGCGTTGCGGCAGCGACGATTCCGTCGACCTGCGCCGCCGTGCGTGCGCCGACGATCGCACCGCTGACGACGGGGTCGCGCAATGTCCAGGCAATCGCGACTTCGCCGGGCGAGCGGCCGTGACGTGCGCCGACCTCGCGGAGCCGTTCGACGAGGGCGAGGTTACGGCCCAGATTCGGCTCACGAAACTCTGCGTTGCGCGAACGCCAATCCGTCGCGGGCAAGGCGCGTGCGCGATCTACCGTCATGGAGCCACTGAGCAAGCCCGACTGCATCGGCGAGTAGACGATGACGCCGATCTTCCACTCGCGGCAATACGTTGCGAGACCGCGTTCGAAGTCGGCGCGAACCAGCGAGTAGGGCGGCTGTAGCGTTTCGACCCGTGCCCCGCGGCGTGCCCGTTCGAGTTCGGGGATCGAGAAATTCGAGACGCCGATGTGGCGCACTTTCCCGGCGCCCACAAGTTGCGCCATCGCGGCCCAGCCTTCATCGATGTCGGCGAGGACGTCCGTCGGCCAATGGATTTGATAGAGGTCGATGGCGTCGACGTGGAGCCGGCGTAGACTCGCTTCGCATTCAGCCACGATCGACGCGCGCGAGATATCTTCGCGCGTTCCACCGTCGCCCTCGCCTGACGGAACCAGTCCGCATTTCGTGAAAACGAGCGGCGGTTCGGCCATGCCATGAAGCGCGCGCGCGACGACGTCTTCGGAGTGCCCGAAGCCGTACGCCGCCGCGGTGTCGATCCAATTCATGCCGCACTCGAGCGCACGATGGATGGCGGTAATGGAATCGGTATCGTCCTGCGGTCCCCAACCGAACTTCCACCCATCGCCGCCGATCGCCCACGCCCCGAAGCCGAGCGCCGAGATCTGCATGCCGGTCGTTCCCAACGGGCGCGTTGCCGTCGTCATGTTCATGGTGCGTACCTTATCCGTGAACCAACGGCAAGCCCGCGCGATCGAAATCGGCGCCCGTCATCCAGCGAATGAAAAGCCGGTAACTCGCGAAACCGGCTTTCACGTGATTGGACTTCAGGTAGCCGTCATAGGCGACGCGCTGCGCCCGTTCGACTGTTTTGTTGACGTTCTTGAGGTAGCGCTCCCGAATCGCGACGATATCAGCATACGCGGTTTGGCCCATACGATGCGTCAGGCGCACGTCGGACGGAAGATTGAACCAGACGAGAATCCAGCCCGAATATTGCAGCAGCGGGTCGCGCGCCGTCGTGCACGCGATGACCGCGATGAAGTTCGCTTCGGCTTCGTCGTTGAAGCCAGCGATGTGCGCCCACTCGTGTGCATAGATCGCGGGCCGCTCGTACGGAAAGGCCGACGCATCCAAATTGACTTCGTGCGTCCAGGGATCGGTGAAGCCGCTCGTTGCAGAAAGCTGCATCATCGGCTGGAAAAGCGTCGGTTTGACGCGAGGCGGGGCGAAGCTGCTGCGGTCCCCCAAACGCCGTATGGTTGCCGTAAACGTCGGTTCGAGACGCCGCGCCGAGCTCGCATCGTCGCTCGATTCGCGGTGCGCGCGATCGGCCAGGGCGGTAAGCCGGTCGGTCACGCGGTCCGCAAATGCCGCGACCGAATCTTCATCGGTGCGCTCGTCGTGCACGGCGATCTTGGCGGCGAGCGGTAGACGAGAATAATCGTACGCCCACGAAGCGACGAACCAGACGAAGATCGCCGCTGCAATTGCGGCGGTTCGCAGGACGACGCGTGCCGCCGTCCTGCGCCGAGCTCCGCCCGAGCGGCGCACGCTCACGATCCAATAGCGAACGAGCAACGTCGTCGCTATGACGACGAGGATGTCGCCCAGGCAAAACGGCAACGGACCCGTCACCGCGCGCACGGCCCGGTCGATCGCGGGATACGCGCCGTTGGCATAATGCCGTTCGATCCACGCGGTGCTCGGCATAACGGCGCGCACGGCAAATGCGGCGCCGATGGCGACGATATCGAAAAGGTACGCTCGTATCCGCACGCTCCCGATGAGCGTTTGTGGGGACCCGTCGCTTACCTTTCGAACGTCTCCGCGTGCTTTTCGCCGCCGTGGTCATCCCGATCGTCCGCTACGCGCAGCCCGCGCTAATCGTTATTCGCCGAGCGGATCATCTGCGGCGCAATCCGGGCCAGATCGCATTTCCCGGCGGCCTCATCGATCCAAGCGACACCGATGAGCGCGCCGCGGCGCTACGCGAGTTCGAGGAAGAACTCGGCCTCGCGCGCGAACGCGTGCGCCTCATCGGGCGGCTCGACGACGTCGTGACCTTGGCCCGTTCGGTGACGGTTGCTCCGTACGTCGGTATCGTCGAGCCGCCCGTCGTATTCGCACACGATTCCGCCGAGACGGCGAGCGTCCACGAAATTCCGCTCGCGGAACTTTACGTGCCGGGCGCGCTGCATCACGGTCTCGAACGCGTGGCGCGGGATGAGATCGCCTACGACGTCCCGAGCTGGCTTTTCGATTACGCGGATCTCCATGTGTGGGGTGCGACGGCCCGGATGCTCGCGTCGTTCGTGGTTCGGTATCCGAGCCCGAGCGCTGCCCTCGCAGCGTCGTAGAGGATTAAGTCGCGCGGAAACGTGGTAGGTATTCACGAGCGCGTTCGACTTGCGATCGCGAAATGGAGGGTAGACGTGGCTGGACTTCTTTGGGCGATCATCACCATCTTGTTCGTGTTTTGGGTACTCGGATTCGCGTTGCACTTCGGCGGCGGTCTCATTCACCTGCTGCTCATCGTCATTGCCGTTATGGTCGTCATCAATCTCATGACGGGGCGCGGCGCTCGGGTCTAACTCGGTCTTCAGCACATCACAATGCGCGCGGCTTTGCCGTCGCGCGTTTTGATTTTTAGGCTTCGCTTCACGCTGGCCTGGGTATGGCGGGGTGCATGCGAGCAAGCGTCGTCGTCAACGAGCGATCGAGCCACAGCGGGCCGGCCATCGCGGAATTGCCGAAAATGCTTACCGCGCACGGCATCGATGTCGATGCCTTCGTCGTTGCGCGCGACGAAGCGATCCTTCGTAAACGGCTCGAAGGTTTTGTGGCGGCCGGTGCGTCGCTTGCGATCGTCGGCGGGGGCGATGGAGCGATGGCCATTGCGGCGGACGTGCTCGCCCACGCAAAATGCGCCCTCGGCGTGTTGCCGCTCGGAACCGGGAATAGCTTCGCGCTAACACTCGGGATCGCCGCAAAACTTGAGACCGCCCTCGACGTGATCGTCGCACAGCGGATCGTGAAGGTGGATGTCGGAACGGTCAATGGAACGCATTTTGCCAACTTCGCCACCATCGGGTTATCCGCCGAGATCGCCGATCGCACACCGCACCTGCTCAAGAGGCTGATCGGCACGGCGGCCTATGCCGTCGCCGGAGTGGGACCGTTTTTAACGCATCGGCCGTTTCGAGCGAAGATTCGCTACGATGGCGGTCAAAGCGAGTTCCGCGCGCAGCAGATCGTCATCGCCAGCGGCCGATTCTTCGGGCACCAGCCCGTAACGCCCGACGCATCGATCGTCGATGATCGCCTGAGCTTTTTCACAACGACCGGCGTCTCGCATCTGCATGTCGCGCGCATGTATCTCGCGATGGGGCTCGGGCTTCAGACGCGTTTGCCGGACGCCGTCGCGTTTTCGTCAAAGGAAGTCGTCGTGAAGACTTCCCCCAAACAACTCGTGAGCATCGACGGGCGGACCCTGGGCAAGACGCCCGCCCACTTCGGGATCGCGCCGCGCGCGCTTCGCGTGTGCGTTCCCGCCGGGTTCGACGATGCGCGCGATTAGCACGCTCGAAGCGCGTTTTTGGATTGCGTCGATCCTCGCATTCGTGCTCTTCGCGGCGCTCGGATCCTTCGTTTCCTCGCGACCGCCGGGCCCAATCGATCTCGCCGGCACGACCTTACGCGGCGAAGCGCCCCGGGTTGCGGCCTTCTTCACCGCCCTTGGGCGCACGTATGCAATCATCGCGATCGGCGTGTTTGCGGCGCTCGTCGCGCTCGTCGCGCGCGCGAATGTGCTGGCGGTGTTCGGCGTCCTGATCGCGCAAGTAGTCTCGCAAGCCGTCGTTGCCGCACTCAAGCCGGTTTTTCATCGCCTCCGCCCCGATCACTGGCTGCTCTATCGTGAGACCGATCTATCCTTTCCCAGCGGTCATGCGACGACGTCGATCGTCTTTTTCCTATCGCTCGCGCTGCTCGCGCAGCGTTTGCCGCCGAACGTGCCGCGTGCCGTCGCGGCGACGCTTGCGACACTTGGCGGCGTATGTGTTATTGCGATTCCGTGGTCGCGCCTGGCGCTGGGAGCACACTACGCCACCGACGTTACGGGCGGCCTCCTATTCGGAACCGGAACGCTTTGTGCGATGGTGGCTCTTCTGTTTCGATTCGGAGCGTTGGCGTAGGCAAATGGGCCACACCCGCCGCACATTGCGGCGTGGATGACACGATCGATATGCGGGCGGGGGAAACGCTCGCGCGCACTCATTTAGAATCGTACCTCCGCGAACGCTTGCCGAAGGCAACGGGTGATTTCTCGATACGTCAATTCGGCGGCGGCCATGCCAATCTGACGTATGCGCTGCGTTTCGGGAATGACGAATACGTCTTACGGCGCCCGCCGTACGGTCCGTTGCCCAAGGGCGGCCACGACATGCAACGCGAGTACCGTGTGCTCTCGCAACTCTATCGGGCCTTTCCGCTCGCTCCGCGCGCCTTCGTGCTCTGCACCGATCACGCCATCATCGGGGCGGACTTCGTCGTGATGGAACGCCGCCGCGGAACGGTCATTCGCAGCACGCTCCCGCCGGAGATAGCGCGCGATCGCGCGGCTGCCGACGGCTCGGCGAAAACTTCATCGATACGCTCGCCGCCTTTCACACCGTCGAATATGCGACGACGGGCCTCGCCGGACTCGGTAAACCCGAGGGCTATCTCGAGCGGCAACTCGAGGGCTGGATGCAGCGCTGGGCGACGGCACAAACGCCGGGGCAACCCGACGCTTCGGCGTTCATCGCAAAGCTGGTCGCATGCCGCCCGGTTTCCGGCACGGCCGCGCTCGTGCATAACGATTTCAAGTTGGATAACACGATCGTCGATGCGGCCGACCCGACGCGCTTGGTCGCAATTCTCGACTGGGATATGTGCACGATCGGCGATCCGCTGGCGGATCTCGGCAACGTGCTCGCACTTTGGACCGAACCCGGCGATCCGCCCCTATCGACGGGTAGTGCGATGCCGACGGCGGCCGCGGGCTTTCAAACGCGCGCTGAACTGGTCGAACGTTACGCGTCGGCAACCGGCCGCGATTGCGCGCGGGCAACGTGGTACCACGCCTTCAATCTCTTCCGCTACGCCGCGATCGCACAACAAATTTACGCGCGCTTCGTACGCGGGCAAACGCAAGACGAACGTTTCCGCGACTTCGGTCGCTCGGTTCATGCGCTCGTCGAGCGCGGCCAGGTGCTTGCCGACAGAGGTCTTTGACGAGCGCCGACCCGATATGCAATACTCGATGGTAACCTCGCGCGATCTTTCGAGTGCCACCAGACGATCGACGTGCGCACGTTTGAGAAAGAACGCGAAAATTTTACATTTCGACTCCTTCGGTCTGCGACCGGAGCTGCTACGTGCGGTCAAAGACATGGGCTTTCATGAAGCGACGCCCGTTCAAGCCGCGTCGATCCCGGCCGGCTTGGCAGGCCGCGACGTCCTGGCAAGCGCGCCGACCGGCAGCGGGAAATCCGCCGCCTTCGGTCTTCCCCTCCTCCAGGCGCTGATGGACGTGCCGCGCGGCAAGACGCGGGCACTGATTCTCGCACCGACCCGTGAACTCGCGGCGCAGATTTGCGAACACCTGCAGTTGCTCGCGCGGCACACCAAAGTGAAGGTTGCGGCGATCTACGGCGGCGTCGGCTTCAATCCGCAGGTCGGCGCGTTCCGCCGCGGGACCGATATCATCGTTGCGACGCCGGGCCGGCTGCTCGATCACCTCACGCAGGGCACGGCCGTGCTCGACGGTATCACGCTGCTCGTGCTCGACGAAGCCGATCGCATGCTCGATATGGGTTTTTTGCCCGACGTTCGCCGCGTGCTCAAAAAGATTCCGGCCGAGCGGCAGACGCTTTTTTTCTCGGCCACGATTCCGCCCGCGATCGCGGGGCTCACGAGAGAGCTGCTGCGCAATCCGGTTCGCGTCGATCTCGCGCCCAAAGGCGAACCCGCGAGCGGGATAACGCAGACGATCTACTCGATCGATCAACAGCGCAAATCCGATCTGTTGCTTGAATTACTCAAAGACAATAACATTTTTAGCGCAATCGCGTTCACTCGTACGAAGGCACGCGCCAATCGGCTGGCGGCGATGCTGCTCAAACATAACGTGCCGTCCGAACGGATACATGGCGATCGCTCTCAGGCGCAACGGACGCGCGCGCTCGAAGATTTCAAGCGTGGGAAATATCGCGTGCTCGTAGCGACCGATATCGCGGCGCGCGGCATCGATATTGCCGAACTCGGTCACGTCGTCAACTACGACGTACCGATGGTTCCCGAAGATTACGTCCACCGGGTCGGCCGCACCGCCCGCGCAAAAGCGACGGGCGACGCGATTACGTTTGTGGCGCCGGACGAAGAAAAATACTTCGCACAAATCGAACGCGCGCTCGGGCGGCGCCTCGATCGCGCCAAGAACCCGGCGTTACCCGTAGTCGCGGCTCAGGCGCCGCTGCCTGCCGGCCTGCAGCGTCAGCAGCAACGCCGTCCCCCGGCGCCGGCGCGGCGACAGCCCGAGCGTCGCCGCGCCGGCTAACCTTCCGGAACCTGCTCGACCGGTGCAAGCCGCGTGAGTTCGTCGTCCGTGTACAGGCGCGAGCGGGTGAGGAAGCGCAGCTCCTCGCCGTTCTCGAGCGAAAACATGCCGCCGCGTCCCGGGATCGCATCGATGATGAGTTTGGTATGCTGCCAATATTCGAATTGGCTCACACTCATATAGAACGGCGCGCCCGCGATCTCGCCGAGTTTGACGTCCGCATTGCCGAGATAGAAATCGCCGAGCGGATAGCACATGGGGCTGCTGCCGTCGCAGCAGCCCCCGGATTGATGGAACATCACCGGGCCGTACTTGCCTACCAGACGCGCGATGAGAGCGGCTGCATCGGGCGTTGCTTCAACGCGCGTCGCGTAACGGCTCGGCATGTTCATGTCCTAGAAAAAACCCAGCTTTGCTTCGCCGTAGCTGACCAGCATGTTTTTGGTCTGCTGATAGTGGTCGAGCATCATCTTATGATTCTCACGCCCGATCCCCGACTGCTTGTATCCGCCGAACGCGGCGTGTGCCGGGTAGGCGTGATAGTTGTTTATCCAGACACGGCCCGCTTGGATACCGCGGCCCATGCGGTAACATGTGTTCGCATCGCGCGACCAGACGCCCGCACCCAGCCCGTAGAGCGTGTCATTGGCAATTGCAAGAGCATCGGCTTCGTCTTTGAACGTTGCAACCGACACGACGGGCCCGAAGATCTCTTCTTGGAACACGCGCATCGAATTCTTACCCGCGAAGACGGTCGGGTGGACGTAGTAACCGTCTTTGAACGCGCCGTCGAGCGTGTTGCGCTCGCCGCCGATCAGGACCTCGGCGCCCTCCTTACGGCCGATATCGAAATACGACAAGATCTTTTCGAGCTGCTCGCTCGAGGCTTGCGCGCCGATCATCGTATTCATATCGAGCGGATTGCCCTGAACGATTGCTTCAACACGTTGGAGCGCTCGCTCCATGAACCGGTCGTAGATCGATTCCGCCACGAGCGCGCGCGAGGGGCATGTGCAGACTTCGCCCTGATTGAGCGCGAACATCACGAAGCCTTCGATCGCCTTATCGAAGAAAGCGTCGTCGCCCGCGGCAACGTCGGCGAAGAACACGTTGGGCGATTTGCCGCCTAATTCGAGCGTAACCGGGATGATGTTCTGCGACGCGTACTGCATGATGAGCCGGCCCGTCGTCGTCTCGCCGGTAAATGCGATCTTCCCGATGCGGCGATTCGAAGCAAGCGGTTTGCCGGCTTCGAGGCCAAAACCGTTGACGATATTGAGCACGCCCGGCGGCAAGAGATCGGCGATCATCTCGACCCACACCATGATGGAGGCGGGGGTCTGTTCGGCGGGCTTGAGCACGACGCAATTACCTGCGGCAAGTGCCGGCGCGAGCTTCCAGACGGCCATGAGAATCGGAAAATTCCACGGAATGATTTGCCCGACGACACCGAGTGGTTCGTGGAAATGGTATGCGACCGTATCGTTGTCGATCTGCGAGATGCCGCCCTCTTGCGCGCGAATGGCGCCTGCGAAGTAGCGGAAGTGATCGATCGCGAGCGGCAGGTCGGCAAGCGTCGTCTCGCGGATCGGTTTACCATTGTCGATCGTCTCGGCCGTCGCAAGGACGGAAAGCTTCGCTTCCATACGATCGGCGATCTTGAGCAGGATGTTGGCGCGCTCGGTCGGCGACGTCCGGCCCCAGGCAGCTTTGGCCTGATGCGCGGCATCGAGCGCAAGCTCGATATCTTCCGCGGTCGAGCGCGCGATCTCCGTGAACGGTTGACCGATGACCGGGCTTACGTTCATGAAGTATTGACCTTGCACGGGCGGCACGAACGAGCCGCCGATAAAATTATCGTAGCGGCGCTTAAACGGATTCTCGACGCCGAGCGTCGTGATGTCGAAAAGAGTTTGGTGCTCGAGAACAGCTGCAGACATACAGATCCTTTGTCGATGGCTTTCGAGATGTTGGCATGATAGCGCAATCGGCTGTGAGCCGCCACGGAGCATCGGCTCGGCGCACGCTGACCCTGCGCGATGAGAAGCGGCTTAGGTGCAATCTTCACGTACACCAGTCGGCTGACAGGACGATCCGGCTCGAACATTCGAAAATCGAGCGATGTTCTTACGACGGACGTTCCTTGCCGCCGGTGTTGCGCTCGTGGTCGTTCCCGCTCTCTTTCGCCGCAGCGCTGCCGGCGCGGCCGCGCGCGCCGATCTCTACGATTTTCCGGCGCTCGCGCAGCGGCTCGCACGCCCGGCGCGGCATCGGCAAGTCTTCGCCACGGCCCGCGTCGCAGACGGCGTCGTCGTCGGCTATATGAAGCATGCAATGGAAGCATATGAAACGACGCTGGGCGAGGGTCCCGGCGCTCTGCATCCCGCCGCGGTTTTCTACGGGCTAGGGGTTGCGCTCGGTTTGGATAACGAGATGTGGCGGACGTTGCGGCTCGCGGAGGGTGTCAAGCGACGCGGGGACGTGCTGACGGCTCAAGCGGTGAACGCCAATCCGTTTGCGGCGGACTTCGCTGCTTTGACAAGGCGTGGTGCGACGCTGCTCGTTTGCGACAACGCCCTTGCCGATTGGGCGACTTATCTCGTAACGACGGCCGGCTTTAACGATCGTACGATCGAAGCGATCCACACCGACCTGCGCAGCCACATCCTGCCCGGGGCGCTGCTGGTGCCGGCCGGTGTTGCGGCGCTCAATGCGGCGCAAGAAGCGCACTTCACCTATCTGCAAGCATCCCTGTAGCAAACGGTGCATCTTCGCACGGAAGCCGTGCGGTCGTGATTCATACGTTTATGACGTAAACGTCACGAGACGAGGGGTGCAGCGACCGGCCGCGATGTCGATCATCGCGAAGCTGAACTCCGCTTCTCGGCGCTTGTCGGTCGGCGATCCGGGATTGACGACCCACACGCCGTCGTGCCGACGACAGTACGGCACGTGACTGTGGCCGAACACGATCGCGTCGAGCGGCTCACCTGCGAACGTCGCAAGCGCGCGGTCGAGCGTCGTTCCCCACGTCCCGTCGCCGTGAACCGCGCCGATCGCAGCGCCCGCAATGCGCACGATCGTCCGACGGCCGAAGCGCATCAGGATCTCCGGCCCGTCGTTATTGCCGGCCACCGCGCGGACGGGGGCGATGGTTTCGAGCGCGGCGATGACCGCCAGATCCGTCAGATCGCCGCAGTGCACGATGAGCTCGGGTCGTTCGGCGGAAAGACGTCCCAGTGCCGCGCTCAAACGCCCGTTGAAACGCGGAACATGGGTATCTGAGACGATTGCCACGCGGGCGGACGGCCGCTCCATTGCCATGGCATGGCCTTCCATGCGCGGCTGCCCGGGGCCGCGTTCCCGCTGGCCAATAGGCGAAAGGCCTTACGGCCCTCGCAGGTGCACGCATAGCGACGATGACCACCATGCGCGTCCGCGCGGGCGCCCGTTTTACGCTCACCTCGCCGCTGGAAACGCCGGCCGTCTTTATGATTCGGCCCGAAGACACGGCCCTGCAGCGCGTCCTCGCCGAGGACTGGTCCACCTCGCCGCCGCGCGGTTTCCACGATTACATCGACGTCTATGGGAACCACTGCCGCCGCGCGACGTTGCCTGCCGGCACGTTCGCCCTGGATTACGAGGTCCTCGTCGAAACCACCGCCGAGCTCGATCCGCTCGCTGCAGATGCGATCGAGCATCCCATCTCCGACGTGCCCGACGGTGCGCTCATGTATACGCTGCCGAGCCGCTACTGTCTCTCGGACGTCATCTTTCCGCAGGCCCACGAATTGTTCGGCGGCATCGCTCCGGGCTGGGGCCGCGTGCAGGCGATTTGCGACTGGGTGCACACCAACGTGCGCTTCGCGTACGGTTCGTACCGCCGTGACGACGGCAATCGACGTCCTCGGCAACGGCAGCGGTGTCTGCCGCGATTTCGCCCACGTCGCGATCGCGTTCTGTCGCGCGCTCAATATCCCGGCGCGGTACGCGTTTGGGTACATGCCCGATATCGACGTGACGGGCTCCGTGGCACCGATGGACTTCTGTGCCTGGTTCGAAGTCTATCTCTCTGGAACGTGGTGGATCTTCGACGCGCGAAATAACGAACGCCGGCGCGGACGTGTCACGATCGCGCGCGGGCGCGACGCCCTCGATGTCGCGATGGTGACGACGTATGGGACCACGATGCTCGACGCGATGACGGTACTCGCCGATACGGCGGACGATGATGCACGCACGCTCGTCTGACGAGGCCGTCCAGCCTCTGAACATAACCGGCATTTCTTGGGCCGACGTCGCGGAGGCGACGTACGTCGTGGCGCAACGCTTTCGCTACGACTACCCGGGCCCGATCGCCGATCTGCACCACCGTCTCGTCGTCGTCCCGCGCGAGCGTCATGGCGCGCAACGGCGCATCGCCACCCGTCTGGACGTAACGCCGCATGCCGTCGCACATGACGCACACGATGCGTTCGGCAACCCGGTGGCAACGTTCTTCGCCCGTCGTGTCGATGGCACGATCGAATTTTCGCATCGCTCGATCGTTACACGCGCGCGCACCGAACATCTCGCTTCCACGGCGGAGCTCGACGACATCCGGCTCTGTACGCCGACGCCCTTGACGGCGGCCGACGCGGCGCTTCGTCAAGCGGCCGCAACCTTACGCGCGCGCTATGGAGATCCGCTCGAGCGGGCCGAGGCGCTCTGTTCGTTCGTCTTCGATGCGATGGCCTATCGCGCCGGCTCGACCGATGTCGAAACGCCGGCCGCGACGGCATTCGCACGGCGCAGCGGCGTCTGCCAAGACTACGCGCACGTCGCGCTGGCGCTAGCCCGTCACGCCGGGCTCGCGGCGCGCTACGTCTCCGGCCATCTCCTTGGGGAAGGCGGCACGCATGCGTGGATCGAGGTGCTCCTGCAACGCGACGAACGACCTGTCGTCTTCGCATACGATCCGACGCACGGTCGCCGCGTGGACATGCGCTATATCGCAATCGCGGTCGGTCGCGATTACGGCGACGTCGCGCCGACATCGGGCGTCTTCACGGCGCCCTACGCGGGCGCGCTCACCGCGAGCAAACGCCTCGCGGTAACGAGCGTCCGTTACGTCCAGTAGAGGATGCGCGATGCTCGCCCTCGGCTACGCGGTCGCGAGAAAATGCTCGAGCAAAGCGTTGACGCGCTGCGGCGCTTCTTGACCCGCCCAATGCGAGACGCCCGGAAGATAGTACAGCCGTAAATCATCCACGTATGCCGCCGTACCGTACGTCGTCTCTTTGCCGAGCGCGACGTCGTCTTCGCCCCAGAGCATACACGTCGGCACCGTGATCCGCGGCATGCCGAGCGCGAGTTGTTCGGCAAAGCCTCCACGTGCGGACGCGCGATACCACGCGAGCATCGCTCGTAGCGCGCCGGGCTCCGCCGCCTGCGCACGATACGTCGCCAGGTCGTCCGCAGCAACGACGGGCGCGTCCCGTGCGCTGCGTTGGAAGAGCCGTGCGATCGGCGCTGCGCCGTCGCGCCCAAGCGCCCACTCGGCGAGGCCCGGAATCTGAAAGGCGCCGATGTACCACGACCGCAGTCGCTGGCGCCACGAACGGCGCAGGCAGGCGAGGAACACGGCCGGATGCGGCATGTTGATGATGACGAGCCGGTCGAGCGGCCGCAGTTGCCGCATCGCGAAAAACCACGCGACCGCCGCGCCCCAGTCATGCCCGAGCAAGACCACTTCACGCGCCTGTGCTGCATCGATCAATGCCGCGACGTCATCCAACAGCCGCGCGATGCGATAGTCCGCGATGTCGCGCGGACGCGTCGTGTGGCCGTAGCCGCGCTGAGCGGGCGCCCAGACGCGATAGCCGAGTTCGACGAGCGTTGCGACATGCGGTCGCCAGGCGATGGGGTGCTCGGGAAAGCCATGCAGGCACAGCGCGAGACGATCACCGCCACCCGCTTCGAACAGTTCGACATCGAGCCCGTTGGCACGAACGGTGCGCGCCTGCATCACGCGTGCGCGGCCTCGGCGTCAAGGTCGCTCAGCGCCTCCCAGCGCGCAAACGCGGCGTCGGCGGCGGCGTGCGCCAGCGCTAATTCGCGCTCCAGCTGCGCGACGCGCTCGCGGTCGTCGTAGATGTGCGGATCGGCGAATTCTTTTTCGAGTCGTGCGCGCGCTTCGTCGCGTGTCGCGACCTCACGTTCGGCTGCCGCGAGGTCGCTCGCATGGCGCGCGCGACGCTGACGCGCATCACGTTCGAGAACGACGGGAGCCGGCACGTTCTCGCTCGCTTTCGGCGGCGTCGGCACCGGCGCGGCATGCTGCGAACGTTGCGCGCTCTCGAAGGTCTCGTAACCACCCTCGATGAGCGAGACCGTCCCGTCGCGTAACCAGAGGACCCGCTCGGCGAGCCGCGCTAACAGATAGCGGTCGTGCGAGACGACGATCATCGCGCCGGCGTAGGAGGCGAGCACGGTTTCGAGCGCTTCGCGGCTCGGAATGTCGAGATCGTTCGTCGGTTCGTCGAGAAAGAGCAAATCCGCCGAACGCGCCATAAGCCGGGCGAGCATGATGCGTCTGCGCTCGCCGCCGGAGAATGCTTCGACGGGCTTTTCGCCCGCATCGCCGCCAAGCCCGAGCCGCCCGAGTAAGGAACGCGCTTGTTCGGGCGTGACCTTCGCGCCTTCCAACACGGCATCGACGGCCAAGACGCCCGGCGGTAATTCATCCGCCGAATCCTGTGAGAAGTAGGCGGCAGTGACGCCCGTCATCAGCTGCACGTCACCGGCATCGGGTTTCCGGCGCCCGGAGAGCACGCCGAGCAAGGTCGATTTCCCCGAACCGTTGGGTCCGACGACCGCGAGCCGATCGCCGCGCGCAACGCTAAACGTGAGGCCGGCGAAGAGTACCGCATCGTATGCGACCCGCAACTCGTGCGCTTTGAGCGCAAAACCCTTGGTAGCGCGGCGCGCGGCTTCGAGCTTAACGGAGATCTGCCGCTGCGACGTCTGCGGGGCTTCAACCGTATCGAGCTTCGCCAACTGTTTCTCGCGACTGCGCACGTGCGAATAATTGTGCGAACCGTGGGTCTTGAGCTCGGCGACCACGGCTTTACGTCGTTTCTCTTCGTCTTTGAACGCCTTGAAGTTGCGTTCGGCCTGTTCCAGACGAATCGCCTTTTCTTCCACGTACGCGCGATACGCGCGACCCTGCGGAACGTCGTACGTGGTCAGTGTTCCGCCGTCGAGCTCCCAGATGCGGTTTATGACGCGATCCAGGAAATAGCGGTCGTGCGAGACGACGAGCGTCGCGCGAGGATCGTCGATGATGAACTCTTCGAGCCAACGCACCGTCTCGATATCGAGATGATTCGTCGGCTCGTCGAGCACCAGATAGTCCGGCTCTTCGAGGAGCATGCGCGCGAGTGCCGCGCGGGTGCGTTGGCCGCCCGAGAACGATGCGGGCGGCCGATCGAGATCTTCTTCGGCAAAACCAAATTCCGCGATCATCGCGCGCATGCGCCGTTCGTTGGCTTCGCCGCCATGACGGTCGAAGCGCTCGCGGGCTTCGCCGTATGCGTGCAGCAGGCGCGCTTCGAGCGGCGCGTCATGTGCTTCAGCTGCAGCGGTCAACGCCGTTTCGAGTCCACGGACCGTCGCTTCTTCTTCGTGCATGCGCGAAAATGCACGATCGACGATGGCGCGCAATGTCAAGGCTTGATCGGCACTCGCGGCTTGACTCAAGTAGCCCAAGCGCGCATCCCGCGCCCGCACGATCGTGCCGCCATCGACCTCGTCGAAGCCGACCAGTAAACGCACGAGCGAGGACTTTCCCGCGCCGTTGGGGCCGACTAAGCCGATCTTTTCGCCGTCGCGGATCACACCATCAAGGCCGCTAAAGATCTTTCGAGCGCCATAATAGCGATCGAGGCTCGAAAACCGTAACAATTCCACGGCTGTCGCTTTCGCGTTCGAAGGGACCTGGACCGTTCGCTTGTGCAAGCCCGCAAAAAAAGGACCGCCATCGTCTGCAACGGTCGTAATGCCGTTGCAAACGAAGCGGTCCGTACGGAATTCGTTCGCGGCTAGGGCGTGCTTCCGCCGATGTGCGAGGCGCTCCAGCTCTCACCCGTTTGCTGCTCGGTGATTTGTGCAGCCGATACTTGCACATTTTCGCCGTCCTCACGCAGTTCTTGGAGCACGACCGTTGGCATCGCCTTGCTGATGTCGACGATGATCGGCGTGATATCGTCGAGATGACGTTTCGCAAGCTGGGCCGTCGCCGTGTCGCCGAGTCCCATCGCGGTCGCATGCAGCATGGTGTAGCTGATCGCCGACAGGCCGAGGGCGGTGTAGTCGTCGCGCAGACTTTTGGAAACCTTTGTCTTACGCACTTGGTTGATGGCGGCCGCTCCGCCGCCGAGCAACGCTGACCAGGCAGATTTCACCGGGCTCCCCGCGTGCCCGCCGACTGCCTTTACCTGCGCTTCGAGCGCGGTAATGTGATTATCAGTGCTCGTCTTAATGCGCCCAATGATGCGGATCGCATCAGCATACGATTGGTGGTCGCCGGATTTGAGCTGTGACTCCACCGGCTGAGCGATGTGCCGCTCGAGGGCGAGCATGTCGCTGAGGTAGGTCGCAACGACGTGGCGATCGTCGCCATCCTGGTCGGTGTTGGTGACGTTCGATTTGGAATCCATGCTTGAACATGTTCCCTGGCCGGGGCCGTTCTATGCAGGCAAGCGCAGACGCGGGCCTCGCACGTGTCCTCGCACATATGGCGCCACGGTGCCCGAACCGGGCGCACGCACCGCCTCGTTCACGGCACCAGCGCTCGACACGTTCCTAGCGACCCCATGCGGGGTAAACACCGTGTCATGATACCGACGAGCGCACATAAGATCGATGCCGCATCGGCGCCGCGCGGCGAGCACGGGCAAATCGTCCTGGCCGCCGGCACGGACGTTGCCATGCGGGCTTGGCGCGACGAACCGCCGGGCGAACCCAAGCCCTTCACCACGCGCGAATACGACACGGTCGGCTACGTGCTGCGCGGCCGAGCCGAGTTACACTGCGGGGGCGAGGTGATCGCACTTGCGGAAGGTGACTCATACCTGGTCCCGCGCGGGCTCGCCCACACCTATACCATTCTCGAACGCTTTAGCGCGATCGAAGCGACGAGCCCGCCGGCGTGACCGCAGGCCCGCTCCGCCGGGGGACGTAAACGGGCGACCTTCGTGGCGTGCCGAAGCGCTGTTCATGTTTGTGTTTCCGCTCGCAGCCGCACTCGCGCTCGCCCAGACGCCGATGCCGATTGCGACCTCCACCCCGAGTCCGCAGCGACTGCTCGGCTTGATCCGCGCGAAGTTCCGTTCGCATCGGCCGCCGCCGGCGTTCGAGACCTACACGCTCGAACGCAAACAATTGACCGACCAAGGCTTTCCCGATTATCTGGAGAGCTATAAGGTCAAATACTGGGTGCGCACTCTCGATCGCGCCGCTCTAACGCGCAAGGTCTATCGCGACGTCAATCGTGGCGCGATGACCTTCGACCGTCCGGCGTTTAACGAAAGTCGCGATCCCGGGCCGCCGACCGCCGACGTATTCGAACCCGCACCCGCGAGACCGCGACCAATCTCGTTCGTGCCGACCCCGGAGCCCGGCGCATCGCAACTACCGACGATCGGCGTCGTCACCGCCACGGGCGAGTTCGATTATCGCGTCGATACGATGGCAACCGAAGGCAATGAGTTACACCTCAAAGTCGTGCCGACGCGCGATCCCGATCGCAATCGGTTGCGCGAACTTTTCGTCGACAAGCGTACGCTCGAACTTCACAAGCTCGTCGCGACCGATAAACTCTTCATCCTCGGTACGTCCGATGTCTACGGCGTCACCTTCACGGTCTCGTTTGCATCACTCGAAGGCGTCCCGATCGTGACGACCATTCACGGCGTGGTCGGCGACGGATATAGCGGCGACGGCTCGACGGTCGACTATACGTTTCGCGACATCTCGTTTCCCAAGACGCTTCCCGAGTGGTATTTCGATGCGCGACAGTACGCGCAGCACGAGGCGCAAGAGCCGCTGTGACGTAACGTGGGTACGGCACAGTATCGCTCACCCGCTCCAGAAAGTACCCGATGACCGATTCCGAAGTCTCGCCCTACGTCGGGAAGCCGATCCGCGCCACGCTCGCGGACGGCCGCCTCCTCGCCGGCACCCTTCATGCCGACGCTAGCCACGGCCACGGCCATACGCACTACGCGATCGTCAGCGACCCGATCGCGCAGGGCGGTGAGAAAGTGCAGGAAGTGCTCCATGGGGCGAGCTCGATCGTAACGATCGAGGACGCGTCTGGAGACCCTGCGGCGGTCGAATAAGGGTCGCGCCGCTACGAGCGGCGCGCTTCTCCCGCGCGATAGCGATAGACGATCCGGCCTTTGGTCAGATCGTAGGGCGACATCTCCAAATCGACACGGTCGCCCGGCAGAATCTTGATGCGATGCCGACGCAGCCGCCCGGCGATGTGCGCGAGAATCGTTTGACCGTTCTCGAGTTCGACGGCGAACGTCGTGCTCGGGAAAACCTGTTTGATCGTTCCGAAGAGTTCGAGCGGCGCTTCCTTCGAGGGCTCCTCGCTGGTTCGCCGTGGAGCGGCCGTATAGGCACCGCGGCGCGCTATGGTCGCACCGTGTTATGTAACGTCATATGTTCCCAGTATACCGCTAATCCTCGTCGTCGTCGACATCTAGGACGATTGGGGGGTTGAGGACGCCAGCGATATCGCCGAAGAGGGTCACCGCATCGCGAATTCGTCGTAGCCGGCCTCATCGATGCTGAACCAGGCAATCGCGCCGGAATCGCTCTCGGCGGGCGCGATAAGGTCGATCGGCTCCGAGCCGTCGTCCACGGGCGTCGGCATGAAAACGTACTGCAGCAGACCGAGGCCGATGAAGACATTGAGCACGTCGGCGACCCGTTCCAAAAGCGCGGGACGGGCCGTGTCGTCATTCTCCGCCCGTATCAAGAGCGCTCCAACGTCGGCGGAGAGGAGGGCAAATCCGGAATACTCGGCGAGCGACATGGCTTCGAAGGTTCGTTCGCATTCGTTTGGTCCCCGGTTCGCCCGGGAACGAGCGCACCATGGTTACCGACGCGACCCAACGCTGCGAGCATCTCGCGTGCCTTTGTGATGTCGCCGTCGGCGATGCGACATGTTCTGAATATTGCGCGTCGCCCGCCGGTCGCGATCCGCAGAATGTGCGCTGCGAATGCGGCCATTCGGGATGTGCCGAGCAGATCGATGCGCAGTTGCATGGCGCAAGCGGAAAAGAGAGTTTGCGCTAGCCTCTTCTCAGAGGTGTTGCGTCAGAAAGAGTTCGACCGTCTGCGGCGTGCGTGGGACCGGCACGAAGAAATATTGCGTATTGGGCACCTGGCCAGGTGCGAACGCGTAATACCCGCCGTCGAAGACCGTGCCGGGCGGCGTATTGTTCGGTAATTTCGCCCGATAGTACGTATTGGCGACCGGGGTGATATCGGATTTGAGATTATTGAACACGTTTTGGACTCGCAAACCGATCGTCGTATACCGGGGCCCGGATTTTGCCAGATCGTAGGACACGGTCGCATTGGCAAAATAATACGCCGGTGCTTGATGCACGTTCGGATCCGGTACGGCGCTGGTTCCCGAGCCCGTCGTGTTGTAGTACGCACAGCACTGATATAACAGAAACGGCTGCAGGTGAAAACCCTTCGCGTGATAGTCGGCGGTCAACGTCAGCGAAACCGGTGCGTTGCCGGAAACGCGGTAGACGGAATGATCGAGTAAGAACTTGCTCGCGCTGACGGGCGAGATCGCGGCTGCCGCGAGCGTCGTCGATGATGACCAATAGTTCTGATACGTGCCCGAGAGAAAATACGAGAGACCGTCCTGCGCTTCAACGTGATTGAAGCCCAACTCGACGCCGAAATCTTGCGTGATCCCGCCGTTTTTCGCATACGCTTCACTGCCGAATCTCACCGAGCCGTCGGGATTGCGAACGATCTGTCCATTGGTACCAACCAAGGGATTGCGAATGATGGCGAGCCGATTGCTGGACTTGTGATAGTATGGCGAAAGCCGCAGCGAGGTTTTCGCGCTAAAGCCTCGTTCGAGAGAAAAGTCCACGTTATGATCCATCGATGGCGCGACGGCGGCGCCGGGCGCGTACGGGTTGCGGGTCTGACCCGAGCCCTGCGTGCCGTCGACCGAGCCGTTGTACACGTATGTCGCGGGCACGAATTCCGTTGTGACCGTGTAGGACGCACGCGCAACGAGATTCGGCGCGAAGGCGTACGTCGCCGCGGCGCGGGGACTGAGCGAACGCGCGAAGTATGCGCCGCCGATCGAAGCCGGAATGCTGTACTTCTCTTGATCGTAGCGCAAGGACGGTTCGAGGGTGAGCCGTCCGAACTGTTGGGTCGTGCCCGCGTAGAGCGTCGGCACCGTCAGCGGAAAATCGACGAGCGTGTAGAGGTTCGGAAATTTGCCGTTGATATCGAAGCTCGAGCCGGGATTGGAGAGGCCGCCGGAAAGGTCGTAATAGGCCTGTAGATTATTGTCGCGTTCGAGCGAGACACCACCGTAGTAGGACGCGTGCGCGGTCGGTGTGTACGTGAGTTCGGCCGAACCGATGTAGACCTGCGAGCGGCGATCGCCTTTAAAGCCGCGACCGCCGCCGTATGGATCGTTGCCCAAGCCGAGGGCTACGTCGCCCGCTCGAATCAGATTACCGTAATTGGGAGTCGCGAGGGGCTGGTTGAAAAGATACTGATTGAAGTTCTCGGCGAGCCGCACGTAGCCGCTCAATTTGTCGCCGAAGGCATGATTCCATTGGAGCTTTCCGATGCCGGAGTAATGATAGGTGAGTAGCGACGAGTCGGGTGACACGTCAGCGTATTGCAAGCCGCTCGCAACCGGATTCGCGGGCGAACTCTTGCCGGTTGCATTCGAAAGCGCACCCGACGTATCCACGCAAGATTTCCCCGTCGTCGAAACGCCGGGCGACGTCACGACGAAATGAGACGCGCGATAACCGGCGCATGGAGCGAGCTGGAGCGGATGGCCGCCGGGCAGCAGATAGTTACCGTTGAAGAGCCCGACGCCATTCTGGATGAGAAACTGAATATCGTCGCGCGGCGAGGGCCGGTAATGAAAGTTTCCGACCAGATCGGTCGTTCGATCGGGGCCGGGACCGTTGCCCCCTTTGGACGTTGCGAGCGGAAACGTGTACAGCCCGTTACCGAAAGCGTTGTCTTGATTGGAGCCGTCGAAAGCGACGTATGCGGAATAACGGTTGTCACGCGAGGCCGTGCCGTATTCCGCCTGCAGGAAGTGACCGTATATCGGTGATTGCGCGGCCATCGACACGAGGCCGAAGCCGGGATACGTCCCGCGCTTGATGACGCTATTGACGATACCTTGCGCCGCGTTGCCGAAGCGCGCATTGTAGCCGCCGGTGTAGACTTGCACGGAATTGACGCCGACGCTCGAGATCGTCGTCGTTTGGAAGTACCCGTTGTTCGTCGAGAAAAAGCCGGTGAGCCGGTCGTTGATCAAGATGTCGTCGTACAGGAAGCCCGTATCGGTTGCAAGTCCCCCGCGAATGCGTGGCTGACCGTTCGCGCCCGCGGACGTTACGCCGGGAACGGTTTGCAAATAATTATACAACGTTTTGTGAACGTTATCCCCGCCCTTGGCCGCATCGAGCTGTTGGGCGGATACGTCGTACACGTCAGCTGTTTGATTGGGTTGGACGAGATTCGCGCCGGCGCGCGAGCGGACGCGCGCGATCTGACGAATGTCTTTGGATAGTGTCGCATCGCTCGAGAGCGTCTGATCTTGAAAGACCGTCAAGGCCGTCGTCTGTTCGACGCCGTAACCGGCGAGCGTAAAACTTTCGACGTACGTATCGGGCGAAAGACCGGAGATGATGTAGAAGCCGCGAGCGTCGGTCGTGGCACGGCCGCTTCCCGAAGGCGACGCCGCGTTTACGATCACATTCGGGAGCGGCAGCTTGGTTGCCGCATCTCGAACGACGCCCGAGATGCTCCCCGTCGTCCCCGCTCCTGCTCCAGCGCACGCACCCGCGAAGATCGCAATGACAAAACAAACGACACGCTCATAACGACACATCGTCACGTCCACCTCCTACACTGCGGACGCCATTAACTGAACGTTAAGTTAATTCCCACCGCTACAGGCGCAAACGCGCCGCTCCGAAGGCTCTACGTCGCGCGCGCCTTCACCAATTTCGGAAAACGCTCGCGGAGCGCCGCGACTTTGGGCGCATCATTGATCACGATATACGGGTAGGCCGGATTGCGATCGAAAAAGTGCTGGTGATATGCCTCAGCGGCATAGAACGCCTGGAACGGGACGACCTGCGTCGCGATCGGGGAAGCGAATTTCCTATCTGCCTTGAGCTTCGCAATCGACGCCGTCGCGGCGCGCCGCTGCGCGTCCGTCGTGAAAAAGACGACGGAGCGGTACTGCGGGCCGTCATCGGGACCTTGTCGGTCGACCTGCGTCGGATCGTGCGCGACCGCGAAAAAGACGTCGAGCAGTTGCTGGTATGACACGGTGTGCGGATCGAAAGCGATCGAAACGGTCTCGGCATGACCCGTTCGGCCGGTACTGACCGTCTCGTACTGCGCCGTCTCTTGCGTCCCGCCGCTGTACCCCGCGACGACCGAGCGGACGCCGTTGACGCGCTCGAATACCGCTTCCAGGCCCCAGAAGCAGCCCCCGGCGAACACGGCCGTCTCGCCGCGAGCGCCCGGCACGGGGACGGCCTTCGCGAAGGCGGGGGTTCCCGCTAGCACAAAGGCGAGGGCCAGGGCGACGGAAGCGAACGAGCAACGGTTTTTCATCTCTACCTGTAACGTTGGAAACATCCGCTCGGTTCGGCGGCGTCACTAGAGTGACACGCTCGCGTGCCGCTCGATGCAATCCGGCTTACAGCGCCCCTCGTTCCCTCGGAAACCCATGTGATCGTCGCCGTCTTTCGTCAACTTCGCAGCCGCCTCGCCCGCACGTCGCTGACCGTCGCGGGAATCGCAATCGGCATTCTCGCCCTCGTCGTTGTCGGAGCGCTCGCGGAGCGGCTACAGACGATCGTCGCGCGTTCAACGGCCCTCAATGCCGGCGCGATCTTCGCGTTCGGTAACGGCCGTGAGCTCTATGGCGCGGGCCCGCAGGCGCGCATGCGCCGTAGCGTCGAGATCGTCCGCCGTTCGGCCGGCGTGCGCGGTGTGGTGCCGGAGGTCGTTATGCCCTATGCCACGGGCTTTGCCGAAAGCTCCCGCTTTGGGCCGCCGTCGCTGATCTTCGGCTTTCCATATCGGACGCGTGAGCTCGTAAGCACGGCGTTCACGGTCGATCGCGGGCACGACTTCACGCCATCGCAGCGACGTGTCGCCCTGGTCGGTGCCGATTTCGCGAGCAGCCGGCACGTGCGCGTCGGCGACACCCTCGCACTGTACGGCAATTCGTACACCATCGTCGGGACGATTGCGAAATCGTTCACCATCTTCGACGCGGCGATCGTCGTGCCGCTCGCCGATGCGCAGGCGCTTCTGGGCCAGCTCGTCCCGCCAAGCGCACCTGCGGGCTCCACGCCGCCCGCGACCACGCTCATGGTGCTGGTCGCCCCGCATGCCGACACGGGTTTGATCGCGCATCGCATCGCGCTCTTGACTGGGTTGCAGGCTCGCGATCCCGCGGAAGTCGCCGGCGGCATCCGCTCGACAACTCAAATCTTCGATGCGATCATCTTCGGCAGCGCGCTCATCGCCTTACTCGTCGGCGCATTCTCGATCGTCAATACGATGACGATTGCGGTCAGCGAGCGCACCCGTGAGATCGGCATTCGCAAAGCGATCGGCGCGGGAGACGGCGATATCTTGCGGGAGTTCGTCGCCGAGGCCGCCGCAATCGGTGCGCTCGGCGGGATCGGCGGGCTCGCGTGCGCGACCGCACTCGTGACCTTCATCGACGCGCGCAGCGCCGCGCATGGCAATCTCGAACTCTTCGCGATCACGCCGCGGCTGGGCATCGGTGCCTTCGCCTTTGCGGTCGGCTTGAGCATCGCGGCGGGTTTGCTGCCGGCGATTCGCGCCGCTCGGCTAGAACCCACCGACGCGCTGCGGCGCAGCGTCTGATGCGGGCCCTCATCACGGTTCGCGATCTCGTGAAGGTCCACGCGCCCGGTACAGCCGCCGAAGTACGCGCGCTCGACGGTATCGATTTCGCGATCGAACGCGGCGCGTATGTCGCCATCGTCGGGGAAAGCGGCAGCGGCAAAACGACGCTCATGCATGTCCTCGGCGCCCTGGACCGTGCCACGAGCGGCAGCGTCGTCCTCGCCGGGGTAGATCTCGCGCGCGCGTCGCGACGCGAACTGCAAGCGATCCGCGCACGTGAAATCGGGTTCGTGTTCCAGGGATTCAATTTGATTCCGACGTTGAGCGCGCGCGAGAATGTCGAACTGGCCGCCTACTACGCGCGGCGCGAACCGGCTCGCGCGCGCGAAGACGCGCTGCGCTTACTGGGCGACGTGGGGCTTGCGACACGCACGCACCACCGGCCGGCACAGCTGTCGGGCGGTCAACAACAGCGCGTCGCGATCGCGCGCGCGCTTGTGAACGCACCGGCCCTCATCCTCGCGGACGAGCCGACGGGCGAGCTCGATTCGCGTACGGCAGAATCCGTGCTCGCCATATTCGAACGCTTCAATCGCGAACGCGGTCAGACGATCGTGATCGTGACCCACAACCCGCTGGTTTGGCAACGCTGCGATACCGTCATCACCCTGGCCGACGGTCGCGTCAGCGATATCGCGCGCCGCTCGCGTGCCGCCGCACCATGAAAGGGGCCCACGCGCTCGCCGCGCTCGCGTTCATCAGCGCGCTTACGACCGCGCTTGGTGCTGCGCCGCTGTCTCACGCCGCCGCGGGCGTGCGCATGACGGTCGCCGGCGACAGTCTTGCGCTCGGCATCGGGGCGACGGATTCGTCGCGCGGCTTCGCCTTCGATCTCTTCCAGCGCGTGCGGGCGGAACATCCTGCAAGCGAGGTGACCAATCTCGCCATCGGCGGCGCAACGACGCAGGACGTCGTGCGCCTCGAACTGCCGCGCATCGCCGTAACGCATGCGACGGTCATTCTTTTGGAAGTCGGCGCGAACGATGTGGTTCGCCGCCATCCGGCGCTCGGATTCGCGCGTGATTTTCACCGGCTCGTCGAGGGCATCCGACGGAGCACGCCCGGCGCTCGAATCGTGCTCTTCAACGTTCCGGATGTCTCGGTCTCGCCGATCTTCGAACGCCCCGCGAAACTTCCGCTCCACCGCCTTGTGCTCAGCTACAATACGATCATCGCGGGCGAAGGACGCCGTATCGAAGCGCCCGTCGTCGACCTCTTCGCATTCTCCAAGCGGGCCGCGACCGATACGGTGCGCTACTTCAGTGCCGATCAATTTCATCCGTCCGACGACGGTCACGCCGCGATTGCCGCTGCGGCGTGGCCGATCGTCCGCGCGCTCATCGCGCGCCCGCTAGCGACGAAATAGTTCACGCGGCTTCGGCGCGGCGGCCCGTGCGAACAACGTCATATTCGGCGATCGCGAGGGCCAGCGTCGGTCGATCCAGCGGCGGCAACCGTTCGAAGATCGCCCATGTCCGGTAGTATCCGCGCAGCGCGAGCACGAGCGCTGCGCGGTCCGCCGTGCCGGCGCGGTGCCGCTTGGCGACCTCTCGCGCGAAGCTGCGAATCCTCCCTTCGAACGTCGAGTTCGCCTCTGGGGCGAACAGCGGCATCGCCAAATCCTTGCATCTCATGCGGTAAGCATAGCGCTGCCGTGTGCCAGCGTTATGGCACCTATCATTCGTAGAGTTGGGAAACCCAAAGGGCGGCGAGTGCCGCCTTGGCGCTCCCGCGGATTTCAACGGAAACATCCCAGCTAATTCGGGCGATCGTTCCCGTTTGCTCCAGGCTCGAGACGCCGAAAACGGCGCGGATCTCGGCGCCGGCCGGGACCGGCGCGAGGAAACGAAGCCGGTCGAATCCGTAGTTTATCCGTAAGCGCGCGCTTTCGACGACGACCGACTCGGCCAGAAATTGTGGCAGCAGCGAGAGCGTCAAGAAGCCGTGGGCGACCGTCGTCCGGTACGGTGAGTGTTGAGCGCAACGCGCGGCATCGACGTGGATCCATTGCCGGTCGCCCGTGAGCTCTGCGAAAGCATCGATGCGCGCTTGATCGATGCGCAACCACGCGCTGCGGCCGGCCTCGCTGCCGACACGTTGCGCCAGTGCAGCGACGTTTGCAAAGGTCGTTAACATTCAAGCGACATCGCCGAGCCAGGCTGCGATATCCGCCAATTCGGGGCCGGAGATGCCATGACCGATCGGATACTCGCGCAGCGTCAACAGCGCGCCGCTGCGTTCCGCTAAATATGCCGCGGTACGCGTGACGAGGTCGTGCGGAATGACGTCGTCGAACAGGCCGGAGCCGTAAAAGACCGGCACGCCCGCAAGCCGCTCCGGCGCGACCGCGCTCGCTGTATCGAAGGCAAACGCGCCGCTGAGCAAAACGGCACCGGCATAGCGCGCCGGTTCGTCGAGCAGCAGCGCACCCGCCATCATCATCCCGGCGCTGAATCCGAAGAGGACCACCGGACCATGGTAGTCTGAGGTGCCGACCTCTTCGATCCAATCCCGCAGATCGGTAACGCTTGCGCGCAGACTCGGTAAGATCGGTTGTCCCGCCCCGCGGCTTTCGAACCACGTGAAGCCGCCGTCGGGCAGCGCAACGGGCGCGCGCAGGCTCGCAAAGGCGAAACGCGGCGGCATGCGGTCCGCGATATCGATGAGGTCGTATTCGTCGGCGCCGCGGCCATGCAAGAGCAGCACGAGCGTTGTTTTAGCGTGCCGCTTCTTGGGGTGGCGCCACACGACGGTCGCAGACATGCCGCCTGAGTACACCTGGGGCCATGCGATCTCTTGCGGACGCCGAGCGCCGAAGCTGCGTGATAAGCGGCGCTCAGATCGAGCGCTGCCACGCGGTCAAGAGATCCCGAGCAATTCGATATCGAAGATCAATTTCGCATTGGGCGGGATCGCGTTGCCCGCGCCTTGTGCGCCGTAGCCGAGTGCGGGTGGAATCGTCAATGTCCGGCGGCCGCCGACGCGCATCGTCGCCACGCCTTCGTCCCAGCCCGCGATCACCTGGTGTGCGCCGAGCGTAAATTCAAACGGTTCGTTACGGTCGCGCGAGCTATCGAACTTCAACCCGCTCGTGAGCGTGCCCGTGTAGTGAACGCGTACCTTCTGCCCGGCTTTGGGCAGCGCACCTTTGCCGACGACGGTGTCGACGTATCTGAGGCCATCCGGTAAGGTCACGGCCTTCGGTCCCGTCGCGGCCGCCTTCGGCGCGGCGTGCGCTTGATGCGACGAATGCGGGGCGGCGTTCGCGCGCGCGATGAGCGCCGTTGAAAGCACGATAACAAGTGAAGACCGCTTCATGCGCACGCGTTTCGAAGAAGCGCAGCCACGGTCCCCCGGCGCGCGCGAGGCCGGACTCGTAGCGTCCGGCCCCACGTGTTAAACCAGTCCATTAAGCAGGCTTTTTAGTCCCCGCGATCGCCGCGTTCTCTATCGCCGCGATTTTCGTCATTACTGTGCTTGTCGCGTTTATCATCGCGGTTATCATCGCGGTTGTAGCCGCGGTTATACCCGCGATTGGCGCCATTGTAGCCGCGGTCGCTATCGCGATTATAACCGTGCGTTGCGCCGTTGTACCCGCTCGGATAATAGACTCCGCTTTGATTGTTGCACGGGACGCCGTAACCGTCATATGTGCAGGACCGGCCGTTGCCGTTGCCCGTATAGAGCACGTCGCCGTTAGGATAGACGACGCGGCCGTCGCCGAAGACCGTGCCGCCGTCTTGCGTGCGGCCGACGGGGGTGTTCGCCTGCGCCTGCTTATGGCGCACGTTGTTCGAGATGATGATTGCGGCGGCTGCGGCGGCGGCGCCGAGCAGCACGGCCGTCGTTGAAGCGCTATCGGCACGCGCCGGGCGGGGCGCGATGCCGGCAAGCATCGCAAACAGGGTGAGGACGGCGAATCCGACCGCGAAGCGGTTGCGCGGAGCGGGATAAATCGATGATTGCATACTGTTTCCTCCGCTCGGCTAACGCGCATCCCGCAAGAAGGGTTCCCCCGCTTCGAGCGCCGAGCCCCGGCGACGTTGTTCGAGACGCCGCAGCAGTGGGACGAGGGCTTCGGACCCATGCATATCGCGCGGAACCACTGCCACCTCGCTTCCCTCCGCGGTCGCGATAACGAACTTCGCTCCGCCGTCGCACTCTGGGCAGACGACGATGAGGCCTGCATTCCAAGGCGGCCGAACCATGTGTATATCGCGCATGCGGTTCACCGTACCCGCGGTACCTTCAGCTCAGTCGTTCACGACCGTGCGGTGCATCGAGATACTGTGTCGGACCGACGGGGACGATGCCCGTCGGATTGATGTCGTCGTGCGTCGCATAATAGTGCCTTTTGATGTGATCGAAATCGACGGTCGAGGCGATGCCGGGCACCTGATACAGGTCGCGTAGATAGCCCGAGAGGTTTGGATAGTCGACGATCCGGCGCACGTTGCATTTGAAATGCCCGACGTAAACCGGATCGAAGCGTATGAGCGTCACGAAGAGCCGCCAATCGGTTTCGAGCGGTCGGGCGCCAAAGAGATAACGCCGCTCCGCAAGCCGAGTGTCGAGCATGTCGAGCGTGTCGAACAAACGATACACCGGCGCTTCGTACGCCGCTTGCGTCGTCGCGAAACCCGCGCGATAAACACCGTCGTTCACGGTTTCGAAGATGACGTCATTGAGCGCGTCGATCTGCGCACGATGCTCGGCGGGATACAGATCGACATCTCGTTTGGCGAACGCGCCGAACTCCGTTTCGAGTGCGCGCATGATCGAATCGTCGTTATTGCTGACGATGCGCTTGGTCTGCGTATCCCATAGGACGGGTACGGTCACGCGGCCGCGATAGTCCATGTCGTTAGCGTTGTAGGCTTCGCGCAGATACCGGAAGCCGTTGAGGGCATCGCGTGAAGATCCACGTCCCTCGCGAAATGCCCAGCCTTCCTCGTCGCTCCGAATCGGATCGACGACGGTCATGCCGATTGCGTCCTCGAGTCCAAGTAAAGCGCGCACGATGACGGTCCGGTGCGCCCATGGACACGCGAGCGAAACGTAGAGGTGATAACGGCCGCTCGCGGCGGGATACATCGCATCCGCGGCGGCGGAGATGCGTTCGTCGAACGCATCTTTCTGGCGTATGAACGCGCCGTTTTCAGCCTGTTCGCTCGGAAATTGCGCTTTGACGGTCATTGGACGAGTATAGCCGACGTCCGGCTACGCCGCCACACGTTTAAAGGGCGCGGCTACTCCGCTTACGTAGGGCCGCTCATGGAACGACCGCATGAACCGCCGTCCAGCGATCCCGCGGGAATCGTCGCCCTCGGGCAAGGCGCACTCGTGCGGGATGCAGCCGGCGGGACCACCGTCCCGTTCGATGCATGGATCGAAGCGCGCATGGCTGCGGAATCGCGCACGCGCGACGAGTGCCGCGAAGAACTGCTCAATGCGATCGCGCGCGGCGACGTCACGATCGAACGCAGCGGCGACCCGCACGGCGAGGACGCGCGATGATTCGCACAGACGCTCTGGTGGCGGGTGCGGCGGGCGCGCTGACGACGAACGTCTTGCACGAACTGATCCGGCGCATGCGGAGCGACGCACCGCGCGTCGATCTGCTCGGAATGCAGGCGCTTGCAAAAGCAAGCGAGGCGGCGGGCGCACCCGTACCGCGGGGCGGGGCGCTCTACCTCACGACGCTTGCCGGCGATCTGGCTTCGAATACCGCGTACTTCGCGCTCGTCGCTACCGCGCAACGTTCGAAGGGCGCGCAAATTGCCGTCGGCACAGCGCTCGGCGTCGTCGCAGGAATCGGCGCCGTCGTGCTTCCGCGGCCCCTGGGACTCACGACCGCGACGACATCGCGCACGCCCGCGACGGCGCTGCTTACGATCGCCCTCTACACGGCTGGGGGTTTCGTCGCAGGCGCCGTCGCCCGGCGTCTTGCCACGGACGACCCGGCGCCCTAACTTTTGACTTCGCTGCCGTCGCCGGACCAGCGGATATGGTAGTGGCCCGCGCCGTCGATACGTTCGTAGGTATGCGCTCCGAAACAATCGCGCAAGCCGGCGAGCAGATTCGCCGGCCCGTTCGCGCGCCGATAGCCGTCGAAATATGCTAGCGACGAGGCGAAAGCGGGAGTCGGTACGCCGTGGGCGAGCGCAGCCGAGACACTCGCGCGCCAGGCGCCGTCGCAGCGCTCGAGTGCCGCGCAGAAATACGGCACGAGCATCAGATTGGTTTGCTCGCTACTGGCCGCATATGCTTCTTTAGACGCGGTCCAAGAACTTCGCGCGAATGATGCAGCCACCGCGCCAGATCGTCGCGACCGCTCCGAGCTCTAAATTCCATCGATTTTGCTGCAAAGCCAGCGTCATGTGCGCAAAGCCCTGCGCGTACGCGACGATCTTCGACGCGTACAGCGCGTCGCGTAACGCATCGGTATCGGCTGGTGTGATCTCCGCAACGCGGCTTGCCCGGTTATGAAGGATTTGCGCTGCGTGAACGCGTTCGCTCTTCGCCGAGGAAAGCACGCGAGCGAAAACCGCTTCGGTGATCGTGGTGATCGGCGTGCCGAGTTCGAGCGCGTTCTGCGCCGTCCAGCGGCCCGTGCCTTTTTGTTCCGCTCGATCGAGGATGACGTCGACGAGCGGCTTCGTGGTACGCGCATCGATCTTTCGCAAGACGGCCGTTGCGATCTCGATGAGGTATGAGTCGAGATCGCCGCTCTTCCACGTCGCGAAGATGTCTGCGATGCGTCCGGCATCGAGTCCGTACACGGAGCGCAGCATGTCGTACGCTTCGGCGATGAGCTGCATGTCGGCGTATTCGATACCGTTATGCACCATCTTGACGAAATGACCCGCGCCGCCCGAGCCGATATAGGTGCAACACGGCGTGCCGTCGACTTGTGCGGCCATCTTCTCGAAGATCGGCCGAACGCGTTCGTACGCGTCTGCATCGCCGCCGGGCATCATGCTCGGCCCGAGCAGCGCACCTTCTTCTCCGCCGGAAACCCCGACGCCGAGATAGCGGATGCCGCGTGCGGCGAGATCCCGCGCGCGACGTTCTGTATCGGTGTAGAGCGAATTACCGCCGTCGATGAGGATATCGTCGCGTTCGAGCAGCGGCGCGAGTTCGGCGATGACGTCGTCGACGGGAGCGCCCGCTTTGACCATCATCAGAATTGCACGCGGCCGGGTGAGCGCGGCGATGAACGCGGCCGGATCGTACTCCGCGACGAAGGTGCCTTCGGAGCCGTGCGCGGCGACGAGCTCGTCGATCTTCGCATTGGTTCGATTGTGTACGGCGACCGCGAAGCCGTTGCGCGCCGCATTGCGCGCGAGGTTCGCACCCATCGTCGCAAGCCCCGTGATCCCGATATCGCATCTCGCCGTAGTCGCCATACGGAGGTCTCTCCCCGGCCGCATACCGATTTTCCTGGGTGCGCTGCTTTTGCGGCCGCTATGTCGAATTCGGCCCGCTCTCGCACGTCATGACGTTAGGCGCGCCCGATCGCGTCGCAGCGAACCAGCCGAAAGGAATGGCGATGGAATACATGTTTCTTCTTTGCAACGATGAGAAGCGGTGGTCGACGATGGGCGAAGCGGAGGCCGGGCGAGAGTACGGCGCCTATGCCGCCTACGTGCACGCGCTGCGCGAGGCCGATGTTTACGTGGGCGGCCACCGGCTCGAGCCCTCGACGACCGCGACCACCGTACGCGTCACAAGCGAGGGCAAGACGTCGGTCCTCGATGGACCCTACGCCGATACGAAGGAACAACTCGGCGGCTATTTCATCGTGAAGGTCGAGAATCTCGATGCTGCGATTTCCTGGGCGGCGCGCTGCCCGGCTGCCAGTCACGGAACCGTCGAAGTGCGTCCGATCGGAGCGGTGCCGGCGACCGCATGAAGCAGACCGCCGCGCACGACGTCGCCGAGCGCTCCGCCCGCGAGAGTTACGGGAAACTCCTTGCGTATCTCGCGCGGCGCTGCGGCGGCGTGGAAGCTGCCGAGGACGCCCTCGCCGAGGCGTTCGCGGCGGCGCTCGAGCGATGGCCGGTCGACGGCGTGCCACGCGTGCCCGAGGCATGGCTTCTCGTCGCCGCACGGCACCGCTTTTTCGACCGCGTGCGCCGCGAACGGCGAGCGGAACGCGCGCATGACCGGCTCGTCGACGCTGCGCGCGACGCTCAGTTCGCATTCGAACGTGAAGACGATCTTGCCGACGAGCGTCTAGGTTTGATGTTCGCGTGCGCGCATCCGGCGATCGCACCGCAGATCCGAGCCCCGCTCATGCTGCAAGCCGTGCTGGGTTTCGATGCCGCGCGCATAGCGTCCGCCTTTTTAATTGCGCCGGCGACAATCAGCCAGCGTCTCGTTCGCGCCAAGAACAAAATCGCGGTAACCCGCATTCCGCTTTGCGTGCCCACGTCCGACGAGTGGCCGGAACGGCTCGACGCCGTGCTCGCCGCAATCTACGCTGCGTTCGGGCAAGGTTGGGACGACCCGGACGGATCGGATCCGCGCTCGCGCGGCTTCGCGATCGAAGCGATTTGGCTCGGCCGCATGGTCGCGAGCACCTGCCCGGACGAACCCGAGATTCTCGGCCTGCTCGCGCTGATGCTTTTTGCCGATGCGAGGCGCATCGCGCGGCGTGGTCAAGACGGGGCGTACGTTCCGCTCGACGAGCAGGACGTCTTGCGTTGGGATGCGGCGCTCATCGCTGAAGCGGAAACGCTGCTCGAGCGCGCCATGGCGGCGCGAAACATCGGGCGCTTCCAACTCGAAGCCGCGATCCAGTCCGCGCACACGGCGCGACGGTTCAAAGGCACCTCGGACTGGGCGGCGATCGTGACGTTATACGATGCGTTACTGCGTCAAACCCGCTCCCCCGTCGTCGCCGTCAACCGTGCCATGGCGCTGGCTCGGACCCACGGTCTCCGCTGTGGCATCGAGGCACTGGCGGCGGCGGCCGACACCCGGCTTCACGCGTACCAGCCCTATTGGGCCGCACGCGCCGACCTGTTCGCACGCGCCGGTGGCTACGACGAGGCGTACGTTGCATACGCACGCGCGCTCGGCCTAACCGTCGATCCGGCCGTACGCCGCTACCTTACCGCGCGCATGAGCGATGTTCAGTGCCGAAGTGAGCGGCTCGTGCACCGCGCGCCATGAGCGAACGTCGCGCCCACGGGACGCAGAGCCGCTCGTACAACGCCGTCTCCGCGCCGAGCGCTTACAGCGCCGGCACGAGCGCGTCTCGAGCGACGATGATGCTTCGAACCACATCTTCCGCATGAGCGCCGGGTCTCGTTGCGAAGATCACGACGCTGCGATCGGTGAGAAGGTCCGTCACGGAGCCGGACGCGAGCGTGACGATCGGAACATTGGCGCAATTGCGACGCGCCGGCTTCGGCTCTGGTCGAGGAGCGTTATGACGAGCCATCCGTCACGGCCCATGCGACGTGCGACCCTGCCCTTCGCCATCCCGTGGCCGTGCGGAAGATCCCAGACGGCGTGGCCGTCGCCCGTTGCGCGCGGCGAGTTCGAAAAGACGACGAGTTCGCGCGTGCGAGCGCCGGGCCCGTCGCCGTCGGTCACGATGCCGACGACCGCGTTTGCCCCGATCATAGCGCGGTCGCTCGGAACCGCGACGAGAATCTGCGGCCGCTCCGGCATTTCGAGCCGCTGGTCCATTCTTGCCGCGCCCGCCCCGATGCGAATGTCGATGCTGCGCGGCGTCTTGCCCAGGATCGCGCCGCGAACCTGGACGAGCGGCGCGGACGCCGCGACGACGGCAGCACCGCTCGCGAGCACGAGCGGCACCACGGCGACGACCAGCCGGCGTAGCCGGACGCTCATGGAACGAAGAGGATCGCCATCGGATCGGCTTTTGGGTTCGTCATCGACGAGATCGTCCCGAACGCGCCGGCCGGCAGCGCGACCGGCACCCCGGCCTCGGTAAACGCGTCGATCTTGCTGTCCCCCGCGTCGGCGACGTAGATGCGCTTGGTGAACGGATCGAAAGCGATTCCCGTGAACAGTGCCGACGCGCTCGCGTTCGCGAAGGCGCCCGGTCTCGAAACGGCTGCCGGGGTCTCGCTAAACTGCGTAACGCCGGCGAGCTGTGGGGCCCTGGCCGTCGATCGCGGCGCCGAGCGTCCCGCCGTAGGCCACGTAGATCGAGTTGTTGTTTGCGTCGAAGACGGCGCCCATCGGATGACTGCCGACCTTCGCGCTTCCCGTGAGCGCGCCGCTCGCCGTATAGGTCGTGAGCGTGTCTGCACCGCCGTTGGTGACGTATACTTCCGAGTCGTGCGGATCGTAGAGGGCCGCTACGGGGTTGATCATTTGCGCGAAGCTTCCGGAGCCGAGCCGCACGTTGCTGCCCCGTGCGTCGAAGACCGCAAGCGAGTTCGTAAAATAGTCCGGCACGAAGTATCTGCCTGAACCGCCTATCGTGGCGTACGCGAGAAAGAGCGGTCGCGAGAGTCCCGCGAACGCGTTCGGCGGCAGCGGTTCCGGATTGCCGAATGCATCGAACGCGACGACGTTCGGATAGCCGGGGTTCGCCGTCTCGCTGACGACGACCATCCCGGGAACGCCCGGGACGTAGGCGAGCCCCTCGGGATTGCTAACGCGGGCGAAGGCCGCGGACGGCAGAACGAGCGGCGTGCCGTTCTCGTCGAAGACGCGGATGCGCTGCACGGTGAAGTCCGCGATGTAGAACGCGGCGAGCGCGCTCGCGTTGAACGGCGGGGACATCACGCTCGCGTCCTCGCCGTCGGTTCCCCGGATCTGAATCGCGACCAAGCCGGTCGGTGCCGGCGCCTGGAGCGAACGTGTTGCCCGCGCCCGGCGTCGCGACGATCGCCGTGGGATTCGCGCTGGTTACTGGTCAGCTTCAAAAGCCGGTCCGGGAGAACGACCGTGCTACCGCTAGCATCCTGTGGTACGGCGACGAACGTTTCCGGAGCGTTGCCGACCAACGTCACGCCGCTCGCGAGCGTCCCTTCGACGAAACCGCTCGCCGGCGCTTGGATTGCAAACTTGCGAAGTTCGCCGTTTACGGCAAAGGCGAGCGTGGTGACTTGACCCGCGACGATGGCGTTCGTCTGCGCGACACTTCCGAGCCGGTTGCCCGCAGCATTCGCCCGATCGTACGCGACGATGACCAATGCGTCGGAACCGGCCGGTGCAACGACGGTTTTCGTAACCGTCCGCGGAGATCCCGCAGGTGCCGGAGCGTCTACGATCGTCGGTGTCCCGCCGTTTATCGTGATCGCGAGGCTTCGGATGGTGCCCGCTTCGGGTTGCGCCGGAAACGTGACGTTGAAGCGGACCCGCGTCTGCGTGTCGGTCGCGCCGAGCAGCGTGGCGGCACTGCCCCCCGGCGGGGACGGGCGATATCCCCGCACCACCGCCGCCGCAGCCAACGATCAGGAACGCAAGCGAGAGACCTGCGGCGCGGAAGAGCCGCCGCCTTGCCTGCGCGGCCATCAGTAGTCCGCCGATCGCGCGCCGTAGTAATCCGCGCTAGCAAAGAACGGCTTGCCATGTGTCTGCCTTCCGGCGAATCCGCCCGGGATAACGCGGAAGCCGCCCATCGGAAGGGTGGGGGCGGGGGCCCCCGGCGCGACGTAGAGCCCCTGATTCGAAGTGATCGGGACGAACGGCGGCACGGATTGCTTGATGTCGATGACGTCGCTGAAGTCGTTCGCCTGGACGTCGTGCGCGCCGAGCGATCCGAGATTAAAGAGATGTTCGATCGACGCGGCGATCGACGCGTCTTCGGTTCTGAACGTGCGAGACATAGCCGTGCTTGACGTAGCCGCCGACGAAGATAACCGGCTTGCGCCAGCTAAGATGCGACCCGTCGGCGCGCGTCGGCGGCACGACGTGGTCGTACCAGCCGCCCCAATCATCCCAGGTGATCACCATGAGGGAATTCTTATAGTACGGACTCTCGCCGAACGCATTGACCACCGCCTTGATGTACGTCGGGCCGAGCGACGGCGAGCCGGCGCCGTCGGTCGAGGTCTCGTCGGGAATGAGAAAGCTGACCTGCGGCAAGGTGCCGGCCGCAAGCGCCGGCAAAAACTCCTTATCCGATGTCGCGATGTCGTGATTCCAATCGGGACCGTACCGAATGTGGCGGAAGTAGCCCGCAATGTTGAGATTGCCCACGGCTGAGTAGCCTTGTGGTTCGTCGAAATAACGCCAAGTGACCGGCGCGGGCTTGGCACGATCTAAGAGATCGAAGATCGACAACTCTTCAAAACAGGGGAACGGCCCCGTTGGATTTTCCCTCGCCCGGCGCCGCGGGGTTGAATGTCTTGACCTCCGTGCCCGGCGGTGAGTCGCAGCCCCAGGTGTTGGTCGCCGGATTATCGATCACGCCGTAGGTCGACGCGCCGCCGATCTCGAGATGCGACGGAAACGTCGGGCCGGTGATCCCGTGGAAGAACCGGTCGCTGATCGCCGATTGGTGTGCGATGTCGAGATACGGCTGGATCTCAACCTGCGGCGCATAGCCGTACGCGAACGTCGGCCAACCGTCGTTCCTGCCGCCGTCGTAGTCGCTGATGAAGTCGCTGTGACTGTGACCCGTGCCGGTCATGGAAGCGGTGAGGGTTTGCGGCTGCAGGGTCACCGGTTTGCCGTTGCTGTCCTTCGCCGTGCCGTTGATGCTTGCGATGTCGGCCTTGGAGTGATCGTAGAACTGAAAGATATTGTCGAACGAACGATTTTCCAAGATCACGACGATGACGTGTTGGAGCTTCGCTTGAATCTCGGTTTGCGACTGCGTGAAGACGCCTGCGCCGACGCTCACGTGGCCTGGAAGCTGCGGCGCGCCGGCGGACGAGCCGGAACATGCTGCGAGCGCCGCGAGAGCGAGCGCGACAAATCCGGCACGTACGGTACGCGCCATGAAACGGACCATCATAAAAGCGAAGGATCCTATCTTTGGCCGGTGGCCGCCGGCGCAGCGAAGCGCGGCACGACGAAACTCCCGGGGGAATAACGTAAGATATAGCATTCTCGCGCTTAAGATCGCGTTATGGTTTGCTTATATAGCTAAAAGCGAACGACGCGAGCGGCGATATCATCGCATGTCATCGTATGCTGGTTTAGTAGTTCGTTTCAGGACGGCTCGTTCGGCGAGCGATCGTTACAGGAGACCATCGAGTAGGCGGCGCGCGCGATCCAACAACGCCGGATAATCGTTCGCGCGCGCGCGGCGAACGCTCGCGAGCCGCGCCGCAAGCGCCTTGGTTTGGGTCTTATGGCAGGGCAGGCAAAGCGTACGCAGATTGTCCAGGTCGTTGCGACCGCCTTCCGCGATGGGAACCACGTGATCGGCATCCCACCACGTCTTACGGCGCCGCCGCGATGGAACGTCCCACGACCGTGCGAATGCGGCGCGCTCGTTTTTGGGGAGCGCCGCATATGCGCGCCGGAGCGCGCGACAGTCGGCCCGGCAGAGCACGCAGACGCCGCGATCGCGTTTGGCGACCCGCGCCCGCAGGCCACGCCATGTGGCGGCATCCCAATACGCGTTCGCGCACGCATCCGCGCACCACACGCGACGACGAACGCCGATCTCGCTCTCACACCATAGACACAATTTGCGGCCGGCGGGTCCGGTGCGACCGGCGACACGCGCTTCGAGATCCGCGTACGCCACGCCGATCGAAGTGCCCCGATGCGTCCGCTGCGGTGCTGCGCTCACCGGTCCTTACGCACCGTTCGGACGATCGTTATGCAATGCCGCAGCGACGCGCGCGTGCATGAAGCCCAAATGCGCGCGTGTTTCAGGATCGAGCCCCGCAGCGCGAGCGGTACGCGCGGTCTTGCCGAGCAACGTCGTCAGCTCGGCGTGCGCGAGCGAACGCGCGTCGCTCGGCGCCCCCGCTCCCGGCGTCGCATAGAGACCGATCAACGTTTCGAGATATCGCTGCTGAAGGTTGCGCCGCAACCGGCTGATCGATACGGTCCTCACCGGTCCGCGCACTTCGGTAAAGATGCTGCGCTGCATCCAATCGAAGAGATCGCCCAGATGCATCGCACGCGCGACCGTACTCTCAGAAGCGGTGTCCGAGATACGCGCGAGGACGAGCGGCGCGAACATCTGCGCGATCGCGGCACTCTGCAACTTTCCGATCTCGTCGGCGAGCGGGACGTCGTGGCGCTCCGGCGGAGCGTAGGAGAATTGGGGGAGGTTGCCGTAGCCTTCGAACCCCACGTAGCCATAACCGGCCCATTCACTGTAACCGAGGTTGGCGAGTAGCGCCGGTGCTAGCCGCCAGGCATCGGGCGCGAAAAGATAGCGATCGAGCAGGTTGAAGGCGCGCCGCTGATCGGCAAGGCTTACCGGGACGATCGGTGCTTGGGCACCGGGATCGCCACGGTGCGCCCGCGAGATGTATTGACCGCCGATATAATGCGTCGGCATCTGCGCGCAGGTCGCATAGCGACCCATCACCGTACGGAAGGCATCGGTCTCATCTTCGTACGCGGCACCGCGTGCCGGGAAGCGATCGTTGAGTCGCGCGAGCAATGCGCGGTTCATGCGCAACTGGACGTCGCACCACGCGAGCGGGTCGTTCGTGAGGATGCCTTGTTCGACGCGCGGATCGGAGGCATGGCCGTTCTTCCAACTGACGTCTTCATCGGACGCATAACGGTACGTCGGGTCGCTCCAGACACTCGCCCATTTGGAGAGCGTCGGGATCTCGTCTTCGGGCGTCTTCGCACCGGGAATACGGCCGTAGGCCCATTTCATTGCGTAATAATCATACGGTCCGAGCGTCGTTTGCGCGTAATCAGCCTGAGGATACGCCGCAGGCCAGACGTTGGTCGGCGTGTATTCCATCACGGTCGACGCGATGCCGTTTCGCGCCGTAAATGTTTTGTCTTGGAGTTGTTTTGCCGTGTACGCCCGGGCACCGATGAAATTGTGCTGCATACCGAGGTTATGACCCGTCTCGTGCATGATGACCGAGAGCCATTCATCGTCGAGAAAGCTTTGCGGCATTGGATCGGTGGACCGGCCGAAGCGAACCGGGTCCACGATATGGGTCCATTCGCGTTGCGCGTAAAGCGGCACGTCCGCAGAGATCAGGATACCGGTGCGAAACTCCTCGCCCGTGCGGGGATCGAAGAGCGTCTGCGAATCGGCCCCGAAACTCGCCCGGTATTCCGTCACCCAGCGCAAGACGTTATACCGGATATCGTCGGGGTCCCAGGCCGGATCGGCCGGCTGATCGCGCACTTGCAGTGCGCCCGAGATGCCAATTTTCTCAAACGCGAGATTCCACTTCAAGACGCCCGCGCGGATCGCTGGACGGTACGCCTCGGGAATCGTGTTGCTCAAGTAGAACACCATTGGATGCTTCGCGGATGAGATGGGCTGTGTCGCATCGGACGGTTGCAAGTTCCACCGGACGATGTACCGCAATTTGCGTGAGAGCACGCGGTCGTTGTCGTACGATTGATAGATCGCATTGTAAATACCGACGCGGTCGTCTGCGTAACGCGGCGTGTAGTCGCTGCGGTCGGGCGGTTCTGCGATGTTGTATACGACTTTGAGCTGCACGTTGCGCGGGTCGGCAAGAACGTCGGCGATGCGTTGATCCTCAGCGTGCCAGCTCTGCAGCGCCTCGAGCACGACGTTTCTGGGAAAGGATTTGGTCGTGCCGAAATACGTCCGCTCTTTATCGAGCGTGTACGGATCGGCTTTGGGCAGGTCGTGAATGCTCGCCTTGAGCACCGCCTTGAGGTTGAGTTGATCTTCGAGAAAGGGCGCGGCATCGATGACGACCGCGCCCGTCTTCGCATTGAGTGCGGCGATCGGTGCGAGCCCGACGATCGATCGTGCGAACGACGCCTCGATCGCGCGCTGAGCGGCCGGCGCGTGCGGAGCGACGAAATATGGACTTGGCCAAACGAGCGCGACGTTATTACCCGCGCGTTCGAAACGCAGCAGCTCCGTCGGCAAATGGTCCGTATTGCCCCAGACGACGCCTTGTCCGCCGACGCCGGACGCCGGAACGATCGTTGCGATAAACTCGTGGCCGAGTTGCGTCGCCGCTAGCTCAAGATACACCTTGCCGTCTTTGCGCCAGATCGTAAAGAGTCCGCGCTGCGCTTCGGCGCCTTTGACGAAGGTGTCGTAGTTCGCGACGCCCTCGGCTCGCACGCGTTCGGTAACGACGGTAAAGAGCGCGGACAACGTCAGGACAAATATAACGAGGCGTCGGACCGTCATGCGCCCGCTTTGGCCACGCCAGCCGCCCCTTCCGCTCGCGCCGCACGGAGCGGCTACGTGATCGAAAGCGGTTTGTACTTGATGCGATGAGGCTTCGCGGCTTCTTCGCCCAAGCGCATGCGTTTGTTCGCTTCGTACTCGTGGTAGTTACCCTCGAAGAAATACACGTTCGAATCGCCTTCGAACGCGATGATGTGCGTGGCGATTCGGTCCAGGAACCAGCGATCGTGGCTGATGCAGAGCACCGTGCCGGCAAACTCGCTCAAGCCGTCTTCGAGCGCGCGTAAGGTCTCGACGTCGAGATCGTTCGAGGGTTCGTCGAGCAGCAACACGTTCGCGCCCGCGAGCAGCGTTTTGGCAAGGTGGAGCCGGCCGCGTTCACCGCCGGAAAGCGCCCCGACGATCTTTTGCTGATCGGCACCCTTGAAGTTGAAGCGCCCGAGATATGCCCGTGACGGCATCTCGAACTTGCCGACCAGCAAGTAGTCGCGGCCGCCGCTCACGTCTTCGAAGACCGTCTTTTCATTTTCGAGCGATTCTCGCGTCTGATCGACGACGGCAAGCTTCACACTTGGGCCGATCTTGATCTCGCCCGCATCGGGCTGCTCTTTACCGGCGATCATCCGGAACATCGTCGATTTTCCGGCGCCGTTGGGTCCGATGATGCCGACGATGGCGCCCGCGGGTATCGTGAACGTGACATTGTCCATCAGCAGCCGATCGCCGTAGCTCTTGCGAACGCCGGCAAATTCGATGACCTGTGACCCGAGCCGGTCTGCGACGGGGACGAAGATCTCTTGCGTCTCATTACGTTTCTGGTAATCGTAACTGGAGAGTTCTTCGAAACGCGCCATGCGGCTCTTATTTTTCGACTGCTGACCCTTGGTGCCGGAGCGAACCCATTCGAGTTCTTTCTTGAGCGCCTTTTGACGCGCGGACTCTTCCTTCTCTTCTTGCGCCAGGCGCTCGCGTTTTTGGTCGAGCCACGAACTGTAGTTGCCTTTGAACGGGATACCGCGGCCACGATCGAGTTCGAGAATCCACTCCGCGGCGTTATCGAGGAAATAGCGGTCGTGCGTCACCGCGACGACGGTTCCGGGAAAAGCCTTCAGGTATTTCTCGAGCCACTCCACGCTCTCGGCATCGAGGTGATTCGTCGGCTCGTCGAGCAGCAGCATGCCCGGCTTCGAGAGCAACAACCGGCAGAGCGCCACGCGGCGCTTCTCGCCCCCTGAAAGCGGCCCGATCTTCGCGTCCCAGGGCGGCAACCGTAACGCGTCGGCCGCGACCTCGAGTTGCTGATCGACGTTGTCGCCGTCTTGAGCGAAAATGACCGCTTCGAGTTTGGCTTGCCGATTTGCTAGTTTGTCAAAATCGGCGTCGGGATCGCCATACGCGGCGTAGACCGCCTCGAGCTCCGTACGCGCCGCCATAACCTCGCTGAGCGCCTCCTCGACCGTCTCGCGAACCGTCTTCTCGGGATCGAGTTTGGGTTCTTGTTCGAGGTAGCCGATCGTGAGATCGTTCATCGCTTTGGCTTCACCATCGAACTCGGTCTCGACGCCCGCCATAATGCGCAAGATCGTCGACTTACCCGACCCGTTGATCCCGAGAATGCCGATCTTGGCACCGGGATAAAAACTCAGCGAGATATCTTTGAGAATCTGACGCTTGGGCGGCACGAGTTTGCCGACGCGCTGCATCGTGTATACGTAGGCCATCGCGAGCCTACTTCGGGTGACGCGGTCGCGCGGTCCCGCCGATGGCGCAACGTTTACAGCGGGAGTGAGGCCACGATGCACCGGGCCGCCGGCTCAAGGCGACGGTCCGGAAACCGGGCGCGGCGCAGACGACGCGGCACGCCGCATGCGGACGGCTCCGGCGAGCATTTCGAGGATGGCGACGGACTCCGGCCAGGCGATACATGCATCGGTGACGCTCTGACCGTACACGAGCGCACGACCGGGCACGAGGTCTTGACGCCCGGGCACGAGGTGCGACTCGAGCATGACACCCACGATGGTTCGATCACCGCGCGCGAGCTGCGCCGCGATATCGCGCGCCACCGGAATTTGATTGGTATGGAGCTTCGCGCTGTTGCCGTGGCTCGCATCGATCATCAAACCCTTCGTCACCCGGGCGGCACGCATCGTCCGCGCGACACCGGCGACGCTCGCGGCATCGTAATTCGGCGTCGTCCCGCCGCGCAAGATGAGGTGAGCATCGTCGTTGCCGGTCGTGGCGACGATCGCCGAGCGGCCGTCCTTGGTGACGGAAAGGAAATGGTGCGCGTGATTGGCCGCGGCGATCGCGTCGAGGGCGATCTTGATATTGCCGTCCGTGCCATTTTTGAAGCCGACCGGACACGATAGCCCCGATGCAAGTTCGCGATGCACCTGCGATTCCGTCGTGCGCGCGCCGATGGCGCCCCACGACACGAGATCGGCAACATACTGGGGCGTGATGGTATCGAGAAATTCACTGCCGGCGGGGACGCCGAGCTCGTTGATCGCGAGCAGCAGCTCGCGCGCGACGCGCAATCCCCGATTTATTTCATACGTGCCGTCGAGCGCGGGATCGTTGATGAGCCCTTTCCAACCGACGGTCGTGCGCGGCTTTTCGAAGTACACGCGCATCACGATTTCGAGCGCATCCCCCAAACGCGCCCGTTCGCAGGCGAGCCGGCCCGCATATTCGAGCGCTGCCACGGGATCATGGATCGAGCACGGTCCGATGACGACGAGTAGCCGGTGGTCCTGGCCGTGCAGGATCGCGTGGGCGGCCGCGCGTGTCGCTGCGACGAGTTCGGCGGCGGGTTCGGTTGCCGGAAATTCGCCGAGGACGGCTGCCGGCGTCAATAGTTCTTTGAGCTCCCGAATACGCAGGTCGTCGGTCCGTGAAATGGTCATCGCGGCACAATCGCTTCCGCCGCTGACGCGAGAACCCTCGCACGCGCGGGGCGGTGCGGCGCTCTGACCGAACGCATTGGCATGCTGCACTCTCAGCGAGCCCTCCTGACGTGGGCGTGCCCGGAGCAACTGCTCGCCCCGCTGCGCGCGATGGACGTCGAGATTTTGCGCGTCGAGCGACAAGAATTGCAGGCCGAGATGTGTGCGGCCATCGCGGATAAGCACGCGCTGCTGTGCCATCCGTTTGCGCCGATCACGCGGACGATCATCGATGCCGCCCCGGAGCTGCGCGTCGTGTCGACCGTCGCCGTGGGCTATGACAACATCGATCGCGCGGTGCTGCGCGAGCGTGGTATTCCGCTCGGTCACACGCCAGGCGTCGTCGTCGAATCGACGGCCGACGTTACCTATGCGCTTATCTTGAGCGTCATGCGCCGCGTGTTCGCAGGTGACCGCTACGTCCGGGCCGGGTCGTGGCTGCGCGGCATGGATGCCCTCGGCAACGACCTCACGGGCAAGACGCTCGGGATCGTCGGCATGGGTGCGATCGGCATGGCCGTCGCAAAACGTGCGCGTGCCAGCGGTATGCGCATCATCTACGCCAACCGGCAGCCCCGTACCGACGCGCCGGAGGCGACCTTTACGACGTTGGAAACGCTACTGCAAGAGGCCGATTGCGTTTGCGTGTTAACACCGTTCTCGGCCGAGACGGCAAAGATGTTCGACGCGCGCGCGTTCGCCGCGATGAAGCGCGGCGCGTATTTCGTGAATTCCGCCCGCGGCGGCATCGTCGATACACAGGCCTTACACGATGCGCTCGCAAGCGGCCAGCTCACGGCGGCGGCAGTCGACGTGCTCGATCCCGAACCGATTGGCGCCGAGCACCCGCTGCTCGCGTTACCGAACTTTTTTATCACGCCGCACATTGGTACGGCGACATACGAAACACGCGGGGCGATGGCGGCGCTTTGCGTCGCCAATGCCGTCGCGGGCCTGCGCGGCGAGCCGTTGATCGCAGCCGTTCCAGCTTGAGCGCGCGCTACGGCCGCGCACCGAGCGTTGCCGCGAGAAAAACGCGCGTCAGGGGTTCTGCAATGCGTGCGCCGAGGCCACCGGGAACCTCGTCGAAGGCGTGATTGCTCCACGGAATCTCGATCGCCGCTACGCGATTGCCGCGCGCGCGCAACGCATCGCGTAACGAACGCTGCATCTCCGACGTGATCAGCGAATCGTGCAACCCGACGATGAGAAAGGTCGGCGGCAAGGCCGCCCGGACATGGGTAAGCGGCGACGCGGCGCGATATCCCGCTCGTCGTGCACTCGGCGGTGCACCGAGATACGCGCGCAAGATCGCGCGAACGTTGGCGGGATCGGGTCGCGGCGGCACGGCGTAACCCGAACTGAGATCGGTCGGTGCGTAGTATCCCACCACCGCGCGCACGTGCAAGGGACCCGGCTCGTACGCGGCGAGTAACGCCAGTTCGGCACCTGCGCTCCGGCCGAAGAGGGCCACACGATCGCGGTCGACGTGCCAAGCCGCGGCGTTTCGCGCGATCGATGCGAGCGCTTCGCGAACGTCGTCGAGCTGGGTCGGAAAATGGTAACGCGGTGCGTGCCGATAATCGATTGCGACCACGGTAAAGCCACGGGCGGCGTAAGCGTTGTCGATCTTAGCGGTATCGCGGCGCGCGCCGAAGAGCCAAGCGCCGCCGTAGATCGTCACGATCGTCGGCCGGAGGCCCGGAGCGGACGAGCGATACACGTCGAGTCCGATGGTCGAACCGTCGCGAAGGCCTACGCGACGATCGGCCAACACATCGACGTGGAATGCGCCGTCTGCGGTGAGGACGGCCGGTCGCGACGCTGGCTCGAGCGCGACCCGCACCTCGCCCTCGGCCGCCGCCCGCGCCGCCGGGAACTCAGCGAGCGGCACGAGCGCAAGGAGGCTCGCAACTGCCGCGCAACCTACGGCAAGCGCGCGAACCGGTCCGCGCGTGAATCGCAATGCGGCAAGCGCGACGAGCAGCGCTACGACGAGCAGCGCGGGCGCGCTCTCCGGCACGATGACGGCGAGCGCAAGGAACGGAAGCGTCGGCGGCGGCAACGTTCCCACGATTTCGAGCGCGACAACAACGAGCGCCGCTGCGACGGTACCTGCGTTGCCGAACGTGCGAAGAATGTTCACACCGCTTCGACGTGCCCGGGCAACCGGCCGGATGCACACGCCCAGGAGGTACCGGACTTCAGGTACGAGCTTGGGAAGAAACGAGGCGATGTCCCGTCGCGTCCCCCTTGGACTCCTCGCGCTTGCCGCCGCGTTCGCACCGGCCGGCGAAGCGGCACGCGCGCTGGCGCGCTCGCATCACCATCCCGCGCATAGCGCGGCGCCGCGGGCGCTGCCGCCGCGCCACCGCGGCCGCGAATGTCCCACCGTCGATGTTGCGCTCTCCGGTACGATCGATTCGAAGCACGCGCGGCCCGGCGACCGCTTCCAATTCGTAACGCTCGAGACGATTCACGTCGATCTCAAACCGATTCCGCGCGGCACGCGAGGCGCGGGGTTCATCGAAACGCTTGCGCATTCGCGTGGCAACGGGCGCCCCGGCTACCTCGTGCTCGACGCGCGGTATCTTTTAATGGCCAACGGAGGGCATATACCGGCTTCCTTCACGCCGGGCAGCGATGGCCAAACAGCGGCCTTCGTGGCGGCCGGCACCACCGACGCGCCCGGCCTGCTCGGCTACACGCCGCTGATCGCAGCCACATCGATCTACAACCTTTTCCACCACGGCAAAGATGCTGCACTGATCCGCGGCTCGCGCGTCCCGATCATCGTTGGTGACGGCTTGGCCGCCGGAACGTGTTCCGTCTCATGGATGCCGTAATTGCCGCATCGAGCCTGGTACGCAGGCGCTCGGAAACAATGACTTAATCGTGCTTTTCGACGCGCTTGTTTTCAGTTACGTGCGACGCAACGGTCTCCGCACATTGCTGACGCTGCTCGCCGTGGCCGGGTCCGTCGCCATTATCCTCATCCTCGACATCGCGGCAGCGACGCTCGCCGCATCGCTCGCGGCGGCGAACGACACGGTCGCCGACGACACGAACCTTTCGCTCGTTGCGTCACCGGGCGGCTTCGACGAACGGCTGTTGGCGCGCGTGCGCGGGAGCGCGGGCGTTCTCGACGCGCGCCCCGCAATGCGCGACACGATCGTCGTCCGCGACGCACGCGGCGCCCAAGAACGTCTCGACGTCCGCGGCCGCGACCTCCTCATCGCGCTGCCGCACGGGATCGACCCGCGTCAAAGTTTCCCCGGCCCCTTCGTGCGCTCGGGCAGCGCGCCGTCCTTTAGCGCGCTGCTGCGCGACGACGGCATCTTCGTTTCGAAGCGTTTCGCTCGCGCTTTCGAACTCCGTTCCGGTTCGGCGTTGCACGATGCGACGGACTCGCACCACCGCCTCCGCGTTGCCGGTCTGCTGCGCGACGTGGCCGGCGTTGATTCCAACGTTGCGTTCGTCGATATCGCAACAGCGCAGCACGTCTTCTCCAAGGCGGGCCGCCTCGATCGGATCGATTGCGTCGTCGCGCCCGAGGCGCTTGACGCGCTACGCGAGCGTTTGCGCGCGTCGCTACCTGCGAGCATCACGCTACGCGAGCCCGCCTCAGTCGCACGCGAGAACGCAGCCTTCATACGTGCGGTTCGCGGCGACCTCGCTGCATTCGCCGCCCTCGTAATGTTGCTCGCTGCCGGCGCTATCGCGAACGCGTTAGCGATCGCGGTCGAGGCGCGGCGAGCGGAGATCGGCATCCTGCGCACGGTCGGCGCGACGCGCCGGCAGATCTTCGCGGTATTTCTCGTGGAAGGCGCGACGCTCGGGACACTCGGCTCGCTGCTCGGGCTCGGTGTCGGCGTCACGATCGTGCAGCATGTTCTACCAAACGTGCTCACGCGCGTCGACGGTGTCGTTTACGAGTTCGGGCAGGTCGGGCATGCCTTTGTGAGCGGTGTGACGGCGGCGACCCTCGCAGCGCTCGTTCCCGCTCGCAGCGCGGCGCGCACGCCGCCGGTGCTCGCGATGCGAACGCGGGGTCTCGAGGCGTCGTTTACGACGACGGCGCGGCGCCTTGGTATCGGTGCGGCACTCTGTGCCGTCGCGTCGTTCGCCTTGCCGCCGCTTGCGAGCACACTTGCGATCATCGCTGCGGCGGTGTCGGTCGTTCCCTTCGCACTCCTCGTCCTCGGCGCGCTATCGCGCCATTGGCAGAGATCACGCATCGCGCTCGTCATCGCGCTGCGGGATCTCAACGCGACAGCGCGCCGCACATACCTTGCCCGTCATCTCACTCTTACTCGCGCTCACGCTGACCACGGCGGTGACGGTCTTTGCGGAATCGTTTCGCACGACACTGCTCGCGCGCGCCGAGCTCGTGTTTCCCGGCGACCTTCGTCTGCGCTTCGACGAGCCGCCTCGACACGGAGGAGCACGCCAACGCGCGAAGCTCGCGGCGCGCATCCGTGCGTATCGCGATGTCGCGACGGTCACCGCGACGGGGAATACCTAATCGTCGTCTCAGCCCGCGTCGCACCGACGCTCATTCGGCGGCGCATCGAAGGCGAGCCGCTCGCGCAGGAAAGCACGATTGAGAACACGCGGGAACTCCGCGGTGCGCTCGTGGCTCGTTTGCAATCGACGGTCGCCGTGGCCTACGCCCTCGCCTTCGCTACCTTCGCGATCGCCATGCTCGGCGTCGCGACGACCCTTGCTGCGCTCGTTCTCGAACGATTCCGCGAGATCGCGCTGCTGCGCTATGTTGGGATGACGTCGCGCGGAGTCCGCGACATGGTCCTGTGCATGGCGGCGCTTGTCGGTGTCCTCGCAAGCACCCTCGGCATCGCGCTCGGGCTGATCGTGGCGTGGCGGCTCATCGGCACGACCGACGCCCATCTCCTGGGTGCTTCGATCGTCGTACGGGTTCCGTATGGCGCGCTTGGGTCGCTCGTCGTCGCGACGGTGCTCGGCGCGCTCGCAGCCGGCGTGTATCCGGCGCAGCGGGCTTCCGCAATTCGTGCCGTCGCGGTTGAGGTGCCGTGAACGCGCGCACGTTCGCATGCATCCTCGTGCTCGTGGTGATGTCGTATAGCGCGCCGCGGGGCGAGGCACGAACTGGGCCATCGTTCGCAGCCCGATCCGACGCAACGGAACAATGGTGGCGTTGTACCGGACATCTACGAGCACACGACGGCCGACGATTCGATTTCGCACTCATGTTCTTTCGGTATGCGTATCGTTCGCGCGAGCGCGGTAGTGCGCGCGATACCGGTCGGTGGGCCGATGGTACGACGTACGCGGCGACTCTGGGCATCGTGGACGAATCGCGGCATGTGTTTTCACAAGCCGATCGTCTCGAGCGCGGTGCGCTCGGGATCGCTTCGGCCGCAGACGAGCGGCTCGCGCTGCGCGTTACCGACTGGACCCTCGCGTCCACGGACGGCGCGAGCTTCGCCGTCCGCGCGGCGACGGATACGACCCGGCTCGGCTTACGTTTGCAGGGAACGACGCCCGCCTTCGCATTCTCGCCAAGCGATGTCGACCGCCCGCTCTTGCACGCCCGTGGAACGCTCGTCGTCGCCGGACGCGCTATCGCGGTGAGCGGCGATGCGTGGCTCGATACGACGTTCGGCGATCATGCCCACGCCGCCGGAGCGCTCGGGTGGGATCGGTTTTGGATCGTCTTCGATGACGGACGGGCCATGCTCTATAGCTACGAACGGCGGCGCGACGGCACGCGCGTACGCGTCCGCGCGGCCCGTATCGACGCCGCAGGCCACGCGTTTGCGCTGCAGCCGTCCGGTTATCGTTTGACACCGATGGCGCTCGCCGGTTGGCGCAGCCTCCGCACCGGCGCACGCTATCCGAATATCTGGGGCCTGAACGTTCCGGAACTCGGTTTGCAACTCTCCCTCGAGCCCGTGCTCTACGAGCAAGAAATCGTCGCGCGCGGCGGCGCTCCGTTTTGGAGCGGTGCAGTCGACGTGTACGACGTCCGGTCGGGGTCAATGGGGTTACGGCTTGGCCGGGGCTACGTCGAATTGACCGGTTATGAGCGGCCACTGCCGCAGTAGCGTCGTAGGCGCGCTGCCTAGTGCGTGATGCCGTTGCCGATTTGAAGACTGTGCAGGATATCGCTGTTCCGCTGTTCGACGGCTTCAGCCATCTTGCGCATCTCGGAATTTTTACTGCACGCCATCTCCATCTTGGCCGCCGCGACCATCATACGCGCATTTGAGGCGGCCATAGCGGCGAAGTCGTGGTCGAGGTCGCCGGTGGACGGCATGCTTGCGAGCGACTTGCCCATTGCCATCATTTTCTTGTCTGCCGTCGTGCAATCGGGCGCGACGGCGACCACCCGCTCAGCGCCGGGCGCGAGCGACGTCTGCTGCCCAAGCGCCGGGGCGCCGATGGTGGCCAAAAAAAGACTGTCGGTGATAATAGCGACGTTGCGTGAATGACCCATTATTTCTCCTTACGGCCATACGCGGCCGCCCATACGCCATGATTATAATTCGTGATGACACGAGTATCATGCCAGAGTAAACGCTCGTGCGCGGTAAGGATGCCTACGATGCTATCGGCGCTGCGGGAATATCGAGGCGCTTGCCGGACTCCCGCTCGAAGAGATGGATCCGCTCCGGGGCGAAGCTCGCACTCAACGTTTGTCCGGCACGCACGTGGAAATCGGCCGCAACGCGCGCAACCAATTGCGCGCCGTCTTGAAGTTTGAGAAAGACGTATTGTTCGGCCCCTAACGTTTCGATGACGTCCACGACGACGGGGATGGCGTGAGCAGCGCCGCGCGAGGAGAGGAACACGTCCTCGGGCCGAATACCCAGCATCGCCGCACCGCGAACGCCGTTAAGTCGCGCCGCCGAGAGCGGCAAGACAGCCCCGAGCCGGTGCGCGAAGATACCGTCGTCACGGCGCTGCACGTCGACGTCGAAAAAATTCATTTGCGGTGAACCGATGAATCCGGCAACGAAGGCGTTGACCGGATTCGCATAGACCTCACGCGGCGCTGCGACTTGCTGTACGATACCGTCTTTCATCACGACGATTCGATCGGCCATGGTCATGGCCTCGACTTGATCGTGAGTGACCTAGTAAAGCTTTACAGTTGCACGAAATATTCGGAACCCTTTTCACCGTCGCTCGCATGCGTGACTGGGAGTTCTCTCAAGCGTGGAGTTGTAACACATGGGTTCGATCATACGCCGTGTCCTGCGGACGCATGCCCTCCGGGTCGTCATCGCGATCCCTCCCGTTGCATTGGCCGTTTCGGGCGCCGCGTTCGCGCAGGCGCAAGCGAGCCCGGCGCCGGCGACGCAGCCCCAGCCGCCAGCGCCGCGCCGTCGACGGCACCCTCGACGATGAAGGAAAATACACCGAAAACCGGTGTACCGGAACCGACCGAGCATAAGGCCGGGACGAACTATATTCCGACGATCGATATCGTTCCGCAATCGACCTTTGCGACGGGCACCGACTATACGCCCGGTCAGCCGGTCCCCGACGGCACCGTTCGCGTCGGCGGCAAGATCACGGAAACCATCATCGGCAACCTCAGCGCATCCTACCAGCACGGCTACATCGTTGAAACGGTCGGGAATCCCGGTTTCCCGATCAACGGATTCGTCGACGATCCGATCGACGACTTTCGGCTCAATTATGGTGTTAGCAAATCGTTTACGACGGCGCTGGGTTACTTCTACCGTCACCGCTCGTGCTGTCCCGCCGCAAATAATCCGACGAACCTCCAACCGCTCATGGTTCACGAGGCCTACCTCGAATTGAACTACGCCTTTCCCGCGATCGCTTCGCTCGGCGGAGCGCAGTTTTCGGTCTCTGGCCGCGCCACGCAAACCCTGTCGCACCATCCGACGCCGCAGTCCGTTCTGGCAGCCAATCCGCAAATCCCGAGATGAAGGCAATCGATTATGGCCGACGGCGGGCGCATCGCTCAGCGTCCCCGTCGATCCGAAAAACGGATTCAACGTCTTCGGCAGCTACGCATATGCGAAGGATTACTTCGACTATCAGCCGATTGCGTTTTGGTATAACATCGTCGACTACGGCTTCACGAAGACCGTCAATCCGGCGCTGAGCTTCACGCTCGATACAAGCAATCTCACGCAGCACAAACAAGGCTATCCATTCGCGGGCTTCAACGCGATTCACCGCACGAAAGTCGTCTTGAGCGCCGACATTCATATCGCGGCGGGGCATTGACTGCGCGCTACGCCGGATCGGCGGCAGCGGCGCCTACGTCAGCGGATGTAGGCGCCGCGCGCATATTGTTCGACCGAGCGCTGCGTGTTGAAGTACGAGCCATTGAGAGCGATCGCGTCGCGCATCACCCGCGCGTAGCCGTTACCATCGCGGTAGAACAGCGGTACGACGGTCTGCTCTAGCTTCGCGTAAAGCGCCGCAGCGTCCGACGCGTTCGCAAGGTCGCCGGTCAAGACCGGATCGCTTTCGACGCACCAGCCGGTGTGGCCCTCGACGCAACCTTCGACCCACCAGCCGTCGAGGGTCGAAAGACTCGGCACGCCGTTGAGCGCGGCTTTCATGCCGCTTGTCCCCGATGCTTCGAGCGGCGGCCGTGGCGTGTTGAGCCAGAGATCGACGCCGGCGACGAGTCGCTTCGCCAGTTCCATCTCGTAGTTTTCGAGATACACCACGCGCACGTCGTTGCCTAAGCGTGCCGCTGCTTCGAACACGCGCCGGATCACGGCCTTGCCGTCATCATCTTGCGGATGCGCCTTGCCGGCAAAGACGAATTGCAACGGCCCCGCGGCCGCCGCGATTGCGCGCAATCGATCGAGATCCCAAAACGCGAGATAGCCGCGTTTATACTCGGCTGCACGGCGCGCGAAACCGATCGTGAAGCGCGTCGTATCGAGCTGGATCCCCGTGCGCCGTTCGATCTCGACGAACAGGTCGTCTTTTGCGGCGCGATGCGCGGCGGCGATCGCCTCAACGGGAATGCCGACCGCATGGCGGAGATAGCCGTTGTCGGCGCGCCAAGCCGGCACGTACCGATCGAACACGGTTACGAATGCGGGCGACGTCCAACGACCCGCGTGCACGCCATTGGTGATCGCATGCACCGTATCGTCGGGAAACATCTTGCGCGACACTTCGCCGTGGCGCATCGCGACGCCATTGACGTAATGCGAGCCGCGCAGCGCGAGTTGCGTCATGTTCACGCCGCCGTTGACCACGCCGCCCAAACGATCGATGAGCTGCACGCGCTCGGCGCCAATCACCGATGCCGTCAGAGCGTAGTCGAAACGATCGTGCCCGGCCGGGACCGGCGTGTGCGTCGTGAAGATGAATCGGCTGCGCACGCTTGCTATGTCGTCGCTCGTCATCTCGCTGCGGCCGGCAGCGGCGAGCCGCGCTTCCATGACGGCCGGCACGAGAAAAGCCGAGTGACCTTCGTTCATATGCAGGTTCGCGATACCGTCGATGAGGCCGAGCGCAGCGAGCAATGCGTGCCCGCCGTACCCGAGCACGGCTTCTTGAGCCAGGCGATAGCGATGATCGCCGCCGTACAGCGTTGCGGTCAACGCGCGATCGACGCCCTCGTTTGGTTCGAAATCCGTATCGAGCAAATACACCCGTACGCTCGCTCCGCTCACGCCGACGACGTCATAACACCATGCCGCGACATGCACCGTGCGGCCTTCGATCGCGACGGTGACGGTGCGATCGACCCCCTGTAGACGGGCCCGTGGCTCCCACGGATCGCCGCTCTCGGTCTGGCGCCCGGCGTCATCGAGATGCTGCGCGAAGTAACCATTTTTATACACGAGGGTGACGCCGACGAGCGGCAGCTCGAGGTCGGCCGATGAGCGCATCATGTCGCCCGCGAGAATACCGAGTCCGCCGCTATAGGTCGGCAGGGCCGCCTCGAGGGCGATCTCCATCGAGAAGTACGCGATGCGTGGCGGCACCTTCATACTTGAACCGACGGCGTGGAGTCGGCCTTCGGACGAAAGGCGCTCGACGGCTTGACGCGTTGCGGACATCTTCTCTCTCATATAGACGTTCGCCATATTGGACGCAGCACTCGCGTGCCTCTGCAATAAGACGCGGCTTGCGTGATTTGATCGAGCTTGGTCGAAGAACGGCGCTGACTACTCCGTAACGATCTCGGCTTCGAAACCACGCGCCGCGATTGCGGCCATGATGCTCGGCAGATCGTCGGGACGCTCGACTTCGACGGTGACGTCGAGCTCGGCGTGTTTCGCAGAGATGCTCCCGAAGACGCGGTGATGGGCGACGTCGAGCACGTTTGCGCCGGCAGCGCTGATGGCGACGGCGACGCTCGCGAGCTCGCCCGGCTTATCGACCATCTGGACGCGGATGCGCACGACGCGGCCCGAGCGCATCCGATGGCGCACGATCACCGATGCAAGCATGCCGAGATCGATGTTGCCGCCGCAGAGAATCGTTCCGACCCGTTTGCCGGCGAAACGCTCCGGATCGGCGAGCAGCGCCGCGATACCCGCTACACCGGCGCCCTCAGCGACGAGCTTCTCTTCTTCGAGCACGTGTGCGATCGCCGTTTCGAGTGCGGCCTCTGAAACGAGAATCGCAGCGCCGACACGTCCGGCGATCGTCTCGAGCGGCAGCGAGCCGATACGTGCGACCGCGATGCCCTCGGCGATCGTCGGTCCGCCGTGTGCCGCACGCTCGCCACGCGCCGCACCGATACCGGCATAGAACGACGATTGAACGGCAACGACATCGGTACGCATGCCGAGCGCTTCCACCGCGAGCACCGCACCGGCAATCAAACCGCCGCCGCCAACCGGAACCAAGAGCAGATCGAGTTCGCATGGTGCATCCATGAGAAGTTCCAACGTCGCCGTCGCCTGGCCCGCGATCACGTCGGCGTCGTCGTACGGATGCACGATCGTCGCACCGCTTCGCGCCGCCAGCTCGCGTGCGTGCACGGCCGCGTCATCGAAGGTTTCGCCCACGAGAACGACGTGCGCACCGAATTCCCGCGTGCGCCGTACCTTCAGAAAGGGCGTCGTCTCCGGCATCACGACGGTCGTGCGCAAACCTAAGCGCGTGCCGTGATACGCGACGGCCTGCGCGTGATTACCGGCCGACATCGTCATGACGCCGCGCGCGCGCGCCGCATCGGAAAGCATCAGCATCGCGTTGAGTGCGCCGCGCTCCTTATAGGAGCCCGTCGTCTGGCGATTTTCGGTCTTGTAATACACCTGGCCCGCGATCGTTTGTGAAAGCGAACGCGACCGCACGGTCGGCGTGTGCAGGATCCCGGGCGCAATACGCTCTGCCGCCGCGCGAACCGCATCGCCGGAATCGATCCATCTCACGCGCCTGCGGGCCGCCGCGCTCTAGCTTTGGTCACGTATCATGGTCCGATGACGACGCGCACGAAGTCGCGCGGACGAATGACGGTGCTGAAGGCGTCACGGACTTGCGCCGCGGTGGTGGCTATGATGGCGCGGGCGTCGTTTCGATCTTGATCGAGCGGATAATCCTCGAGAGCGTCCCCGAGCAGCGACCGCGCGATGCCGGCAATCGATGCGCCGACGAGCGACGTGCGCCGGACGATCGCGGCTTTGGCAAGTGAGAGCTCGAAGTCGCCGACCGGCTCGCTCTGAAGGCGTTGGATTTCCGTGCGTATCAGCGCTTCGATCCGCTCCCGATTGCTCGGTGCGGAGGCGAAATCGATCGAGAACCGCGCGCGTGTGCGCTGCGCGGAGAGCTGCGAATCAATGCTGTACACCAAGCCCGTGTTCTGGCGAAGGTCGCGGAAGAGCCGGCTTTGCTCGGCACCGAGCGAACCGCCGCCGAGAATCGCATTGCCAAGCTGAAGCGCCGCATACGTCGGTGCACCGCGATCGTGTGCGAGGGTTTCCTGAAGTGAGACGCTATCTTGTCCGAGCGTTGGAATGCGCACTTGCACGTCGCTTGGACCGTTGGGCGCGACTGCCGGAAGGTCGAGCGCGGGCGCATTGCCCGTCGCACGCCACGCGCCGAAAGCACGCTCGACGGCAGAGCGCGCCGCAACGGGACTGACGTTACCGGCAATGACGATCGTCGTGAGATCGGGTCGGAACGTCGTCGTATAATAGGCGCGCACGTCATCGAGGGTCAGCGCCTCGATCGTCGCCGGCGACGCTTCGCGAAGGGCCGGATCGCCCGCAGGCAGCAATTTACGCGACGCTTGCCGCTGTGCGTACGCACCCGTGCCGTTGAGGGCCGTCTTGAGCTCATCGAGCGCGCGCCGCTGCGCGGCTTCGAAGGTCGTGCGGTCGAAGCGCGGCTCGAGTTCGTTTTCCGCGAGCAGGTCGACGGCGCGCGCGAAGGCCCTCGAAGTCGTCTGCAAACCGAAACTCTGTCCCGCGCCGAGCGTCGTATCGAGATCGTCTTGCGCGCGCACCAACGCGAGCCGATCGCGATTGCGCGTTCCGAACGGGAACATCGCGTCGAGAACGCTCGAAACGCCTTCTTTCCCGGCGGGCTCTTGCAGCGACGCGTTGGCGCGGATCGCGCCGAACGCGACGACACTATCGGAGATCGTCGCTTGCCGCACGATGAGCGTGAGCCCGTTCGCTAATTTCGTACGGACCGGCGGCGTCTCGGGCGGAGGCACCTCGAGGTGCGTCACGAGCGCGCTCGCCCAGCGCGGCAACGCCGTGACCGGCGCTTGCGCGGGGAGGGGTTTTTCGGGACCCGTTTGCGGCGGGCTCGGCGGTGCGTTCTGCGACGCCGTCGCCGAGGGCGTCAACGCGCCGACGATCGCGTGCTCGGGGACGAGATACGTTTTCGCCACGCGATCGACGTCGCGCAAGGTCACGCTTGCGAGAAGCTGCTGCTCGCGCGCAATCGACGGTTCGTTATCGAGCGCGATCGTCGTCGCCCAGTCCGAAGCGAGCGCCGCGATCGAATTGCGGCTCAGCTCCTGGCCCGCAATTGCCTGTCGTTTCGTCGTCTCGAAAAGATCGCGTGCTATGCCGTTCTGCGCGACGTCACGCACGAGCGCTTCGAGCCGGCGACTCATCGCGCTTGAATCGCCACCGGGGCCGAGCGCCGCGGTCGCCATGCCCAACTGTCCTTCGGGAAAATACGGCAGCGACAGCCACTGCGCGTCGAGCGCTTCGCCGCGATCGGCAAGTGTGCGAAAGGGTCCGCGAGCCGCGCCGAGCGCCTGCTGAAGGATGAACGATGCCAAGAAATCCGGGCTTCGGACGCCGGGAAGCCGATAGCCGACGGCGGCGAAGGGATAGGTCAGCGTCGTCGCACGCCGGAACGTTATGCGCCTTAGCGGTTCGAAGTGCGCGGCGGTATGCGCGGGGATCGCGCGTTTGGGAATCGGCTCGAAATACGTCCGCACGCGCGCGAGGACGCGTACCTGATCCACGTCGCCTGCAATGACCAGGACTGCGTTATTGGGTGCATACCAGCGATCGTGAAACGCTTTGAGTCGCGCGCCGGTCAATCGCGCGAATGCGGCGCGCGTGCCGACACCTTGGCGCGCGTATGGCGTTCCGGCGAATGCGGCGGCTTGCACATCGCGAAAGAAGTCGCCGCCCGGCGCGGATTCGTCGCGCGCGATCTCTTGTTCGATCGCGCCGCGTTCGTTCTCCCACTGCCCTTGGGCATCAAGCACGCCGCGCATCCGATCGCTTTCGATGTGGAGGATCGCGTCGAGATCGGCGGCGGGAACCGTAAATTCGTATTGCGTGAGCGTATCGCTCGTCTGCGCGTTAAAATCGCCGCCGAGCGCCGTCGCGATCGTACCGAGTTCGCTCGTCGAAAGATTCGGCGTCCCGCGGAACATCATGTGCTCTTGAGCGTGCGCCATGCCGGGGACATCCGCCGGATCATCGCGCGAGCCGACCCCATACGTGAGATCGGTCGAGACGACGGGCGCCAGCGCATTACGCACGATAACGACGCGTAAACCGTTATCGAGTGTCGCCTTGAGCACGTCGCTCGTCGCCGGTACGGATCCGGCACCCGGCGCGCCGGTGACAAGACAACCACCAAGGAGCGCGAGAAAACGGACGAACGTAGAACGCATCGTGCGCTATCGGTCGTCGGGCTTGAAATGCCCTATGTCCGGACCGTTTTACGATGCACGTTCGCGCTGCACGCCTTCGCCGGGGCGATATGCTACAATTTTGGATTCGAAGAAAGCCCACGAGAAGGCAGCCGTCACGAACGCCGCAGCGAGTGAGAGCGGCAGGTTGAGCGTATCGCCGGACTTGAGCGGAACAACCTGCGAAACGGCCGAACGTACAACGTACGCGGCGGGGACGTGCAAGAGGTACAGGCCAAACGAGATCTGGCCGATGTAGACCAGCGGCGCGAAGCGTAATGCCGCGCACAAGCGGCTTTTCGGCGCGGCTAGCACCAGCACGAGGAGTGCCGCCGCAGCGCTATCGACGAACGAATAGCCGACTGAGCGCATAACAGCGCTACTGATCGACGTGGAGACGCCGATAAGAATGCCCAGGGTCGCGAGCGTCGCGACAATCAGCACGATGCGCGCGAGTCGCACATATCGCGGCAGCGTCCCTTCGAAAGCGACCAGCGCGACGAGGCCGCCAAGTGCGAGCGCGTCCATCCGAAACGGCGTGAGCACGTAGGCCGCGACATCGTTGGCCGGCTGCACGAAGAGCTCCGCAAGACGCAACAACGGCGCTGCGAGGATGCAGCCGATCAGGACTTTCCGTAACGTCGCGCGTGTCGTCGTTGCGATCAGCAGCGGATAGAGGAGATAGAACTGCTCTTCGACTTGCAGCGACCACAGCGGTACGAACGAGAAAACCGGCGGAAACTTGTTCTCGATTGCCGTACGCACGTTGCCGACGAAAAGATAGAACCAGCCGGCCCCGCCCCAAGCCAAGAGTGCGTGCCTGGTCGCCGGGTCGCGCTGAACGTAGACCGCGAGCGTGAAGCACGTCAGCGCCACATAGTACAACGGCAAGATGCGCCGCGCCCGGCGCAGGATGAACGTGCGATAAAAATTCGGTTTACCGACGCTGCTCAGCAAGATCGTTGTGATGAAGAATCCGCTGAGAACGAAGAAAAGATCCACGCCGACCCAGCCCGCTTGGCTCGGGGCAAACAGGAACGCGAGCGGACCGCGTTCGGGCGCGAAGTGGATCAGCATGACGGGCATGATCGCGAACGCACGCAATCCGTCCAGTTCGGTAATCCGCCGGCGCTTCACCACTTCCGCCGCCGCCGGTTCTGCTGTTACGATGCTGCGCGAGTCTTAGGCGGGCAGATCTTTCGGCCGATCGGCGTAGATGAGCGTCGGCTGTTCCTTCTTGTCGATGACTTCTTTATTGATGACACACTTCTTGACGCCTTGCAGGCTCGGAAGATCGTACATGACGTCGAGCATCACTTCTTCGAGAATCGAGCGCAAGCCGCGGGCGCCCGTCTTGCGGCCTTGAGCTCTGCTGGCTATTGCGACGAGCGCTTCTTTGGTGAACGTCAGATCGACGCCGTCCATGCCCATGATCTTCTGAAATTGGCGCACGAGTGCGTTGCGCGGCTCCACGAGAATGCGCCGCAGCGCCAGTTCGTCGAGTGCGTCGAGCGTTACGACGATCGGTAAACGGCCGATGAATTCGGGGATCAAACCGAAGCGCAACAGATCTTCAGGCATCAGCTGCTGCAAAAATTTACCCACGCGCGCATCGCGCTTGGACTCAGGGACACTCCGAAAGCCGAGCGCATTCGATGCGACGCGTGACTCGATAATTTTCTCCAGACCGTCGAACGCACCGCCGCAGATGAACAGCACGTTTGTCGTGTCGATCTGAATGAATTCTTGATGCGGATGCTTGCGGCCACCCTGCGGCGGCACGTTCGCCGTCGTGCCTTCGAGAATTTTGAGCAACGCCTGTTGCACGCCTTCGCCCGAGACATCGCGCGTGATCGACGGATTTTCGCTCTTACGCGCAATCTTGTCGATCTCGTCGATGTAGACGATGCCCTTCTCGGCCCGCTTGACGTCGTAATCGGCGGCTTGGATGAGCTTGAGAAGAATATTCTCGACGTCTTCGCCAACGTAGCCAGCTTCCGTAAGCGATGTGGCGTCGGCCATCGCGAGCGGAACGTCCAAAATCTTGGCGAGCGTTTGCGCGAGATAGGTTTTCCCCGAACCAGTCGGCCCGACGAGCAAAATATTCGATTTTTGCAGCTCGACATCGTCGGCGCTGGTGCCCGCGTTTACGCGCTTGTAATGATTGTAGACCGCGACCGCGAGCGCTTTCTTAGCGCGTTCTTGGCCGATCACATACTGGTTGAGGATGTGGTTGATCTCTTTGGGCTTCGGAATGTTCCGCAGCCGAACGTTCTCATCGACGTTCTTATAGAGCTCTTCTTCGATGATTTCATTGCAGAGTTCGATGCACTCGTCGCAGATATAGACCCCGGGACCCGCGATCAACTTGCGCACCTGCTCCTGCGACTTTCCGCAGAAGCTGCACTTCAGTTGACCTTTATCATCGCCGAATCGGAACACGCAAGGGTCCTTATCTTATGCGGGGGTCGGTGCGGTGCTGCGCATCTCTTTATTGAAGATCTGGTCGACCAAACCGTACTCTCGCGCCTCTTCCGACGTCATGTAATAGTCGCGGTCGATGTCCTTGAGAATTTGGTCGATGGGCTTCTTCGTCGTGGTCTCGTAGATGCCCGCAAGCATCCGGCGCGTGGCGATAAGGTCGCGCGCGGCGATTTCCACGTCGGTCGCTTGGCCCCCGATTTGCTGGACCCATGGCTGATGGATCAAGATCTTCGCATGGGGTAAGGCGAAGCGCTTGCCCTGTGCGCCCCCCGTCAGGAGGATCGAGCCCATCGAGGCGGCCATCCCCGCGCAGATCGTCGCCACGTCGGGTTTGACGAGCTGCATCGTGTCGTAGATCGCGAGGCCGGCGGTGACGCTGCCGCCGGGGCTATTGATATACATATCGATATCTTTGTCGGCATCTTCGCGCTCGAGGAAAAGTAACTGGGCGATCACGAGGTTCGCAAGGCCGTCGTCGACGACGCCGCCCACGAAGATGATGCGCTCTTTGAGCAACCGCGAGTAGATGTCAAAGGCCCGCTCGCCGCGCGCGCTCTGCTCCACAACCATGGGGACGAGATGACCCATCTACTTCTCCTGACGACCTCGGGTAACGGCCTGGTACTCAGACTACGCCTGAGATGCGTTGGTTGCTTCAACAGCCGCAGCAACTTCGGTGATCGTCGCATGATCGAGGACGAAGTCGACCGTCTTGGTGCGCACGATGCCGTCGACGAGCGCATTGAAATTCGGCCGCAGCATCTCGAGAATCGCTTCACGCGGCTGCTGATACTGACGGCTGAGCTGAGCCACTTCGGTTTCAATATCGGCGTTGGTCGCCGTAATATTCTCCGCTTTTGCGATCGCTTCGATGATCAGCGAGCCCTTCACGCGCTTCTCCGCCTCGCCGCGGTACTCGGCGGCGAGGCCCTCTTTCGTCTTGCCCTGCTGCTCGAGATACGCGTCAAAGCCAAGTCCCGCCCGCTCGATATAACCCTTCGCTTGCGTTGCGAGGCTTTCGGCTTCCCGCTCGACGAGCACCGCCGGCAGGGCGAGATCATGGGCGGCCATGAGCTTCTCGAGCGCGATGCCCGTCAGAGCGCGGCGCTGTTGCTCGCGCTTCTGCGCTTCCAGACGATTGCGCAGTTCCTCGCGCAGTGAAGCGAGGGTTGCGTCCTCACGGCCGAAACGCTTGGCGAATTCATCGTCGAGCTCGGGCAGTTCGGTTGCCTTGTTCTCGTGAACCGTGATCGTGAAGGCGGCCGTCTTTCCCGCGAGTTCGGGATTACCGTAGTCGTCGGGAAAGCGTGCCTCGATCTCTTTTGTTTCGCCCGCACTCATGCCGATGATGCCCGCTGCGAATCCGGGAATGAAGCGTTCGCCCGCGATCTCGGTCGGCTGCGCCTCGGCCTTGCCGCCTGCGAAGGGGTTACCGTCAATTTTCCCTTCGTAGTCGAGCATGGGTGTATCGCCTGCGGCAACCGGCCGTCCGACCGGGACGAGCGCACCTTGATCTTCGCGCAACGCCGCAAGCGCCGTTTCCAAGTCCGCATCCGAAACCGCGGTCGGCGGCCCTTCGAGCGCCATCCCTTTGTAATCGTGCAACGTAAACTGCGGCCGGATGAAGACGGTCGCCCGCACCCGCAACGGCTGACCCTCTTGCGGCGACATCAACTCCATCTGCGGCTGGTCGACGGGCTCCAGATCGTTCTCCGCCAGGGCACGCGAATAGGCGTCGGGCACGACCGCATCCATCGCGCGCTCTTCGATCGCCGCCGTCCCGTATTGCGCTTCGAAGACCCGCCGGGGCGCTTTACCAGGGCGGAAACCCGGAATGCGCGCGTTTTTTACAAGCTGCTTGAAGGCCCGCTCGCGCGCGTCGGAAAGCTCTTCGGCGGAGATCGCGATCTCGAGTTCGACCTGCGTCGGATCGAGATGCTTGACGGTAGCGGCAGTCGGCACGATCGTTACGGGGCCTTTCTGGAAAAAAAACCGCGGCATCTCGCGCCGCGGCTCGTGCCTCCGCGAATGGCCGAACGCGAATCTGGAGCGGAAGACGAGATTCGAACTCGCGACCCTCGCCTTGGCAAGGCGATGCTCTACCACTGAGCTACTTCCGCGTGCGCGAACCTCTGCGGCCGGACATGTGGGCGAGCAGAGACTCGAACTCTGATGGGTTGCCCCACTGGAACCTAAATCCAGCGCGTCTACCGATTCCGCCATTCGCCCGAGAACCCGCGAAGTGTAACGCGACGGCTTCCCACCCGTCAAGAGGTGGAGGCGAGCGCGATGCGAGGCTTTCTGGGACAGGTCGCGCAAGGGGCGAGCGATGAATCGGTTCGCTCTCGCCGCGCTCGTGGTGCTCGGCGCGTTTGTATCGCTTGCGGCACGCTCGTCCGCCGCAGCCGACGGCTGCCGCAAGGAATATGTCGTGCCGTACGCCGAGCAATGCACGTTCGCATACAAGTCCCTCAAGAAAGACACATCGGCTTCCAATCTCTCAGGCGCCTTTGCCGCCTGCGCACGAGCTCAGAATTTCGCCGTCTCTTGCGTAAAAACGGGCGACCCGATGCTGCACGCCGTCGCACTCGGTGCACTGTACCGGGACGTTACGCAACAAGCTGAAATCGCGATGTTCGCTCAACAGTTCACCGTTGCCGAAGCGCTGCTGCGAGAAAAATTGCAGGTGCTCGACGTCGTCAAAGCCGATGCGAAGAAACCGGATCCCGCGATAGCAAGAGAACGCGCCGTCACGAAGACCGACATCGCCGACGCGATCGCCGGCGAATGCACGACGCGAGCGACCGCGACTGCGGCGCAGCAGCGCGAACTCGGTCGTACGCATCGGTACGGCGACCTCGCCACATTGCTCAAACGCAAGGCGGGCGATTACGGTGCCTGCGCGAAGCTGGCGACCTCCCCCGCAAAACGCGCATATATCGAATATGTCGGCCTCGTCGCGCTCGAGGAGAGCGGCCGCGCAGCGCAAGCAGCCGGAGCGCGCACCGATGCAAGCCAGGTGTACCGGATCTGCGTCGCCGGTGCCGATCACTCCGCGACCTATGCGGTCGCACCGGTTAAAGGGCTTTTAAAAACGGTCCGCACGCTCTGTGCCGGCCGCGACAGCGGTAAGTATGCGGTCGATAAGCCCGAACCGCTCGACGCGGATAATGGAAACGTATTCAAGCCGTTGACATTACCGAAGTCATGAGCCGCCCTGGATTAGTGCGGCGTGTGTCGTTCTTGCGGCCCGCGCATCATGTGGCCGAGCATCTGCACGACATTCATTCGCTGCGTATCGTCGTTGAAAAACCCTTCGACGGTACGGCCGGTCAGGCCGTAGCCGATGGCGGCGAAGATCACGAGTTCGATCGCGGGGACGATCCGGCGCCGTCTCTCGTCGAATTCCGTGCCGCGCATCGCCGGATGCGCGGCGATCGTCGCACGAACGATTTCGAGTTTCTCACCCAATAGCTCGTAGGTCGGTTTTTGCGAAAGCGTAAGCCACGCGATCAAGCGGGCGTACCCGCCTTCATCGAAAACGCGGAAAACGCCGGCGATGACGCGATCGACCGAGAGCGACAGCGGATCTTCGCTCTCGTATACGCGCGCGACATTTTCGGCCAGGCGCACCGTCACGCGCTGCGCGAGTTGTGTCTGCAATTCGGCGACCGTCCCGAAGTGGTACAGCACGTTGGGATGACTGACGCCCGCGCGCATCGCCACTTCGGTCAGGCGCAGACCATCGGGCCCGGATTCGACGAGCAACGCTTCGGCGGCGGCGAGAATCGCCTCTCGCGCATCGGCAGCTTCGAGACGACGGCGTTTGAGCGGCGGCTTGCCGGGGCTGGGCTGGCTATTCGAAAGCATGGGTAGCCATTACGTCGCCGGGAGCGCCGTTACTCGTCCCGCAGCCGAGATTTCTGGGACGTGATGACGTCCGTCGTCATTTGGGCGATCGTCGGGCTGAGTTTAGCGTGCATGTTGCTACGCCCTCGTGGCTTGCCCGAATGGATCGCCGCCGGAACGGGTGCGCTCGCACTCGTTGCCGGCGGACTGCTCTCGCCGGCGCAAGCCGTACGGGCGCTCGCGCGCGGCAACGACGTGTACTTCTTCCTCGCGGGAATGATGCTGTTAGCGGAAGTGGCACGTCGCGCGGGACTTTTCGAGTGGCTTGCAACGCACGCGGCGCGCGCCGCCGCGGGCTCTGCCACGCGGCTGTTCGTCCTCGTGTACGCGGCGTGCGTCGTCGTCACCATCGTCCTCTCGAACGATGCGACGGCCGTGGTCCTCACGCCGGCCGTCGCCGCGGCCGTCAGGCGAGCACGGGCGCAACCGCTACCCTATCTCTATGCGTGCGCGTTCGTTGCGAATGCCGCCAGTTTCGTACTGCCCATCTCCAACCCGGCCAACCTCGTCGTCTTCGGGCGCGATCTGCCGGCGCTCGGCAGCTGGCTTCGGATCTTTGCCCTGCCCTCCGCCGCTGCCATCGGCGCGACGTTCATAACATTATTTTTATACGCACGCCGCGTCCTACAGCGCGACATTGTGTCCGGCGTGGCGGTGAGACCGCTGGGGCGCGACGGAGGGATCGCACTCGGCGGTATCGGGGCGACGGGGCTGGCGCTGCTGATCGCGTCGAGCCGTGCCGCCGCACTCGGCATGACGACGGCGCTCGCGGCGTGCATCGTCCTAGGATGCGTCGCGCGAACGAATCGGCGGGCCGTCACGGAGACGTTGGCCGGCGTGTCCTGGAGCGTCTTGCCGCTCGTCGCCGGACTCTTCGTTCTCGTCGCCGGCGTCGACCGGACGGGGAGCCTCCAATTCGCGCGACATGCCGTCGCGAGCCTCGGTCACGAGCCCATGTGGCTCGCCGTGTTCGCGGCGGGCGTTACGAGCGCACTCATCTCCAACGTGACGAACAACTTGCCGTCGGGTTTATTCGCGGGCCTCACCCTTGTGAGCGCGCCGCATGCACGGAGCCTCGCGAGCGCGATTGCGGTCGGCATCGATCTCGGGCCGAATCTCTCGGTAACCGGGTCGCTTGCAACCGTCCTTTGGCTCGTTGCGCTGCGCCGCGAAGAGATCTCGGTCGGTGCGGTCGCGTTTCTGCGGGTCGGAGCGCTCGTGATGCCGCCCGCGCTCCTTTTGGCACTTGCCGCACTGTATGCGACGGCCCGCTAATGCTTACGGTTAGATCGCGCGCGATATCGCTCCCGGACGGACGCTTGGACGTTCGTCGTCACAATCGGCAGCGACGTCTTCGGCGAAGGCGATCGTCAAGATCGCCGCGTCGTCGTTTGGCGCGCCATCACCGAATATGCGCCGGTGAATCCGCGTTGCATACCGATCGAAACCCGCCCGTCCCGTCTCCGTTGCTGCAGCAATGAGCGCTTTCTCTCCGGCCAGCATATCGCGCGTGCGTTCCGTGAAGCCGTCGGTATAGAGGATGAGCGCGCTGCCGCTCGGGGCGGTGAACGATTCGTTCGTATAGCTTTGCCGCGCGAGAACTCCCAGCGGCAAGCCGCCATACGGCAAAAAGCGCGGCAGCGCGTCGGCGGCTGCGAGCAGCAGCGGCGGCGGATGACCGGCCGACGCATAGGTGACGGTGCGTGTGCGCGGATCGACGTAACCGAAGATAGCGGTCGCCATCTGCGAGTTCTGCAGAAGCAGCACGTCGTTGGCGCGCGCAAGTACGCTCGCCGGATCGGATGCGTTGAAGCCCAGTGCGACGACCGCTTCGCGCGCGCGACTCATAACGATCGCCGCCTCGATGCCGTGTCCGGCCACGTCGCCGATCGAGAACATCACGCGGCCGTCGGCGAGCGCATGCACGTCGTACCAATCGCCGCCGACGAGCGCTTCTCGCCCGGCAGGCACGTACGATGCATCGAAAACAATCGACGCGACGCTCGGAAGCGACGACTGCAGCAGGCCGCGCTGCATTGCGTATGCGACCCGACGTTCGACGAGCAACTCGCGCCCAAGACGCGATTGGGCGCGCAAAGAAAGCACGAGGACGAGCGCGACCAGCACGACGGCGAGGATACCGAGAATGCCGACACGCGACACCGCAAGGGCCGCCGCCGTCGTCTCAAGGGTCGCGCGCGCCAAGAGCGCGCGATCGACATGTGCGATCGCCGCTCGATAACGATCGACGAGCGTTTTGCCGCGCACCTCGAGGAATTGGGTGTCACGGCGATGGCGATCGGCGAGCAGCGGCCGTGCGACGAGGAGTTGCCACTGCTGGTTCGTCCCGCGTGCTTGCGTGACGAAACTCTGCTCATCGCCGAGACCCGCCGCTACGAGTGCCGCCCCAAGCGCATCGAAGGTCGCATCGAAATCGCGCGTCGCGTCCGTATACGGTTTGAGAAACAGCTGCCGGCCGGAAGCGACGAAACCGCGGATCGCCGTCTCTTCATCGAGTTGCCGGCGAATCGCGAGGGATGCATACCGCTCTCCGTCGCTGATGGCGCGTTCGGTCGCGAATGCGTCGCCCAGCGTTTGCTTGATGGCACCGACTCCGAAAACCAGCGCGACGACGATCGCAATGACGAGCGCCAAGGCAGAAAGAAGCGGCCGCAGCAGAGTCGGGCGCGCCTCGGCGGCCACGATCAGGTCGCGTCCGTATGTACAAGCATGTGCGCTATCGTAGTGCCATTTCCAAGAAACGTTTCAGCACGGCCTGCGCCGTCAAGCTTAGATGGAAACCTCGACGCCCAGTTCGACGCGGCGTTCGGGGCGAATCTCCAGATCGTCCGGCAGCGGCCGCGCATTGCGCGTCAACACCTCGAAATACCGCCGGATGAACCCCGGAAGCGCGTTGCTTTCCGCCTTGACGATTTTCGGATCGGCGTAGAAAAACGACGTTTCCTCGGAATCGATATGCAATCCCAAGGCGCCGCAGGCGTCGAGAATCGGCCGAATATAGGGACGCTCCATATAACCGAACGCCGCCTTTACAACTGAGAGTCGCGGCGATATGGCGGTTATGCTTACGCGCCGGGAACCCGCCACGTAGGGATGGGAGACGCGTTGCAGCGTTAAGAGAACGACGCGTTCCTCATCGGCGCGCGCACGGATCCAGTGATGCTTGCTGCCGATGAAGGGAATGCCGCCCGGATCGCCCGTGAGGAATACCATCGTTCCGACCGGCTCGGCGGGCGAAGGGCGCGCCTCCTTTTGGTATTGCTCGAGCGGCATCGACAAATTCATGAGGCTCTTGGCGACGCAACGACGCCCTTCAAGCCACGTAAGCGCGGTTATGGAGAACACGGCGCTAATGGCGAACGGCACCCACGCACCCGCGAAAAACTTCGGAAGACTGGCCGCGACGAATGTTCCGTCGATGAGCATGAATAGCGCGACGAGCGGAATCGTCAGTGCCGGTTTCCAACGCAACCGGTGCGCGACGACGTAGTAAAACGCGATCGACGTCGCGAGCATCGTCGTGGACACCGCAAGACCGTATGCGGCCGCGAGCCGATCGCTACTGCGGAACGCGAGCACGAGCGCGATGCACGCGATCGCGAGAAGCCAATTCACCGCCGGAACGAAGACTTGTCCTTTATTGCGGCGTGACGTGTGCCGGACGGTCAGCCGCGGCCACAGCGACAGATTGATCGCCTGTTCCGTCAGGGTGAAGGCGCCGGAGATGAGCGCCTGCGACGCGATGACGGTCGCAATCGTCGCAAGCACGACCATCGGTACGAGTAGCCAGCCCGGGGCGAGCGCATAGAAGGGGGAGTCGAACGCGCTCTTGAGCGTGAGCAGACGAGCTCCTTGGCCCAAGTAATTCAGCGCGAGCGCCGGTAACACGAGGGCATACCACGCAAGCGCAATCGGTTTGCGCCCGAAATGTGAGAGATCGGCGTAGAGCGCTTCGACGCCCGTTACGGCAAGCACGATCGCACCGAAGACCAGGAAACCGAAGACGCCGTGGCGCGTTGTAAACGCGAGCGCATGGCGCGGATCCAGTGCCCCGAGCACCTGCGGCGCGCCGGCGACCGCAACGGCGCCGGTTACGGCGATAACGACGAACCAGAGGGCCATGATCGGACCGAAGATTCGGCCGACGCGTTCGGTACCGTGCGACTGAATGAAAAAGAGGCCCGCAAGGATCGCAACGGCGAGTGGCACGATGAAGGGTTGGGCCGCCTTCGTTACGACGCCGACACCTTCGACCGCCGAGATAACCGAGATGGCCGGGGTGATGATCCCGTCGCCAAAGAGCATCGCGGCACCCACGACGACGACCCACGTTAGCCAGTTCGCTTTCGCGGGAATGTTCGCAATGCGCGGATGCGACGCAAGGGCGAGGAGGGCGAGGATGCCGCCCTCACCGTCGTGATCGACCCGCATGAGCACGCCGATGTATTTCAGGCAGACGACCAGGATAAGCGCCCAGAGCAAGAGCGATACGATGCCAAGAACGTTCTCGAGTTGCGGGCCGACGTTCGCCGTCAGGAAACAGGTCTTGAGCGTGTAGAGCGGGCTCGTCCCAATATCGCCGAAAACGACCCCGAGCGCGGCGACGGCGATCCCGGGCGAAACCCGTCCGGATTCACGCGCGGCACGTCCGACGGGGAAAGGAACGTCCCCCGCATCGTCGGCGGCGGCCGACCGCACGAAGGCGTCGCCTACGTCAAGGACGTGATGACGCCATAGCGCTTCGCATACGCTCTGCGCTCTTCATCGAAGCGGGCCCGAATATTCTCAGATTCGACGACGGCGGCCGCCATCGCTTCGACATCCCGTTCGGCTTTGCGCTCGACTTCGAGCGCTTTGGATTTCGCGAGAGCGGATTTCTTCGTCATTGGGGTTGGATTACGGGCGAGGCTGAGCCGCACCTGGCGTCAGGCGACGTCGTTGACGGCGAGTGCGTCGACTTTGGCAAGTGCCGACGCGACGACTTGGTCCATATTGAAATATCGGTATTCGCCGAGTCTTCCCGCAAACGTGACGTGCGGCTCGCCTTTGACGAGCGCCTCGTACCGGCGATAGATCTCCCGGCTTTCGGCGCATGGGATCGGATAGAAAGGATCGCCTTGCGCCCGGGGATACTCCCGGGAAATCACGGTATTGGGCGCCGTCTGACCGGTCACGTACTTATACTCCGTCGTACGCGTGAAGGGCACGTCTTCAGCAGGCTCGTTCACGCAAGCGGCGGGCTGGTAAACGGGCCGGTCGTACGTTTCGAACGTAAAGGCGAGCGATCGATATGGTAAGCGACCGTAGCGATAATCGAAAAATTCATCGATCGGGCCCGTGTAGACGAGTTGCCGCGCGGCGACTTTGCCCGCGACCGTCCGGTAATCGACGCCGAGCGCGACATCAATTGAGGGTTGCGCGAGCATGCGCCGAACCATCGCGGTGTAGCCATCGGCCGGGATCGCTTGAAACGTATCGGTGAAGTACCGATCGTCATCGTTCGTGCGCGTGGGAATGCGGCCGCACACGGTCGCATCGAGCTGGGCTGGGTCCCGGCCCCACTGCTTGCGCGTATAACCGCGAAAAAACGTCTCATAGAGTTCGGTCCCAACCCGCGAGCGAATCATTTGTTCGGAGTTTTCGATGCGCGGGAAACGCTCGGCGCGCGCGCGCAAAAAGAGCTGGACGCCGCTTTCGTCGAGACCCAGACCGTAGAGCGCGTTTATCGTCGTACGGTTGATCGGAATCGGCACGAGCCGTTCGCCGGCGCGCGCGAGGACGCGGTGCTCGTACGGCCGCCACGCGGTAAACTGCGAGAGATAGGCGACGACTGCGTGCGAATTGGTGTGGAAAATGTGCGGTCCGTAAGCGTGGTACCGGAGCCCGTCGATGAAGGCATCGTCGTGCGCGTTACCGGCGACGTGGTCGCGCCGATCGACCAGGAGCACCGAGGCGCCACGGGTCGTAGCGAGGCGTTCGGCGATCGTGCTGCCCGCCAAACCTGCCCCGACGATGAGGTAATCGTACATATCGCGCATTCCCATGCAAATACCCACTCACGCGACCGGTTCGCCGTCGCTTCGATCCGGCGTCTAAGATCGCATGGAACCGATACCGGCCTTCGCGCGCGCCGACGAATCGCCCGACGAACTTTTCTACCGCGAGCCACGCTTCGTGACGCATATCGACGAGCGGGCCGTCGAGGCCGTCACCGGTCTCTATCGCGAACGTCTTCCGGCGGGCGGCCACATTCTTGATCTCATGAGCAGCTGGGTCAGCCACTTACCGCCGGAGATCCCCGATGCGTCGGTCGTCGGGGTCGGCATGAACGAGCGGGAACTGGCCCAAAATGCCCGGCTCGACGCATATCTCGTGCACGATCTCAACGTCGCGCCGAGCCTGCCCTTCGACGAAGGAAGCTTCGATGCGGCAACGCTTTGTGTTTCGATGCAATACCTAACGCAGCCGGTCGCCGTTCTCCGTGAGACCGCGCGCGTTCTTCGGGCGGGGGCGCCGCTGCTCATTACGTTTTCCAACCGGTGTTTTCCAACCAAAGCCGTCGCGATTTGGCAAGCCTTGAGCGACCGCGGGCACGCGGAACTGATCGAGCGCTATCTCATCGACGCGGATGGCTGGCACGGGATTTTGTCGCTCGATCGAACTCCGCGCGCCGGCGATCCGCTCTTCGCGGTCCTTGCGACCCGCGCGCGTTGACGATTTTGCGTTCGAATCGACTCAGGCGTTACTCCGTGAACGGAATTGTGATTCGCGTGAATTTCCCGTGGGTGACGACGCCACCGAACGTATCTTCGATGAGGTGTCCCGTCTTCGAAACGCCGTGAATGGCAAGCGGCGCGTATCGCACGGGCAAGCCTGCGGCGGCATCGTGCACCTTGGCCATGATCGCGGCCGGATCGGTGCTGTTCGCTAAACGGATTGCGGCGGCGAAGACGTGCATCGCTTCATAGTTACCCGCTTGTTCGGGATTGGGCTCACGCTCGGTGCCGTACTTCTTGGTGTAGTTGTCGATGAAGATCTTAACGCCGCTGCCCGGTGTTTCGCGGAACGGCACGAGGCCGATCGCGCCTTCGAGGCGCGCGACGGGCAGCACTTGCTGGACTTGATCGAATTTGGCTTGGTCCATCATCGCGAAGCCGCCGGCGAAGCCTTGGTCGCGCGCCGCTTTCATGACGAGCGCCGTCGGCTGCGACGGGCCGCCGACGAAAATGACGTCGGGCTTTTCGGCGAGCGTTTTACTGACCGCCGTCGAGAAGTCGGTCGTCGTATTGTAGTCGACGCCGTTATTGGAGAGCACGCTGCCGCCAGCACTCTGCCACACGGCGGTGAAGCCCTTGGTCCACGAGTTGCCGTAGGCCGTCGTGGTCGGAATCAAACCGAGCTTTTTGCCGAAGCGCTTCATCTCGATCTCCGTGAAGGGCTTGTAATATGAATCGAATGAGGGTGGGATCATGACGACCGAGGCGTTGTTTGGCTTGAGGATCGCAGGATCGCTCGAATAGGCGGCCACGATGAAGTGCGGCGCTTGTTTTTCGTTGAAGCCTAGGACCGCGAGAATGCCGCCGGAGTGCGGCACGAAGACGATCGGCGCGCCGTCTTGCAGCGAGAGTCGCTTGGCGTTGGTCGCGGCTTCGTTGGGGCGATACTGGTCGTCGAGTGAGACGAGCTTGAAAAGCTGCTTCTTACCGCCGACCGTGACCCCACCGCCGGCGTTCACTTCATCGATTGCCATTTGCACGCCGCGCTGCACGTCGGCGCCGTAGGCGGCCGCGCCGCCGCTGAGCGGACCGCTGAAGCCGATGTTGATCGTGCCGCTAGGCGCCGTTTGGGCCGGCGCGCCCGTGAGCGTCGATCCCAAGACAAGCGCACTTGCGCAAAGGCTGCGAATGAAACGTTGCATAGACTCTCCTTAAGCTCCGATGAAGGCTTTTTTGACCAATTCGTTTTCTTGCAAAGCGCTCGCCGGCCCGGCGAGCACGACGCGGCCGTTGGCGAGCACGTAACCGCGCTTGGCGATCGAAAGTGCGGCGTACGCGTTTTGCTCCGCGAGCAACACCATGGTTCCGGTACGATTGATGGCGGCGACCGCATCGAGCATGGCGGCGACCATGCGCGGCGCGAGTCCGAGGGAGGGTTCGTCGAGCAACAGCAACTTCGGCCGTGCCATGAGCGCACGGCCGATCGCGACCATCTGCTGTTGCCCGCCGCTAAGGCTCCCGGCAGCAGCCCGCAGCCGTTCGCCGACGTCGGGAAACAGTGCGCACACGTGTGCGAGCGCGGTTTCCGTGCCGCGACGGTCGCGCCGTCGGACGTAGGCACCGAGCCGAAGATTTTTTTCAACCGAGAGATCGGGGAAGAGTTTGCGCCCTTCGGGACATTGCGCGATACCGAGCGCGACGATCGCCGGCGGCCGCAGCGTTCGCAGATCATGGCCGTCAAAGCGAATTGTCCCTTCGGCCGGAACCAGACCGCTCAGGGCGCGGAAAAACGACGTCTTCCCGGAGCCGTTCGCGCCGAGCAGCGTTACACATTCGCCCGGCTCGATCGTTAGATCGACGCCGTCGAGTGCCGGGACCGTACGATAGCGCACGCGCAGTCCGCTGACTTCAAGCATGCTGCGCCGCGCCGAGGTACGCTTCGATGACGGCGGGATCGCGGCTCACCTGGGCTGGTGTCCCTTCGGCGATCTTACGGCCGTGATGCAGCACGATGATGTGATCCGCAAGTCCCATGACGAGATTCATCTTGTGCTCGACCAAACACACCGTGTGCCCGCGCGCCGCCATCGCGCGGATCAGTTCTGCGTGCGCGCCGGTTTCTTCGGCGGTGACGCCGGCGACCGGTTCATCGAGCAGGACCAGCCGCGGTTGCGCAACGACCGCGATCGCGATCGCCAAGCGCTTCTGAGCCTCTTGCGGAATCGATCCGGCGATACGCGGAGCGAGATCGGCAATGCCCGCGAAACGCAGTGCCTCGAAGGCGGCCTCCATACATGAGCGTTCTTCACGACGCGTGCGCGGTGTGCGCAGCAGCGCATCGAAGAGTCCGCCGCGCGTGTGGCGATGGCTCCCCGTGATCACGTTATCGAGCACCGAGTGCGTTGCAAAGAGACTTGTCGTTTGAAACGTTCGCGCGATACCGCGGCGCGCGATCGCGTGGGCGGGAAGTGCCGTGACGTCCTCGCCCGCAAAACGCAGCGTGCCCGCAGTGACCGGATAGAAACCGGAGATCAGATTGAAGCACGTCGATTTTCCGGCACCGTTGGGGCCGATGATTGCGCTGATCTTGCCCTCGGGGATATCGATATCCACGCCCTCGATTGCCACGAGGCCGCCGAAGCGCTTGGTGATGCCGCGCCCCTCGAGCAACATCACGACTGGACGCTTTCCGCGGCGGCCCGCAGCTGCCGGCGCTTACCGATGGGCCGTATGCGCGAGAGCGCACCGACGATGCCGTAGGGAAAAAAGATAACGAGCAGCACGAGCAGCGGCCCGAAGACCAGGAATCGGTAGCGCTCGATCGACTGCAGCACCTGGCCGAGCGGTAAGAACGAGCGTTCCGACCAGGGGCCCCGCGATCGTGCCGATCCCGCCGACGACGAGATACAAGACCTGCTCGAACGTCGCATCGATGCCGCTCGAATCGGGGCCGAGAAAACCGACGTACATCGCGAACATTCCGCCGCCGAGACCCGCGAGAAACGTGGAAACACTAAAGGCCAGTAGCTTCGCACGCATCACATCGATGCCGACGGAGCGCGCCAAATGCTCGTTGCTCTCGATGGCGAGCAACGTCCCTCCGAACACCGAGTGCCGCACGCGTGCGCTCAGTACAATCGCCAGGGCGAGCGCCGCGAGCACGACATAGTATTTTGCCGTGTTCGATTCGAACGAGAGCGGCCCGAGCGCCGGCGGCGGCGCGATATTGGCAATCCCGATGTTGCCGTTTGTGAGATCCTGCCAAGTACTGAGCACGATCTCGATCATGACGCCGATCGCCGCCGTGAAGATCGCGAAATAATGACCCCGCGTTCGCAGCGAGATCAGCCCGACGGCAAAGCCGAGCGCCGTGCTCGCGAGGCAGCCCGCGGCGAGGGCCGGCCAAAACGCCATTCCGGTTTTTGTCTCCAGGAGCGCGACGGTGTACGCGCCGATACCGAAGAAACCGACATTGCCGAGGTTGAGCAGCCCCGTGTAGCCGAGGATCACGTTGAGGCCATACACGGCGATCGCCGTCGTATACGCGGTCGCGACGACTTGTTGGTAATATGGATTGGGGACCAGGAGTGGGAAGGCGAGCGCCGCAAGCGCCGCGCTGGCCCAGAGCACGCGCAATCAGGCCGCCTTCGCGAACAGCCCGGTCGGGCGGACGGTGAGGATGACGACAAGGACGCCGAACGCGATCACGTCCTGATAGCTCGTCGAGATATATGTGGCCCCGAAGCTTTCAGCGAACGCGAGCACGAATGCACCGACGATTGCGCCCGGGATGCTCCCCATGCCACCGAGCACGATGATCGCGAACGCCTTCAAAATCACGCTGAAACCCATCCCGGGATAGATCAGATTGAGCGAGGCGATGAGTGCGGCCGCGGCGGCTGCCAAGCCGGACGAGATCGCGAAGACGAGCATCGACACGCGCTCGGCGTCGATCCCCACCAGTGCCGCGCCGTCGCGATTTTGAGCGACGGCTTCGATCGTCGCGCCCAGTAACGTGCGTTTGAGAAACACGAAGAGGCCCGCCATCAGAAGCGCTGCGGCAACGACCACGAGCAACTGCTGTTGCGTCGCGGTCAGATCGCCGAGATGAACGACGTGGTCGTATGGTGTCGGTAGCACCCGGAAGTCGGCACCGAAGAGGACCTGCGCGAGCGTTTGCAACGTGAAGAGCACGCCGACCGCGGCGATGATCGTATTGACCGGCGGCGCATCGCGTAGCGGCCGGAAAACCAGACGTTCGAGCACGACGCCGAGCAGCGCGAGTACGAGAACCGCCAGGAACAGCGCGGGCCAATAGCCGATGTGGATGACGGTCACGCCGAAAAATGCGACGTAGGCCCCCAGCATATAGAGGTGACCGTGTGCGAAATTTGGGATTCCCATCGTGCCGTACACGAGCGCGAGGCCGAGCGCCACGAGCGCGTACAGACTGCCGACGACGAGGCCGTTCAGAATTTCTTGCGAGAAAAGATGCACGGCCACATCTCCGGTAAAGAAAGAATTTTTTAAGTCGGCGGCTCAAGCTTCGTCTCTTCTCTCGCCCCCCCTCGGAGTAACGCTTTGCCGACAGCAGACCACGCTGGTATCGCAATAATCACCCTCGACAATCCGCCCGTCAATGCGTTCTCGTTCGACGCGCTGGCTCGGCTCGTAGCGGAGGTCGATACGGCGAACGCCGACCCTGACGTTCGCGCACTGGTCATCGCGGGGGCAAACGGCCTTTTCAGCGGCGGCGCCGATCTGCGCGACTTCGGGGCGCCGCCGCGCCGCCCGCATCTGCGCGATTTGATCGAACGGATCGAACGTTCGGCCAAGCCCGTCGTCGCAGCCATCGCGGGCATCTGCGTCGGCGGCGGTTTGGAAGTTGCGCTGGCTTGCGACGAGCGGCTCGCGACGGCGGATGCCAAGCTCGGCTTTCCTGAAATCAAGCGTGGCGTGCTGCCCGGCGCCGGGGGCACCCAGCGCGCGCCGCGGCTGATGGGCATAGCGCTCGCGCTCGATCTCATTCTCTCCGGCGAGCCGATTACGGGTGCGGTCGCGCGGTCGCGCGGACTCGTCGATGAGATCGTCGCAGGCGATATCCTGCGCGAAGCCGTCACACGCGCCGCCGCGCTCGACGGCAAATCACGCCGCCGTGCAAGCGAGAACAGCGTCACCCCAGATGACGCCGCAATCGAACGAGCGCGCGAACGCGCCGAGCCGGTCGAGCGCGGCGGACTTGCGGCACACCGGTGCATCGACGCCGTCGCGGACGCGGCGCGCCTGCCGTTCGTGCAGGGTTTGGCGCGCGAACGTGCGGGCTTCGAGGAACTCGTGCAGTCGGAGCAGTCGAAAGCGCGGATCCACCTCTTCTTCGCCGAACGCGAAGCGGCAAAATTGCCGGACGGCTCCGCCGCGACCGCCTCGAGCGTGCAACGCGCCGTCGTCATCGGCGGTGGAACGATGGGCAGCGGCATCGCGATGACCTGCGCGAACGCCGGCATCGCGGTAACACTCGTCGACATCGAGCCCGAGATGATCGAACGCGCCCGTGCCGGCATTCGCGGCAACTACGCCGCCACGGTGAAAAAGGGACGGCTCGCGCAAGAAGCGATGGATGCGCGCTTGGCGCGCATCACGTTCGCACCGTCGCTCGATGCGGCGGCGAACGTCGCTCTCGTCATCGAAGCCGTGTTCGAGGACATGGCCGTGAAGCAGAATGTCTTTCGCGAGCTCGACCGGATCGCACGTCCGGGCACGATACTCGCGACCAACACGTCGACGCTCGACATCGATGCAATTGCGTCGGCGACGGCGCGCCCCCACGACGTCGTCGGATTGCATTTCTTTAGTCCGGCAAACGTCATGCGGCTGCTCGAAGTCGTGCGCGGCTCGCAAACGTCGCCGGCGACGCTCTCCGCGGCGCTCGCCATTGCAAAACGGCTGGGCAAGATCGGCGTCATCGCCGGCAATTGCGACGGTTTCATCGGCAATCGCATGCTCCACGCCTATCGCCGTCAAGCCGAATTCTTACTCGAAGAAGGCGGCACGCCGGAGGAGATCGATGCCGCGCTCAAGCGCTTCGGCATGGCGATGGGGCCCTTCGCGATGGCCGATCTCGCGGGCCTCGATATCGGCTGGCACATCCGTCAACGTCGCTACGCCGACAAGCCGCCCGTCGGGCGATACTCCCGTCTAGCCGATACGCTATGCGAGATGGGCCGCTTCGGGCAAAAGACCGGCGCCGGCTACTACCGCTACGAGGCGGGCGAACGCGCGCCGCAGCCCGACCCCGCCGTCGACGCGATTATCGAGCGGCACGCGCGCGAAGGCGGCATTGTGCGCCGGTCGCTCTCGAGCGACGAGATCGTAGCGCGCGCTCTATATCCGCTCGTCAACGAAGCCGCCCATCTTCTCGCCGAAGGGATCGCGACGCGGCCGGGCGACATCGATGTCGTCTGGGTCTACGGGTACGGTTTTCCCGCGTTCCGCGGCGGGCCGCTGCGCTGGGCGGATTCCCTCGGGCTTGCGAACGTCGTCGCCAAGATGCGCGACTCCGAGCGCGTCTACGGCGACGTATGGCGACCGGCTCCGCTGCTCGCCGAGCTCGCCGCCTCGGGACATTCGTTCGGTGATCGTCAGCGGCCGGTTCTGGCAGGTGCCCGTTGAATTTAGCGTTCAGTCCCGACGAACACGCCTTCCGCGCCGAGGTGCGCACGTTCGTTGCGACTCACCTGCCCGCGGATATCGGCCTCAAAGTCCGGCGCGGCGATCATCTGGACAAGACCGATTACGCGCGCTGGCAACGCGCTCTCGACGAGCGTGGCTGGGCAGCACCGTCATGGCTTAGCGCATACGGCGGCTCCGGCTGGACGCCCGTACAACGGCATATCTTCTACGAAGAACTCGCCTACGGTTGGGCGCCGCGGCTCCTCCCCTTCGGCCTCAACATGGTCGCGCCCGTGATCATCGAGTTCGGCAACGACGCGCAGCGCGCACGCTACTTACCGAAAATATTGAGCGGCGACGAGTTCTGGTGTCAGGGATATTCGGAACCCGGCGCGGGCTCCGATCTCGCGGCGCTCGAGACGCGCGCCGAACGCCGCGGCGATACCTACGTCATCAACGGCACGAAAACATGGATCACGGCCGCGCAGTGGGCTGACTGGATGTTCGTTCTGGCGCGAACGGATCCGGCGGCCAAGAAGCAAGACGGCATCTCATTCGTGCTCGTCGACATGACGACGCCGGGCGTCACGGTGCGCCCGATCGTCACGATCGACGGCGGCTCGGAAATCAATGAAGTCCATCTCGAAAACGTCGTCGTGCCTGCGGCCAATCGCGTCGGCGCTGAGGGCGGCGGTTGGACGTACGCGAAGTTTCTACTCGAACACGAACGGACCGGAACCGCCGGCATCGCCGGCTGCCGGCAGCTGCTCGCGAGTCTGCGCGACGTGCTCGAACGCGAATCGCTCGACGATCGGCGCATCGGCGATCGCATCGCCGAGATCGAGGTCGAATTGGAGGCGCTGGCATTCACGGAATTGCGCACGCTCGCGGCCGAATCGGCCGGTAAACGCCCCGGCCCCGAATCTTCGATCCTCAAGATCAAGGGCACGGAGTTACAGCAGGCGATCGGCGAACTCGCTCTCGATGCCGTCGGTCCCTATGTCGACGCGCACATCGCACCCAAATATTTCAACTTGCGGAAAACCTCGATCTACGCCGGTTCGAACGAGATCCAAAAAAATATCATCGCAAAACGCATCCTCAAACTCTAAGGACGACGACGCTTGGATTTTACGCTCAGTCCCGAGCAGCTGCTCATCAAAGACAGCGTCGCCCGCTTTGCCGCGGGCGACCATGCCGGCAGCGACCATTGGACGACGTTCGCGGAACTCGGCTGGCTCGCGATCGGCGCGCCGGAGGAATGCGGCGGTTTCGGGGGCCCGCTGGAAACGTTGCTCGTCATGGAACAATTCGGCCGCGGACTCGTCATCACACCATACGTGGGCCAAGTCGTCGCCACGCAGGCGATTCTCGCGCACGCAGGAGAGCACAGCCTGCTGGAACGCGTAGTCGCCGGCGACGACCGCGTCTCGGTCGCCTATGAGGAACCCCACGCGCGCTACGACCCAGCCGTCGTGACGACGACGGCTTCGCGTAGCGGCGCTACATGGACGCTCGACGGCACCAAAATTCGCGTGCTCGGCGCCCAAAGCGCCACGCACTTCATCGTCTCGGCGCGGACGCCCGATGGCGTTGCCCTGTTCACCGTACCGGCCAACTCCAGAGAGATCGAGCGGCGCGCATACGCCGCCGAAGACGGGCACGATGTTGCCGACGTGACGTTCGAGGCGGCCCGAGCAGCCAGCATGATCGGCGCAGCCGGCGACGGTCTGGCATTGCTCGAACGCGGACACGACCACGCTGTGGCCGCCCTGTGCGCCGAGGCCGTCGGTATCATGAGCGTCATGCTCGAGATGACCGTCGCCTATGCGAAGCAGCGTCGCCAATTCGGCGTGCCGATCGGTTCGTTCCAAGCATTACAGCATCGCATGGCGGAGATGTTCATCGAGGTCGAGCTCGCGCGCTCGATGGCATACCTCGCGGCGATGCGCGTCGACGCAGACGACGCCGCGGAGCGCCGGCGCGGCGTCTCGGCCGCGAAGGCGCAGATCGCACGCTCCGGCCGGTTCGTCGGCCAAAACGCAATTCAAGTGCATGGCGGCATCGGCATGAGTGAAGAGTATTCGGTCGGCCACGCGTTCAAGCGGCTAACTATGATCGAACGCCTCTTCGGTGATCGCGCCTTTCATCTTGCGCGCTTCGAAGCGACGCCCGCTCGGACGCAATCCGTGCCCGTTCCCACAGCATAGCGGCATGAAAACCGCTCTTACGCCGCTGGAATTCATGCGTCGCGCACGACGGCTCTATGCGCAGCGCGAAGCGGTCGTCGACGACGGCGTGCGCTTCACGTATGCGGAATTTTTCGAGCGCTGCGATCGCTGGGCATCGGCACTGCAGGCCTTCGGAGTCGCCCGTGGCGACCGAGTCGCCTACGTCGCGCCGAACACGCACGCACAGCTGGAATCATTTTATAGCGTTACGCAAATCGGCGCCGTCGTCGTGCCGATCAACTTTCGTCTTTCGCCCGCTGATTTTTCGTTCATTATCAATCATTCCGGGGCACGCATCGTTTGCGTGCACGCCGATCAACTTGCGGCCGTCGCGAGCATCCGTGCTCGTTGTCCGAGCGTCGAGCATTTCGTCGCGCTCGAAGGCGCGTACGACGGCTTTCTCGATTACGAAGCGGCGCTCGGGGCAGCCTCGTCCGACGTTCGCCGGCCGGAGATCGACGAGGACGATCTGATCAGCATCAATTACACGAGCGGAACGACGGCGGAACCCAAGGGCGTGATGATCACGCATCGCAACGCCTACATGAATTCGATCGGCACGCTCGTCGCGGTTCATATGACGCCCGATGACCGGTATTTATGGACCTTACCGATGTTTCACGCGAACGGCTGGACCTTCGTGTGGACCATGACGGCGGCCGGCGCTACCCATGTCTGCCTGCGCAAAGTCGAAGCCGCGCGCATCTTCGCGCTCTCCGCCGCGGAAGGCGTAACGCTGCTGTGCGCCGCGCCGACGGTGCTGATCGGCGTCGCAAACGCAGCGCCGGAACTTCGCGCGCGAGCGCGGCGCGGCATCCGCGTGCTCACCGCCGGTGCGCCGCCCGCCGCGGCGACGATCGAACGGGTCGAAGACGAGCTCGGCTGGGAAATTACGCATGTTTACGGTCTTACCGAAACCTCGCCGTTCATCTCGTATTGTGAACCGCGAGCCGCCCATGCGGCGCTCTCGCGACGCGACCGCGCGACGCTCAAAGCGCGCCAAGGCGTCGAACTCGTGACGTCGGGCGATCTTTTGGTCGTCGACGAGCGCGGTAACGAAGTCGCACGCGACGGCCTCACGATCGGTGAAATCGTCGTTCGCGGCAATGTCGTCATGAAGGGGTACTATAACGACCCCGAGGCAACGGCGCACGCGTTCCGTGGCGGGTATTTCCATACGGGCGATGTCGCGGTCGTCCATCCTGACGGCTATGCCGAGATTCGCGACCGCAGCAAAGATGTCATCGTCAGCGGAGGAGAGAATATCTCCTCCGTCGAGGTCGAAGGGGTTCTCCTGCGCCACCCGAGCGTCCAAGAAGTCGCCGTCGTGGGGATGCCGGACGAACGTTGGGGGGAGGCGCCGCACGCATTCGTCGTGTTCCGGGCGGGTGAAAGCGCGACCGAGGACGAGTTGCGCACGTTCGCGCGCGCGACGCTCGCGGGGTTCAAAATCCCAAAAGCCGTCCATGTCGTAGACGAATTGCCGAAAACGGCGACCGGTAAGATACAGAAGTTTATTTTACGCGGAAGCCGCATTTCGATCGCAGCGCAATAAGCGTGGAACACGTCACGCGAGCGGCGGCGGGAATTTCGATGTTGATGTTGGCAGACTGTAGGCAGTGCCTTCTTCTTCTTTTTACTTACTGGAGCTTCAATATGCGTAATGTTATTGCCGGCGCGCTCGTGGTCGGTCTCGCCCTCGCAATGAGTACACCGACCCTTGCGATGAAGAAAATGATGTCGTCCAAGTGCGCCTCGGGCGACGCCCCGGTCATGGTCGACACAAAGACCAAAATGTACCATGGCATGAGCGATAAGAAGTCGCACATGGTGATGCTGAAATCGGGCGATAAGACGATGATGACATGTAAGTCCAAGGCCGACATGATGGGCGCGAAAATGATGATGAACGGCAAAGCCGCGATGTAGAGGCTGCGCGGAGCGTCCGGCCTTCGGACGCTCCGCGCAGCAGTCTGTCACGGTCCCGCCCGGGCCTGACCCGTCCGCCCGCGAGCCAGCTATTGGTGGGAACCGCGTTCTTCTTTGCGCCGTCGATCTTTGGGAGGACGGTGAATCATTTATGGATTCGTTGATTAGTTGCCGTTGTCGGCATAGCGTCGTCATACATTCCGGCGACGGTTGCGGGGATCATCGCTGTGGATGCCCGCTTTCGAAAGAGCAGATCATCGAAACCGAACTGTACGAAGCGCGGCAAGAACATTTGGAGATGTATCGCCAGTACGCCGAGCCGGACCGACGCGATAGTGCCTAGCATTCCGGGCGGGCTGCGCAGCAGCGCTTGGCCCGTCCCGTGCGGCCTGTGACACGTGGCCGAGTGCTTGGCAAGGAAGCTGCCGCGCCGCGCCAAAACCTTGCCTCGGTTTGCTGAAACTTCGAACGACCGCGGCGCAACGCAACGCCGCGCTCGGAAAAGGGCTGCGAGCGAAGGTCCCGCGAGCGGCGCACGGTGCGTGGTTCCCGGCGTCCGACCGCGTGGACCCGCTCACGCTCATCAACCGACCGCCGCCGGCCGGCTCGCGTATCTCTTACCGGTGCGCTACGAGCGCATGGGCGAAAATGCGTTTACCTTTTTTCGCGGGACGGCCGTGGTGATGGCGGCCGATCTGGCGCGACGCCCGCCACGGGTCTGCTCGTGCAAACGGCCGGCGACGCACACTGCCTTAATTTCGGCGGCTTCGCGACACCGGAACGAAATGTAATTTTCGATCTCAATGATTTCGATGAGACGTTGCCCGGACCGTGGGAGTGGGATATCAAGCGCCTCGCGACGAGCATCGCGCTCGCCGGCCGAAACGCCGGTATCCGTGCCCGCGATACCGATACCGCTACGCTTGCGACCTTGGGAGCGTATCGCGCGCGCATGGCCGATCTCGCCGCTATGCCGGCTCTGGACGTGTGGTACTCGCGGCTCGACGCCGCGAAAATTCTCGATGCCGCCGCCGAGCCTGATGTCCGGCGTCGCCACGACCGAATTATCGAACACGCCGCGACCGAACCGATTCGCAGTCTCGTCGATAAGCTCACCGAAGTGGTGGACGACACGTGGCGCTTCCGTGAAGATCCGCCGCGGCTCTTTCACTCAGCTGAAACCGACCGTGCCGGCTTCGATATCGAGGCGATTCTCAAGGCGTACACGGCGTCGCTCCCGGCTGAAATCGCACATCTTTATACGCGCTATCACCTGGTCGATCACGCCATCAAAGTCGTCGGCGTCGGCAGCGTCGGGACGCGTTGTGGGATCGCGCTTCTCGCGGCGGACGATCACGATCCGTTACTCCTGCAAGTCAAGGAAGCCGTGCCCTCCGTCCTCGCGGCGCACCTGCCGCCGAGTCTTTATCCAAACAACGGCGAGCGGGTCGTGCGCGGCCAGCGTTTGATCCAACATGCAAGCGATTTATTTTTGGGCTGGGCGTCCTCGGGCGAGCGCAATTTTTACATTCGCCAATTCAAGGATTTCAAAGCCTCGGCGAACCTCGACGACGTCGATGCCGCGGGGTTGCGCGCTTACGGCCAAGTCTGCTCATATGCGCTCGCGGCCGGGCACGCCCGTTCGGGCAACGCCGCCGCGATCGCGGGCTATCTCGGCAAGAGCGACATCTTCGATCGCGCCTTGGTTACGTTTGCGAACACCTACGCCGATCAAGCCGAGCGGGATTTTGCTGCGTTCGGGGCCGCACTCGCCGAACAGCCTGAAGCGGCATAACCGGCCGCTTTCCTCGACGCGCGGCAGCCCTTATTCGTCGTAATCCAGCTCCGTCATGGAGTGTCCGGCATAGTGCGGCGGTAACGGCGCGGATAGAACGCGAGGCAGACTTCCTAGCGACATACGCGAGAACGCGGCCGGCGTCTGTTGCGCGAAGTCGAAGGCCGGCACGAGCGGTGCGGCGTTGAGATCGCGATTCGTCAAGGCAGCGAGGCCATAGCGAATCTCGATCGTTTTTAGAATCGATGCGACGCTGTAGTTCGTATGATCGATGTAGCCGCGTCGAGCGAACGGCGAAATGATGATCGCGGGCACGCGTGTCGACGGACCGAAGCGGTCGGTCGGTGTCGGCGCAACATGATCGTAGTGGCCGCCGGCTTCGTCGTAGAGGATGACGATCATCGTGTCCTTCCAGGACTTGCTCATCTGAATCTGGCTGACCAGATTGGCAACGAACATTTGACCCGTCGCGATATTCGCATAGCCGGGATGCTCGTTGTTCGAGCCGATCGGTTTGACCCAAGAGACGGCCGGCAGCGCGTTAGCGCTCAAGTCTTTAACAAAATTCGAATCGTCGACGATGTGCGTCGCTCCCGGCGTGCCGGGGGCGTATTTCGCAAAGTACAGATAGGACTGATGATGCGGCTGAAACGTCGGATCGGCATTCCCGGCCAGCGCGTTATCGAGCCCGCCTGCGTAGAATTTCCAAGGGACATTCGCATCGCTTAGCCGATCGCCGAGCGTCGGATTCGTGAGCGGCGGGACGATTTTATTGGTCGTCGGAAAATTCACGATCTGCGGGTATTGCGTCGAGTATGACGTATTGACGACATAGCCGTCGGGCGTTGCACGGCCTTCGCTGCCGCCTAAGGCTGTTGGATCGCCGTTCGCGTCGACCGGCTCGAGCTTGCTCGCCGGAAGCGCCGAGAGTGGAACCTGCGGCGCGCAGGCGCAGGCGGCGTATATATTATTGAGAAACGAACCGCCGAAGGCGTCTTGATGGAAGTTATCCGCGAGCACGTACTGCTGCGCAAGCTTGCCTTCCGGCATGTTCGTCGCATCGTAGTAGCCGAAGGTCAAGCCGCCTTGCCCGGGGGCGTTGTAGGCGAGGTATCGATCCATCCGGCCGCCGTCGATTTGAGCCTGCTGGACGTAGAAGTTATGATTCGGGTCGCCCGTCATTCCCGTCGGCGGTACGTACGCGCTGATATCGAACGGTGCGACCGGCGCCTTGGCGCTGTTGAGCGCAGCGAATTGCGGGTCGGGCGCCGAGCCGTTGAGCACCGGAGGGATGCTCGTGACCGGCGCGCCCGTCGCATCGATCTGGGCGGTAATGCTTGTCGCGTTGGCGTAACCGTTCACTCCGGGAAATTTGCCGTAGAGCGAATCGAAGCCCCAATTTTCTTGATAGATGATCACGATATGATTGATCTTCTGCTGCAACTGCGCGACCTGTTGCGACGTCGACGGCACGGGCAGCGCGGGCGTGACGGAACCCGCGTTCGAATTGCTGCACCCCGCGAACAATACGCCGGCCATGGCAAAGGTCGCGGTCACACGAAAACCGCGCATCAAAAAAGCGCTCATGGATAGTAGCGTACCGAGCGCACATTAAGGCTTTGGTAACGAAAAGTTAAGAACTCGGCGGTTTCGGGCCCGCGCATCGAGTCCGCTTGCCTCGCGCGCCGCCCGTGCAAAACCTGCGAACAATCTGGGAACGGCCGGCGCTCGTTTATGGCATAGCATGCACTCGAAAGGCACCTTATGAATTTTCGCGCTTCCGCGTCGACGCTTGCCGTCGCCGTTCTTCTCGGCTCCGCTGTGCCCGCCACGGCTCAGGATAAGGGAAAGATGGACTCGATGGACAAATCGCCGACGTCCATGACGAATCCGATGGTCGGCGGCCATGCGATGATGGCGAATAAAGACATCGTTTCCAACGCCATGAATTCCGACGACAACAAGACCCTCGTCGCAGCCGTCAAGGCCGCCGGTCTCGTCTCCGCACTGCAGGGGCCGGGTCCGCTCACCGTTTTTGCCCCGACCGATGAAGCCTTCAGCGCACTGCCGGCGGGTACGGTCGATAATCTCGTCAAGCCCGAGAACAAAGCGATGCTGACGAAGATCCTTACGTATCACGTCGTTCCGGGTCGGCTCGATTTCAAAGCGCTTTCGCAAATGATCGAAGACGGCAAGGGCAAAGCCGGTCTCAAGACCCTGCAGGGCGAGACCCTCGCGCTTGCGATGAACGGCCCGCGCAACATCACCGTCACCGATTCCAAGGGCAACGTCGCGCACATCAACACCTACGACGTGTATCAGAGCAACGGCGTCATTCAGGTCATCGACCGGGTTCTCATGCCCTAACGTTCTCTGCAGAACCCGTCGGTCCGACCGGTGCTTGCGGGCACCGGTGTTCTTCGTTACCGGCTGAGCGTCGGCTGGCGGCGTACGATGCTTGGGCATGATCGAAACAACGGAGACCGGACGTGCGCCAGGCCTCGCGCGACATTGCCCGCCAGCTCGACCGGACGCGCGAACACGGTACCGATCGCGACGAACGTGCTTTGTCACGCACGTGCGGTCTGCCGCTTTTTACGACGGCTCACGGCGACTTCACGGTCCTCGGAGCCCCGGGGGTATCGCGCGCACTCGGCTGCGTCGGCTCCGTCCAGCGCAGGTACGTCGTCGTTCGCGCCGATTCGCACGCGTACGCGCCGGAAGCCATGCCGCGCTACGAAGATGAAGCACGCGCCCTCGGCTACGGTACGCTCGCATAACCCCTTCGCGCTCGGGGTACGATCGCCCTATGACAGATGAAGAGCTCGCGCCGTTCGTCGGGAAAGAGGTTGCCGTGCATCACGCGGCGGGCAACGTGGTAACCGGAACGCTACGTCATCCCGAGCCGACGGGACCGTATCACGTTGTCAGCTCCGACGGCGAAGTACCGCCCGTTCCGCTAGCGCGAGACGAAATCGAGCGCATCGTCGCATAGGCGAGCTGCTTTCGGCGCCATGAGATTACGGCTTCAACGTCATCGCAACTCGGGAGGCCGGTACCAGCTGTGCGGTCTCGCCCGTAAGATGATCCGTGCCGTTGGACACGACGACGCTCGTGATAACCGCGCCGTTCCAATTGCCCGCCCGGCTAAGGCTTGCAAATTCCAGGGTCGCGGTCTTGCCAGGGGCTACGAAGTTGAACGACGCTTGGGCGTAGTGCATCGCGGCGTTGCTGCGACCGCTGTCGTCGATCGAATAGGTGCGGGTCGTGCCGCCCACGGTGACGCGGACATGCTTTACCTTTGGCGGACCCTCGGTATTGGCGGAGATTTTAAAACGTACGACGTACGTGTCGTGAGGAACGGTCGGAAACGTTTGCGCGATCGCGCCCGGTCCGGGCGTTCCGTCGAGATCGATGCTGCGGGATGCATCCGCAGTCTGCCAGTACGCGGACGAAACGTAATCGACCGGAGCGATCACGTGCCACCCGACGATGGCTTTCGATCCTGCATAAAGCGGCGTCCAGCTCTGGCCGAGAACGCCGTCGCTGAAATCACCATTGATCAACACGTTGCTCGAAGCGCGTGCGGAAGGCGACGCGTTCGGACGTATCTCGGCGACCGCGTGCGTCGCCACGTCGGCTGCGACGAGGGCTGCATCCATATAGCGGCGTCGTACCCGCTTGCAATCCGCGCGACACGCGTGAAGCGCCTTCGCGGCCATTCGGATTTTATCGATCACACGTAAAGAATGAATTCGCATTGGCTGCTTGGATTGATGTCGCAGTCAGCGACGCGTGCCGGTAGCGTGCGGTAACGCACGTTTCTTTCGGATCGGACGGTCAACACGCGAGCGTTTGAGCGGCGCAAGGGCGCGGTATGACGTTGCAAAGCCACCCGGAGGAACCGATGCACGAAGAGTTGTTCGAAGCGATCGACGGCCCGGGCTGTCGTTGCGTTATCGTGCGCGGCGATATCGATTTGAGCAACGCGAAAGCGCTCGCCACGGTGATGGATAAGGGAGCGGCAAACGGACCGCTCGTGGTCGATCTCTCAGATTGCACATATCTCGATTCGACCGGGCTCTCCGTCTTGGTCAAGTACGAACGAAATCACCGCGGGAACCTCGTCATCGTCGCGCCGCCCGCGCAAGCCAGCCTACGGATCCTAGAAATTACCGGCTTAGCGTTGACGTTTACGATCGCGCCAAGCCGGGCCGATGCACTGCCCATCCATGTCGGCCAGCAGCTTTCGGCTAATCGCTCGTAACGTTCACCAAGAACGCCGCGTCGATCGACGGATAGACGCGTAAGATGGTGACGAGACCGGCAATCTCAAAGATGCGACGGCACTGCGAGGCAGGCGGAACGACGACGATGAGGGCGGTTCCCAAGCGCTTATGTGCCCGAATCAGCTCGGCCAGTCCGCTTGAATCGCAATAGAGGCAGCGCTCGAGGGAAACGATGATCCGCGGCGCCGCGGCTTGCTCAGCGCGCGCCAATGCATCGCTCAGGTGGTCTTTTGAAGCGATGTCGAGATCGTCATCCACATGGATGATGCTCGCATCTCCACGACGCTCTACCTCGAACATGTGATGGACTCCCTAGCCCGTTGCGGTTGGTCGCTTAGGTAACTACCGCTGAAAGGTCAAAAGTCCTATCAGAAGCTTCGGCTGTAATACCGCCTCCGTTCCTAAAGTTTCGTAGCAGGCCCGACGCGCGGCGACGCCGCGGACGGAGAACCGATCAGATCCGCGCGTCCGGCGGAAGGACCTTTACGTGCGGTCGTGAGGCTCGGGCGGTGATGGAACCGCGCCGGCGCCGTAATTACTTGCATTGTTGTCGACGACGAGAGGTGCGTCGTCTGTGGGCTGTTTCGGCGCCGACGAACCATCGCTCACGGCCGCGTCATAAAGCTCGTTTGGAGTCGTTTCTTCGGAGTGCACGTGCGTACCGTACCCACGATTGCGCCACTAGCGGACGCTTGGCGCGCATTCGAAGCTGTCGCGAAGTCGCGCGGTATTTTCGCTTGATGCGCTGCATATGACACGCTGCCGCGGTCAACGATTCACTCCGGTTTCCCATGGGAACTAGTCATTGTGCGAAAGCGTTGGGTCCTGCGGCAAAGAGACTTTGAGACCAGCTGCAAATACCGCCGAGAATTCTCACGCTTTCTCTCGCAGTCGCTCGAAAGCGACGCGTCGTCAGATGGATGGCACGAGCTCGTATTCGGCGAACTCGTCACGAACGCGGTCCGTCACGGCGATGAACCGATGTCGGTATACGTGGAATTCGATAAAACGTCGCTGAAGATCGTCGTTGAGAACGCCGGCTCGTGTGCCGGCTACGAACGCCATGTCGCCAGGCAGGCTGCCGAAAGCGGACGCGGCCTTCACATCGTGCGGGCGCTGGTGAGTCGCCTCGAAATCGTTCGAACGCCGGACGTCCCCTGCCGAATCATCGCGACGATGCCGGTCGCAGGCAATAGCCATTCGTAAACGCCCATGAGTACGATGAACTTCGTCCGACGTGGATCGGGCAAGCCGCTACTTCTCATTCACGGTTTAGGCGGCAGCTGGCGGTCGTGGAATCCAATTGTAGATTCGCTCGCCCAGCAGCGCGATGTCATCGCCATCGATTTGCCGGGTTTCGGTGCATCGCCGCCGCTCGCGGGTGCAGCGACGTTCCTTGGCCTTGCGGATGCCGTTGAAGTCTTTCTCAATGAACGCGGCCTCGCCGGCATCGATGTCACGGGAAGTTCGATGGGCGCGCGGCTCGTGCTCGAACTCGCGCGCCGCGGCGTTGTCGGCGCGAGCGTCGCACTCGATCCCGGTGGTTATTGGCGCGGGTGGGAGGAGTCGTTTTTCAGCACATCGATCGCGCTCTCGATGAAACTCGTTCGGGCCATACAGCCGGTGTTGCCGCTCTTAACGAGTAATCCCGTAACCCGAACAGCCCTCTTCGCACAATTTTCGGCGCGTCCGTGGGATCTGCCCGGACGGCTCGCGCTTGACGAACTGCGCTCGTTCGCAGCGTCGCCGTCGTTCGATGCGGTGTTGGATGATCTCACGTCGGGTCCGCGGCAAGCCGGCGCACCGGCCGGGACGCTGCGGGCGCCGCTTACGATTGGGTGGGGCCGCGCGGATCGCGTGTGTCTCCCGACTCAAGCGGCCCGCGCGCTCGCCGCTTTTCCCGATGCCCGACTTTACTGGTTTGAAAATAGCGGCCACTTTCCGCAGTGGGATTCGCCCACCGAGACGGTGCGTCTCATTTTACAAACGACCGCATGAATGTACAGCGCGATGACGCCCGTTCGTTCGAGGTCCGGTCTTGTTATTGTCCGTCGCCGTCGTTGACGAGATCGATGTCGACCGTCTGGTGGCCGATGTCGAGCGTACCAAGACCCGTGACGAGATCGTACCGTGGGAGCGCCGTGTATGCCCCGTTTCCGCTGAGGTAGATGTCATGGAAACCACCCACCAAATTCGTCTGAAATCCCGGCGGACCCATCGGAATAGCCGGTACGGTCGGTGCCGGGAAGGCAAGGTACTCGTAGTAGAGATTCGGCGATGCGAAGCCCATCTCGTCGCCGTGCGACGTCATCAGCCGTGCGTAGACGCCCATGCTCAAGGGTGAAGCCAGGCTCGTTCCGCCGACGAAGGTCATCGTTCCGTTGCTGAAGATGATCGCGCCGGTATTGGGGTCCGCGTCCATCGCAACGTCGGGTACTTGGCGTATCCCACCGGCGTCGAACGCGGGGATCGTTACGCCTTTCTGCCAGTACGGCTCGTTCTCGAACATGCTCGGGCCGCCGCCGCTGCCTTCCCAGGTCTTCTCGCCACCATAGGCTTTCGTATCTTTATCGCTGACGAGCGTCGTGCCGCCGACCGCGACGACGTAGGGCGACGAAGCCGGATAACTTACGCCCGGCGGGCCGGAGGCGGGGATGCCCGTCGATAGCACGACCGGACAGCCCGAGCCGTTGTCGCCGCTTGAAACAAAGACGGTCTGACCTTGACCGGCCGCTTCCAAAAAAGCTTCGTCATCGAGAACCATGGCGCCGTCGACGTACGGAAACTGCTCGCACTCGCCGAACGAGGCGTTGCCCTCGCGGGCAATGTTTTGGGTTGCGAACCGGTTGAATTCAAGCCCCGTATCCGAGTCGGTGAGCGACGTCGTATCGTACATGTAGAGGTGACGGACTTGCTGCGCGATTCCGGTCGAGCTTTGCGAATCGAGATCCCATTCGATGAGTCCGGCCGTGTCCGGGCTCGGGATCCCGACATTGACGATGCTGTACGCGGCTTGGGGCAAACCATTGACCTTTTCATACGTGCGCAGATCCGGCAAAACTTGCGCGAGATTCCCCTGCGCGAAGACGGCGACCGAGTCGGCGAAACCGGTCGTCGAGTTCTTGCCGTCGTAGCTGTGTGTGCCGTTGCGCTGCGTGTAGTCGAGGCCGCTGTACGCAGCCTGAAAATCTTTGGCCGTATAGGACCGGATGCAGTCGTTGGTGGGCGGTATAACGGGACCGAAGCAACGATCGGGCGGCGCGGCGACTGCGTTCGTACGGGACGCACGCACGACGCTCGTGCGCAACTCGAGATTGTTGAGCCCGAGCACGGCGGCGACGGTTCCGCCGAGCGCGCTCGGCACTTCCGCATTCTTCACTTGTCCGTAGATGATGTGTCCGAACTGCCGGAACCGATGGATCTCGGTGTTGAATGCGGCGCTGGCCTGTCCGGCCGTCGCCGATGCGGTAAGCATGAGGTTATTGGGCTCGACCGAAACGTTTTGGAAGCCCTGTTTCACAAGATAGCCGGCGACGGCGTTGACCTGCGCGCCCGTCGGGTTGAAGGCTGCCGTGAACTGTGCCGGGGTCAACGTCCGGTGGTACATCGAATCGCGCGGGTTGTGTTCGCGGTGCACCAAGTTCATCGCACCCCCTTTGTCGCGCATCGTCAGGCCGATGACGAGCCGGAGCGGCATCGCGGGCGGGACCTTACCAAGATCGATCGCTTTGACGAGCGGCAGGGCTTTCGTCGCGGTCGCGGCCCAGCCGGGCGTAATGGCCGGCTGGACTGAGGCACCGGCGGCTTGCGCGCCGGTTACGATTGCAAGCGCGGGAATAAGAAAAACGGGCCGGACCTTCATGGGGCCTCCTTGTTGTCGGTATTCCTTCGGAAGTGTAACAGTTTTCACAAGAGACCGGTAGCGGCGCGCGACGTGTGGCTCTCGGCCGCATCTTGGCCGATGACGCGGTGCTCGGATGGTGCCATCTCTTTCGTCGATCGTCGTTGCGCTCAGCATCGTCGCGGCGGTTTCCCGCGGTGTTATGCGACGAGCGCGCGGCCGTCGACGCGTCGCGCAAGCACGGCGATGAGCGCGATACCGATGACCACGAAGCCAAGTGCGAGCCGCAGACTCGCCGCATCGGAGATGAAGCCGATGAGGGGTGGTCCAATGAGGAAGCCCGCGTAGCCGATCGTCGAGACGCCCGCGATGCCGACGCCGGCGCCGAGCCCGTGGATACGGCCCGCAATGCCGAAGGTCACCGGTATGACGTTCGCAAGACCGAGACCGACGCAGGCGAAGCCAACGCAGCTCGCCCACACCGTGGGAACGACGAGCGCGATCGCAAGGGCGCACGACGCGAGCAGTGCCCCCGCGGCGAGAGTCGTCTTGCGACCGATCCGCTTCACGATCCGATCGCCCGCAAAGCGTCCGAGCGCCATGGAACATGAGAATGCTCCAAACCCGGCAGCCGCGGTTGCGACGCCGGCATGCAGCGACGTGCGCAGGTAAATCGCGCTCCAGTCGGCCATCGCGCCCTCACCGACGAGCCCGAAGAAGGCGAGTATGCCGAGCAACGCGACGTCGCTCGCGGGCGCGCGACGACGCGAGGTTCGCTCGCGCGCCGCAGAGCGTGTCTTCCTTTCCGTCGTGGCCGCCTGCGCGTCGTCGACGAGAAACGCGATGGCGACAAACAGCGCGACTTCCGAGACGGCCGCGACGATGACCGTATCCCGTACGGCCGAGCCGCCGGTAGCAAGCGCCGCGGCGGTCACGACGGCGCCCGCCAGTCCGCCGGCGCTAAAGATGCCGTGAAACGACGACATGATCGGGCGGGCTGTCGCGCGTTCGATAAGGATCGCTTGTGCGTTCATCGATACGTCCATCGCGCTATACGCGACGCCGAGGACAAACGTCGCGCCGAGCAGCAGCGCGTAGCTCGGCGCGAGGTAAGGCAAGACGAGCGTCGCGATAGCTGCAAGCGAGGCGACCGCCCCGATGCCGCGGCTGCCGTACCGTGCGATCCAGGCACCGGCGAGCGGCAGCGTGACGAGCGATGCGAGGGCGGCGAAGAGTAATGCGATTCCGAGTGCGCCGTCACTTAGGCTCAGGCCTGATTTGAGAAGCGGCAGATGGGCGACCCACGTTCCGTAGGTAAAGCCGTTAACGAAAAAAAGCGCCGAGACCGCGACGCGCGGTGCGGCGCTCACGGCGCCGGCGCGAGCGGCGTTTCCGGCAGATACCGTTCGGCGACGTGCTTACGAAAGGCGGCGATGAGCGGCGGAACCGGTTCGCGTTCCGCGATGATGAGCCCGATCGTTTTGGTAACGATGGGCTCGACGAGCGCCGCGCGATGCAGGTGACGCAGCGGTTCGAGCCAGCGCGAGTAACTTTCGGCCATGACGCACGACCAGTGTCCCGTCTCGAGATAACAGAATTGACTGATCATCGAACTCGCTTCGATTGCGACCACGGGCGTTATGCCGAGGCCCGCGAAGATCCCGTCGATGATGCGGCGATTTTGCATGTCACGACGCAGCAGACAAAGCGGGACCGCAACCGTCTCGCGCCACTCCACGGTCGAGCGCCCGCCGAGCACTGAATCCGCGGGTGTGACGAGCACGTACCGTTCTTCGTACATCGCATGCACGATGACGTGGCCGAGCGGTTCGTTGTCGGTGTACGAGATCGCGGCATCGAGTTCGAAGGCGGCAAGGCCGCGCAAGAGTTCGCTCGACGTCAGCTCGGCTTGGTCGATGACGACGTGCGGATGCTCCGTCGCGAAGGCCGCCGTCACCGGTGAGACCGCCGCGATGGCGGAGGGGACGATCCCCAGGCGCAAGCGTCCGGCAAGCGCGCCGCGCGACGCGCCGAGTTCTTGACGCAGCGCCTCGGCATCGCCGAGCATCCGGCGCGACCACTGCAGCACGATCTCGCCTTCGGGCGTGAAGCCGCGGAAGCGATTGCCGCGTTCGACGATCGCAACGCCGAGTTCATCCTCGAGCTGACGCAATGCGAGCGAGAGCGTGGGCTGCGCAATCTGGCAGCGTTCCGCTGCGCGGGCGAAGTGCTTCTCGTGAGCGAGCGCGACGAGATACTCGAGTTGACGGATCAGCACGGCGGGTGATTTCGCGCACCCGGCGTCGCATGCTTCTACCGGTGCACGATCCCCGCTGCAAACGCCTCGGCTATGCCGGCTTACAGCGCTGCGGCTTGCGCGGGCATGAGCTTACGGACGAAATACGTGTATTCGAGCGCGGTCGTGAACGATTGCTCCTTGATGTTGGCACCAGAACCATGACCGCCTTCAGTCACTTCGAAGAAAAGATACGGGTCGCCGAGCGCTGCGAGCTTCGCTGCGAACTTGCGCGCGTGCTGCGGTCCCACGCGATCGTCCTTCGACGTGGTCCAGACGAACGGTTCGGGATAGGGGACCCCCGCTTTTAGATTCGCATATGGTGAGATCGACGCGAGAAAGGCGCGCTGCGCGGTATTGGAGACGCTTCCATACTCGCCGACCCATGACGCACCCGCAGCGATCTTTTCGAAGCGCAGCATGTCCAGGAGCGGTACGGCGATATCCACCGCTTGCCAAAGTTCGGGGTGTTGGGTGAACTCGACGCCCATCAACAGCCCGCCATTGGAGCCGCCGCGAATGCCAAGGTGTCGCGAACTCGTTATTTTGCGGGCTGAGAGATCGCGTGCGACCGCCGCAAAATCGTCGTAGATCCGCTGCCGGTGCGTCGTGAGCCCCGCCTCGTGCCACGCCGGCCCGAATTCGCCGCCGCCGCGGATATTGGCGAGCACGTATGCGCCGCCGCGCTCGAGCCACAATTTTCCCAGTGTCGGGCTGTACGTCGGCGTCTGCGAGGCAGCGAAGCCGCCGTAGGCGTACATGATCGTGGGCGTCGTGCCGTCGAAAACCATCGTTCTCGGACGAACCACGAAATACGGCACGTGCGTGCCGTCGCGTGAGACCGCTTCGAATTGCTCGACGATATCGCGTGAGCCATCGAACTTCGGTGACAGCGCCTTGACGCTCGATACGGTCGTGCGTATCGTGTCGGCGAACATGAGTGTCGAGGGCGTAAGAAATCCGGTCACCGCGATGAAGGCGGCGGAGCCGCGCAGATCGGCGCTGACCGGCCGGATCGTCGATTCGTCGGCGAGATCGAGCCGCTGCTTCAACCACGTCCCATCGCTCTTGGGCGCCAACACGTACGCGCGTCCCTTGACGTTCTCGAACGTCGAGATAAGCACGCGGTCGCGGGTCGTGAGTACACCATCGAGCGTTTCGCGATTTCCGGGCGCATAGACGAGCGTCGGCGAGAGATGCGCGGGATCGGCGAGCGCGCGATCCACATCGACCGCGACGAGCGACCCGGCCGCGAACGTCAGACCATTCGCCGGCCACGTTTCTTCGGTTTTCACAAGCATGCGTCCGTGCAGCATACCGATGGGCGACGCTTTGGGCGGGATGCCGAGCTTATGCGTCCCGTCCCGCGTAACGACGTAGGTCTCATGCTCGAAGAACGATATCGCGCGGTCGATGAGCGCGAGCCGCCGGCCGTCACCATCGCGGAGCACCGCGGGGCTGACACCAACGTCACTCGGGGAACCACGAAAAATCTCGACCGCCGCATCGAGGCCCTTGCCGCGGGCGAGGCGCTTCACCACAAAAGGATAACCCGATGCTGTGAGTTCGCCGCTCGTCCAGGCACGCGAAACGAGCAGCGTGTCATCATCGGCCCACCCAACGTCCTGCTTTCCATGCGGTAACACGAAACCGTCGCTGACGAATTGTTTGCTCGCCAGATCGAACTCCCGTATCGTCGTCGCGTCCTCGCCACCGTCGGAGAGATCGATCAAACAGCGGCGTTCGCTTGGTGCATCGCAATCCGCACCGTGGAAGACCCAATTCTTATTGTCGGCCTTTGCGACCGCGTCGAGGTCGAGCACGGTCTCCCAGGCCGGCGCGGGTTTTGCATACTCCGCGAACGTCGTGCGCCGCCAGATGCCGCGAACGTGGTCGGCGTCCTGCCAGAAATTATAGACGCGCCCGGCGATGATTTGCGGTGTGGGAATGCGATCCTTGGCTTCCCCCGCGGCGATCGCATCAGCGTACGCTTTCGCAAAGTGTGGATCGGTCTGCAGGACGGCGAGCGTCTTCGCGTTTTCTTTCTTCACCCAGGCCTGCGCGCGGGACGAATTGACGCTTTCGAGCCAAACAAACGGATCCGCGGTTGCGTTGGCAGTTCGAGCGACCGCCGGCGCCGCGTTCGCCGCGCTTGTCATGCCGACGCTGACCGCCGTTGTAAGCGCGAAAAACGCCACGTGCCAACGGCTTTGGGAACGCGACACAAATGGCGAACGAACTGTGACCACGGAGCCTCCTAGCGGGACACGCTCATCTTCTCCGACGCAGCGACATTTGCCCCGTGCGGCACGCATCGGATCAAAACAGTGTGACGGGGTCGATGATTTCGACGGGAACCGCATCGCCCGATTCGAGATAGCCGACGCCCGGCTTCGCAACGATCAATGCATTCGCATCGGCCGACGTGCGTACGAGTGAGGAACACTGATTCGCGAGCGGATGCGCGACAAAGCCGGCGTCGCCGAATTCCACGCGTGCGAACATGAGGAAGTGGCGCCGATCCTTGCGATGCACGCGCCCACGCAAGATCGCCGCGAACGGCTTCGGATACGGCTGCTCGTGCCCGGCGGCCGCACGCAACACGCCGCGCACGAGCGCGATGTACGCGACGTACGCGGCCGCCGGATTGCCGGGCAAGACCGCCACGAGGCGTCCACGACGAGCCGCGAAGCCGGTCGGTTTTGCGGGTCGTAAGGCGATCGATTCAAAAGCGAAATCGGCACCGAGCGAGCGTAGCGTCCGTTTGACAACATCGCGCTCACCCGTCGATGCGCCGCCCGTGGTGATCACGAGATCGGCGCGCTCGAGAGCACGCTCGAGGGCATTTCGCAAAGGCGCTTCGGCATCGCGCGCGTGCTCGCTGAGCACGAGCTCGGCACCGTCGCGCACGACGCATGTCGCGAGCATCGTCGCGTTGCTATTGCGAATTTGTCCGAGCCGCGGCGTCGCGTCGATGGGAACGATTTCGTTGCCGGTCGAGACGATCGCAACGCGCGGCCGGCGATACACCGCAATGCCGCCATATCCCGCCGCTGCGAGCAGTGCAGCGCGGCCGGGCGTTACGACGTCACCGGCGTGAAGCAGCACGTCGCCGCGCTTCGCATCGTCACCGGCTTCGAAGACGTGGTCGAGCGGCGTAAGCGGTTCGTGCAGCACGAGCGTGTCGCCGACGCGCTCAATCTCTTCGAATGGGACAACGGCATCGGCACCCGCCGGTAGCATGCCGCCCGTCGTGATCGCCATCGCGGTCCCCGCGTCGAGCTCCGGCGGAACGTCCCCGGCAAACGTCGTGCGCGCGACGCGCATCGCAACGAGCGTTGTGTTCGAGGCCGCACGCGTGTCGCAAGCCCGCAGCGCATAGCCGTCCATCGCCGAACGTGCGAAGGGCACGATGTCATCTCGCGCACGAAGCGTTTCGGCGGCGACCCGGCCGCTCGCAGCGAGCAGTGCGGCGCGCTCGGCGGGTAACGCCGCCGTCCACGCGAGCATGACCCGGCGTGCATCCGGAAACGAAATGCGTTGCTCCGCATCGGGGGCGAAGCGTGCCGGCACGTTCACGCCGATTGCGCACCGAAACGTTCGGGGTGCGCGTAGATGTTCGCGCTGCGGCCGCGCACGAGCGCCGCGAGTCCGATGCCCGAAGCCTCGGCCATCCGAACCGCAAGGCCGGTCGGCCGTGAGATCGCGGCCAGCGCGACGATCCCCGCAACCGCACACTTTTGCACGAGCTCGTAGCTCGCGCGGCTGGTAACCAGCGCGAAGCCGTCACGAATATCGAGCTCGGCGACGAGCATCGCACCGATGAGTTTATCGAGCGCATTATGGCGGCCGACGTCCTCGCGCGCAAGCGCGACCGAACCATCCGCCCTGGCCCACGCCGCCGCGTGCACGGCACCCGTGCCATCGTTATACATCTGCCACGCCGGTAGTTCGGCGGCCGCGCGAAAGAGGGCCGCGGAGGCGAAATGTTGCAGCCCGACGACCGTGCGGCCGGCCCGCAGGGCATCGTCGATCGTCGTGACGCCGCACAGACCGCAGCCCGTGCGGCCGACGAGCGCGCGGCCCCGCTCGGCAAGTGCCGACGCACGCTCGGCTGGAATCCCGATCGCAACCTCGATACCTTGACTGTATTTCACCGCTTGGATCGCGCCGATCTCACTTCGGTCATGAACGATCTCTTCGGTCAGCGTAAAACCACGCGCGAAATCTTCGATATCGGCCGGCGTGCACATCATCACGACGTGCGGACGGCCGTTATACGCAAGCGCCACCGGGACTTCTTCGGCAACGGTTGCCTCATTTATCGAAAGCCCCGTCTCGTCGATGCGTACGAACGCGCGGGGTTCGATCGGTTTCGCGTAGCCGAGCCCGAAGAGCGGGTGCTGCGGGTCGAGCGTCTCCCGATCCGCAGCGACGCGCGGTCTCACCGCTTCACGGCGTCGCGCCGTTGCTCTTCGCCTTCGTATTGCCGACGAATTTCCAGCCAAAACGGCCCTTGATGCACAGGTTGCCGCGCGTCACGGTTTGGTCGAACGGCGACGTCACCTTGACGATCTCATTGTCTTGGACGTGCAGCGTGAGCGTGCAGCCGACGCCGCAGTAGGGACAGATCGTATCGGTCGCCTTCTGCTTGCTCTCGTCCCACGTCCCGTCTTGGCGCATGTCGTACTCGCTTTTGAACATCAGCGCGCCCGTCGGACAGACCGCGATGCAATTGCCGCAATACACGCACGCCGAATCGGGTAAGCCGACCGCGAACTCCGTCGATATGCGCGCCGCGAAGCCGCGCCCGGCGACCGCAATAGCGAACGTGTTCTGAAAATCCGTGCCGCATGCCTCGACGCACTTGTAGCACAAGATGCACTTCTCGTAGCTGCGCACGTAAAGGTTGTTATCGATCTTGACGGGTTGAGCGACGGTTTCGCGGTACTCGGCGCTCGGCGCGTCGTGATGGCCCGTATGCACGTTATCGCGCGCACCGGCCGCAGCCGGCGGAGCGGGCGGACCATAGCGATCGATATCGGACTTGTATTCATCGCGCCATTGCGGGACATCCGGCGTCGTGCTGAGGTCGGTCGACGAATCGAGAAATTCGAGGACCATCTTGCGGCTGTGCCGGACGCGCTCGGAATCGGTTTTGACGACCATGCCGGGCTCGATCGTGCGATTGCACGATGGCACGAGGACGCGCGAGCCGACGACTTCGACGACGCAAATCCGACAAACGTTGACCGGATGGAGCGTATCGAGAAAGCAGAGCGTCGGAATATTCTTCGCATTGGCTTTGCAGACGTCCAGGATCGTCGCGCCTTCGAGCGCGGTGACCTTCACGCCGTCAATTTCGAGCTCGATCTGACGCGGCGGCGCTTGGGGCGGGAGGAGCGTGATCACGAGATGAGTTCCAACCGATGAATGGCGGATTCGATCGCGCTGTATGCCGTCTGGCCGAGACCGCAGATCGAGGCATCTTTCATGACCAAACCAATTTCGTCCAGGAGCGAGATCTCATTTCGGACGGTACCGCGCGGCTTCCCGGCGGCGATGCGGGCCAGTGCTTCTTCTTGACGGACCGTGCCGACGCGGCACGGGACGCACTGACCGCACGATTCGTCGCGAAAGAATGCCGCGATGCGCTGCAGGATCGGCAGCATGGCGACGCTCTCATCAAGCACGAGGATCACACCGGACCCAAGCGTCGCTTGCGCCGCGCGCACGCCCTCGAACGTGAGCGGCATATCGAGATCATTCGGGCCGACGAAGAGCCCGGCTGCGCCGCCGAGTAAGATCGAGCCGAGTTCTTTGCCGCCGCGAACGCCCCCGGCGAGGTCGATCAGATCGCGCAGCGTCTTGCCGAACGGAACTTCGTAAACGCCGGGCCGCTGGACGCATCCCGAAAGACAAAAGAGTTTTGGACCCGTCGATGCCTCGGTACCGATCTGTGCGAACGCCGGCCCGCCTTCGGTCACGATCTGCAGCACATTGACGAGCGTCTCGACGTTGTTGATCAAGGTCGGCTTATGGAAGACGCCCGACTGCACCGGAAAGGGCGGCTTATTGCGCGGTTCGCCGCGAAAGCCTTCGATGGAATTGAAGATCGCGGTTTCCTCACCGCAAATATACGCACCGCCGCCTTTGCGAATTTCGAGATCGAAATTGAAACCCGAGCCGAGAATGTCGTCGCCGAGCAAGCCGCGAGCGCGGGCGCGAACGATGGCATTGGTCAAGCGTTCGTTCGCGAGCGGATACTCGCCGCGCAAATAGATGAAACCAAAGTCACAGCCCGTGGCGTAGGCCGCGATCGTCATCGACTCGACCAGTGCGAAGGGATCGCCCTCCATCAGCGCGCGATCTTTAAACGTTCCGGGTTCGGATTCGTCAGCGTTGCAGATGAGATAGTGCGGCCGAACGGTTTGCTTTGCGACCGCGTCCCACTTGCGCCCCGTCGGGAAAGCGGCACCGCCGCGACCCATCAATTTCGCGTCGGTGACTTCACGGACGACCGCCTCGGGACCGATTTCGATCGCCCGACGCAGCGCCTGGTATCCGCCGTGCGAACGGTAATCGTCCAAACTCGTCGCATCGACGACATCGACGCGGCGCAGGAGCCGTAGCGACGGATCGCCGGCCTGCGGTAAGCGCGGTCGCGCGACGCGGGCGATATCGAGCGCCCCGCCAAGCGCAGCCCGCACCGTCTCCATCGTCACGTCGCCGAAAAGGTGCTCGACTGGCCGTTCGCCCGCGACTTGCAGAAACGCGGCCGGAGCCTGATCGCAAAGACCGAGGCACGGCGAGCGCAGCCACACCGCATCCGTATCGTGAATCTCGACGTGCGTCCCGGCCGGACCGTGATGCGCCGCGGGGCCGATCGCGCGCTCGAGTTCGTCGATCAGCGCTTGGGAGCCGCGCGGCATGCACGCAACATCTTCGCACACGTGCAAGATGCGCTTCGCGCGTGGTTCGACGGCGAGCAACGCGTAGAACGTGGCGACACCGTAGGCGTCGGCCGGCGGCACGTCGAGCGCAGTGCAGATGTGGTTGAACGCACCTTCGCTAATCCACCCGATGCGCTCTTGCGCCGCTTGCAACGCGGGGAGCAAAAAATGACGTTTGCGATGGATGCCGGTCGTGCCGTGTTGATGCAACGGCGCGATTGCGGCGTCGATGGCAGCGCGTTCCTCGACGGTCGGATCTTCACCGAGCAGTTTGAGATCGGGCATACCGTCTGCTACTCGCCGACCGCTGCGCTTTCGCGCGGGATCGGGGCGGCTTCGGCGGCTCGCGCATCGTGACCGATCGCGAGCGGTTCGAGCTTGACCGCACAGGCTTTGAATTCCGCGGTTCCGGCGCGCACGTCGGTCGCGTTGATCGTCAGCCGGTTGACGCTGTACTCGTCGCCGAAGTGGAACGTCATGAACACGATGCCTTCTTTGAGCGACGCATCGATCCGAATGGGCGCAACGATCGAGCCGCGGCGCGAGCTGATGCGCACGAGTTGGTTTTCGACGACGCCGATACGCGCGGCATCGCTTGGGAACATATCGATCGATTCGGTGCGCCGTAGCGGTGAATCGAAGCCGCCGGTCTGCACGCCCGTATTATAATCGCTGAGGCGCCGACCGGTCGTCAGGGTGAACGGATACTCCGCGTCGGGGCGTTCGATCGGCAATTCATGCGCAACGACGCTGAAGGGTGCGAGCATGCCGCCCACGGGCTCATCCCACAGGCGCGCATGACAATACATCGTACCGGGATGATCGAGATCGGGACACGGCCATTGGATGCCGTTCATCGCAGCCAACCGTTCGTAGCTCATGCCGCCGAACATCTCGCCGCCGAGCGCGCGCACTTCGTTCCACACATCTTCCGCAGTCGGCTGACCCCAATCGGTTCCTAAGCGTTTGGCGATCTCCGCAAGCACCCAGAGCTCTTCACGCGCCTCACCCGGCGGCTCGAGCGCTTTACGAATGCGCTGCACGCGGCGTTCGCTGTTGGTCACGGTGCCATCGGATTCGCACCAACCGGCCGCCGACGGGAGGACCACATCGGCGAGCTGCGCCGTTTCGGTGAGGAAGATATCGAACACCACGAGGTGATCGAGGCCCTTGAGCGCATGCTCGGTATGATTTTGATCGGCGTCGGATTGCACGGGATTTTCGCCGATCACGAAGACGCTCTTGAGCGCGCCGCGATCCATCGCATCGAACATCTGCGTGAGCGTCATACCGTAGGCGTTTGTTTGCGGCACGCCGTACGCGGCGCTGAACTTCGCGCAAACGGCCGGATCCGCGATGTCCTGGAAGCCGACGAAGCGATTGGGGATCGCGCCCATATCGCCGCCGCCCTGGACGTTGTTCTGGCCGCGCAGCGGATTGACGCCCGAGCCGTATTTGCCGACATGGCCGCAGAGCAACGAGAGGTTGATCAGCGAAAGCACGTTGTCGACCGCGTTGTGGTGTTCCGTGATCCCGAGCGTCCAACAGATCATCGCCCGGTCGGCGCGTGCGTAGGCATGCGCCACGTCCTTGATCGTCGCGGCCGGGATACCCGTCTCACGTTCCGTATAGGCGAGCGTGAACGGCTCGACCGACGCTTTAAAGGCTTCGAAGCCGGTCGTTGCGCGCTTGATGAAGCCCTCGTTCGCGAGTCCGGCGTGGATGATCTCGCGAGCGATGCCGTTCGAAAGCGCGATATCGGTGCCGATGTGCACCGGCAACCACGTGTCGGCCCATTGGGCGGAGGCGGTGCGCCGAGGATCGACGCTGATGAGTTTGGCGCCGTTATGAATGCCCTTGAGCACGTGGTGGAAAAAAATCGGATGCGTTTCGCGCGCGTTCGAACCCCACAGGAAGATCACATCCGTATGCTCGGCCTCGAGATACGAATTCGTACCGCCGCCGGCACCAAAAACCGTCGCCAGACCGACGACGCTCGGAGCATGTCAAGTTCGGTTGCAGCTATCGATATTGTGGGTCTTGAAAACGGTCCGGGCGAGCTTTTGCGCCAGATAGTTGGTTTCATTGGTCGTTCGCGAGCAACTGAAGATTCCGAGCGCGTCGCCGCCCGACGTTTCCATCGTGTGGCGGAAACCGGCCGCGACGGCATCGAGCGCTTCGTCCCATGTGGCGGGCTCGAGCTTGCCGTCCTTGCGTACCAACGGTTGCGTTAAACGTTCGTATTTTGCCATTGCATTCTCCGTCTACCGGTCGCGCGGTAACATTCTTTCATGCATGGTAGACCTCGCCGGACCCCCCGGCAAGCGCGCTTGGCCTATGGGGTCATTGCGCAAGCCAATCGTTGAGCGCCGCTCGCTAGAAGATCACCAGCCGAAGGAGGCAAGAAAGCGATTTGCGGGTAGGAGGGCCTTGTTCCGCGCTCGGTCTCATATGGCGAGCGTCGCTCTTTTTGGAAAGGTTGAAGTTCGTGCGCTCCATTTCACGCAATCGTTTTCTAGTCGTCGCGGCACTCACGCTTGCTTTGATCGCGAGCTTCGCGCGGCCGTCGAACGCGTTTCTCGATAAGACCCGCTTCGCCGCGCATCTCGGCGTCGCATATTTCTGCTTCCACCACTGGGTCCTCGCGCCGTATCAACACGGTGACTTCTCAAACGGCGCGCCGCATCGCACGTCGTCGATGGTCAAGGGCGGAGCGGCCCTGCTTTTCGCCGTGCACGAAGTGAGAGTTTCGCAAAAGATCGCTCACAACAGTAAGAGCCCGCTCTTGCACAAGCTCGATGGCGGTCTCGTCGGTCTGGCCGCCTCGTTCGCAGCCGTCGGCACAAGTCTCAAAGGTGGTCACTTCGCGCCCGAAGACGTAAAGAATTTGAGCACCACGACGGATGCGGTTAGCGCCGACGCGTCGGCCGCGGGCGAACCTATCCGGGACGTTCCGGTCGCGGTTCCCGGCGTTTAAACGCGCTACCGTTTGACTTCGAGCGCTCGAACGCGATCGGCGCTGAGCCAGCGTTCGAGATGCTCGACGTATCCGGGCCCGAACGTATCGAGCAAACAGCGGAGATAGGCCCGATAAACGTCGTCTTGATTCGAGACGATGTAGTGTTCGAGAACGCGGCGATGGATCGCCATATAGCCTTCGCGCAAGCGCAGACCGCCGTGTACGAGCGAGACGAGAATCTCGCTCGACGACCGCTCCGGGGCTTGCTGTAAACGCTCCTCAAACCACACATCTAGTGCCCGCGGAAGCCGCATCGAACGCGTCGGCCCCATGGTTCCGGAGCCTCGTTTTCGCGCCACTTCAGTGAGCGTGGTCGTCGCGACCGTGGGCGCGTGCGTCATGCGCGTGCGCTTCGCCATTGGTGATGTCGTGACTATGGACCGTACCGTCCGCGTGCGCGTGGTGGTCGTGATCGTGATCGTGATCGGCGTGACCGTGTTCGTGCGCGTGGGTCGTGCCATCGGCATGCGCATGAGCGTGCTCGTGCATCTCGTGCTCGCTCACGCTACCAGAGCTGTCCGTCGCCGACCGTGATATAGAGAATCGGCCCGATTCCCCACAGCACCCCGACGAGTGCCCAGACGGCTTTTTTCCCGCCGTCGAGGTCGTCGCGCCCGAGGATATTGAAGATCATCAGCACGAGCGCGATCGGATGCAAGATGATCGAGACGAGAACCTGGAGTAGCATCTTCATACGCAGGCCTTGTACGCGCGCGATGTTCCGGCCTCCGGCGGGTACGCATGGGCCACCAGCTTATTGGAGATGTGTTTATGAACGTTAAAGAGTCGGTCGCGCGCGCCGTCGACGGAGCGAAGGACACGCTTGAAAACCTACATGCACCCGAGGCCGCGCCCGATGCGCTCGCGATCATCAAGGCCGACCATGAACGCGTAAGCGGGCTCTTCAAAACGGTGCTCGGTAGCGACGCCGGCTCGATGGCCAAAGCGCGCCCGACGATCGATCGCATCGTGTCCGAGCTCGAGCTGCACGCCAAGATGGAGGAGGAGCTCTTCTACCCGGCCTTGCGCGCGCGCACGAAGGCGACCGGCGAAGACCGCCAGACCGTTCTGGAAGCCCTGGAGGAGCACGGCACGATGAAGGATCTCCTAAAAAAAATCAAACGGTCGACCGGCCGCGATGAAACCCTCAAGGCGAAAGTACTCGTGCTTAGCGAGCTCGTCGAGCACCACGTGCATGAGGAAGAACACGATATGTTCGGGGAAGCTCATCGTCTTCTCGGCGAAAAACGGCTCGCCGAACTGGGCGTCGCGATGGCAAAGTTCAAAGCCAAAGCAAGCCGTGGCGCAGCTCGTCCCAAGAGCGGGAAAGGATCACCGAGCCGGCAGGCGGCCGATACGAATGCGAAGGGTCGCTCACGCCGCTAGCGGAGCACCAGCGCCCGTAGATGCAGAAACGCGCTCGCGGTGATGCGCGGGCGTTTCTGTAAAGTGCACCGCGAAGGACTCGAACCTTCAACCAATTGATTAAGAGTCAACTGCTCTACCATTGAGCTAGCGGTGCTCGCGACCGCCGGGCCTTCGATTTCCCGCGTCGCGCTCCTCTTTGTCAAGGCGAGCGGAATCGATGTGCCAACGTGGGGACCGGAACCCGCCGACGCGCTATGAGCCGCCGGCGTGCCGCCTCATGCGGGAGAACCTTGAGTGTCTAAGCGGTTCTACGAAAGCTATGTGACACGGTGCAGCGACAGCTTCGCAGAGGCCCGCTTGCGAAAGGTTCTGCGCCGTGTCCCCAAGGAGGCGCGCCGCGTTCTGGACATCGGGTGCGGCCTTGGTCGAAACCTGCGACTGCTTAGACAGCATGTTCCGGCGGCACACCTGGTCGGACTGGATATCGCTGAACACGCAATCGCCGAAACTCGAAAATTAGGGTTCGACGCAATGTGCGCCGATGCAGCGCAGCGTATTCCTTTCCCGAACGCCTCGTTCGATGTCGTTCTCTGCGGTGAAGTGATCGACACGTCGTGCAAACCGATCACTTACTCGAAGAAATCCGCCGCAATCGGTTTTGGGAAACGAGCGGGCCGCCACAAAGGCCGAGTCCAAGCGCCCGGATAGGCGCGGCAGCGTCGAACAGAACACTGCGCCCTCTGGGACTCGAACCCAGAACCAACGGATTAAAAGTCCGATGCTCTACCGATTGAGCTAAAGGCGCGCGCTTCGGCCCACGTATATTGGCAGGTCGGTTGCTATTTCCCGTCCGACGTCGGTCACGTCACGAAACGGCGCTACGTGCAGCCGCTCATCTTTGGAACTGGGGTGATTGACGGGGCTCGAACCCGCGACCTCCGGAGTCACAGTCCAGCGCTCTAACCAACTGAGCTACAATCACCACGCAGTACCACGCGCGCCCGGAGGGAATCGAACCCCCATCTTCGAGTTTAGAAGACTCGTGCCTTATCCATTAGACCACGGGCGCCGACGCAAATGGCTTGCGCGACTCGTGACCGTTCGCGTGCATGCTATGGCGCTTCCTCGTTTCGAGCAAGCGTACAGAAGCGTTCGCGAAAGCATGTTACAACGCAGGGCGATCACGGGCAGTCGTGACGCATCGGATAGTTACGCAGGGCCAGGGCAGCCGCAGCCACGCTGCCAGCGCGATCGGTCGGGTGTTTCGAGGCGAAGTCCTCTCCCGCGCGAGCCTCCGCATCCTTGCGTACGCGCCGCCGGCTACGCATTCACGGATAAATCCATTATGGACGGCCGGTAAGAAAACGAGCGTCGAGCGGTACCGCGTTCTCTCCAGGCAGCCAGCGTGTCTGCACGTTCGACACGGCTTGGTTGTCTCTCCCATCCGAGGCGCACGCTCGCGCGACGGTAGCGGAAGAGAACGGACCTAGAACGACAAGAAAACCGCTGATCCGTTTGGTGCATTTGCGCTGGTCGGGATGACAGGATTTGAACCTGCGACTTCTTGCTCCCAAAGCAAGCGCTCTACCAAGCTGAGCTACATCCCGGTCCGCGAGTCTTTTCCTCCGCTCGCACCGACTGCCTTCACCAGCTTTCGTGCGGCCCGCGCGCGATGACTGATGCGGTTCTTTTCGCCGTCGGCGAGTTCCGCGAACGTTTCGCGCATGCCGTCGGGCACGAAAATCGCATCGTAGGAGAACCCCCCGTCACCGCGCTCGCTGACCGCGAGCGAGCCCGCCAGGTCATCGTAAACGGCGAATTCCCTGCCGTCGGCGGCGATAAAGTGGAGCGCGCACACGAAGCGGGCCCGTCGATCCGCAGATCGGCTCTCGGCAACGTCGCGTAAAAGCGCTTGGCGACGTTCGGGCCACGTCGCCCCCGCGCCGCCGTAACGCGCCGATAGGACGCCCGGGCGGTTGTCGAGTGCCGCTACTTCAAGGCCCGAATCGTCGCCGACGACCGGTGCCGGTTCGCCGTCGGCAGCAAGCGTCGCATACAGTGCGCGCGCCTTTTTGGCAGCGTTTTCGGCGTACGAACGCGTCCCTTCGGCGACGTCCGCATAGCGGGTCGATCCTTCGATACGCCAGCCCGCTTCAGCGAAAATCGCACGCAACTCATCGAGCTTTCCGAGATTTGTGGTAGCCGCGTAGACGAGCACGCGCGAGTCGTTCGCTGCAGCAAGCGCACGACCCGCGCGTACGTGCGTTAGCTTGCGGGGGCCCCGCCAGGCCGCAAGGTCGGGGTTTGATAGACCGGCATCGGATCGACGCCGTGGATCGCCAGATCGCCGCCTTCCATCTCGGGATTGCTCGCGCGTAGCGGCACGACGAGCGAGACGATTCTGAGCACGAGCAAGGTCATGACGGTGTCATAGACAATGATCACGAGCGCCGCGAGCGCCTGCCATTTTAATTGCGTGATCCCACCACCGTATAGGAGACCCGTCACTGAAAAGTCGGGCGTTTTCTTATCGGTCGATGGATACATGATCATCGCGGGGTTTGCGACGAAACCGACCATCAAGCCGCCGATGAGCCCGGCGACGCCGTGTGTGTGCAGGACGCCAAACGTGTCGTCGACGCGTTTGAGAAACGCCATCTGGCCGACCTTGTTGAGACTGACCCACGCCAAGATCGACGCAACGAAACCGATCGCCATCGCGCCATAGCCGTCGACATAACCAGCGGCGGGCGTGATCGCCACCAGACCCGTGATCATGCCGTTGATCATCGAAACCGCGTTCGGCTTCTTTACGACGATCATGTCGAGCACGAGCCAGCAAAGCAATGCCACGGCAGTCGCGATATTCGTGTTGAGCACCGCCGCCGCCGCGTCGGCATTCGCCGTATACGGGTCACCGCCGTTAAAACCGTTCCAGCCGAGCCAGAGAATGCCGGCACCGGCGAAGGCCATGATGAGATTGTTCGGTTCGAAATCTCTGCGATCTTCGCTCAGGCGCGGTCCGATGACCGCAGCTGCAACAAAGCCGGACACACCCGCCGAAAGATGGATGACGTAGCCGCCGGAATAATCGACGGCCCCGAGTTGCGCGAGCCAACCGCCGCCCCAAATCATGAACGCACCTACGGAGTAGACGAGGGTGCTCCAGAGCGGGACGAAAATCATCCATGCTTTGAAGTTCATGCGTCCGAGCACCGAGCCCGCGATGAGCAACGGCGTGATCGCAGCGAAGACGAATTGGAAGTAGATCATCGCGCTGCCCGAATAGCGCAACGGTGGAAGGCTCGCACTCGCAAGCGGAATACTTGCCTGCCCGATCTCGGAGGCCGCACCGAGCGCCGGATGTGGAATACCGACGATTCCACCGAGAATGCCGGGGCCCAACATGGCAGGGGCGCCGAATGCCATGTTGTAGCCCCACAGCGTCCAAACGATCAATACGATCGAGAACGCGTAGAAACACATGACTGCGGAATTGAGCGCCCACTTCTTCTTCACCAAGCCGCCGTAGAGGATGGCGAGGCCAGGCAGGCTCATGAGTCCAACGAGCGTCGCAGCCGTCAATTGCCAGGCGGTGTCTCCGGAATTAACATAGCTCGGCGCGGATGTGAACGGACTAGCGTCGGCTAAATACAACCAAAACTCCCTGTTAATACGAGGAATGCGGTGAGCGGTGGCTGGCGCCCCCGATGCGTTAGCGTATATCGCGCCGAGACGAAAGTGCATTAGACAACGGGCGAACGGCGGGCACGCCGCCTTGTGCATTCTGCGAATCGCAGTGGCGCCGGCCGCGGCCTAATCGTGAATTAGGCTGGCCTAATTAGATGAGTCATGAAACGTCCGAGGCGAAAGCTTCGTCAGTTAGATTGGACGCTCCGTGACCACGGCGCGCCCGACGATCCATTCATGCACTCCAACGTCTTTATTGAGGTCATCGTGGAAGAGAGTCAGAAATTGACGCGTGGCAGCCTGCTGCAGCGCATCGCCATTGCTCCGATCGCAATCGGAGCATTCGCCGCCCTTGCAGCCGAAGCCGAGGCCAAAGCACCGCAGAACGCGGTGATGTATCAGAACAAGCCCAAAGACGGCAAAAAATGTTCGGCGTGTAAGTTCTATATCAATAACAAAAAAAATCCCAAGGCCAATGGCGGCTGCACGCAAGTTTTAGGTTCGATCAGCCCCAATGGCTGGTGCGTCGTCTACGCGCCGGGTCCGAACAAGGGAAATAAGTAAGCCGGCGCGCGAGCGCCGACACGAGGAGCGCCGGTCGAAATGACCGGCGCTCCTTCGCTATCATCTCAATTCGCCACCGCCGGGAGGCTACTTTTCATCCAGACGCAGGACCGCCATGAAGGCTTCCTGCGGCAAATCGACGCGCCCCACCCGTTTCATACGCTCCTTCCCGGCCTTCTGCTTCTCGAGCAATTTCCGCTTGCGCGAAATATCGCCGCCGTAACATTTGGCCAGGACGTTCTTGCGCAACGCGCTCACGGTTTCGCGCGCGACGACCTTTCCGCCGATGACCGCTTGAATCGGCACGTCGAACATCTGCCGCGGGATGAGTTCCTTGAGCTTTTCGGTGAGCCCACGGCCGCGCAGCGGTGCTTTCTCACGCGCCACGATCGATGAAAGCGCGTCGACGGGCTCGGCATTGAGCAAGATTTCGAGCTTCACGAGATCGCCCTCGCGATAGCCGATGATCTCGTAATCCAGCGATGCGTAGCCCTTCGTACTCGATTTGAGCCGGTCGAAATAATCGATGATCACTTCGATCAGCGGCATCTCGTACGTGAGGATGACGCGGCCGTCGACCAGATACTCCATGTTGGCAAGCGTTCCGCGCCGGTTTTGCGTGAGCTCCATGATCGCGCCGACATAATCGGGCGGCGTGATCACGGTCGCCTTGACGTACGGCTCTTCCATGAGCGCGATGCGGTCGCGCGCCGGCAGCTTCGCCGGATTATCGATATTCTCTATCGTGCCGTCGCTCATCGTCACGCGGAAGACGACCGACGGCGACGTCGCAATAAGATCGAGATCATAGTTGCGTTCGAGGCGTTCTTGCACGATCTCCATGTGCAAGAGGCCGAGAAAACCGCAGCGGAAACCGAAACCGAGCGCGATCGAACTCTCGGGTTCGAAATGAAGCGCGGAATCGTTGAGCGACAATTTCTCGAGTGCTTCGCGCAGCTCGGAGACTTCGACGCCTTCGTTGGGATAGAGCCCGCAGTACACCATCGGCACGATCGGTTTATACCCCGGCAGCGCTACGGGTGCCGGATTGGCAGCCTCGGTCAGCGTGTCGCCGACATCGATCTCCGTCAGCCCCTTGATATTCGCGATGATGTAGCCGACGCCGCCCATATCGAGCGCTTGTGTCTTCCGCATCTCAGGCTTAAAAACGCCGACTTCGGTCGCTTCGTAAACCTTCTTCTGATTCATCGACATGAAGCGCGACCCGGCACGTAGCGTCCCGTCGGTAACCCGCACGTAGGAGACGACACCACGATACGGATCGAATTGCGCATCGAAAACCAGGCCGCGCACATACGCGTCGCTGCCCACCGGAGGCGGGATCCGGGTCACGATCGCTTCGAGGATCTCCTCGATACCGATGCCTTCTTTGGCGCTGCACAGGATCGCATCGCTGCCCTCGATGATCAGCAGTTCTTCGATCTCGCGCTTGACGCGTTCGGGGTCGGCTGCGGGCAGATCGATCTTGTTGATGACGGGAATGATCGTGAGGTTCTGCTCGAGTGCGAGATGGTAATTCGCGAGGGTCTGCGCCTCGATGCCCTGCGCCGCATCGATCACGAGCAACGCGCCCTCGCAGGCCCGCAACGAACGGGACACCTCCGACGAAAAATCGACGTGCCCGGGCGTATCGATGAAATTCAATTCATAGCGCTGACCGTCTTTGGCGAAATAATCGAGCGTGACGGGGTGCATCTTGATCGTAATCCCGCGTTCGCGCTCGAGATCCATCGCATCGAGCAGCTGCGCTTCCATCTGGCGCTGCGCGACGGTGCGGGTGACTTCGAGCAGCCGGTCCGACAGCGTCGTCTTGCCGTGATCGATATGCGCGATGATGCAGAAGTTACGGACGTGCGTCGCCGTACGCTCGCCCCCACCGCGCGCTGGAAGAAGTGCGATCGCCATCTCAGAGATACGAACAATACGAGAAGTTGCCGCCGCCCGGTATCGCGTTCTTCACAAAACCAATCAAAATGATAACGACGAGAAACGAGAGGTCAAAGCCGCCGAGCGGCGGGATGATCTGGCGCACCGGAATGAGGATCGGTTCGACGATACGGGCGACGTATGTGCTCCAACGGCCCTGCAAGCTCGGAACCCACGAGACGACGGCGTAGAGCAGCATCGCGAACCAGAATATTTGGAGAACCCAGAAGAGGACGGCCCAGGCTTCGCACGAGATCAGCGTCACGGCAGACCCATTCGCGAAGCGCACGCGAATTGCATGCGCCTGACGCGGCGACGCTTTATCTCAAGCTCGCGACAACGTTCTCCGGCACGCCGCTCAGATACGGAGCCGGATCGACGGCTTGGCCGTTATGCATGATCTGGTAATGAAGATGCGGCCCCGTGGAAGCGCCGGTCGAGCCGACGAGCGCGATGTGCTCGGCCTTGTTCACGTGCTCTCCTGGATGAACGTCGCTTCGTGAGAGATGGCAGTACCACGTGTGATAGCCGTTCCCGTGATCGATTTCGACCTTGATGCCGCAGCCGCCGTCATACCCGGCCGCGACGACCGTTCCCGCGGCGCCGGCCCGAACGTCGGTGCCGTAATCGGCGTCGAGGTCGACGCCATGGTGGAACTCCGGCCACGGAACCGCGCGCCAACCAAAGGCCGACGCGATGCCGGCACGGCCGGCGGGATTAAGCGAGGGGATCGCCGCGAGCACGCGGGCGCGCGTGAGATTCGCTAAATGGTGCATGTTGAGCACGCGCAGCGCGCTGCGGCGTAGGCGGTTATCGTCGCTGCGCACGCGCCGCGAATCCGCGCGCAACTGCTCGACCCGCGCCGCAACCGCAGCAAAGAATCGTCGCCGCGGTACGACTGTTTCCCGTCGCTCCGCGGTGTACGCCTTTAAGGTGACCGCGCGGGACTCGCGTTCGCCCGCGCCGATCAGCTTGCGAATCTGGTCGTTCTGCGCGCGCAGCGCATGCAATTCGTTATCGAGCTCCAGCGCGTGCGCATCTATTTTGCGCAGGCGCCCGCGTTGCGCGTCCGTGAGCGAACGTAACTCGCCGACGCGCGCTTCGGCACGACGCACCGTAGACACGTAACCTGCGCCGAGCGCACCGAATACGACCGCGATGAGAACGGCTGCGAAAACGATGTGGCGATACCCGGCGGCCACAACGAGCTCCATCGCTAGGCGCCGACGCCCGCGCGCGCCAAGGCGATCGCGCTCTGCTCTTCTTTCGAGGCACCCTGCTGCGGCACGAACTTGCGAACGGCCTTACCGTACGTGCGCGTCTCTTCGCGCGAGTAGATATTGGTCAGCACGATACCATCGCCATCGTTATTGAGTAACGCAAGCGTAAACGAGAGGTCGGAACCGACGTCGTCGAACGAATTGTAGCGAACGAAGCCGACGCGGTGCACGTCGCGACGGTACGTCCGTTCGAGCTCCGCCAAGCGCTCATCGAAGTTGGCACCGGCGCTCTGCGCGGCACGTGCCGCGATCGACACGCCGACATCCGCCGTTCCGGCAGCACGCGTGAAGAGAGTTGCAAACGAGCGCAGACGCGGCGCGACGAAGGCGACATGATAGAGAGTGACAACGAGTGCCGAAACACCAACGACCAAGCCCGCGAAAACACTAACTGGCATCGAAACGTCTATATGCTCTCGTCCAAGGCGCGGACCCTCCGTTGTATCGGCGGCCACCACGAGCCCGCCGAGGGCCAAGTAATCCGCGGCACACGTCAGGGCCTACATACCGTTGCTACCTTCCGGTCCTGGCGGGGTTGATAGGTTGACGTTGCGCGGAGCCCGACCCCCGACAAGGCGAACCAGAGTATATCACACGGCGTTAACGGTTCGGAGGGAGATCATCACGTGGCACCCATGACCTACCGGGCAACCGCCCGGCTCGCTTCACTGCTCATCGCGACGCTCGCGGCAGCGCCTGCCGCCGCAACGGTTCCCGCGGGCTCACCCGCAACCCCCGTCCGCATCGATTATGCGCTCGACGCGAAAGCGATTGCACGTCGCTGCCGAAGCGAGATCGAGCGTGCTCGCGTGGCGGCCGATGCGATCGTGCATGTGCCCGCCGCCCGGCGCAGCTTCGCGGCGGTGGTCCTACCGCTCGAAAACCTGGGCGCAGATCTCAATGATCGGCTCGTCGCAGAATCGTTCTTGAGCAATGTCGGCACCGAGCGACCGGTGCGCGATGCATCCCTCGCCTGCCAGAACGCGCAAAGCGACTTCTTAACGGCGCTTTCGGCTCGGCCCGATCTCTACCGGGCCGTCAGCGACGCCGTGGTCAGTCGCTCAGTGAAGACACCGGCCGATCGAAAGCTTCTCGATCTTTGGCTCGTCGCGCTCAAACGCTCCGGCGCCGGACTCGCGGCTGCAGCTCGCAAGCGCTTCGTCACCGAAAGCCAGCAGTTGACGCAATTGCAAAATGCCTTTGGAGCGAATCTCGGCAACGACAAAACGACGATTCGCCTCGAAGGAAGCGCGCTCGCGGGCCTGCCGCCCGATCTCCTGGCGACGTTCAAGCATGACGGCGACGTCGCTCTCGTGCCGGTGAACGAGAGCACGTCGCAGCGCTTCATGGAAAACGCGACCGACCCGCAAGCTCGCAAAACATACTATTTCGCAAGCGCAACGATCGCGCCGCAAAACGTCGCGTTATTGCGCCGCGCAATCGCCCTGCGTTCGTCGCTCGCGACCATTCTGGGCTATCCGACGTGGGCGGCCTACGTGCTCGCCGATCGTATGGCAAGCACGCCCGCCCACGTCACATCGTTCCTCGCGCAACTCGATGCGAAATTGCTTCCGCGTGCGCGCGCGGATATAGCGCGGCTCGCAGCGCTCAAGGCCAAAGATCTCGGCGCTCCGACGGCAACGATCGAACCGTGGGACGTAGCGTTTTACGACAACGAACTTCGAAAGACGCAGTATGCCGTCGACACCAACGTCGTCAAATCGTACTTTCCCGTCGAACACGTCGAACACGCCGTCTTCGATATTTACGCGAAGTTGCTCGGCGTCACGTTCGCGCAGCGTCCACCTGCCGCTCTTTGGTCATCCGATGTTACGCAGTGGTCCGTCACCGATACCGCATCCGGACGCTACATCGGCGATTTCTATCTTGATCTATTTCCGCGCGACGGAAAATTCTCGCACTTCGCAAGCTTCCCGCTCCTGCCCAATCGCCGCTTAGCGGACGGCAGCGTACGTCCGCCTCTCGACGCGATCGTCGGCAATTGGCCGGCGCCGGCACCCGGGAAACCCGCGCTCCTCTCGCACGACGACGTCGAAACGTTTTTTCACGAATTCGGTCATGACATGGCGACGCTGCTTGCGACAACGCCGTACGAAACGCTTTCCAGCGGCTTCCGGCAAGACTTTATCGAGGCGCCATCGCAGATGCTTCAAAATTGGGTGTGGGATCCGCAGATCCTCAAAATGCTTTCGAGCAATGTCGACACGGGCGCGCCGCTGCCCGATGCAACGATCGCGAAGATTCGTGCCGCGCGCTACGTCGACAACGCCTATTATACGACACGACAGATCATGCTGGCATCGGTCGATATGGCCTATCACACCGCAGGCGCGAGCATCGATACGACTGACGTCTGGGCGCGCGAGGCAAGGGCGCTGACCCCGCTGACACTTCCGGCGGGGGTCCATCCCGAATCGACGTTCGGACATCTCATGGGCGGTTACGACGCCGGCTATTACGGCTATCTCTGGAGCAAAGTATATGCCCAAGACCTCTTCACTGCGTTCGCGACCGGTGGTCTGGAAAGCAATGTCGTCGGCGCCCGTTATCGGCACGATATTCTCGAGCCGGCGCGTGAACGCGAGCCCGACGCCGAAGTGCGTGCGTTCCTTGGGCGCGCGATGGACCCAGCAGCCTTCTATCACGAATTTGACGCCGCCGGCTAGCGGTTACGGCGGCGCTCCCTTTGCCATGCCGCGCACGATCGCTGCGCCGGCGCCGAATACGAACGCGCTGGCGAACGCGCACCCGATGACGGCGGCGGCGAAGAGCGCCGCTCGCCGTCGTGGCGCGCCGAGTACGATTTCGAGACCAAGAGCGAGTAGAACGACGGCGTAAAGCGCCGCGAACACGCGTACGAGTGCCAGTTGCGGCGCGAGCAACGTGACGCCAGCGATCCAGACCGGCGTGAGCGCATACGACGCGATACGAGCGGCGCTGCCGAAGGAACGCTCGAGCCCGAAGCGCGGTGCGAGGGCGGCGATGTAGAACACGACGAGCGTGACGCCGCCGAGCGCGAACCCGAATGACGCAAGTGATTCCGAACGCGCGACGGCAACCGACGCGTGGAACGTTTGACCGGCGGCGATACGTATGCCGATCGATCGCAGCCCGATGTACGTTGCGAACGCCCCGATGGCGGCAAGCGGGACGACGTACGAGATCAAGAGCTCGAGCGCGGAGGTCGATTCGGTCGCGATGCGGCTCCAGGTCACACGCGGCCGGCACACGATTGCCAGCGCGCGGACGAGCACGGACGGCACCGCAAACATGACTATCTCGTTTGCGCGAGCGCGTCGCCGAGCGAAAGTGCGAAATAACCCATCGCACGCACGACGCGCGCGAGCCGCTGACGCAGCGGACGGTGCCGCGGTCGTGCAGCGGCGAGCGCGCGATACGCCGCCGCATCTTTCGTCAGTTGGTCGATCCGTATTCGCGCGAGCGAATCCGGCAGATCGAAATACACAGAAATCTCCTTTCGAGAATGTATGGGAGAAGCTGGCGGAGGCCGTTAAAAAAAGCCCCCGCGTCATGCGGAAGCTCAAGCGACGACGTGCGCGCGGGCGCTACGTTCGGGCGTGATTCCGCTGGTTCGTCGGCGTTCCGAAAACGCCGCATCGACGCATGCCGGAGGGCAGCGCCGTTGCAATGACTCGAAATCCACTCATCAAGGGCTGCTCCTTTCCGGCACCGTTGCTCGCATCGTAACACGCAAGCGGTTCGGGAAGCGTAACACGCACCGTGTCATTGCGTCAAACGACGCTAATGAAAATACGTCGACGCGGCGGAAGGCGCGCTCGTCGCCCCGCCATAGGCACCCGGTACGGCGGGCCCCGTCACGGCCGAAACTCCCGGCTGCGGCGTTACGAAGGGGTTGATTCCCGGACTGGGATAGCCCGAAGGAACGGGGCCGGGCGTCGCCGCGAGTTCGTCGGCATACAGCACGAGCAAATAATCGGTATTTTTTTTAAGTACCAAACCATCGACGGCCGCGGAGGCGACGACGTGGGCGATGACCGCCGCTGTCGAATCGGAGGCGATGAGCGAATCGTGGTGGCGGCGTCCGGCGCTGAAAACAGCGACCGTATAACCGCGCTGCGCCACATCTTCTTGCGCCGGAATGGTGAATTTGACGGCGCCGAGTCCGTAGAGAGCGATATCCGCGCCGGGCTTGATGAAGCCGCGCACGAGCGCCTTGCGAGTCGGAAACGTCTGGACGTTGCCGCTGGGCTGTGGAGTCGGCGCACTTGGCGCGTCGTCGGGGTAGACGATGAGTTTCGTAACCATTTTGCTGCCTACGGCGGAGCCGGTCGGCGAAGGCGCCGGCCCGGACGGTCCCGCGGCGGGCGTCACGCTCGGAGCCGGCGGCGCTGAAGGGGCGGCCGTCGTCGCGCCCGTTTGGAGCGCGCTCGGCGCCGCTACGGCAACGGCGACGGATCGTGTTTTCGTGCGGTGGAGCGCCGCGCGGCGATGCGACGACGTCGCGCGCGGCGAGCCACTTGCCGTCGGCTCGGGACTCGGACTTGACGATGGCGGCGGCGTCCCGAGTTGCAGGGCCACGGCAAATCCGTCGAGCGGAGGTAAGGGCAGGGTCGTCATATCGGGCGTGAGGTAGACCGCCCCGGCGAGCGCGCGCTGGCGCGACTGAACGCCGGCTACGCCGGGACCCGCCGGTTGAGCGTTCGACGCCGTTGCCGGCAGCTGGAGCCCGGGGCCGCTACCGAGACTTCCCTGGCAGCCGCCGAGCGCGATGGCAAAGCCCGCGACCGCGAGCGAGGCGAGACGGAACGGCAAGCGCATTGGGGTCGCTTTCGGCGCTACGGCCACGGTATCTTGGGGCATGTCCATCACGATCGGTCTTTGGCTCGCGGTATGCCTCCTGGGAACCGCGCTCGCGCTCAAAAGCAGCGCGGTTCTCGGCCGACGCTCGCGCGCGACCGCGGCGGGCTGGGCGCTGACCGCGGCCTATTTCGTTCTCGCCGCAGCCGACGCGGCGCGCTCAACGACCGCGCCCTACCATACCGACTACGCGTTACTTGCCGCGCTCAGCATTGCATTCATCATCGCGGGCGCGCGCGATGAGCCGCAAGCCGAGCCATGGTGGTGGCCGACCCACTCCGGCCTTACCGGTGCCGAGCGGCGCGCGAACCGTTCCTAACCGGTCGACGGTGCCGTGCGCAGGACAAGCCGGGCTGCATGGCCGAGGTACGGCGTGCTGCACGCGCGTGCGAAGGGGGCCATTATGCCCGATGTCGAGATTACGATGCGCCATAGCGGACCGTTATTGGTCCGAGGACCGATCGTCCTCAAGGACGTCGACGGCAATCAGCTCGATCTTGCGGGCAAAGACGTCGTTGCGCTCTGCCGTTGCGGCGGGTCGACGACCAAACCGTTTTGCGACGGCACCCATTCGAAGGTCGGCTTCGAAGCAGCGACGGCCGCGATCCGGAATACGCAGTAACGTGACGCGCACGATGCGTCCGTGCCGACCGCCGCCCCGGCCCGTGCTTCACGCATCGGGTTGCGGCACGTTCATGTAGCCGGAACCGAATCGCGAGAACCACGGGCGCGCCGCTTTTGCGGGGCGCCCGTTTGCATTTCCACCCGTTTGCATTTCCAAAGGAAGGACCGCCATGACCGATATGCCGACGCTGTACCTACGCGCTGCTACACGCGCCGATGCGCTCGCGCTTGCGGGGCTACGCTGCGCGAGCCTCAGCGAACTTGGCCTCAGCGGCGCGCCGGAGCCCGCTTTCAAGCGCGCTGCCGCCGATGCGTTTGAAGCGCTTTTGACGAGCGGCGATCTCGCCGCATGGCTGCTCGTTGCCGAAGGCCGGATCGCAGGTTCGGCATGCGCGCTTTTCTGGCACCGTTTACCGTATCCGCAGACCTCGCTGCACGCCGAACTCGCGGGCGTGTACGTCGCTCCGGCCTATCGCGGGCGCGGCATCGCGCGCGAGCTCTGTCGCGAAGCGATCGCCGCGAGTCGGGCGCGCGGCGTGCGGCGCATCGTCGTCCATCCGAGCGCGACGGGGGCGGCGCTGTACGCCGAACTCGGCTTCACGGCCGGGAACGAATTGCGCTTATAGCGGGTGCGATGGTACCGTGCACGGCGCCAAAGCCGATGCGCGCATGGCCCGCGCGGGCGCACCACGCGCGCATCACGACCTCGTCGCCATCTTCGAGAAATGCGTGGGCCGAACCGTCGGCAAGCACGAGCGGCCGCGCGCCGTTCCAGGTGAGCTCAAGCAGGCTGCCCCACGAGTCGGCATCTTTCCCGGAGATCGTGCCCGATCCGAAGAGGTCGCCCGCGCGAATTCGCGCGCCGTTACTTGCCGCATGCGCGAGTTGTTGCGCGATGCTCCAATACTGCGAGCGAAAATTCGTGCGGCTCACCACACTCTCGCCCAGTCCGCGCGAACGCATCGCCGGCGTGATGAGTGCCACTTCGAGCGCGATGTCGTAGGCCTCATCCCGACCTGTCACAAGATGGCCGAGCGGCGGCGGCGACTGCAGGGGAGCGGCGACGCGATAGGGCTCCAGCGCGGCGAGGGGCACGATCCAATCACCGAGCGACGTCGCGAACGACTTACCGAGCAACGGCCCGAGCGGCTGCGATTCCCACGCCTGCACGTCGCGCGCGCTCCAATCGTTGAGCAAGACGATGCCGAAAACCGTTTCGCGTGCGCGTCGTGCATCGATCGTCGCCGGCGGTCGCGGGCCGTTGCCGGTCACAAACGCGAGTTCGAGCTCGAAATCGAGCGCCTGCGTCGGCTCGTATACGGGCACGCCGTCAACCTCCCGCCTCTGTCCCCGCGGGCGCACGATCGGCGTCCCGCTCGCCACGATCGTCCCGGCGCGGCCGTGATAACCGATCGGCAACCAACGCCAATTTGCCGGCAGCGCTTCGCTGCCAGCCCGAAAGATCGCTCCGGCATTGCCGGCGTGCTGCAGCGACGAATAAAAATCGATATAATCGCCCACATCGATCGCGCGTCGCATCGGCGTGTCCGCGCGCGCGATGAACGCGCTCTGCGCAAGTCCCGCGCTGCGAATGGTTGCATCACTCGCAGAAAGCAATTGCGCGATACGCGTCCGCACACGCTGCCAGACGTCGGGTCCGGCAGCGAGCAACGCGTTCAACGTCGGCCCGGCGAGCACGGCCCGCGCGTCGGGCAGCACGCCGTCGAAGAGGCCGGCCGCGGCGGCGAGATGCAGATCGAAGATGTCGTCTCCGATCGCGATGCCCAGTCGCACGGTGCCGTCTCGTTCGAAAGCGCCGTACGGCAAATTTTGCACGGGAAAATCGGAACCGGCGGAGACCGGCCGCCAGGAACGTAAGGCGGGATCCGTCGTCGCATCGAACATCACGTCGCGTTCTTGTCCGGACGGCGCGCGCGAATCCTCGCCGCCGAAGGACCGCTGTTGCGCGCGCTTCAATACTAGGGAATCTCTACCGATCATCAGCAGCCGACTCCCGAACTCTACGTTTCCTGCGACATCGAAGCCAACGGCCCGTGCCCCGGTCTTTTCTCGATGTTGAGTTTCGGTCTTGCCGCGTTCACACTCGAAAAAAAACTCGTCGGAACGTTTTCACGCAATCTCGAATTGCTCGACGGCGCCGAGCTCGACGAGCGCACGATGAAGTGGTGGGCGCAGCCTGAGCAAGCCGAAGCCTATACGAAGTCACGCGAAAACCTCGTCTCGCCGCGCGGCGCGATGGTCGATTGCAAGGCGTGGCTCGATGAAATGCGCGCATGCGGACGGCCGATCGTGTGCGGCGCTCCGAGCGGTTTCGACTTCACGTTCATGTATTACTATTTTCAACGATTTCTCGGCGAAAGCCCAATTGGCTTTGCGAGTCTCGATCTACGCAGTTATGCGGCCGCCGTCATGAAGCGTCAATACCGTCACGTCGGCAAGCGGCAGTATCCGTCGGAATGGATCGATGACAACCTTCCGCACACACACGTCGCGCTCGACGACGCGATCGAACAGGGTTGCATCTTCATCAACATGATTCGGCACAACCTGGAACTGCCGCGCGTCCCCGCATTCGACGACGCGCGCTCAGCCCTGCGTTGAGGGTGTCGGCGGCGGCGAAATCGCTTCGGGAACGAGCCGGTATGCTCCGACTTTGCCGCTCGGGGCGATCCGCATCTGCAGGAGCATCATTCCGCCGCTGAAGGACGCATCGAACTCGTAACGACCCGTGTCGGGATTGCCGTCACGTTGTACGAGCGACTTGAAAGCGCCGACCGCATGCATGCGGTCGGAAAGCGCACCGAGCTCTGCGCGCGTGATGTCGCGTTTGGTCGCCTCATCAAATGTACCGAGCGTCGTATCGAGATCGTTTGCGTAGACCGCCCGCGTGACCCGCTCGGCGAGCTGTTGCGCCGTGCCGGCGGATGGCGCATTCGAACAGGCCGCGAGGGCACATGAAAGCAGCGCGCCGGTAAGCGCGCTGCAGCGGACCATTCGCAAACGTTCTAGAACGAACCCCACCCGTACGACACCGTTCTCGCGGGCTTCGCCCGAACGGCGACGACGGCTTTTTGCGGCGGCCCGCTATGCGCGGCCGGAATCGCCCGCGGCGCAGCAAGGTGATTCACGTACGCGGTCCGGTGCACGCGGCCGTATTTGGCGACGAGCAGCGAGTGCGTCAGCGCGGCGACTTGGCTATCACGCTGACGGATCACACGATGCTGATAGGCGACTTCGCGCTCGAGATCGCGCACGACCGCCACTTCATTCGTATACGCCTGCCTCTCGTGAACGTACGCCGCTTGCGCTTGATTGCGCTCGGATTCGGCTTCCGCCTGACGCCGGTCGTACTCCGCATATTTCTGATGCACTTTTTTATTATGATTGACGACGAGCAGCGTACCGCCGATCGCAGCAGCGCCGAAAATAATGTTCCGGGTGCTTGCGGCGCCGTCGGCGAGTGCCGGGCGCGGCGCGGAGAGTGAAAGCCCCATGGCTCCGGCGAGGGCAACGGCTGCGAAGCGGCTAGACGGGTTCATAGCGAGATCCTCCTGCGAGCGTCTTACCCGCTCGTAACGCAAAGGGAACGGGCGGTGGTTCCGGATCGTCCGCGAAATGCCGACCATGCCGTCGTACATGCTGGCGGGTTCCGTTCCGCCCAAACGCCATACCCAGTTTCGGCGTCCAGATGGGGGGCTCTATGCCGAAGAGCTTTTTTCGACCAAGGGCTTCGAGAGCGTCTACTCGCTGCTCTATCACCTCGAGCCCCCAACGGCGACGCGGGAGATCCGCCCCTGGGAGCGCAAGCTGCCGGCATTCGGTGCCAATCAGCCCCTGCGTAACCGCCATTTTCGGACCCGTTCACTCCCGGGTGCACCGCGCGGCGGCGATGCCGTCGAGGGACGGGTCGCCATCGTCGGCAACGCCGATATTGTCGTCTCGATCGCCGACGTCAGCGAGAGGATGGCGTATTTCTACCGAAATGCGGGCGGTGATGAACTGCTATTCGTTCATCACGGTAGCGGTATGCTGGAAACGCCGTTCGGCGAGTTGCCGTATCGGCCGCATGATTATCTCGTCGTGCCCGCCGGCACGACGTATCGCTTGCAGCCGGCCGCAGCGACGCGCCTCGTGATTTGCGAATCGCGCGGGCACGTCGAAATTCCACGCAAGTTTCGCAACGTATTCGGGCAACTTGCCGAGCACGCACCATATTACGAGCGTGATTTTCGCGCGCCTCGCTTAGGCGATCCGATAGGCGCTGCGGGCGACTATGAAATCCGCATCAGCAACCGCGGACGCGATGCCGTGTACACCGTTGCACATCATCCCTTCGATCTCATCGGCTGGGACGGCTACTGTTATCCCTACGCATTCAACGTCGACGAGTACGCGCCGATCACGGGAAAGCTGCATCAGCCGCCGACCGCGCATGCGACCTTTGAAGCGCCGGGCGCAGCGTTCTGCGTCTTCGTGCCGCGGCTCTTCGATTACCATCCGCTCGCGATCGCCGTTCCCTACAACCATTCGAGCGTCGATTGCGACGAACTCCTCTACTACGTGAGCGGAAATTTCATGAGCCGGCGCGGCATCGAGGCGGGGTCCTTTACGCTTCACGCAGCGGGGGCGCCGCACGGCCCACAGCCGGGCGCCGTCGAAAGCAGCCTCGGCAAGACGGCTACGGACGAACTCGCGATCATGGTCGATACGTTCGTGCCGCTGGGGATCGCAGACGACGCGCTCGCCTTCGAAGATGCACAGTATTTTCACTCGTGGATCGCTAACGCCTAAGAACTTCGAAAGGCGGGATACATATGGCTCTCGCGGCCACCGAGCGCGGCTCGGCCCTCGATCGTTTGGATTGGGATCACCTCCACTTTTACGTCGGAAACGCAAAGCAGGCAGCGCACTATTACGCTACCGCCTTCGGATTTCGGATCGTCGCGTACGCGGGCCCGGAGACGGGCAGCGCCGGGAGGGTGTCGTACGCGCTCGAACAGCACGGCCTGCGCTTTGTTGTAAGCACGTCGCTCGGCTGGGGCGATCCGATTGCCGAACACGTGCGGGTGCACGGCGACGGCATCCGCGATGTCGCCCTGTGTGTTGCCGATGCCGCGGCCGCCTTTCGCGCGGCGGTCGCGTCGGGTGCACGGCCGGTCACCGAACCGCACGTGCTCGAGGACGCCGCCGGGCGGGCGGTCCTTGCAACCATCGCCACGTACGGCGATACCGTCCACACCTTCGTCGAGCGCCACGCCTATCGCGGCGCGTTCTTGCCGGGCTTCGTTGCGCTCGAGGATTCACCAGGCGCCGCGGCGGCGCCCGAACTACGCGCGATCGATCACTGCGTCGGGAACGTAGGCTGGGACGAGATGGACGCCTGGGTCGCGTTCTACGGCAAGACCTTCGGCTTTTCGCAACTCGTCTCGTTCGACGACCGCGATATTTCAACAGAGTACACGGCCCTGCGCTCCAAAGTCATGTCCGATGCAGACCATCGGGTCAAGTTTCCCATCAACGAGCCCGCGCGCGGTCTGCGCAAGTCGCAAATCGAGGAATATCTGGATTTCTACGGCGGCCCGGGGATCCAGCACGTCGCGATCACGACGGGCGACATCGTCGCAACGGTGCGGGCGCTACGCCGTAACGGCGTCCAATTTCTCCAGACGCCCGCCTCTTATTACGATACGCTCGCGGAGCGCGTCGGCACGATCGATGAATCGCTCGCAACGTTGCGCGAGCTGAGCATCCTCGTCGACCGCGACGATCTCGGGTATATGCTTCAGATCTTCACCAAGCCGCTGCAAGACCGGCCGACGCTTTTCTTCGAGATCATCCAACGCCGGGGAAGTCTGTCATTCGGGAAGGGCAACTTCAAGGCGCTCTTCGTCTCGATCGAAGAGGAACAAGCGAAACGAGGCAACCTGTGACGATGCGACGGCACTTGCGTTCGCTGTCGCCTAACGTTTAGCGACGACGAAGCCTTCGTCGATTTCGGCTACGACGAACTAGTGTCGTGAGTCAGAAGTTCCGTGCAAAAGATCGCGAAGGATTTTTGCTTGGATCGAGGACTGATGAGGGAGCGACGCCGTAGCGTCGTGACCGAAGAACGACGCTGAGCCGGGCGAAAAGACGAGCGAGATTTTGTGCGCGAACTTCTGACTCACGACACTAGCGCACCGCGACCTCTCGCCAGCCGCGCTCGGCTCCCGTGAAGTAGCGACTACGCTAGGCCGGAGAGTGCTGAAGGGAGATCGCTGCCCGCCGGCGCCGGCATGAGCGGTAGACGGACACGAAACTGCGCTCCACCAAGCAGGGATTCCGTGACATCGACTTCGCCGCCGATGCGTTCGAGCATGAGCCGGACGACGGCGAGCCCGATGCCGCTGCCATGCGCTCGCGCATTTACCCCGCGACGCGCGAGCATGAAAATGAGCTCCCGCTCCGCACGGTCGACGCCTGGTCCGTCGTCGTCGATGCGGACCTCGACGTAGCGGTCGAGCGGCTCGACCGAGACATAGACTCGACCGTGTTCACGGCCGTGCTTGATGGCATTTTCTAAAATGTTGATCAGAATCTGGGCGAGCCGGTCTGCGCCGATGGCAACGTCGTACTGCGCGATCGCGAGGAGCGCCAGATCGGTCTTTCGCGCCGCGGCAAACGGCGCGACCGCATTGATCGCCGTCGCAATTGCCGACGAGAGCTCCGTCGCCTCGGCATGCGCAGGCCCGGAACGGAGGTCGAGAACCGAGATATCGAACATGCCGTCGACCAGGCGCCCGAGTCGCATTGCCTCGTTGCGCGCAACCTCGAGAAAACGGCGTGCAACCGTCGGATCGAGATCCTCGTCGAGCAGCGTTTCGAGATACCCGCGAATCGACGTCAGCGGCGTGCGAAGTTCATGGCCGATCGTACTGAAGAAATCGTAACGCTCTTTTTCGCGAGCTCCGCGCTCGAGCGCGCTTTCGACCGCGTGACTGAGCCGCCCGTCGCCGGCGATCCATAGAGCAGCGTCCAGCCGGTTTCAACGCGCATGCCGCCCGCGACTTCCATCGCGGATGCTAAGCGCGCAAGGGTCGCGCGACAGTCCGTCGGCGTCGCGACCGAACCGCTATTGCGATTGGGCGAGACGAGCGCAGCTAGAAAATCTTCACTTTCGTCATCGTGCGCGAGCAGGTCGCTTGCGCGCAGCGATCGGGTCGCCGTTTCGATGAACGAACGCAAGCTCCGCCGTTCGACCGCCCGCGCGGCCGGCCGTCCTTCGCGCCAGGCGATGCGTTCGAGATCGCGCAGACGCACGACGAGTAACGGAATCGGCGCGGAACCGCCCACCGCGCGAAGTTTCCGCGCAAGCGCCGACACGTCGTTACAATCAAGCGTTTCGGGACGCCTACCCTTGCGCGAACTTGTAGCCAAAGCCGTGCACCGTATGGAGGCAAATGGCGAGTCGATGTTGTTCTTCGAGCTTCATGCGCAACCGCCGCACGTGCACGTCGACGGTGCGTTCGTCACCATCGAAATCGTAACCCCATACGCGCTCCAGGAGCGTATCGCGCGATAGGGCGACGCCGGAGTTACCCGCAAGGGTCACGAGCAACGCATATTCGCGCGGTTTAAGACCGACGTCGCGGCCGTCCACGCGCACTTCGCGTGCGGCTTCGTCGATTTCGAGCCGCCCGAATCTCAACAGTTGCGGACCGGGTTCGTGCTTCATGCCGCTGCGACGCAAGATCGCGCGCACGCGCGCGACGACTTCGCGCGGCGAAAACGGCTTGACGACGTAATCGTCGGCACCAAGTTCGAAACCGACGACGCGATCGACCTCATCGGCGCGCGCCGTCAGCATGACAATTGGCGTCATGCGCCCTTCCCGGCGGAGCGAACGCGCGATATCGAAACCGTCGACGCCGGGGAGTCCGACGTCGAGCAAGATCAAGTCGACGCCTTCGCGCGACAGCCGCAGGGTTGTTTGCCCATCCGCCGCTTCGAGCGGAGTGAAGGCGTCACGCTTGAGATGATGCACGAGTAATTCACGAATGGCGCGATCGTCTTCGGCGACGAGGACGCGGATGCTACTCATGCCGGGCTCAGTGCCCGGCCCAGCCACTTTGGGACACGCGTGATCCGCTGCGCGAAACATTAACGAAGCTTAACCTTTTTGTCTTGAATCGGTCACATTTGTTTCCGATAATCGGCGGACCCTCGCCGTCCCGGGTGGGTCTCTCTCAGGAGCTTCCGGACATGGTCGAACCGGTCTTTCCGAAGACCTCGTCTTTCGTCATCCCCGCCGCCGCGCCCGAGCGGCAGCGGATCCGCGTGGGCCCCGCAACGTACAGCGCGGATCGCCTGGTCGCGACGCATCATTATCTCTGCCGCCGCGGCGCGCGTAAATTCTGGCGCACTGGGCTCGAGCGCTCGGATTTAGAGCAGGTCGCGGTGATTGGCCTCATCAAAGCCTCGCGGCGTTACGACGCGGCGACCCGAACGCCGTTCGAAGCGTACGCCTGGCTCATGATCGTCGGCGAACTGATGCATTACGTTCGCGACTTCGAACGCGTCGTCCGCGTCCCGCGCCGGATACGTGACCTCGAACGCCGCTTCGTCCGCGCTCACGAGGCTCTAGCGGCGCGCCTGGGGCGCGACCCAAATGATGCTGAACTCGCGCACGAGATCGGTATCGTGGCACGGACCGTCGGTGAGGTCCGGCGCGCTCGCGATAGCGCGCTCTTGGGGACGCTCGACGACACCGAGACGCGCCGCCTTCGCTCTCACGAACCGCTCGCGCTCGAAGATCGGTTGCTGGTCGATACCGCCTTCGCGGCGCTGGGCGAACTCGAACGACGCATCATCGTCGGCGTCTACGTGCTCGGCCTCACGCAGCTCGAACTCGGCCGGCACTTAGGGATCTCGGCCAAACGCGTCTCACGAACCCATCACACCGCACTGCAGACCATGCAACGCTCGTGGGCCTCGTGATCGCGCTCGTCGTTCCGCTGGCGCTTTCACATGTTCTCACGCGCTGCGCGCCGGCGGTCGGCCCCGTGACAATGAGCGCCATCGTCGCCTATGAGAGCGGCGGGCGCCCATACGCCATCGGCGACAATACCGTTCGACGGTCGTACTTCCCCCCGGATTCGACTGGGGCGCAAGCGCTCGCTATGGGGCTCTTGCGGGCCGGACACAATATCGATGTCGGCTACGCGCAAATTAACTCAGCGAATTTCCGGCGCTACGATTTGAGCCTAAAGACGGCCTTCGACCCGTGTACCAACGTCGCTACGGGCGCGGACATTCTGCGAAGGGCGTATGCCGGGGCCGCTCGCGCCTACGGCGCGGGCCAAGTCGCTCTGGTGCATGCGCTCTCGGCCTATAACACGGGCGGCTACTTCGCCGGCATGGCATATGCGCGGGGCGTGTATGCCGAGGCGAGCGCATTACGCTTCGAGCGCGGGCCGAGCTTCGAACGCATGACCCTGGCGAGCCGCGCTGCGCCGGGTGCGCGTGCCGTCACGTTCGTCCCCGCGCGGCGCGCGCCGAGCAAGCGATGACGGATGCCGTCTTCCTCGGATCGCCGACGCAGCGTACCGCGGCGGCACTCCTTTCGCGATCCTTTGCCTACGCTGCCGACGTGCTGCCCGTCTCGTACGACGGCAACGCGCTTACCGTCGCCGTCGCGGGCGAAAGCGTCGAATTACTCGAGCGTATCCGGCAACTCACGCGCAAGTAGATTCGCACGCTCGTCCTTCCCGTTCGCGAGATCCGCGAAGGGCTCAAAGCGCTCTACCCCGCGATCGCGGTTCGCGACGCCGATTCACAGGCTGCCCAAACGCTCGATGAAATCTTTGCCGCCGCGATCGGAAATTACACCTCCGACGTACACGTCGAACCGGTCGATGGCCGGGCCGGGCGCGTCCGGCTCGATATCGACGGTGTGTTACAACACGAGCGCACGCTGGAAACGGGCTTATTCGAACGCGTCGTATCGCTGATCAAGGTCCGCTCGAATATGAACACCGGCGAATCGCGCATCCCACAGGACGGGCGCCTGACGGTGACGTTCGACGGCCGTACGTTCGATGTGCGCACGTCGACGATCCCGGTGGGCGGCCTGGAAAAAGTCGTCTTACGCTTTCTTCAGCGCTTCGATCTGGTTCCCGATCTCGAGCAGCTCGGCATGGGCACCGAACTTCTCGCCCGCTTTCAACGCGCGCTCAAGCGTCCGGGTTCGTTCTGCGTCATCGCCGGACCGACGGGTTCGGGAAAATCGACGACGTCGTACGCGTCGCTGCAAACGATCAGCCTCGATGCCGTCAACGTCTGCAGCGTCGAAGATCCGATTGAATGTCGCATCCCAGGTGTCGCGCAAATTGCGGTCAACGATAAGGCCGGCATTACGTTTCCGATCGCGTTACGCGCGCTCTTACGTCAGAATCCGCACCAGCTGTTCATCGGCGAATTGCGCGATGCGGAGACGGTCGCGATCGCCCTGCAGGCGAGCCTCACCGGGATTTCGCTCGTCACCACGCTGCATGCACGCGACGCGTTGCGTGTTGCGGCGCGCCTCGCGGAACTCGGCGCGAACCGCTCCACGCTCGCGTCGTCGCTCACGCTTGCGGTCTCACAGCGCTTGATCCGGATGTTGTGCCGCCGCTGTCGCATCAAGACGTCGATCTCGTCGCAGGCGCTCGCGGTCGCGCGGCGCTACGGCAATGCGCTGGGCGCCGACGCGTGGGACGCGCAAGGCTGCGACGCATGCAGCTTCAGCGGCTTCCAAGGCCGCATCGGCGCGTTCGAAGTGCTCGAGATCAAGCCGGATCTCGCGGCCGCAATCGAACGCGGCGACACGCCGACGCAACTCGGCAAGATCGCTTTCGGCGTCGGCTACAAGCCGATGGTCGTCGACGCGTTGCGTCACGTCGCCTCCGGCGCGACCTCCGAAGGCGAGATCCTGCGCCACCTATCCTACGACGACGCGGAATAAGGACGCCGATGCTAGCCGATATCGAAGAAGCCGTCCGCATCTCGCGCGAGAGCGCGCATGCCGCCAGTACCTCCGACCTGCATATCGAAGGCAATGAGCCGCCCTGGCATCGCGTCGACGGCGCGATGCACCGCATGGAATTACCCGTGACGGAACCCGAGTCCGTCCGCGCGTTCTGTGAGACGTACCTCAGTAAGACCGAATACGAACGCCTGATCGGCGCGCACGGTTCGGCGGACGGCGCGATCGCGCATCCGAGTTTCGGCGCGATCCGCATCCATGCGTTTCGCGGCGAGAACGGGCTCGCGCTCTCGCTGCGGCTCTTGCGCGACGGCGTCCCCGATCTCGAAGCGCTGGCGTTGCCGGCGATCGTCTCGACGTTCGCGGACTTCGCGACCGGACTTGTGCTCTTCACGGGCCCGACGGGTTCGGGAAAGTCGACCGCGCTCGCCGGCCTCATCAATGAGATCAATAAAAAATACGAGCGGCATATCGTTACCGTCGAGGATCCGATCGAATACCGGCACCGCAGCAAACGATCGCTCGTGCGTCAACGCGAGATCGGCCGCGACGTCAGCTCGTACGGCGAGTCCCTGCGCGGCGTCTTGCGCGCCGATCCCGACGTGATTCTCATCGGCGAGCTGCGTGACCCCGAAGTGATGTCCGCGTGTCTAGCGGCAAGTGAGACGGGGCACCTCGTCTTCTCCACCTTGCACACGTCGGAAGCGGCAGAGACCGTGCAACGCATCGTTGGCGTCTTCGACGGTGGACGCCAAGAGCAGGCCCGCATGCAACTCGCGCAATCGCTGCAGGCCATCGTCTCGCTGCGGCTCATTCCCGACGCGAGCGGCCGCGGTCGACGGCCGGCGTGTGAGATCCTGCTCAACTCGTCGGCGATCCGGTCGCAACTGATGTCGCCCGAGAAGACGATTCAAATTCGCAATACGATCGAGACGTCGCGTAAAGACGGGATGCAAACGCTGGAGATGGATCTTTCACGCATGGTCAACGAGCGTTTGATCACGCACCAGGCCGCGATCGCTGCTTCGGATTATCCCGACCAGATTCGCGTCACCGCGGGGATCCGGTAGATGTCGATCACGTTCGCATACCGCGCGCGCACGCCGAGCGGCGAAGCTGTCGCGGGGACGATGCGCGCCCTGGACCGCAATGCCGCGCTAACGACCTTGCGCGAACGCATGCTCATCCCCTCGAAACTCGAAACCACCACGACGACGTTCTCACTCGGGCGCATGTTCGCGCGCGCGAAGCCAAACGAGCGCCTCGCCTTCTTCCGCGCGTACGCGGCGCTCGAGCAAGCCGGCGTCGATTTCTCGACCGCGTTCACGCTTTTGATCGATCAGGCACGCACGCCGCGGATGCGCGACGCGCTCGCAAGCGTTCGCTCGGACGTCGAGCGCGGTGGCGAAAAGTTGTGGGCCGCGATGTCGCATCGTCCGGACGAATTCAGCGATTTAGAGGTTGCGATGGTGGCCGCCGGCGAGGAAGCCGGCAATCGCGAAGAAGTTTTCGATCGCCTTGCGACGTTTCTCGAACGCGATGAGCGCCTGCGCAAGAAACTGAGCGCCGCGCTCTTCTACCCTGCGATCGTCCTCGTCGCGGCCGTCATCATCTCGCTCTATCTCTTCGTCGCGGTCGTGCCGCAATTCGCGAAGCTCTTCTCGAGTTTCGGCGTCGAGCTCTCACCCGTCATGGTCGGTCTGCTCGCATTGACGAACGTCGTTTCCAATCCGTTCATCATCGGCCCAATACTGATCGCGATCGCCTTCGGGATCACGGCGCTCGCCCAGACGTTACAAACCGCGGAAGGGGCGCTCGCCTTCGATGCGTTACGCATGCGCGTGCCGATCGTCGGCCCGGCGATCCGCAAAACGATCCTCGCCCGGCTGTGTCGCGTCCTTGCGACGCTACTGCAATCGGGCGTCAATCAGGTTCGTGCTCTCGAAGTTGCGATTCCGGTTGCCGAAAGCCCGATCTATGCGGGCGCGATCGAGATGTCACGCGACCGCATTGCCGGCGGTATCTCGGCCTCGCTCGAAGAGGCGCTTGCCGCGACCAAACAATTCCCGCCGCTCGTGCTCGGCTTCATTCGCGTCGGCGGTTCGGCCGGTACGATCCCGCAAATGCTTATCAAGATCGCGGAATATTACGAAGAGGACGTCGAGTCGCTCTTAGCCGCCCTTCCGACGGTCATCCAAACATCGGTGACGCTCGGCCTTGGCGCCGTCGTCGCCGTCATCGTCTACGTCGTCTACGTCCCACTCTCCACACTCAGCACCTCTATTCACTAAGCACGTGAGGAAAGAGATACGCATGCAGCTCACCGATCGGGAGACAAAGCCCGCTGCCACGATCCGGGCATCGCAACGTGGCTTCACGCTCGTCGAACTCATGGTCGTTGTCGCCATCATCGCCCTGCTCGCTGCCGTTGTCATCCCCAATTTCGTGCACGCGCGCGCGCAAGCCGCCGTCTCGCAGTCGATGGCAAATATGAAACAGATTGGAACCGCGCTCGAATTATACTATGCCGATAAGCAGGATTACCCGACAACAGGGACCACGGTCGATCCCGCTTTGTTCGGCGCGACGACGAACCCGTACCTTACGGTGACACCCGTTAATGCCATCGGCCGCAAACCCTACACATACGGCTACGTTCAAGCGGCCGGCGGCGTTCCACCCTCATACACACTTTTGGATCCGAGCGACTACGATCCAACGACGCTCTCCAATCTGACGAAGGGCGCCGGCGGCGCAGCCACGTGCGCGCAAACGTGCGGAAAGATTAACTATAATCCGAAAGACGGATTTTACGGAACGTAAAGCGCGATGATCGTTACGTTCGTCGGTCTCGGTTTGCTCGGCTGGCTCATGCTCCTGACGTTGATCGTGCGTCACGCGGAACGCAAGGTCAGCGTGCACGCCTTACCGGCGCCGTGGCCGACGCTCGCATGCGCGGCCATCCTCATTGCGGTCGCACTCGTCGTGCGACCGCTCTGGGAGGCAAGCATCTGCGGCTGCGCGTGCATCGCGCTCGTCGCGGCGAGCGGGCCGGACGCACGCACGGGCTATCTGTTCGACGCCGTGACCTTGCCGGCCGCAATCCTGGTTTCCGCACTCGTGGTCGCAAGCGGTGGGGCGGGTAGCGCCGCCGGCGGCGTCGCGCTGCTCGTCGGCGCGTTCGGTGCCGTCGTCTTCTTCTCGCGCGGGCGGTTGATGGGGCTCGGCGACGTGAAGGCGATGTATGCGCTCGGCGCCGCCTTTGGGCCGCTCGAATCGCTCGTCGCGATCTTCGCCGCCTGCGTCAGCGGCATCGTCGTCGCACTCGTATCGGCCCGCTTCGCCCGCGGCAGCGAGGTCCGCTTCGGACCGCATCTCGCCGCGGGCAGCGCGGTCGCGCTCGTCGCTGGCAATCCGATCGTCCATCGCGTCATGGGGTTATAACATGAAAGTCCTCAACAAACGTGGGGCATCGCTCCCGCTCGGCGTCGATATCGGCGCGGAGTTCGTCTCGATCGTCGCTTCCGACGCCGCGGGCGACGGGTTCGTGATTCGTGAAACGCGCACGTTCGAAGTTCCCAGCGCCGATACCACGAACCTCGATCTCAAAATCGCCGAGTCGTTACGCGCGATCCTCGCGAGGTTCACAACGGCCGAGCGCCGCTGTGTTCTTGGGGCTCCCGCATCCGAAGTCGTGACGCGGACCTTTCGCTTACCGCCGAAGATGCGCCGCAGTGAAGCCGATCGCGCCGCCGCGCTTGAAGCCGACTCGATCGTCGACTGGCCAATGTCGGAACGGCTGGTTGCGCTAGACCCGATACCCGGCAAGAGCGATGAGATGCTGCTCTCGATCGCGCGCAACAGCACGATCGAACGCATCGTTGCGATCGCGCGGGCCGCCGGTCTCAAACCGATCGCGGTCGACGTGCCGGCGTGCGCCTGGCGCCGCGCCGTTCCCGATGCCGACGCCGTCCTAGTGTGACCCGCCATAAATGGCATGACACTTATTAATCTTTCGCATGATCGTTCGCGCCGATTTAGTCCAGATAAACGGCTCGGCCGTCTTGTTGTGATCGCGCACGTATGCGGTGATCGCGCG